>Ga0136846_1234349_pt1 | contig 15572 bp, 12 predicted proteins | sample HopSoiMetagenom2_FD_96841 | JGI IMG/M metagenome (GOLD analysis project Ga0136846, IMG submission 96841) | Grasslands soil microbial communities from Hopland, California, USA - 2 Assembly 2016 (version 4) | ecosystem: Environmental > Terrestrial > Soil > Grasslands | place: USA: Hopland... | reverse complement strand
CGAGCCGGCAAGAATCTCGCCGGAGGCATTCAACCAATTCTCCAGGAAGACAGCCTGTAATCCGGCGACAGCTTCTCCGGTCATGCGGCAAACCGTGTCACGCCATCGCGGCTGCTTACGAGTGGCGAGCAGCCATTGATCGTGAATTCCCGCACCGCCGATAAATCCAATCTTGCCATCGACGATCAGTAGCTCGCGGTGAGTGCGATTGTTCACCCGCGTCCAGTTGTTCCAACGCAGAGCGTGGTACCACTCCATGTGACCACCAGCGTCAAACAATGGTTTGAAATAACTTTTGCCGGTGCTAAAGCTGCCCAGCGCATCGACTACTACGCGCACCTGAACGCCGGCGCGAGCCCGTTCGGCAAGCGCGTCAATAAAGCGTTTTGCGACCTGGCCACGATGAAAGATGTAGGCTTCGAGATTGATATTGCTTTGCGCGTTGCGGATTGCTTCCAGCTCGGCCTCATAGAAATTCTCGCCGTTGGCGAGCACCTCAATCGGACCAGCGCGTTGCAACTTCGTGTCCGTCATGGCCTCGAGTTGACGGATGAAGTCAGGTGAATCGACCGATCCGTCGGGCGTTTGCGCAAGGTGATATCTGGGTGCCGGCTGCAGCAACACGATCAGTGCAAAGGCGAAAGCCACAATCAGGACAACAATGGCGAGGGTGCTCATTTTGTGGTGTCGGTGAAAGACTCGTGGATTTTTGTGGACGGTGAAGCCGCGCGGCCCTGGGCGTGAACTCGCGGAATTGACCGCCGGCGCTGTCATCGAAGGTTTGATGCCGCCCAGAGCACACCGGTGGGCTCACGATGGATGACAGAAAAGATCAGAAGCTCCTCACCACGGAGACACTGAGTCACGGAGAAGAGCAGCAGAAGAAAAGAAACAATGGTACGAATGCTGTATTTGAGGCGTGACGCCAGCCAATTCCATAACAACGCCTGCTTGGCTCGCAGGAAAAAAGAACACTGTCAATTCGTTGTTGCTTGATCGTATTCAATTCTGTTTTTCTCTGTGGCCTCCGCGTCTCCGTAGTTAGCAACCAGACGCTTTTTAGCTACACTGTCCAGCAGGTACAGGTGAACGCCTCATGCGAGTTGTGGTCTTACGTGAAACGATTCCGGGAGAAGCGCGTGTAGCGCTCGTTCCTGAATCGATCAAGAAGCTGATTACGGGTAAGAACGAAGTTTCGGTGGAAGCTGGAGCGGGCGAAGGCGCCGGCGTGAACGATGCCGATTACGAAGCCGCTGGCGCGAAGGTCACATCCGATCGCACCAAACTGTTGCCCGCTGCCGATGTGCTGGTCTGCGTGCAACGTCCTTCACCCTCGTACATGGCGGCAATGCGTCCCGGATCAGTGGTGCTGGGATTCTTGCGACCGCTCGACGAACCCGCTGCGCTCGAGCCCGCCGTAGGACTCAAGCTGACGACCTTTGCCGTAGAACTCATTCCCCGCATCACGCGCGGACAAGCAATGGACGCGCTGTCATCGATGGCGACGGTAGTCGGCTACAAGGCCGTGTTGATTGCAGCGGCGCAATTGCCGCGCATGTTTCCGCTGCTGATGACTGCTGCGGGAACGGTAGCGCCCGCCAAAGTGTTGGTGCTGGGTGCAGGTGTTGCCGGGCTGCAAGCCATCGCCACCGCGAAGCGTCTCGGAGCCATGGTGGAAGCATATGACGTGCGCGCGGCGGCAGGCGAGCAGGTGAAATCCCTGGGCGCGAGCTTCCTTGAAGTTGATCTCGGCGGCATTGCCACCGAAGATGCCGGAGGATACGCGCGTGAACTCACTCCTGAAGCACTGCAGCGGGGACGCGACCTTGTTGCCAAACATGCTCGCACCGCCGACGTCGTCATCACCACCGCCGCCGTGCCGGGCAAGCGCGCGCCATTAATGATGAACGACGAGGCCGTGCTCGCGATGAAGCGCGGTTCGGTCATCGTTGATCTCTCCGCATCCACGGGCGGCAATGTCTCGCTCAGCAGCCCCGACGAAACCGTCGTCACTGAGAATGGCGTCACCATTCTTGCCCCGCTCAATCTGGCCGCCACCGTTCCGTATCACGCCAGCCAGCTCTTTTCCCGAAACATGACTGCGTTCTTGCAATTGCTCAACAAAGATGGGCAATTGAATCTCGATATGAATGACGATGTAGTGGGCCCTTCATGTGTCACCCATCAAGGGCAGGTGGTGAATGCCCGTATAGCCGCACTGCTGGGTGAACCTGTAAGCAGGTAGTTTGGAGGAAGTAAAGATGGAGCAGCAGTTGTTAGATCCGCGCGTACTCATGGCCTCGCTGTACGTATTCGCTTTGGCGGCTTTCCTCGGATACCAAATTATTTCGCGCGTCCCCCCTTTGCTGCACACCCCGCTGATGTCGGCGACCAACGCTCTCTCTGCAATTTCAGTGGTGGGCGCACTGGTGATGGCGGGACGCGAGAACCATCACCAGGTAAGCACCTGGCTGGGGTTCGTGGCGGTAGTGTCTGCTTCGATTAACGTCATCGGCGGATTTCTCATCACCGATCGCATGCTGAAGATGTTCAAGCGCGAAATTCCTGTGAAGCCGGCGGAGAAGAAGGGACGCTCGAATTGAACATCTACATCGAGTTGAGCTACCTGCTTGCGTCGATCCTGTTTGTATTTGGGCTGAAGGGGCTCACCCATCCCGATACGGCACGACGTGGCATGCTGCTCGCGGCTGCCGGCATGACGGCTGCCATTGTGGGCACGCTCTTCAAGCCTGAGATTGGCCATTACACCTGGATTTGGGTCGGACTGGCCATTGGAGGCGCGATCGGCGCGGCGATGTCGATTTGGATGCCGATGACCGCCATGCCGGAGCGAACTGCGTTGTCACACGCATTCGGCGCGCTGGCAGCGGCCCTGGTGGGCGTAGGTGAATACGCCGAGCGCGGCAGCAGCCTGGGAGGCGTGACCGTCGGAGCACTGGGTTTCGAGATCATGCTCGGCTGTCTTACCTTTACCGGAAGTTTGATCGCGTTTGGAAAACTGTATGGAGTAGTCAAAGGGACGCCGATCACCTTCAAGGGCCAGAACGTCTTCAACATGGCGTTGCTGGGAGTGATGGTCGGATGCTTCATCTACCTGGTGTATGACTCAAGCGCCGCGCTGGCCTTCTACACCATGATGACCTTGGCCTTCTGCTTCGGCGTGTTGCTGGTGATTCCGATCGGTTCAGCCGACATGCCGGTGGTGATGTCGCTGCTGAACTCATACGCTGGACTTGCGGCGGCGGCCACCGGCTTTGTGCTTGGAAACAATGTCTTGATCATTGCCGGCACGCTCGACGGTTTCTCCGGATTCATTCTCTCGGTGCTGATGTGCCGTGCGATGAACCGTTCGATGAAGAACGTTCTGTTCGGCGCATTCGGAGCAGTCTCCGAAACGGCTGTCGGCGAGACCGCCGGCTCCATGCGTGAGGTAGCGTTGGAAGATGTTGCTACCCAACTTGCCTATGCCAAGCAGGTAGTATTTGTTCCCGGATACGGAATGGCAACGGCACAGGCACAATACGCGGTACGGGAACTGGCTAATTTGCTGGAAGGACGCGGCGTGAGCGTGAAGTTCGGCATTCATCCGGTTGCCGGACGCATGCCCGGACACATGAATGTCCTGCTGGCAGAGGCGAACGTTCCGTATTCGCTCCTCTATGAAATGGACCAGATCAATCCGGATCTGTCACAAACTGATGTCGCAGTAGTGATCGGCGCCAATGATGTGGTGAATCCGGATGCCCGCGACAATCCCAGGAGCCCCATTGCGGGAATGCCGATCATCGAAGTCGATCGCGCAAAATCCGTGATAGTGCTGAAGCGAGGCAAAGGCAAGGGATTTTCCGGGCTTGAGAATCCTCTGTTCTTCAAGCCAGTTACCGGCATGCTGTACGGCGACGCCAAAGCATCGCTCACCAGCCTGGCCCAAGCAGTGCAAGCGGTGTAAGGCGGGAGAGGCGTTTCGGGAGATTGAAACGCTTTTTTCTGAAACGCCTTTCCTGAAACGGGGTTGCTCATGCCTACCCGGCGAAGCTTTCTGCAGTCTCTCGGAGTAAGCGCCGCGGCTTCTGCGGCGATTGTCAGCTCACCTTTTCCGCTCCACGCATTTGAGCCTTCTCGTCATGGCCAGGCTGTGGACGCTAAAAGCGCCTTGGGCGCTGAACGCGCCAAAGCGATTCTGCTCAACAGCAATGAGAACGCTTACGGGCCGCTGCCGAAGATCGTCGCAGCCATGCAGGAGGCGATCGGCTGGGCAAATCGATATGCTGACTTCGATTACGACGCGCTGGTTTGGACGATCTCTGACCAGCACAAGGTCAAACCGCAACAAGTGGTGACCGGTTGCGGTTCAACGGAGATTCTGCGCGTCGCGGTCGCAGCGTTTCTCGGGCCCGGCAGCAAACTGATCGTTCCTACTCCCACCTTTGAGGCGATCAGTGAATACGCCGGCGCCACCGGAGCCGAAGTCACCAAGCTTCCGCTCACCAGCAGCTACGCTCATGATCTTGACGCAATGCTGACTCAGGCCGCGACTAAGCCGTCGTTGATCTACATCTGCAACCCAAATAATCCAACGGCAAGCCTTACGCCGCGAAAAGATCTCGATGCCTTCATCAGCAGGCTGCCCGCGAACAGCTATGTACTCATCGACGAGGCGTATCACCACTTCGCGACAGACTCTCGCGATTATCGTTCGTTCCTCGATGAGCCCGTGGACAATCCGCGCGTGATTGTTGCGCGCACTTTCTCGAAGATCTACGGCATGGCGGGAATGCGGCTAGGGTACGGCATAAGTTCGACGGAAAATGCGCAGTGGATGCGGCGTTTTCAAACTCAAGACAACGTCAATATTGTCGCCGCGCAGGCAGCAGTGGCCGCGCTGCAGGACACTGCGGAAATGCAGGCTGCCGCGCGGCGCAATGCATCTGACCGCCAGGAGTTTTTTACCCAGGCGTCACGTCGAGGCCTGAAGCCCATTCCGTCATCCGCGAACTTCGCGATGATGGACGCGGGCCGACCTGCTACTGAAGTGATCAAGCATTTCCAGAAAAACGGAATCCTGATCGGCCGTCGTTTTCCGCTGATGGACAACCTCGTTCGCATCTCTTTTGGTAAGCCCAGCGAGATGCAGAAGTTCTGGACATCTTGGGACGGGATGAAGACAAGCTGAACGCTGCTCGGCCGTCAATCTCCACGACCGTTTGATACGCGGCGAAGAAAGGTAAACTGCAGCCCTCTCTGAACGTTTCTATGACTTCGACGTGACCTGCGTCGAGCCGAGCGACTTCGCCTCTCCCCTTCGGGACGATTGCTTATTGGTCTTGGCGAGTCGCTGCTTTCTCCCGCTGCTCTCCCCGGCTGCTCCCGATTTGGGGCAACAGGCGCATGTAGGCATGAGTTCTTATCTACATAGGTCGCGGATTTCCGCACTGCTCCTTCGTCTTCTCGCGGAAGCGGTCGGAGCTCAGACAGCTCCCGCCAATTCCCGACCACAAAAGGAGAGATGGAAAATGAAGCTCAGATCTCAGGTACTCACGCTTGTTATGGCCTGTGCCACATACGGCATCGCCCAGACAACCACCCCAGACCAGAATCGACAGCAGCCGTCATCCTCGAGTGCAGCTACGCAGCAGACTCCAAGCCAGCAGCAGTCCTCGAATCAATCGACGGTGGCTCCAACCAGCACCCAGCAATCTCCATCGTCCAGCAGCGTCGGACAGACGGGTCAGACATCGCCGTCCTCAAGCAGCGTGGGACAGCAATCGCCGAGTCAGATGACGCCGGCACAAGGACAATCTCAAACCGCCCAGCCCACACAGCAGCCCAACGCGACCATGGGGCAGTCGCAGCAGCAATCCAGCGCGACTAATCAGCAGCAAGCTGCCAGCGGCGCCGGCAATCTGAACATCAATAATGACGTTCAGAACAAGGTACAAACCGCGATTCAGCAGGACACCTCGATCTCGCAGAACGCGAACGTGAGTGTAAACGTCCAGAACAATCAGTTGGTGCTAACGGGAACCGTCCCAAATGAGGAAGCGAAACGACGCGCCGAACAGATCGCGCAATCGCAAGCCTCCAGCAGCGGCCTCGCAGTTGTAAACCAGCTGACTGTGGCGAATGCCACCACCTCGACGGCAGGAGCGAATACAGTCCCGTGTCCGCAAGGCACCTCTGCTGCAACTACCACCACGCAGGGAGTAAGCGCCAGCGGCATGCCACAGAGCGACATCAACCAGGCCAACTCTCCGGCGACCACGGATCAAAACGCCAAGAACAAGAACCACAAGCACAAAAAGAATCACGGCGATAAGGACAAAGACAACGACCACGGTCGGGACAATCAAAGCAAGGACAACTCGAACCCTCGTTAAGGACAATCCTCGAACATCGATCCTGAGCCTATGGCGGCGCACTAGCGCCGCCTTTTTTTATTAGACTACCGCGCGACCGCGCGGGGGTTGGGGGGTTGTATTTGCAACGTGGATTTGGCGCGGGTCACGCAGCCTTTGCCTTTTTTGGGGCAGGAATGGTTATGGCCTTACCCTTGCTGCCCTCGCGAGGTGTTCGCGACGCCTTGTCTCATGAGCAGTTTGGATTATTTTTTGTTCGAACCATTCCCGCTTGGTTGCGGGAGGAATTCCAAGGCGGAGTGTGGAAGCTCCGACTGGAGATCGCTGGAGCTGGTCGAAACCGCAGCTTCAGATGAAGCGCGCAGCCACTCGCGCCGCAGCTTTGGCAACGTGAGCGCCGGCTGACTCCCTGAGTCGATGTGAACTGCGTGACCGTTTCCATGGTCGCCTCGCCCAAGGATGGTGGGTGTTAACCAGGTTTGCTGTGCTTCCCAGCGCATGCGATCGCATTCAGTAATGCTCACCTGCTCTGTGACGCTGCTTCTCGTGCTTCCGCGAACGACAGACGCGGATGGCCCACTCTGCCCGGCTGTGACCGCAGCACAGAAAATGAGAGAAGTTGCCAGCGCAGTCGCGCAGGATCGCATAACGCTTGCTCCACAAACTCAGGGACAGTTATCAAGGTTTGGTGGTGGTCGCGTAGTGCAGGTTGTCAAACCGTGACATTCCCGGCGCCAAAAATCGCGAGCCGCGCACCGATCCACACTCCGCTCTGCTCCACAGCTGCCCTGAACGCCGTATTCAGTTTTGTCCTGAGTTGGTGCGGATCGTAGCATCGCGTCGCAGACGACAGAATCAGGTATTTGACGTAGCTGAGCACCACAGCGGCAATCAAGAAGTCGTTGGGCTTTGGTGCAGGCAATCGGATCTGCTTGGGCGTGGCGCAGGCAGCTGCAGCGGCAGCTTGCGTGAATGCTGAGTGCGCCATCTCACGCCAACCCTCACCTCTTACAAGTCATCCCACCATTAATACCCGTTCTACAGCACTGCTCTTCATGCGACCTCCATGCGCTCTTATTTTTCCAAGACGAGATTTCTGCGTCCGCCGCGCAAGAACATGCGCCGTGAATTCGCTGCGTATGGAGCGGCAGTTCTGCTCGCCACAGGAGCCCTGGCAAGCGGACTGATCCTGGGCAGCACCCGCCCACCGGTAGCGCTGATCTGTGTCTTTGCCGTCCTGATTAGCGCGCTTGTCGGCGGCCCAATCGCAGGCTGGCTCTCGTTGGCGATCACGGCAGGAGGGCTTTGGTTTGGCGGCTCACACAATGCTGATGTGCACTCAACCAGCTTCGAGCCTGACCTGGTGTTGTGGTGCGGTTACGTGGCCCTGGGAATCGCCCTTATTGAGGTGATCCGCCACATGCAGGGCGAGCGAAGAAGGCTTTTGGAACACGATCAGCGCTTGCGTCTGGCCGGCCGGGCTGCCCGCATATGGTTTTGGGAATGGGACCTGCGTCGCAACACCTTGCGATGGACACGCGAGCGCGAGGCGGTCAGCAGTGACGAGCATGAACGCGAAATTCCGCTGGGGACATACGTAAATCGCCTTGTACATCCGGAGGACCGCGAGCGGGTTATGAAGAATCTGCTCGATTCGGGCACGAGTGGCGACCGCTTGGAGCTGGAATTCCGGGTTATAGATCGGGATTCCAGCGTCCACTGGCTTTCCGCAAAAGGAAAGATCTTCACCGAGAACGGCGGGAACCTGATGCTAGGGATGGCGTCAGACATCACCGCACAGAGACAAGCAGACGAAGCCCGTTCCCACTTCCGCGCCGTGCTTGGCAGCCTGATTGAAGGAGTCTGTTTCATGGATAATTCGGGCGCTATTCAGTACATGAATGCCGCAGCCGAGCTCATGCTCGGCTACAAGTCCGAGCAGGTCTCCGGCAAACAGCTTCATGATGTTGTTCACAACGGCGGCGATGCGCACCGGCCTGATTCCTGCAGGCTGTTCCAGGCCATGCATAGCGGTTCCCCCTGCACTCTGCAGGAAGAGAGGCTCACACCTAAATCGGGAGAGGCGCTCATTGTGGAATGCACGACGGCTCCGGTGACGAGTGACGGGACGACGCTCGGCGCGGTAATGATGTTTCGCGACATTTCCGAACGCAAACGCGCAGAGGAAGCGCTGCGCGCGAGTGAAAAAATGGCGGCTACGGGACGCATGGCAGCGACTATTTCGCACGAGCTGCGCAATCCGCTCGATTCCGTTATGCAACTTCTCTATCTCGTAAAGCAGAGTCCCAAGTTGGGCGAGGTTGAGCGGCAGCAACTCGACTTGGTAGACCAGGAGCTGCGGCGGATGACCGAAGTCGCACAACAGACCCTCGCGATGCATCGCCAGGCGCCTTCAATGGTTCCCGTCAACGTGACCAAGCTCATCGATGGCGTGATGTTGCTTTACGGGAAGAAAATCCGTTCGCAAAAAATCGAAATTGAGAAGCGCTACGAGTGGGAAGGCGAGGTTCCCGGGTTCCCCGCAGAGCTGCGGCAGGTTTTTACCAATCTGATCATCAATGCAGTTGATGCCATGCCCGGTGGCGGCAAATTGTGGATCCACATCCGCCGCCACCACGAACCCAAGGGGCAGCGCCAAGGCGTGGTGGTAGTACTGCTTGACTCCGGAGCCGGGATCCCAAACTCGGCACGCAAGCACCTGTTCAAGCCGTTCTTCACTACCAAGGGTGAAAAAGGAAGCGGCGTCGGACTGTGGGTGAGCAGAGGAATTGTGCAACGTCATGGTGGAACTATTCGAGTTCACAGCACTGACCGTCCCACTCGGAGCTATACCTGTTTCGAAGTGTTTTTGCCGGATAACGTACCGCAGATACAAGCACCTGAACGGGCAGCTCGGGAGCAAGCGCCGGCTGCACCTTCATCTGAACAGCAGCATCCCCAGGCTGCCTAGCTGACCATCCGGAGTTCCTCGAATTGGCTTGACTCAGGCCAGCATCCGCGTCATCCTCATAGCGTCCCTGCGCGAGGTTAACTTCCATGGCAACAACGGCAACGAAGACCGAGCAGAGAACGAGCCGACGTTTCGTGTTGAAACTTCCGGTTTCCATCCGCTGCGAAGATGGCAAGGTACAAGAGGTACCGGCGGAGACGCGTGACGTCAGCGCACAGGGCGTTTTCTTCTATTGCGGCTCCAAGCTTTCGCACGGCTCCAAAGTGGAATTTACGCTCACACTGCCTCCGGAGATCACACTCACCGAGAGTATCCGTGTGCGTTGCCGTGGGCGTGTTGTCCGCATTGATGACATGCGTCCGCAAACCGGTATCGCTGCGATAATTGAGCAGTATGATTTCGTGCCGGACACTGCCGACGCGTAGATTTTTGTCCTCAGCACTGCATTACCCTCCCAACAAGAAGACCCTGCTTAACGGCAGGGTCTTCTTGCTTTGGCTGACAATCTTCCTACCCTGCATGGCGGGAGCGCAGCAGAACATCGGTGAGGTATACGCCTCCGATGCTTCGGTCAAAGGCAACGTCCGGTACACCGCCTCAGGACTCGAAATTAGCAATGGTTCCGTAATCTCCGCTGGAGAGCACTCGGCCTCGCTGCGGCTGGCCCGTGGCGGTCAAGTCCGCATCTGTCCCGGCACAAGTCTCACCGTCAATGCTTCGCCGCAGGGACAAGAACTTATGTTTGCCATGAGCGCGGGATCGCTGGAAGGCGAATACCAACTGCCCGCGACGGCCGACGCTTTACTCACGCCCGATTTTCGCATTGTCGTGTCAGGACCGGCGAAGGTTAGCCTGTCGGTTACAGCCGACGCCAAGGGCAACGCCTGCGTGCGGTCGGGAGGAGAAGAGTCGTATGTAGTTGTGTCTGAGCTCATGAGTGACGATTTCTACCGCGTGAAGCCCAATGAACAAGTGGTCTTCCACTCAGGTCACGCGAGAAACCCTGAAGTGAATGGGGATATGAGGTGTGGATGTCCCGCGCCGGCTCCGTTGGAACGAGCTGAAGTTTCGCCGCCCCCGCCAACTCCTCCTGCGCCGACGCCACAACAGAATGCCGCAGCCATTGCGGCGGTGCAGAACGAACCAGCGGTAGCGGCTGCGGCCAACGCCGCTGCAGCGCTTCCGCAGCAACCTTCCGGGCAAGTCGAAGTGCAGGTGGACGCGCCGATGGTCTTCCGCGGAACGGGGGCTGCTCCGGATGTAACGGCGACGCTCGCACGTGTTCACGTGGAGCGAATTCCGTGGCCACAAACACCGACTGTTGTCCCGGAGCCTCCTTCGCGCGCAGTCAAGACAAAGCCAGAGGCCCTCAAGGGCGAAAAGAAAGGCTTCTTCCACAGGCTGGTGAAGAGGCTGTTTGGTTGAAGGACGCAGCGCTTACCTAGTCTGCGGCTTCCTTAACTGAGATTCCGAGCGCCTTCATCTTGCGATATAAGTGGCTGCGTTCAAGACCCAAGACTTCAGCGGCGCGGCTGATGTTGCCTTTACTTTCGTCGAGTTTCTTCAGGATGTAATCGCGTTCGTAAGCAGCCCGCGCCTGCTGTAGCGAGGAAAATTCCGGTGTGGCGCTGCGGCGGGATGCATCACGGTAAATGAGCGGTGGCAGGTGCTTGCGTTCCAGCCTGGTGGCTGCTGGATTCATGATCACAATGCGCTCGATCAGGTTGCGCAATTCTCGTACGTTTCCCGGCCACGAGTAAGTCATCAGCGCGTCGACCGCATCGTCGGACACTTCGCGGGTGCGACGGCTGTAGCGCGAGGAAAACTCCTTTAGAAAATGCTTCACCAGCAGAGGGACATCCTCGAGCCGCTCTCGTAGCGGTGGAACGTAGAATGGTAAGACGTTCAGACGGTAGAACAAGTCTTCCCGAAAGTTGCCACTGGCGATTTCTTCCTCGAGGTTCTTATTGGTGGAGGCGATCACTCGGACATCCACGGTGACGGGATCGGCCGCGCCTACCGGCGTGAATCGTTGCTCGTCTAACGTGCGCAGGACTTTCGACTGCGTCTTCAGACTCATGTCACCCACTTCGTCGAGGAACAGAGTGCCGCCGTCGGCACGTTCAAACGTCCCGATCTTCTCGGGCGCCTTTCCTGGCAAGGCGGAATTTCTATATCCGAACAGCTCCGGCTCGATGAAGTCTTCAGGAATCGCGGCGCAATTCACTTCGGTGAAGACATTCTCCCGGCGCAAGCTCTGGTTGTGAATGGCGCGAGCGACCAGCTCTTTTCCCGTTCCGGATTCACCGTAAACGAGAACGCGTCCGTTAGTCGGCGCCATTACGCTGATCTGTTGGCGTAGAGCTTTGGTCGGCACACTCTCGCCAACGATCACGCTCCTCGATTCAAGCTGCTTGCGAAACTCGCGATTTTCCCCTCGCAAGCGGCGCGCCTGCATTGCGTTTTTTATCAGGATCAGAGTTCGATCGAGGGAGAGGGGTTTCTCCAGGAAGTCGAACGCGCCCAGCTTGGTGGCGCGCACAGCCGTCTCAATCGTGCCATGTCCCGACACGATAATGACCTCCGGCGCATCTTCGTGCTGCCTGATTCTCTCTAATGTGTCGAGACCATCGATTCCTGGTAGCCAGATATCAAGCAGGATGACGTCATAAGAACGCGTCTTGAGTGCCTCGATGCAGGCCTCACCGCTCTCAGCGGTACTTACCTTGTAGCCTTCATCCTCCAGAACGCCGCGCAGGGACTTGCGAATGTCAGCTTCGTCATCGACTACCAGGATGGAGTTCATGGATTGTCAGAATTTTACAGGGCAGCAGGTCCACGCGTGTTTGCGCCTCGCGTGGTTGCGCGATTGCGGAACATAGAACATCGCAAGAACCGATTGTGTTGGCGTCAAGTCGTCGTCACTGCGGCCTCTACAGCAACGGGTAGTTCCAGGATGAAGCGAGCTCCCACTGGATGGTTTTCCTCAACGCGAATGGATCCGCCGTGCTCCTGCACGATGCGGCTGACAATGGGAAGGCCCAAGCCGGTGCCGCGCTTCTTCGTCGAGAAGTAGGGAAGGAACAACCGTTCTTTTACGTCACCGGTAATGCCGTGCCCGGTATCAGCAATTACGATCTCGACCGAGTCTTTGCTCTCGACGAGCGACGTGGAAACGTAGATTTCACGGACTAGGGAGTCATCCAGCGCTTCCGCCGCGTTGTCAACGAGGTTAGCGATTGCGCGCTTCATTGCATCCGGATCGGCAAGCACGGGGGGCAGATCGGGTGTAAGACCGGTTTCGATGTGTACTCCGTCGAGACGTCCAGTGAACAGTTGCAGCGCGCTTTCGACGATGCGGTTGATGTCGCTGGGTCGTGGCTGCGCCGTGGGAAATCGAGCTAACGTGGAGAACTCGTCAACCAGTTGGCGGACGGTCTCCACGGCATTAGCTATCGTGTCCGCGCACCCATTCATCACGGCAATCGAGCTTTCATCCGGCGGCGTCCCACGTTCGAGATGGCGACGGATGCGATCGGCAGAAAGAGCAATGGGCGTAAGCGGATTCTTAATCTCATGAGCGACACGACGCGCAACTTCGCGCCACGCCGCCTGCTTTTGCGCGCGCAGCAGTTCGGTGAAATCCTCAAAGACCAGCACATAACCCAAGCGCTGCCGGTCGATGCGCATCGAGGCGACCGTAATGGCGACGTTCAACTTGTCATTCCCAGACTGCAACTCGAATTGACTGGTCGTGGTCGCCATGCGATCAGCCTTGCGCATGAGATGGATCATTTGCGCAGCGATCTCACTGCCAAAGATGTCGCGGAGTGCAGCGCCTTCGAAGTCCTCGGCGAGCGAGGTCGTAGTGGTCTCTTCGCGGAACTTAAGTAAGCGGATGAACGCTGGATTGGCATGACGCACTCGGCCCGAAGCATCAATCGAAAGGACGCCGGTGGGGATGTTCTCCAGGATGATTTCTGTCTGACGGCGCCGCTGCTCGATGTTCGCATTGGCCTGCGCGATCTCGCGCGAGGACTGCTCAAGCTTTGCCCGGCTCTCCTCCAGGTCGGCAGCCATGCGATTGAATGAGCTCACCAGTTCTCCCAGTTCATCCGCAGCGGTAACAGCCACTCGGTAGGAGAAGTGCCCCTGGGACAATTCCTGGGTCGCTTCCGCGAGTGCCGCCACGGGTCGAGTGACGAGCTTGGAGATAAACAGCGACAGCCATGTAGCGGCGAATAGCACGAGCACCGTGATCAGCAGAAGCAGAACGATGTACTGGCGGCGGACCGCTTTGCCCGCAGTGGCCAACTCCTGATAACTGCGGAGGCTGTCTTCAATCTGGCGTACGGTCGCGCCAAAAGACGCTGGGAGCGGAACCACGGCAATGACTACTCCCGTCTTTGCAACGTCACTCTCGCCGACCGCATAGTCGAGGTCGCCCCAGTGGAAACGGTGATTGCCGCCGAGCGCAACGAGCAGAGGGTCGCGTATGTGTAGCCAATCCGCAGGCATATCGATGGCTGCGACTGGTGTCCGCCCGCGTAATAGAAGACAAAATCCACCTTGCAATGCGGCTTCGTGTTCGCGAAGCGCTGCATTCACCGCGGCAAAGTCTCCGGACTCAAAAGCTCTCTGAACGCGAGGATTTGCCGCGAGTGTCTGCGACTCCGCTTGGGCGTTCGATTTTGCATAGTCGAGCAACAGCGTAGCAACCTGCTCCGAACCCTCGCGCAGACTCTGCACCGGCCGCGAAAACCAGCGGTCAATCGACCTGTTCGTCAGCAGATACGTAAACAGAAACATGAAGAGCGCCGGCGTGAAAGACATCAGCAGGGCTCCGAAGACCATCTTTGTGCGGAACTTCGAACCCAGTACACCGCCACGCCGCTCCGCCAGTAGCTTAAGCAGATTGCGCAGCAGAACAAACGTAAGCGCAAGGAACAGGAGAAAGACCAGCGCGGAGAGCGCGGTGAACAACAGCGTTTGCTGAACTCCTGCTGGGCGCAGGAATGTCAGGTTGAACGCTTGCTGCGACACGAGCACAAGAAAGAGGAGAAAAATAGCGATCCCAAGACCGATGATGAGGCCCTTACGTTCGCCCGATTTGGAGTGCTCTTCTGGCACGGATGAGGAAATTATAGGGTGGGAATAGATCCAAACGGCAGCAGGACAGGCTGGAAAACGCAGTAATTGCCAAGTATTGAACTACTGGCTTAGGCTACCAGGTCTTTCACCGGCTTAAATGGCCTGCGTTGAGATTCAGCAACCGCAGAATAAGTCAGGTGACCCTCAAACGTATTCACGCCTTCACGGATGCCAGCGTCTGCTTTAATCGCCGCCTGGGCGCCATGGCTGGCGATTTTCAGAACATAGAGGAACGTCGCGTTTGTCAGCGCAAGAGTGGAAGTATGTGGCACCGCGCCAGGCATATTGGTGACACAGTAATGGACGACGCCATCTACGGTATAGGCGGGATTGCTGTGAGTGGTCGGTTTAGCGGTTTCGATACAGCCTCCCTGGTCAATAGCAACATCGACGATGACCGCGCCACGTTTCATGTTGCTGACCATCGCGCGCGTAACCAGCTTGGGCGCTGCGGCGCCAGGAATGAGCACGCCACCAATCACGAGGTCGGCATCTGCGCACGATTTCGCAATGGTGTATAAGTTTGACGCGAGCGTGCGGATGCCGCCATTGAAGATGTCGTCGAGTTCGCGCAGCCGGTTGAGGTTGATATCGATGATGGTGGTGTCCGCACCCATGCCTAGTGCGATCTTTGCGGCATTGATTCCTACGACGCCGCCGCCAATGATCGTCACTTTTGCAGGAGCCACGCCCGGCACGCCACCCAACAAGATTCCTCGGCCTCCCTTTTCATGTTCGAGATAGCTCGCGCCCACCTGCACTGACATGCGTCCGGCAACTTCCGACATTGGCGTTAGCAGCGGAAGCGTGCCATTCCGGTCCGTGACCGTCTCGTAGGCGATGCCCGTCACCTTCTTCTTGAGTAATTGCTCCGTGAGATCGGGAATGGGGGCTAGATGAAGGTAAGTGAAGAGCACCAGGCCTTCGCGGAAGTACTGAACTTCGCTCTCAATGGGCTCTTTGACTTTCACGACCATCTCCGCACGCTTCCATACTTCAGCAGCCGAGCCCACAATCTCGGCCCCTGCCTGCTTGTAGTCGTTGTCGGGCATCGACGAGAGCTCGCCCGCCTG
>Ga0136846_1214241_pt1 | contig 15574 bp, 12 predicted proteins | sample HopSoiMetagenom2_FD_96841 | JGI IMG/M metagenome (GOLD analysis project Ga0136846, IMG submission 96841) | Grasslands soil microbial communities from Hopland, California, USA - 2 Assembly 2016 (version 4) | ecosystem: Environmental > Terrestrial > Soil > Grasslands | place: USA: Hopland... | reverse complement strand
GTCCGCTGCGCCGCACTCCTCGGCGACCCGGCCGAGCCGGGCTACCTCGGGATCCTCGTGAAGCTGGCCGGGTTCGGGGCCGCCGGCGATGACCAGTTCGGCGTCCGGCAGGCCGGCGATGGCCGCGATGCCGGTGTCGTTCCCCTTACGGCGGACCAGTCGTCCCACCGTCAGCACGCGAGCCGGGGAGCGCGTCGCGGCCGCCCGGGCCTGCGGCCCGGGCCGGAAGCGATCGCCGTCGACTCCGCACGGGACCACGTACAGGGTTTCCGGCCTGGCTCCGTAGCCGGCCAGCTCGGAAACCTCGTCGGTGCAGGTGGCGATGATAGCGGTGGCTCGCTGGACGACGGCCGCCTCGACGCCGAGACGCTGCGGCGGGCTGGTGTCGGCCTCGGCCTGCCAGCGCTGCTTCACGCTGCCCAGCGCGTGGAACGTCTGGACCACCGGCACCGGGCTGCGGGCCGCCGCCCAGATGGCGGCGATGCCGCTCATCCAGAAGTGGGCGTGGGCGACGTCCGGCGGTTCCTCGCGCCAGCGCACGGCTAGCCAGTCCGCGAAGGCGGGCATGTAGCGCAGCAGGTCGTCCTTGGACAGCGCCCGGGGCGGGCCGGCCGGCACGTGCCGTACCGTCACCCCGGGTGCGAGCCGCACCGCGTCCGGCGCCTCGGGTGAATCGCGGCGGGTGAACACGCTGACTTCGTGCCCGCGCCGGGCCAGCGCCGCGGCCAGCGCGGCGACGTGCACGTTCTGGCCGCCGGCGTCGGCGCCCCCCAGCGCGGCCAGCGGGCTGGCGTGCTCCGAGATCATGTCGATTCTCACGTTGCTCCCTCGTCACTCCGCCGTCGGGGATGCGAAGCGACCACTCTTGCCAATTCACAGTTGCTGAAACATCGCAGTCACTGTGAAATTCGGTTGGCCCGGCGTTTGGAGCCCGGCGGCGGGGGCAGGCGGCGCTCTCGTCAGGGCCACCGAGGCCAGAACAGCGACGGGAGACAGGCATGCGAGTTCTCGGCGTTAATTCCGTCTTCCACGATCCGGCGGCCGCGCTCGTCGTCGACGGCGTGGTGGTGGCCGCCGCCGAAGAAGAGCGCTTCAGCCGTCGCAAGCACGGCAAGCGGCCGGTACCTTTCTCGGCCTGGGAACAGCCGGCCATGGCCGCCCGCTGGTGCCTGCACCAGGCCGGCCTGACCCCCGCCGATATCGACCTGATCGGCTTTTCCTACGACCCGGCCCTGGTCCGCCCGGCCGCGGACATGGGGCTCGACGACCCATGGGATTACCTGCGCACCGTCTATGCGACGCACGCTCCTGAGTTCCTGGCCGAGGAACTGCCCGGCCTGGACCCGGCGCGGGCCCGCTTCGTCCGCCACCACGTCGCGCACGCCGCCTCGGCCGGCCTGGCCGCGGGACCGCCGGAGTGCGCCGTGCTGGTCTGCGACGGCCGTGGCGAGCAGGACTCTTTCCTGGCCGGCCGCTACGACGGCGGCCAGCTGGAGATCCTGGCCACCCAGCCGCTGCCGCACTCACTCGGCCTGCTGTACGAGGACCTGACCGCGCACCTCGGCTTCCTGCGGTCCAGCGACGAGTACAAGGTGATGGCGCTGGCCTCCTACGGCGAGCCGCGCTTCCTCGACCAGCTCCGGGAGCGGGTCAGGCCGGTTCCCGGCGGCTTCCGCACCGACCCGGTGGACTGGGACCAGCTGGCTTCGGCCCGGCTGCCCGGCGGCGAGCTGACCGGCGCGCACGCCGACCTGGCCGCGAGCGTGCAGCGCCGCCTGGAGGAGGTGCTGCTGGCCCTGGCCGCCGAGCTGCACGAGCGCACCGGCGACCGGGTACTGGCACTGGCCGGCGGCACCGCGCTGAACTGCGTGGCTAACACGGTGCTGCACGAACGCGGGCCGTTCGAGCGGATCTGGGTGCAGCCCGCGGCCGGGGACGCCGGCACCGCGCTGGGCGCGGCGCTGCAGATCGCCGCGGACAAGGGCGAGCCGGCCTGGTCGATGACCGGCGCCGGCCTGGGCCGCGGCTTTTCCGACGCGGAGATCGAGACGGCGCTGCGTACCGCCCGGGTGCCGTTCGAGCGCCCGTCTGACCTGGCCGCCGCCGTGGCCGGGGTGCTGGCGGACGACGGGGTGGTGGCCTGGTTCCAGGGCCGCAGCGAATACGGCCCCCGCGCCCTGGGGCACCGGTCGCTGCTGGCTCACCCGGGCCGGCGGGCCAACCTGGACCGGCTCAACGACGTCAAGGGCCGGGAGAAGTTCCGGCCGGTCGCGCCCATGGTGCTGGCCGACCGGGCGCCCGCGATCTTCTCCCGCGGGCCGCTGCCGAGCCCCTACATGCTGTTCGTGCACGACGTGGCCCCGGACTGGCGGGACCGGATCCCGGCGGTGGTGCACGTGGACGGCACCGCCCGCGTGCAGACGGTCGATCCGGAAACGCAGCCGCTGGTCGCCGCCCTGCTGACCGCCTTCGAGGCCCGCACCGGGCTGCCGGTGCTGGTCAACACCAGCCTCAACACCGCGGGCCGGCCGATGGTGGACGGCATCTCCGAGGCCCTGGAGTGTTTCGGCTCCACGCCGGTGGACGCGCTGGCCATCGGCCCGTTCCTGCTCCGCCGCCGGGAACTTCGGTGACGCCGGCCAACAGCTATTCGGTGGTGATCCCCACCATCGGGCGGTCCTGCCTGCGCGACTGCCTGGCCGCGCTCGCCGCCGCCGGCGGCCCGGCGCCCGAGGAAGTGGTGGTGGTCGACGACCGCCCCGCCCCGGCCGGGCCCCTGGACACCGGTTCCGGCCCGGACACGCTGCCGCTGCGCGTCGTGACCAGCGGCGGTGCCGGCCCCGCGGCAGCGCGTAACGCCGGCTGGCGGGTCACCACCACCCCGTGGGTGGCGTTCCTGGACGACGACGTCCGGGTGACGCAGGACTGGCGGTACCGGCTCGCCGAGGACCTGGACGGCCTGCCGCTCCAGGTGGCGGGGGTGCAGGGCCGGATCGTGGTGCCGGTCCCGGACGGCCGCCGGCCCACCGACTGGGAGCGGAACACGCTGGGCCTGGCCACCGCGAGCTGGATTACCGCGGACATGGCGTACCGGCGGGCCGCCCTGGCCGAGGCCGGCGGCTTCGACGAGCGGTTCCCCCGGGCGTTCCGCGAGGACGCTGACCTGGCGCTGCGGCTGCGGGCCGACGGGTGGCAGCTGCGGCGCGGGCGGCGGCGCACGGTGCACCCGGTCCGGCCGGCCTCGCCGTGGATCAGCCTGCGCAGCCAGGCGGGCAACGCCGACGACGCGCTCATGCGGGCGCTGCACGGCCCAGCCTGGCACGAACGGGCCGAGGCGTCCCGGGGCCGGCCATCCCACGTGCTCATCGCCGGCGCGCTGCTGGCCGCGGCCGGCCTGGCCGCCGCCCGGCGGCCCAGGGCCGCCGGGGCCGCGGCCGCGGTGGGCCTGGCCGGCACCGCGCAGTTCGCCGTGACGCGCATCATCCCAGGTCCGAAGACCGCCCGGGAGATCGCCATCATGACCGTCACCAGCCTGGTCATTCCCGAACTGGCCTGCTGGCACTGGCTGCGCGGATGGGCCCGGGCGCGCGGCGCCCGGCCTTGGCCGCGCGCCCGGGCCGTGCTCTTCGACCGGGACGGCACGCTGATCCGTGACGTGCCCTACAACGGGGATCCGGACCGGGTCGAGCCGGCGTCGGGCGCGGCCGAGGCGGTCGGCCACGCCCGACGCCACGACCTGGCCGTGGCGATGATCACCAACCAGTCCGGCATCGCCCGCGGCCTGTTCCGCCGGGCCGACGCCGAGGCGGTGAACGCCAGGGTCGCCGAGCTGCTCGGGCCGTTCGACGCGGTGCGGCTGTGCCCGCACGGCGAGGACGAGGGGTGCGGCTGCCGCAAGCCGGCCCCGGGCATGGTGCTGGCCGCCGCGGCCGATCTCGGCGTGGCCCCGCATGAGTGCGTGGTGATCGGTGACATCGGCACCGACGTGGCGGCGGCCCGGGCGGCCGGGGCCCGCGGCATCCTGGTGCCGACCGCGCAGACCCATCCGTCCGAGCGGGCCGGCTTGCGGGTAGCGGGCGGCCTGGCTGAGGCCGTGGGCATGGTCACCGGCACGATCCCCCTCGCCCCCGTCTGGCCGAACGGGGTGGGTGACTAGCCCCGTGCCGGCTAACGCGCTTCCCCCGCCCGACCGGCCCCGTTCCGGCCGGCACTGCCTGGCCGTCCGGCTGGACAACGCCGGAGACGTCCTGCTGGCCGGACCGGCCGTGCGGGCCATCGCCACGGCCTGCGGCCGGGTGACCATGCTGGCCGGCCCGCGCGGCGCCGACGCCGCCCGGCTGCTGCCCGGCGTGGACGACGTCATGGTCTGGCAGGCCCCGTGGGTAGCCTTCGACCCGCCGCCGGTCCAGCCGGACGCACTGGCCGAGCTGACCCGCCAGATCGCCGCCCAGGATTGCACCGAGGCGGTCATCTTCACCTCGTCCCACCAGTCGCCGCTGCCGACCGCGCTGGTGTTGCGGCTGGCCGGCATCCGCCGGATCGCCGGGCTCAGCGTGGACTACCCCGGGTCCCTGCTCGACGTCAGGTACCGCCGCGACGCGGACATACCCGAGCCCGAACGGGCGCTGGGGCTGGCCCGGGCGGCCGGCTACGAGCTGCCTCCCGGGGACGACGGCAAGCTCGCCGTGCGGCGTCCGCTGCCCGGCGTCGGCGCGCTCACCGGACCCGGACCGTACCTGGTGCTGCACCCGGGCGCCTCGGCGCCCGCCCGCTGCTGGCCCGCCTCGCGCTGGGCTCAGGCGGCCGGGCTGCTGGCCGGGCAGGGACAGCAGGTGCTGCTAACCGGCGGAGCCGGCGAGCGGGACCTCACCGCCGCGGTGGCCGCGGCCGCGGCGGCATTCCGCGGTACCGCCTCCGATGACCACGTCACTGACCTGGGCGGGCGCACGAGCCTGGCCGAGCTCGCAGCGGTGCTGGCGGGCGCGGATGCGGTCCTGGTCGCCAACACCGGCGTCGCCCACCTCGCCGCCGCCGTCGGGACGCCGGTCGTCTCGCTCTTCGCCCCGGTCGTGCCCGCGGCTCGCTGGGCGCCCTACGGCGTGCCGGTCATCCTGCTCGGCGACCAGCACGCCCCGTGCCGGAACAGCCGGGCCGTGCGCTGCCCGGTGCCCGGACACCCGTGCCTGGCCGGCGTCGGCGCCGAGGCGGCCTGCCGGGCGCTGGACGAGTTGCGGACCCGGGAGGCGGCGTGAGACTGCTGATCTGGCACGTGCACGGATCGTGGACCACCGCGTTCGTCCAGGGCCGGCACACCTGCCTGCTCCCGGTGATACCCGGCCGCGGGCCGGACGGGCGGGGGCGGGCCCAGACCTGGGACTGGCCCGCGAACGCAGTCGAGGTACCCGCGGACAGGCTCCGCGACGAGCACATCGACGCGGTGATCCTGCAGCGGCCCGGCGAAGAGGAGCTGACCCGCCAGCTCACCGGCCGCCGCCCCGGCCGGGACCTGCCCGCTATCTACCTGGAGCACGACGCGCCCAGCGGGGACGTGCCGCTGACCCGCCACCCGATGGCCGACCGGGCCGACCTGCACCTGGTGCACGTGACCCACTTCAACGAGCTGTTCTGGGACTGCGGCGGCACCGCGGTCAGCGTGATCGAGCACGGCGTCGTGGACCCCGGACCGCGGTGGACCGGCGAGCTGCCGAGGATCGCGGCGGTCGTCAACGAGCCGCTGCGGCGCGGCCGTTACACCGGCACCGACCTGCTGCCTTACTTCGCGCAGGCCGCTCCGCTCGACGTCTTCGGCATGGGTGTGCGTGAGCTGCCCCGCGCCCTGGGGGAGCCCGGCATCACCGCCCACGAGGACCTGCCCCAGGCCCGGATGCACGCCGAGCTGGCCCGCCGCCGGATCTACCTGCACCCCTTCCGCTGGACGTCGCTGGGCCTGTCCCTCATCGAGGCCATGCACCTGGGCATGCCCGTCGTCGCCCTGGCCACCACCGAGGCGGCCGAGGCGATCCCGCCCGGCGCGGGCGTCGTTTCTACCCGCCGGGACTACCTGCGTGACGTGATACGGGCACTGCTCGCCGATCCTCAAGCCGCCGCCGGGATGGGCAAGCTAGCCCGGGAAGCCGCGCTGGCTCGGTACGGGCTGGCCAGGTTCCTGGCCGACTGGGACTGGCTGCTGGCCGAGGTGGTCCGGTGAGCCGGCCGCCGGCGGTGCTCATGGTGCGGGCCCTCGGGCTCGGCGACTTCCTCACCGGCGTGCCCGTCTACCGGGCAATGCGGGCCTCTTACCCCGGCTACGAGATCGTGCTGGCCGCGCCGCCGCAACTGGCCCCGCTGGCCGAGCTGACCGGCGCGATCGACCGGGTGCTGCCCACCGGGGAACTGCAGCCGGTGCCGTGGCGGGGGCCGCCGCCCGCGGTCGCGGCCGACCTGCACGGCAACGGCCCGGCCAGCCACGACCTGGTCCGGGCGATCGGCGCGCCGATCACGATGATGTACGCCTCGCCCGCCGATCCCGACGTGCCGGGACCCTGGTGGGCCGAGGAAGAGCATGAGGTGGTCCGCTGGTGCCGGCTGCTCGGCTGGTGGGGGATACCGGCGGACCCCGGGGCCCTGCTGTTGTCGCTGCCCGCGCGGCCGCCACGGGTTTCGGGCGCGGTGGTGGTGCATCCCGGCGCGGCCAGCGGCAGCAGGCGCTGGCCGCCGGAGCGATTCGCCGTGGTGGCCCGCGCCCTGGCGGCCCGGGGCCTGCCCGTGGTCATCAGCGGCAGTGCGGCCGAGCGGCCGCTGGCCGGACAGGTCGCGCTGGCCGCCGGGCTCGGCCGCGAGTCGGTGCTGGCCGGCCGGACCGAGCTCACCGACCTGGCCGCGGTGGTCGCCGCGGCGTCGATGGTGATCAGCAACGACACCGGTGTCGCCCACCTGGCCGTGGCGTTCGGCACGCCCTCAGTCACCCTGTTCGGGCCGGTCTCGCCGGCCGTGTGGGGACCGCCGCGGGATTCACCGCGCCACCTGGCCCTGTGGAAGGGCCGCGGCGCGCGGCCCGGGGATGCTCACGGGTCGCGGGTCGATCCGCGCCTGCTGCGGATCGAGGCCGACGAGGTCCTCGAGGCCGCCAGCCGCCTCATCCCGTTCGTCTCGGCCGAGCCTCAGCCCACATAACGGCGGGCGGCCGACTGGCGCTGCGGCTCCTCGAGTCGCCGCAGCCCGGCCTCCACCGACGGCGGGATCACCCGGCCCCGGCGATCCCGCAGCACCCAGGGCAGGCCTGCCACCGCCTGGGCCACCGCGGCCGCGCTGGCCGGATCTTTCGGCACCGACCTGAACACGGCCGCGGTCCGGCGCAGCGCCCCGGCGGGCGGGCGGCGTAGCCAGGCCGTCCACAGCGTGTTGCGGATGCCCAGGATGCGGCGCTGCCGGGGGTCGCGGGCCGTCGACGCGGCGTGATGCACGATCACGTCCTCGGCCCAGCACATCCACCAGCCGGCCGCGGCCAGGTCCAGGCTGAGCAGCTCCTCCTCACCGCCCAGCCACAGCCGCGGCGAGAACCCGCCTGCCTGCCGGAACGCGGTCACCCGCAGCATCGAGGCGCCGGCCAGGATGCTGAGCAGGGCGGGTCCGGGCAGCCACGGCGGGCCGGGTACGGGGGAGTGACGCAGCTCGGGAGTGATCGGGTCTTCCGTGCCGCCCGGCTCGACCAGGATCCGGCCGGTCACCGACGCGAGCCGCGGGCAGGCGTCGAGCAGGTCGGCGCCCCGGGCCAGCGCGCCGGGCTCCCACCAGGTGTCGTCGTCGCAGAAGGCGACGTACGGCGACCTCACCTCCCGCACCGCGACGTTGCGGCCGACCGCGCCGAGGTTAGCCGGGGCCTCGATCACCGTGACGCCGGGGAAGGCGCCGGCCGCCTGGGCTGAGCCGTCGTCCGAGGCGTTGTCCACCACGATGACCGGCGGCCGCTCCGGCAGTGCCGTCATCCGCTCCAGGGTGCGCACCAGCTCGGGACGCCGGTTCCTGGTGATCAGCACCACGGTGACCCGCGGTTCGGGGTTCACCAGGCGCCACCCTGGGCCGCGGTCAGCATCCGGACCTTGCGCTCGACCTCGGTGGGGAGCCTGCGCCGGGACCGCAGCGCCGCGGGCAGCTTCCGGACGGCGGCGGCCAGCGCGGCGCGGTCGTCCCGGTCCCGGACGGCGTCCCGGGCCAGGCGCAGGGTCTCGGCCAGCGCCACCCCCGCGGGCCGGCGCAGCCACGCGGTGAGCAGCAGGTTGCGGCGTTCGGCCCGGTGCCGCAGCGGCGAGGCCGGGCGGATCGCGGACGGCTCGTGCACCGCGACCACGTCCGGGAGGTAGCGCCGGGCCCATCCCGCGGTCGCCAGGTCGTAGCTGAGCAGCCGCTCCTCACCGATGAAGAACAGCAGCCGGCTGAACCCGCCGACGCCCAGGAACGCTTCCTTCCGCACGACGCACGCGCAGGCCAGGAAGCCAAGCACCTCGCTCGTTCCGTCGTCTCGGAGCGGGGAGCGGGCCATCAGCTCGTTGACCGGGTCCGGTACGCGGGCCGGGCCGGTCAGGGTCCGGGCGGCGATCAGCCCGAGCCGGGGATCGGCGTCGAGCGCCGCCGCGGCCCGGGACAGCGCGCCAGGATCCCACCAGGAGTCGTCGTCGCTGAAGGCGACGTAGGGCGTGGCCGCGAGCGCGACGCCGGCGTTGCGCGCCGCCGCCCCGGCGTTGCCGGGCAGCACCCGCAGCGTGACGGCGGGGAAATGCTCACGCACCGCGGCCGCGGTGCCGTCCGACGAGGCGTTGTCCACCACGATCACCGGCGGCCGTTCCGGGAGCCGGTGCAGGCGGTCCAGGGTGCGCAGCAGTTCCAGGCGCCGGTCGCGGGTCGCGATCACCACCGTGACCCGCGCCTGCCCGAGGGGGGCCTGCTCAAAGGCAGCCTGCTGGTGGGGCGCCTGCATCAGGGACGCCCCAGGGCGCGGTAGGTCCAGCCGGCCGCGCGCCACCGGGCCGGGTCGAGCGCGTGCCGGGTATCGAGCACGTTGCGGCGGCGGACCGCCTTGCCGAGGATCTCCGGGTCCGCTTCCCCGAATTCGTCCCATTCGGTCAGCACGAGCAGCACGTCAGCGTCGCGGGCGGCGGCCTCCGCCGATCCGGCCCGCTGCAGCTGCGGGCAGGCCGCGACGGCCTTGGCCGCGGCGGCCGGGTCGTACAGCGTGACCTGGGCCCCGAGACCGCTGACGGCGACCGCCACCTCGACCGCGGGAGACTCGCGGATGTCGTCCGAGCCGGGCTTGAAGGCCGCCCCGAGCACGCCCACCACCTGACCTTGCAGGGAGCCTCCGGCCAGTTCACGGGCGGCGGCGACGGCGCGCGCCCGGCACCTGCGGTTGATCGAGTCCACGTCGTGCAAAAAGGACAGCGCCTGCCCGGCGCCCAGTTCCTCGGCCCGGTGCCGGAGCGCCCGTATGTCCTTGGGCAGGCACCCGCCGCCGAAGCCGAGGCCGGGCCGCAGCCCGTCGGCGCCGATACGGGGGTCGCGGCCGAGCACGTCGGCCAGGACCGCGGTATCCGCCCCGGCCGCCTCGCACACCTCGGCCATCGCGTTGATGAACGAGATCTTGGTGGCCAGGAAGGCGTTCGCGGCCGCCTTGGCCAGCTCGGCCGTGGCCAGGTCGGTGACCAGCAGCGGCGTGCCCGCCTCGGTCAGCGGGCGGTAGACCTCGCGCAGCACCGTCTCGGCGCGGTCCGAGCGCACGCCAGCCACGATCCGGGCCGGGCGCAGCGTGTCCTCCACCGCGTGCCCCTCGCGCAGAAACTCCGGGTTCCAGGCGAGTTCGGCGGCCGGGCCGGCCGGTGCCAGCGCGGCCAGCCGGTCGGCCAGGGCGGCGGCGGTGCCGACCGGCGTGGTGGACTTGCCCGCGACCAGGCAAGGCCGCCGCAGCAGCGGCGCCAGCGCGTCCACGCAATCGTGGAGCTGGCTGAGGTCGGCCCCCGGATGGCCGCTGCGCTGCGGGGTGCCGACGCACAGGAAGTGCACGTCCCCGAACCGGGCCGCCTCCGGTAGCGAGGTGGTGAACCGGAGCCGGCCCGACCGCAGGCCCCGGCCGAGCAGCCGGTCCAGGCCGGGCTCGGAGAACGGGGCCCGGCCCTGGCTGAGGGCGGCGATGCGGCCCTCGTCGATGTCGGTGGCCAGCACCTCGAAGCCCAGCTCGGCCAGGCAGGCGGCGTGCACGGCACCGAGGTACCCGGTGCCGATGACGGTGAGGTTCACTGATCGGGGTCCGGCTGGCTGCCGCTGCCCGGTTCGGTCATTCGTGCCTGAGTGGCCGCCTTCGCGGTCTCGGGCAGGATCCGGCCGGATGCGGCCTGCACCTTGTTCTTCATCGACCCGGCGACCACGTGGTCCTTGCCGGCCATCAGGGCCTCGATGCCTTCCCGGGCCACCTGCGCCGGATCGTCCTTGGCGATGTCCTCCCGCAGCTTGGTACCCTCCATGCCGGCCCGGTCGAAGAACTCGGTGTCGGTGGGACCGGGCATCAGCGCGGTGACCGTCACGCCGGTGTCGCGCAGCTCGTACCGTATGGCCTCGGCGAACGACAGCAGGAACGCCTTGGACGCGGCGTAGGTCGCGTGGTAGGGCCCGGGCGCGGTCGCGGCGATCGACGAGGTGAACAGCAGGCCGCCGCGCCCGGCCGCGATCATGTCCGGCAGCACGCACCGGGCCAGGTGCACCGCGCCCGTGACGTTCAGGCCGATCAGGCGCAGCTCGTCGGCCAGGTCGTTGTCCCGGGCGAAATCCCCGCCGACGCCGACGCCGGCGTTGATCGCCACCGCATCGGGACGTCCGGTCGCCCTGATCGCCTGGTACAGGTCCTCGACGCCGTCGAACGTGGCCAGGTTGGCCTGGACCGGGACGGCCTGGACGCCATTGCCGGTGAAGGACCGGGCCACGGACTCGATCCGCTCGTCCTCGGCCGCCACCACCAGGTCGTAACCGTTCTCGGCGAACTGGGCGGCCAGTTCGCGGCCGATCCCGCTCGAGGCGCCGGTCACCACGGCGAGCGGCCTGCCCGCCGTTTCCTTTACTGTCTTTTCGCTCATCAGCCTTCCTCACAGTCGTCGCGGGCACGCGTTCTGCCCGGTGCGGAGGCGGCGAAACCGGTAACCGCCAACCGCCGCTACCGGCTGTTCAGCGACGGCGAGTGCCCAGCGAACTCCTCGACGATCTTGGCGCCGAACGCGGGCCGGCCGTGTGGATTGCGGCTGGTCACCAGCCCCTGTCCGGTCACTGGCCGGCCGGTCACAGGCCGGCCGCCCGCCGCAAACTGCGCAGGGGTGAGTCTGGCGGTGCGGCAGCGGTGCGCGATGCGGCCGACTTCCCGGCCGGTGAGAGGCACCAGTCCCGCCAGTAGCTGAGGCGTTCCTCATCAAGGTGGTCGATGGTCATCGCGGCCGGCCAGGCCCAGGCCCGGGCCTGGGCGGTTACCTTGGCGCCGTCGGCCACGGGGTCGACGGCGAGTGCGGGGACGCCGTTTTTCAAGGCCAGGACCAGGCCGTGCAGCCGCGTGGTCACCACCAGGTCGAGCCGCCCGATGATCGCCTCGAGCTCCGCGGGATGGTAGGGCAGCCGCCAGTCCTCCCGGTCCAGCCGGGTGTCCAAGGGGATCAGGGCGCAGTCCCAGCCGCGCAGCCACCGGGTCAGGTCAGCCTCGGCTTGATCCCCGCGGCCGCGTTCCCCGTATTCGGGCTGCGTGTCTGCCAGGATGACGCCAGCCACCGGCACCGACGGGTGACGGGGGTGCAGCGCGAGATCGGCCTGGGGCGCGGCGCCGTCGCCGTCCCGGGCCAGGATCACGTGAAATCCGGACGCGGCGGGGTCGGCCGGGTCGATGACCGAGACGCCGACCGCGACGCGCCGGCAATGTGCGTAACGCGTATGCAGGCCGGCGACCTGCGGCCCGTGCAGCGGGCCGCAGGCGAACACCAGGTGGGTATAACGGGCGGGTTCGGCGTCTTCCAGCCGCAGCCCCTCGGGCCGGAAAACGGGGCTGAACGCCATGTCGCACGGCAGGCCCGCCCGCTGCAGTTCCTCACGCGCCGCCTCCATCCCCAGCACGTCTCCCGCGGTGGCAATGCCATCTACGAAGCTCGGCCATCCCACGACCAGGGCGCGTTGTGCCATGCGTGCGCGGCTACCCGGCTCAGGGCCAGCCGAAACCAGCGGGCGGGCGTAGTCACCGGCGACGGATACCGGTTCGCCGGCCGGCAGCGCCCGGATCGCGTGGAGGTGCCCGGCGAGATTTTAATCCGGGGCGCGAAAGCAGGACCGATTCCTGACCTTCATGGCTGCCGTCAGCGCTGCACCGAGATCCGCGTGGTGCTCACCGTCAGGTGCGCTCCCTGACGCGCCAGCAGCGTGGCGTCACTGCCGTGCGCTCCGGCCTGCGCCGGGTACGAGGGCGGATTGCCGGTGATGGTGCCGGTGAAACGGACCCGGTCGCCGGCCCGGATCCGGAGCGGTCGCAGCGGTCCCGCCAGCTGTACCCATATCCGCCCGCGGGAAGACCCGACCCAGAACCCGTTCCGGGTCACCGCGGCGACGACCGTTACGCCCGTGGCCGTCGCGGTCCGGCCGATCAGCGGGCGAAGCGACCGCTGCGCCTCGGCGTCGCTCACCGCGTGCCCGGCCACCGACAGCTGGCTGATGATCGCCGCCGGCGTGCTTGAGACCTGTACGTGTGCGGGGGCGGCGGGAGCGGGGCGGGCGAGCTGCGGGCCCACGACCGCGGCCGCGGCGACGGCCGCGGATCCGGCCGCGACCGAAACCGCGGTGTGCACCGGGTGGGCCCGTGCCTTTCCCGCCGCCCAGGCCGCCAGCGCGCCCGGGACGGCGATGGCGGTGAGCGCGACGCTGCGCCGGTCGAGCGGCTCGCTGAGCGTCGCGCAGGTCGCGCAGTCGAGCAGGTGCTGTCCCGCCCCGAGTTCGCGCTGCCTGCGGGTGTCCCCGGCGGAGATGGCGAGCAGCACGGTGCGGCACGCCGGAGACGGGAGCTCGAGGTGGCGGAAGGCCAGCAGGTACTCGAGCCGGAGCTTGGCCCGGGTACGGGCCATCCGTACCCGCAGCGCGCCGCGGGATTCCCTCGACTGTGCCCCGGCGGGGGCGCCATCGCTGTAGTAGGCGAGGATGTCGCGGCGCTCCTGATCCGATAGCCGGGCCAGCGCGGCTGTCATCGCCGCGCGGGCCTCTCCGGCGAGCAGGACATCGTCGGGCCGTTCGGGTTCGGCGACGTCCAGGACGCGCGGTGCCGCCGCCGCGCGCCTGCTGGCCGTCCTGGCGTGCGAGCTGACCAGGTTGCGCGCGGTCACCACGGCGTACGGCAGGACGGCTTCGGGAGCCAGCCGCTCCCGCGCTACCAGCAGCCGCTCGAGGCAGTCCTGCACCAGGTCATCGATATCAGCATGATTGGCCGCCCGGGCGGCGACGACCCGGCGGATGACCGGCTCCACCGCCATGACCTCATGTGCCGAAGCCGTGGTCGTCTGGTCGTGCATCGGCTCGCCGTTCTCTCGGGCCTGATCGCTGGCAGGCGGCCCGCCGTAGTCGTTCCGGGCCGCGCCGCTCTACCCGGCCGCGGGCAGATTAGGCCATTTCGCGCGAAACAGGGCCCGCGCCGCGTAACGCCGGGGCCGGCCGGAGCTTTCACTCATGGCAGGCGCCTGACGGCCCGGCCCCAGATGATCACCAGATCCGTGAGGAGAAACTCATGAGCACCTCCCAGCAGTGGGAAAACATGATCGGCCTGACCGCGACCGACGCCGACGGCGACAAGGTCGGCAAGGTCGGCCAGGTCTATCTCGACGAGGGCACCGGCCAGCCGGAGTGGGTCACCGTGAGCACCGGCGTGTTCGGCACGCGGCAGAGCTTCGCCCCCCTGTACGGCTCCTCGGTCCGCGATGACCGGCTCGTGCTGGCGGTGTCCAAGGAGCTGATCAAGGACGCCCCCGCTATCGAAGACGACGGGCGGCTGGAGGAGGCAGAGGTCACGGCGCTCTATCAGCACTACGCCGCGAACCTCGATCCGGCCGGCCGGGGCCGCGCGGAAGAGGCCGGCGACGACCGCTACGCCGGCCGCCACGCCGGCACCGAGCCGGGCCGTGGCGGCCTTCAGGGCCGGGAAACCGACGGTGCGATGACCCGTTCGGAGGAGCGGCTGAACGTCGGGACGGAGAGCGTTCCGGTCGGCCGGGCCCGGCTGCGCAAGTACGTGGTGACCGAGAACGTCACCAGGACTGTTCCGGTCAGCCATGAAGAGGTCCGGCTGGAGCGGGAGCCGGTCACCGACGCCAACCGGGATGCCGCCCTGTCCGGCACGGACATCACCGAGGCCGAGCACGAGGTCCAGCTCAACGCCGAACGCCCGGTGGTGACCAAGGAGACCGTCCCGGTCGAGCGGGTGAGGCTGGCCACCGAGTCCGTGGCCGGCGAGGAGCAAATCAGCGAGGAAGTGCGCAAGGAGCGGATCGACGAGCCCGAGGTTGACACCCGCCGCGGCCGGGGGCGCTGAACCGCTGTCCCGCCGGTGCCGCCGCGCCGAGCCCCGCGGCGGCACCGGCTCCCGGATCAGGAGAGCAGGGCGCGGATGTCTTCGGCGTCCACGGTGGTGCCGAACGCGTTGCCGTCGTCCAGCACGCTGGAGAACAGCCTGGCCTTCCTGGCCTTCAGCGCCATGACCTTTTCCTCGATGGTGTCCCTGGCCACGAGCCGGTAGACCATGACGTTCCTGGTCTGCCCGATGCGGTGAGCCCGGTCGACGGCCTGCGTCTCGGTCGCGGGGTTCCACCAGGGGTCGAGCAGGAAGCAGTAGTCGGCCTCGGCGAGGTTCAGCCCGAACCCGCCGGCCTTGAGGCTGATCAGGAAGACCGGGGCGGCACCCTCCTTGAAGCGCCGCACGACCGCGGCCCGGTCGCGGGTGCTGCCGTCGAGGTAGCAGTACGGGATGCACTCGGCCTCCAGCCGCTCGCGGACCTTGCCGAGGAACCCGGTGAACTGGCTGAACACCAGCGCCCGGTGGCCGCCCCCGGTCACTTCCCGCAGCTGGCCGAGCAGCGCGTCGATCTTGGCCGACGCCAGGCCGGCGTGGGCGTCGTCGACCAGCCCGGCGTGCAGGCTCAGCTGACGCAGCACGGTGAGCGAGCGGAAGATCGCGAAACGGTTGGAGTTCATGTCGCCGATCAGGCCGAGGACCTTCTGCCGTTCCCGCTGCAGCCGCGTCTGGTAGGCCTTGCGGTGCTGCGGGTGCAAGTCGACCTCCAGGACCTGCTCCTGCTTGGCGGGCAGGTCGGCGGCTACCTGTTCCTTGGTGCGCCGCCGGACCAGCGGCTTGATCCGCCGCTGGAGCTGGGCCAGGCGCTCGCTGTCGCCTCGTTGTTCGACCGGCCGGGCGTAATAGTCGCGGAACCGGTCCGGGCTGGGGAACAGGCCGGGAGCCGTGATCGACAGCAGTGACCACAGTTCCATCAGGTTGTTCTCCAGCGGCGTGCCCGTGATCGCGATCTTC
>Ga0136846_1232309_pt1 | contig 15577 bp, 15 predicted proteins | sample HopSoiMetagenom2_FD_96841 | JGI IMG/M metagenome (GOLD analysis project Ga0136846, IMG submission 96841) | Grasslands soil microbial communities from Hopland, California, USA - 2 Assembly 2016 (version 4) | ecosystem: Environmental > Terrestrial > Soil > Grasslands | place: USA: Hopland... | reverse complement strand
GGGGTATCAGTACAATCCCGCCTCTCCGGGCGGCCTGGTCTTCCAGCGGCGATGCACCCACAACCACTGGTCCGGATACTGACGAATTTTTCCCTCAATTACCGAGGTGAACAGCTGTGTGTTCGAAACGATGTCCGCTTCCTCGTCGCCGGTGCGAATCAAAGTCAGCGCCGGATCAAACAGCAGCCGATACTTGCCAAGCTGCGAGTCCCACACGGTGAATCCGGGCACCACGGTGGCATCGGTGCGCATGGCGATGCGGGCCACTCCGCTTGCGGTGCATGCATCGATCCCAAAGAACTTCACGAACACGCCTTGCGGTGGCGTCATGTTCGTATCCATCAACACGCCCGCGGTCTCTCCGCCCCGCATGGCAGCCAGCAACCCGCGAACGTTCTCATCTTTGTCGAGCATGCGGTTGCCGTGCAGGGTGCGGTACTCCCGCGTGAGCTGGTCCATGTAGGGATTGTCCAGCGACCGCATAAGCACGTGCAGCGGATGCCCGTAAAGCGAATGCGCAAAGGCTGACAGTTCCCATCCGCCTAGATGAGCGGTCAGAAACAAGACACCTTTGCCGCGCTGTAAGGCCTGTTCGAAATTCCCAAAGCCGTCGTACACCACTACTTCGCTGACGTTATCCCGCGTGTAGGTTGGGAACAGGCACACTTCCGCCAACTGTCGGCCGAGGGATGTAAACACACCTTTCAGAATGCGGGTGCGCTCCTGGGCGCTCTTTTCCGGAAAGGCCAGCTGCAGATTGCGTTCTCCCACCCGCCGCAGCTTTACGTGAAACAGATAAACAACCCTGCCCAGGGCGATGCCGAATGCGCGTGCCAGTGGCCGTGGCATGAGGCCGATGAGCTTGATGAAGAACCACGCGACGGCGTATTCAAGCCGATAACGCATTCAGGGGGAAGCGTGACGATGCAGCATACCAACCCGCATTTTCTACTTCTTCTCTTCGTTCGCAGCTGCCGGAGCCGGCGTTCCCGAGGCCGTCTGCGCCCACTTTGACAGCGTACTCAAGAACGGATATGCCGCTTGCGGCGCTTCGATGGTGCCCTTCAGCGACGTATTGAACGGGACCATGCGTCCGTAAAACTCGCGCGTGCTGCCTTTGTCCTGCTCGATGACCGCGCCATTCAACGCCAGCCCGGCGAATGCGCCGCGCGCACGCGAGTAGCTGAGCACCTGAGCCTTGAGTTTCCAATCGGTATCGGCGGCGGCATGCCGGCCGACCGGACCGGCGGCGACACTGGCATCGGCCCCGAGTTTGAACTGACTGGATAGCAGGTTCTTCATCCCCTGATCGTTCATGATCAGCATCACCAGGTCAATCGCCTGTCCGCCGATCTGCAGGCCGAAACTGCCACCCTTGATGGTGAAGAAAGCAGGAGCGCTCCAGCCCTTGGTTGTCCGGCAGCTGGCCACGCCGCGTCCAAAACGGGCACCCACGATAAAGCCGCCATTCAACATGGTCGGCACCACCGCCACGCATTCTGCCGATCCCAGAACTTCTTCAGGTATCCGCTGATCAGGCGCGGACTCAATCTCGTCCAGCACAGTGGAGGCAGCCTGAATACGTTCAGCCGTCTTCATCTTGCTTTCGGCGGCAAACGAACTGATGGCCAGAGACACTACAACGCAGAAGCCAATGAAAACTTTCATAATGGGAGACGCTCCTCAGTATCAGAGTGTCTGATTGTAAAGGATTCGCTAGAGGAAAAGATGGTTTGGAGTTTTAGAGGAAAAGATGGTTTGGAGTTTTAAGGTTCAGCCAAGTTATGGCTGAAAATAATTCGGGGTTGGCAGCGGTGACCCTAATCCCCACTCCCAACCCCGTCTCCCAGGTTCTGTGGTAGGTGAGATGAGTATGCTGGCGGCAACTAAATCGAACAAGATTACTTGGGTCAGTGTCCTAAAGTAACCTGCCCGCCGTGACCCTATTTCGCCGTAACCAGCGAATGGGTGATGGCATGCACCGAGAGCGCAATGCGGTTCTGCACCCCAACTTTACGCATCAGCTTGGCCACATGCGCTTTCACGGTGCGCTCTTCAATCCCCAATGCCGCGCCAATTTCTTTGTTGGAACGCCCCGCAACCAGCATCTCCAGAACTTCTTTTTCGCGATCGGTAAACGTCACCCGGCCCGCCGGGAAGATGCGTCCCGGGGCTGAACTCACCCGTTCGATGAACATCGAGAGCACTTTGCGCGGAGCCCATACTGATCCCTGGTTGACTATGCGGATGGCCTGCACGAACTCTACGGCTGAGGCTGCTTCATCCACATAACCCTTCGCACCCGAGGCTATGGCCTTCAGAATGGTCTCTTCGTCCATACCTGAGCCGGTTACAATGATCTTTAGGTCGGGGCGGCTGGCCTTCAGACTGGCCATCACATCAAACAGATTCTGGCCGCTACGATTTCCGAGCAGAATCAGATCAACATCCTGCAGAGTGCTGATGTCCGGCAGCGACGCGGAAACCAGTTCCAGGTCGTTTTCCGAATCAAACAGTGCCCGGAATCCTACGAATCGCAGCGGGTCGCTTTCGACCACGGCAATGCGGATGGACGGCTTTTTAGTGGGTACAGCTTTCATCGCGGTTGCAGCCTTCATGGACTTTATCCTCTGGTTGAGGTACTTGGCGACTAAGCATAGCGCAATAGTTGTGGATAACAACGATTTGGGATTACTCTGACGATTACGCCAGTAATGTCGGCCAACCCAGGGGAAGAGGGCGGAAAAACATGAAAACCGGCTGGTTCAATGTGATGCGACGGATCGCGACTGTGTTTCTGCTCTCGGCACTGGTCGCAGCCCAGGCCGCTTACCAGCCCAAATTCCGCGGCGATCCGGCCAAATCTGATTCAGAAGCCGCCGCGCTCGGTTACATGCGTACCGTACTCCGCGCCCAGAAACTCTATAAAAAGAAGAACGAGCATTACGCTACTTCCCTGGCGGCCCTGGTTCACACAGGATCGTTTACCAAACGCATGGTCAATACTGAACGTGGCGACTACACCGTCGGCTTCCGCGCCAAAAAAGACAAAGACACCTTTCAACTCACCATGACTCCCAAGCAGATGGACGCCGAACATCGTTCCTTTTACGCCGATGAAGACGGCACCATCCACGCCGACGACCAGGGACCTGCAAGCGAAACATCTCCTGTGCTCAAGTAATCATCAGGACAGCGTGATCGTAAGGGCCATCGCGGCTCGCAAGCGTGCGGGTTCGGTATGACAGGTATAATTTCAAGTCTTCAGAAAAAGTGAGGGATCATGCCGGTCGGAACTGCGTTTCACGAGAGAACGTTTGCGCTCTGCCAAAGCTTGAATTATCGCGAGTGGTCAGGATATTACACGGTCAGCGTGTACGAGGTGCATCATGAGCACGAGTACAACGCGATCCGGAACGCATGCGCGCTGATCGATATCACGCCACTTTACAAGTATCTGGTTACCGGACAGGACGCGACCAAGCTGGTGAACCGAGTGATCACGCGCGACATCAAGAAGGTCGCGGTGGGGCAGGTGATCTACTGCTGCTGGTGCGACGAGCAAGGCAAAGTGATTGACGACGGGACGATCACGCGACTGGAGGAGAACAAATACCGCTGGACGGCGGCTGATCCGAGCCTGAGATGGTTCAGGCAGAACGCACTGAACATGGATGCTCAGATCGAGGATATTTCGGAACGCACGGCGGCGCTGGCGTTGCAGGGGCCGACTTCAGGAACGCTGTTGAAGTCGGTGGCAGAGGCGGATATTGCAAACCTGAAATATTTCCGTATGACCAGCGGGAAGATTGCGGGCGTGCCGGTGGACATATCGAGGACGGGTTACACGGGAGATCTTGGCTATGAAATCTGGGTGCCGTGGAGTGACGCGGTGAAGGTTTGGGACGCGCTGATGGACAAGGGGAAACAGTTTGATATCCATGCGGCGGGGATGCTGGCACTGGATGTGGCGCGAGTCGAGGCAGGACTGTTGCTGATTGAGGTGGACTACAGCAGCAGCAAAAAGGCGCTGATTTCATCGCAGAAGTATTCTCCGTACGAACTTGGTTTCGAGAAGATGGTGCATTTGCAGAAGGAAAACTTTGTGGGCAAGGCGGCGCTGGAGCGCGATCACAAGCAAGGAGTGCCGAGACAGCTTGTTGGACTGGAAATTGACTGGAACGAAGTGGAGGCACGCTACGACAAGTTTGGACTGTCACCGGCGGCGCCGAGCCAGGCATCGCGCGTGCCTGTTCCGCTTTATCTGGAAGGTAAGCAGGTCGGCAAGGCGACCACAACGACCTGGTCTCCGGTGCTGAAGAAACTGATCGCTCTGGCCAGCGTGGACACAGCGCATGCGAAGCTTGGAACGAAGCTGCAGATGGAGATCACAATCGAAGCCATGCGGCAGAATGTGACGGCACAGGTGGTGAAGTTGCCGTTCTTTAATCCGGCGAGAAAGACGGCGGTGCCGGTCTAGTGTTTGCGTAGTGGCAGCCGCCCTCGGCTGTCCCCAGGTGGCTGTGGTAGCTTGCGCAAGATCCACTCGCTCCGCGGAGAAAAGCGCTTCGCTCGGGATGACATCTTCCAAGTTTTTTACGTAGTCTGTGCGGCTCTCTTCTTTCCGTTCCAGTACAGTCCCGCGCCGATGACAAAGAGGAGGACGGAGCCTCCGGCCACTTTCAAAACGGCGAGCGGCTTGTTGGGATCGTCGGGTTGAGGGACAACCGAAATCACAATCGTAAAAGTGGTCATAATCAAGCCGACGATCGAGATCAGCACGGCGACGGGCTTTCCGCCGGGCACGCGGATAATTTCCGGGCCGGCGGGTTCGTTCTGCAGTTTGATCATGGAAGCGAACACGTAAAGGTACGGAATGAAGTACACGATTACGGTCATACTCGCCATCACATCGTAAGCGCCTTTTACAGTTGTTCCTGCCTGGCCTAGAAAAATGAACAGCACGCCGATGAAATATTGCGTGAGCAGCGCAACCCAGGGAGTTTTCCAGCGCGGGTGCAGGTGGCCGAAAGCAGGCGGAAGAAAGCGATCAATGCCGGCAACAAACGGCAGGCGGGCGACGGCGGCGAGATAGGCCCCGGCGGCGCTGACGTTGCTGAGACAGATCAGGAAGGCAGCGACCGGCAGAGTCCAGCCATAGCCCACGCGCTCGACCGTCTTGGCGACCGCCTGCACCAGTCCCTGGAGATTGCTGACTTCGCTTGAGGGCAGGGCGACCAGCACGCCAAGCGTGCCGATGATGTAGCAGAAGGCCACGGTGATTCCGGCGAAGAAGATTGCCCACGGCACGGTCTTGCGCGGGTTCTTGATTTCTCCACCCATGAATGATCCAGTCTCAGCGCCGCCGAAGGCGAAGATCAGCAGCGACCAGAAAATCATGTCGTTGAGACTGATGTGGGGCGTCATGGAGCGAACCGTGAACGGGTTTGCGGAGCCGAAGCGGTGCCATGCGATCGCACCCATCACAACGATGATCACGGCGGGAATCCACATGGCGAAAGCGCCGATGTTGTGCAGCCATTTGCCCACGTCGAGGCCGATGATGTTGAGAAACGTCGCGAGCGAAAGGGTGACGAGAGAAAAGATTATGTAGAACCTTGAATCATGGGAGAGATGTCCCCATTCGTGCAGGCGCACATAGATCAGGTTGCTGGCGGCGAAGTAGAGCACGGCTGGGAAATAGGGGAGATTGCTGGTCCAGTAGGTCCAGGCGGACATGAAGCCGGAGAAATTGCCGAAGGCGCGCTTGCTCCAGACGTAGAGGCCGCCTTCGTTTGGGTAGCGCGAAGAGAGTTCGACGACTGAAAGCGCGAGCGGCAGGTAGAAGAACAGCCAGGAGCCGATCCAGATGACGACGGAACTGGGGCCAGCGGATGCGGCTGTGGCGATCCAGCGCAGGCTGATGCCGGTGACGGCATAGAAGAGAACCAGGTCACGGAAGCCGAGAACACGCTTAGGGGTATCGATTGCGGATTGTTCGGTGGCCTGGACGGCGGTTTCAGGGATATCCAATCGTGTGCACCGGGTGGCATCTTAAATGGCCGAGTGTGTGCAGGAAAGCCGCACACATTACGTAGGCCGGGATCTCTGATCCGGGCGGGAGGGTCGAGGGACCCGCCCCTACATGGCCCGCGGCTTGTTCGAGGCTCGTTTCCAGTAGAGATAACCGGGAACTCCAAGCAGGACAATTCCGGTTCCTGCGGCGGCCTCGAGCGGCCGAGTGATGATGGTGTTCAGCGTCCAGGCGGCGCCGAACAGAACGTAAACAGCAGGTAGCCAGGGATAGCCGGTGCAGCGATAGGGCCGAGGCACGTCGGGCCGCTTTTTGCGCAGGATGAACAGTGCGACTACGGTCAGCGTGTAAGACAGAACCATGCCGTAAATCACGTAGGTATAAAGCTGATCGTAGCGGCCGCTCACGGCAAGGATGGCGGCCCAGATACCTTGCGCGATCAGGCTGAAGGCAGGTGTGCGCCACTTGGGATGGATTTCAGCCACCCGCCGGAAGAAAACGCCGTCCTGTGCCATCGCCAGGTAAACGCGCGCGCCCGATAGCGTGCAGGTAGCGGCGGCGCTGAAACAGGAGACAGCTATCATCATTGAAAGCCAGACTGCCGCGCCCGGCGAGAACAGAACTTTTGCGGCTTCATGCGCAATAGTTTCGTGTTGAGCAATGTCCGACAGCGGCATCGCGTACACGTAGGCGACGTTCATGGAGAGATAAATCGCGGCGACAGCAAGCACGCCGAGAACCATGGACTTTGCGACATTGCGGCGAGGGTCTTTGATTTCTCCAGCCACCCAGGTGACGTAGACCCATCCGTCATATGCCCAGAAGACAGCAATGAGTGCCACGCCCATTGCTGAAATAAGTTGCGCCGGGCTCAGCCCCATGCTCAATCCCAAGCCTGAGGGGGCGCGAAAATGCGACCAGCTGCCTTTGCCGATTGTGAGGCCGAGGAGAACGAACGCCGCCATGGCGGCGAACTTCGCCCAGGTGGAAACATTCTGCATCAACGCGCCCCAGCGCAGGCCAATCGCGTTGACCCATGTCATCACCGCGATCAGAAGCAGGCCGACAATGTGGGCTCGCGTGAGCGTGAATCCCGAAAGGCTTAGTACTACGTGTTGTTGCGAAATGACCGGAACTATTTCCCCCAGGTAGGCAGCTGAGGCAACCGCCAGGGCTGCGATGCTTCCGCCGTTGGCGACCGAGAACAGCATCCAGCCGTAAAGGAACGCCGGCAGGTCACCGTAGGCTTCGCGCAGAAAAATGTATTGGCCACCGGAGTCGGGATACATGGATCCCATTTCGGCGAAGGCTGCGCACGCAAATAACGAGATCACCGCGCCCAGAATCCAGACCAGGAAAAACAGCGTGGGATGCGGCAGCGCAACGGCAATGTCTTTGGCAGTGAGGAAAATTGAAGAACCGATGATGCCGCTAACCAGCAGAAGCACGGAATCGAGCAGCGAGAGGCCGCGTACCAGAGTAGGTTTGCTGTCGGCGCTTGCTTCTGGAGGCGGGGAGACCGGGGTCAGGCTCATGAATTATCCGATGCCGAGTTCGTCGGGGGATTCGAGCGGAGTGCCGCAGCGACGACAGATAATCGCGCCACAATCGCCGCAACTGAGCGGATCGGAGACCTCCTGAGCACAACGCGGGCAGTAAAGCAGATCAGGGGCCGGGTTAGAAGGCGCGCTGGCCATGAGCAGGAACTTTAGCACAGGGCCCATGTGGGCCGGACATTCTTGTGCGGCAAGAAGCTCATAATGTAAGAAGCTCATAATGATGCAGGATGGGCGTCCTGGCCCGTCCTCCGCCAATTAACCCCGGACAAGGCCGGACAAGAATGTCCGGCCCACACAGGATGAGCATAAAATTGAACATATGGCGGAGAACAAGGATCAAACGCTACAGCAGGAATTCAACCGGTGGGCCGCCGAGGGCGAAGGCGAGAAGATGCAGCGGCATCATCTGGACATTACGGAAAAGGCGATCAGGCAGATGGAGCTTCGGCCGGGGGAGCGGGTGCTTGATCTGGGCTGCGGCTCGGGATGGGCCACGCGCATGTTGGCGAGATTGGTCTCGGACGGGCCGGAAGGATTTGGCCAGGTGGTTGGGTTGGACATTTCGGACGAGATGATCCGGCAGGCACGGGCAGAGTCGAAAGACTTCGAAAACATTCTTTACGTGTGGGGCTCAGCGGAGAAGATTCCGTGGGAAGAAAACTTTTTCGACAAAGTGCTCTCGGTGGAGTCGTTTTATTACTACCCCGATCAGGACCGCGCGTTAAATGAGTTGTTTCGAGTGATGGCTCCGCGCGGGCGGATGTTCATTCTGATCAATTTGTATAAAGACAATCCTTATTCACTGCAGTGGGTGGACAAATTGAAAGTGCCGGTGCACGTGCGCTCGAAAGATGAATACATTGAGCTGCTGCAAGCGCACGCGTTCGAAAATATCGAAGCCGTGCAGGTTTCGGATGACACGCCCACGCCTGGGGATTACGTGACCAAATCGTTTCGATCCCTGGATGATTTGAAAGCCTTCAAGCGAGTTGGTGCGCTCTTGCTAATGGCATCTAAGCCGGATCTGAGAACGCCGGCGGCGGGATACACGATTTATTAAAGGAAGGTGCTTACTTCGCCAACCGGTTGTATTTCTTCAGCACTTCTCTCAAACGATCATGGGGCAGAGCGATCACGGTGTGATTGTCGAGGCCTGACATGGTTTCCGCTGCGACCATGGCGTTCACCACGGCTTCTTCGGTGGCCCGCACCGTAGCCAGGAAAATCGGATCGAGATCTCCGTTCGGCATCATGGTGAGGTGATTCAGGCCTTTCTGTTTTCCGGCTTCCGGGTTGGCGGTTGAAAACGCGATGAAGATGTCGCCTGAGCCATCGCCCGAATAGCTTCCATCGCGGCCCAGACCGAGAGTGACCCGCCGCGCGATGCGCTTCAGTTGGGTTGGAATCAGCGGCGCGTCGGTGGCAACCACCACAATGATGGAGCCGGTATCGTTGTTGCCTCTGCCGTAAGCGCGTTTCTCGGGTATCTCGCGACCCACCGGCACGCCCGCGATCCGCAGCTCCATGCGATCGCCATAGTTGCACTGCACCAGTACGCCCACCGTGTATCCGCCTTCTTTTTTGTCGAGCACGCGCGAAGAAGTTCCGATCCCGCCTTTGAATTCATTGCAGATCATTCCCGTGCCGCCGCCAACATTGCCTTCCTGCACTGGACCGCTGCGGGCGGTATCGAGCGCATGAAAAGCGTGTTCGGGCTTCACATGGAATCCGTTAATGTCATTGAGCCATCCGTCCCAGGTTTCAGCAACCACCGGCAACGACCAGAAGTAGCCCTGCATATCGGGTGTGCCCTGCTTCACTTTCCACGCGATCACCGCGTCTCGCACCACCCCCACGCTGTGAGTGTTAGTGATCATTACCGGCCCGTCGAGCAGGCCAGAATCTTCCACCCAGGTGGTGCCGGTCATCTCGCCATTGCCGTTTTCGGTGAACCATCCGGCAAGAACAGCCTCTTTTGAACCTCTGCCGCGTGGCAGAACGGCCGTGACCCCGGTGCGCACCGGGCCAACATCAACCTTCACCGGGCCAGCCTCACCGGAGATCAGGGTGGTATGCCCGACTTCGACCCCTTTCACGTCGGTAATTGCGTTGAATGGTCCGGGAGTCCCGTCAAAGGGCACGCCCAGGTCGCGCGCGCGAGGCCTGGTTTGAGAGCACAGTGACCCTGCAAAAACCGTAACCACCAGCACTGCCAGAGCACGCGTTTTTGGCATCCAAGTTCCTCCGGAGACAATCCGGCAGTATAAAGTACTTCGGCGTGTCTCAATTAAAATGCGGTTGGAGGCAAGACATGGAGAACTGGAAACGTGCAGTGGTCGGAGGCGCGGCGTGTGCGAGCGCAATATTTTTTCTCACCGGAAAACGCGCCGCCGGAGTGGTTTTCGCGGGCGTAGGCCTGGCGACGCTGGCGGCGGAGTATCCCGAAAAATTCGCCGAGGTTCGCGATCGCATTCCCGACTACGTTGATCGCGGCACACATTTTCTGGACATAGTGAGCCGGGTTGGCGAGCGCATTGCCGATACGAGCGGGCGGCGAGGCTCCAACTGGTACGAAGCATTGCTTCGCGGGTGAGCCTAGCGCACGAGCAATGACTCCCGAACTTCGCAGGAAAATGCAGCTAGGGCTGCTGGCCGGAATTGCGCTGGCCGCGCTGCGTACCGGCTACATACTTTATCAACGCCACGAGCAGAAGGCCGAGCAGACAAAGAGAGTGCAGGCTCAGCCGGTTAATCCCAGCTATCTGGTCAGTCCCAAGAAGCTTTATCCCTACGACCTGAAATCTGCCAGGCAACTTACGCTGCAACCAGTATGGGTGAAAGAAGGCTACCGATACACCTACTATCCTTATGACCGCGCCACTCGGCACCCGAATTTTTCCAGGGAAGCTGGGCAGTTGCTGCCGATCGAGAAGCTGCAAATTCTGGACGCCGTCACTGCTCCATCACCGGGCGCACCCGATCAGAAGCAGGTGGTGGCGACGTTCGAGAAAGACAGCAGGAGTTATGCCGTGCCCATTGGAGTATTAAAGGATGGCAATTATCAGATCTACTCCGACGAAATGTTCTTCATTCAGGACCCGCGCGATCTGTACAAGGATTGGCCGCAAGATGCGTGGGACGCGATTGCAAAGCACGAAGTCAAGCCGGGGATGGACGAGTTCCAGGCGGCGTTTGCGATCGGCATGGGAATACCGCAACCCTCGAGTGACCCGGCGACCAAGACGGTGAATTATCCCAATGGCGGGAGTCCGGTAAGCGTGACATTTCAGAATGGCAGGGCCGCTGGGATAAGCTCCTCAAAGTAACCGGTTCAGGTTGGAACCAGAGTCCTCGTCGCCTGCCTAGAATGTTTGTGCGCGGGGTCAGCTGTCGCCCTGATACGAACCGCGCAAGAACAGCAGATTCCTCGCACGCTCACCGAGCCGTCAGGAACGCCATATTGCTGCTACAATGATCGTCGATCATGACCCGCCTCATTCAGTGGAGCGTCCTGCCTAGCGGTCTCTGATCCGCCTACCTCTCCAAAACTAACTGATACAATTCCCGCAATTTCGTGCGGGCGCACGCAATCCAAGAGGGTCACCATGGCAGCAAACGGATCAACAACCAAGTACGATGTCATCGTCATCGGCGGAGGCCACAACGGTCTCACCAACGCCGCCTATCTCGCGCGCGCCGGAAAAAAAGTTCTGGTCCTCGAACGCCGCCACGTGCTGGGTGGCGCAGCCGTGACCGAAGAAGTCTTTCCCGGTTTCAAATTTTCTGTCTGCTCCTACGTGGTCTCGCTCCTCCGCCCGGAGATTATTCGCGACCTCGACCTTCCCCGTCACGGTCTGGAGATCCTTCCGCTGGACGGAACTTTCAGCCCCATGCCGAACGGAGACTACCTGTGGCGCGTGAACGATCACGGCAAGACCCATCGAGAAATCGCGCGTCACTCCAAGCTCGATGCCGAAGCCTACGACGAATTCGGTAAAGCCATGCAGGCCATGTGCCGCTTCGTAAAGCCGATTCTGAGCATGGTGCCGCCCGACCCGAGCACGCTGAATCCGCGCGAACTTATGAAGCTGCTCTTCCTGGGGCGACGCTTCCAAGGCCTGACCAGCGACGATAAATACAACCAGGTCCAGCTCATGACCATGTCGGCGATCGATTTTCTGGATCAGTGGTTTGAAACCGACGTGCTCAAAGCCACCATGTCGGCCTCGGGAATTATCGGAACATTCCTCGGCGTGCGCTCGCCCGGCACCGCGTACGTTCTGCTCCACCACTACATGGGGGAAATCGACGGCGCATTCCGTTCCTGGGGATTCGCCCGCGGAGGCACCGGCGCAATCTCCAATGCAATCGGCGATGCCGCCCGCGAAGCCGGAGTCGAAATTCGCACCCAGGCTGGCATTTCGAAAATTCTGGTAAAGAATGGGCGAGCCAAGGGCGTCGTGCTTTCCAATGGCGATGAGATCTACGCGGATATCGTTTCCTCCAGCGTCGATCCCCGAATGACCTTCACCAAGCTGATGGACGAAAACGAGTTGCCGGGAGAGTTTGTCGAGGCTGTGCGCCGTTACAAATTTCGCGGATCGTCCGGCAAGGTCAATCTCGCTCTCGATGCTCTGCCGAATTTCAAGTGCATGCCCGGACCGGGCGCACATCTCCGCGGCGCAATTTCCATTTCGCCCAGCGTCGAGTACATGGAAAGAGCTTACGACGACGCCAAATACGGCAACTTCTCACGTCGCCCATATATCGATATGGTCATCCCCACGCTGACCGACCCTTCGGTTGCGCCTCCGGGCAAGCACATTCTTTCCTGCTTCGTGCAGTACGCGCCTTACAAGCTTCGCCCTGGGCTCACCTGGGACGATCAGAAAGAGGCCTTTGGAGACACCGTAATCAACACCATCTCCGAATATTCACCCAACATTAAAGACATCATCCTGCACCGACAGGTGGTCACGCCCTTAGACCTTGAACGCGAGTGGGGACTGAGCGAAGGCAACATCTTTCAGGGCGAGCTCTCACTCGAGCAACTCTTTTTCTTGCGGCCTGTCCCCGGCTGGGCGCAGTACCGGACGCCCATCAAAAATCTTTACATGTGCGGATCGGCCACCCATCCGGGTGGCGGCATCATGGGCGCCAACGGCCGCCTGGCGGCGCTCGAAATCCTGAAAGATTCCGGAGCCCGCTCCCATGCCTGAAACTCGCGACGTAGTCGTCGTCGGTGGCGGTCACAACGGACTTGTCACCGCGTTTTACCTCGCCAAAGCCGGATACAAGCCGCTGGTGCTCGAGCGCCGCGAACAACCGGGCGGCGCTGCTGTCACCGGTGAATTTCATCCCGGCTTCCGTTGTTCAACCCTTGCCCACAGCGCCGGCCCCCTGCGTCCTGACATTGTTCGCGACATGCAGCTTGAGCGCAATGGCGTCAAGATGGTCGCAAGTGAAGTCGCTGCAACCGCGCTCTCACCGGATGGCCGCGCGCTCATGCTCTACGGCGATGGCCGCAAAGCCGCAGCCGAGATCAACAACTTTTCGCAGAAAGATGCTGCGCGTTATCCGGAGTTCGAAAGATCGCTGGCAAAGATGGGACGCGTTATTGGCCAGGCGCTTACCCTTCCACCGCCCAACATCGACAAACCCAGCAACACCGACCTCTGGGGCATGCTGGGCACGGGGCGGAGCATTCGCAATCTCGGCAAAAAAGATATGTACCGGCTGCTCCGCTGGGGCCCGATGGCGGTCGCCGATCTGGCGGCCGAATACTTTGAGACCGAACTCCTGCGTGGAGCGATCGCCGCTCGTGGCGTGTTCGGAACCTTTCTGGGGCCGTGGTCTGCAGGCAGCAGCCTGGTGCTGTTGATTCGCGCCGCCGGAGATGCTCACCCGGTCGGCTCCGGATGGTTCGTAGCCGGTGGCATGGGCGCGCTGACGAGTGCGATGGCCGCCTCCGCTAAGGCCGCCGGTGCTGAGATACGCAGCTCTGCTGAAGTAATCGAAATTCGCGTGAAAGATGGCGTTGCCACCGGCGTGGTTCTCTCCAACGGAAACGAAATCACCGCCAAAGCCGTGATCTCCAACGCCGATCCTAAACGCACTTTGCTGCGCCTGGTTGATCCGGCGCACCTTTCACCCGATTTCGTTTTGAAGCTGCAACACTATCGCATGCCGGGCACCGTCGCGAAAGTGAATCTTGCGCTTTCAGCTCTGCCTAAATTCAATGGCCTTGAGGAGAACTCTCCCGCGCTTAAGGGCCGAATGCTCATCGCGCCCGAGATCGACTACATCGAACGCGCCTTCGACGAATCGAAATATGGCAACTTCTCGCGCCAGCCATATCTCGATTTCACCATTCCCAGCCTCACCGATTCTTCGCTCGCTCCCACCGGTGCGCATGTCATATCCATCTACATGCAATATGCGCCCTTTAAATTAAAGAATAGCAATTGGGAAACCCAGCGGGTAGCTCTCGCCGACACGGTGGTCAAGACGCTCGCACAGTACGCTCCCAAATTGCCGGAACTGATCCTGTCGCACCAGATCATCACGCCGCAGGATCTTGAGGATACGTACGGCCTTACCGGAGGCCACATCTTCCATGGCGAGTTGTCGCTCGACCAGTTTTTCACTATGCGTCCACTGCTCGACTGGGCGCGTTACCATACGCCTATAAGAAATCTTTATTTGTGCGGCAGTGGCACCCATCCCGGCGCAGGCCTGACCGGCGGTTCCGGAGCCAACGCCGCCCGCGAGATTCTGAAGCACTTGAAGAAATGATCCTGATGGCAAGTCATTCCGAGCGAACCGCTTTTCCTTGGGTGGCGCAGCGCTGCCCATCCTGACCAGCCGCTGAGGTAACCGCATGAAATCCTCCGCCGTCCTGCTCGTCAACTGCCCCGATCAGAAAGGGGTGGTCGCGCGCATCGCCGACTTCATTTACCGACACAATGGCAATATCCTGTTCGCCGACGAACACGGAGACGCCGAACTCAATCTCTTCCTCATGCGCATCGAGTTCGACTCTACCGACCTTGACTTTCCTCTCACCGATTTCTCCCGCCACTTCGATCCCGTGGCTCGCGAAATGCGCATGAACTACCAGATCGCCGACATGAGCTATCGCCCACGCTTGATCATCCTGGTTTCAAAATACGACCACTGCCTTGTAGACCTGCTCTACCGCCATCAAAGCGGCGAACTGAAATGCGAGATCCCGCTGATCATTTCCAACCACGAAGACAATCGCCCCGTCGCAGACTTCTATCGGCTTCCCTATGTCACCGTCGCCGTAACCAAAGACAGCAAATCTCAGGCCGAACAACAGATCCTGAAACTCCTCGCCGAACGCAATCCTGACTTCATCGTCCTGGCTCGCTACATGCAGATTCTGTCCAATGAGTTTGTCGAGCAATACCCCTATCGAATCATCAACATTCACCACTCATTCCTGCCCGCTTTCATCGGCGCCCGGCCCTACCATCAGGCATTTGCGCGCGGCGTCAAGCTGATCGGCGCAACCAGCCACTACGTTACCGACGTTCTCGACGATGGCCCCATCATCGAACAGGATGTCGTGCGTATCTCTCACCGCGACACAATCGAGAAGTTGATTGAGAAAGGCCGCGACCTCGAAAAAGTCGTGCTCTCACGGGCCGTACGCTGGCACATCGAAAATCGCGTGTTGATCTACGGCAACAAAACCGTAGTCTTTCACTAACGCCTTTTTCATCTAACGCCTTGGTCATCCCAGAACCTGCTAGCTTGCGAGCGGGTGAGGGACCCTACAATGCGCATCCACCGCCGCGGACGCAAACAGGGCCACCACACTTGTGACTTAAGTGTTATCCCATTGGTAAAGCCGCTGTTGCAAAATGCAATATACGATTTAGTTGTAAGCGTCTCGGTCGCTTGCAGGGGGTAGTGTTGGTCGAAGATCCGAAGTGGGAACTGGCGATTCTTGCCACCG
>Ga0136846_1235062_pt1 | contig 15578 bp, 14 predicted proteins | sample HopSoiMetagenom2_FD_96841 | JGI IMG/M metagenome (GOLD analysis project Ga0136846, IMG submission 96841) | Grasslands soil microbial communities from Hopland, California, USA - 2 Assembly 2016 (version 4) | ecosystem: Environmental > Terrestrial > Soil > Grasslands | place: USA: Hopland... | reverse complement strand
GTGAACTACGGATGCTTCGAGGGGGCCTTGATCCACCGTCGCGTCGTCGAGCGGATCGGCTTTCCGGACAAGCGGTTCTTCGTACAGGGCGACGACCATATCTATGGCTATCAGGCCGCGCGCTACACGAACGTGATCTACGTCAATCGGTTCTGCATCAAGCGACAGCTGTCGTCCTCGACCGACATGAATGAAAACAAGTGCTACATCCTGTTCCGGAACCGGTTCCTGACCTACGAGCATCTGGTCGCGGCGGCGCTGCCGATGTCGCGCGTCGCGCTTTGGTTCCAGAACCTGCAATTGTTTGCGTGGTACATGCGAAGCACCAGGCCTCGTCATCCCTTGAATTACTGGCGCAATGCTCGCGGCATGCTCGCCGGAATGTGGGACGGGGCCAGAGGCCGCTATGGCGCGCCGCCGTGGATACACTGAACGACAGGCTCTAACCGCGCCAAACTCCGAGGCGGCCTTGCGTCCACGCCGGCGGGCCGAGAAGCGGGGCCACGTCCAGACTGCAGCGGCCGCACCAGCGCGGCCTTCGGGTCGCTTCTGGACTGGACGAGCGAAAACACCGCCGTCCCTGCAGGGTCATGACCCCTAAGACATCTTTTGCATGGGCCGGCGGACCTCAAGCGCAATACCTCAGCGGATCAGTCGCCTTAGCGGCGCTGATTAGAGGGCGGCAATTGGGCGCGCGCGACAAGGTCCTGGTCATCGGTGACGACACGCGCAGCTTCCTGGCGACCGTCCGCTCGCTCGGGCGTCAGGGGCTGGAAGTGCATGCGGCGCCGTTCGATTTCGGCTCGCCGGCGCTGGAGTCGGCCTATGTCCGCGCCAAACATTTCCTGCCCTATTATCTGGACGGCGGACAGGAGTGGCTGGACGCCGTGCGCACCCTGCTGCGCGAGCAGGCCTACGCGCTGGTGATCCCCTGCGACGAACGGGGGTTGCTGCCGTTGTGCCTGCATCGCGATGAGCTGTCGGCGCTGTCGCGGCTGGCGATCCCCTCGCCCTACGCGCTCGAGGTGTTCTTCGACAAGGTCAGGACGCGCGCGCTGGCGGAGTCCGTCGACGTTCCGGTCGCGCCGGGGCGCATGCTGGCGCCCACGGACACGGTCGACAGCATCGTCGCCGACATCGGCCTGCCGGCGGTGATCAAGGCGCCGATGTCCTATGCGCTGCCGGAACTCTATCTCCGGACCAGCACCAAGATCATTGGCGAGCGCGACGAACTGGCCGCCTGGCTGGAGCGCCGCGATCCGGCGGCCGGGCCGATCCTGCTGGAACGGATGTTCCCGGGCTTCGGCCTTGGCGTATCGGTGCTGTGCCACGACGGCGAGGTGCTGCAGGCCTTCGAGCACCACCGCGCCCATGAACTGGATGGCAGCGGCTATTACCGCAAAAGCGCGCCCTTGGAGCCGGTGCGCCTGGCTGCGGTGGAGCGGATGGTGCGGGCCAGCGCCTATACCGGGCTGGCGATGTTCGAATTCAAGCTCGACCCGGCCGACGGCGCATGGGTCCTGATCGAGGTCAATGCGCGTCCCTGGGGATCACTGCCGCTGCCGGTCTCGATCGGCGTCGATTTCCCCTACCGCCTCTATCGCCTGCTGGCGCTCCAGGAACCGACGACGCCGGCCCCCTACCCGGCCGGGCGCTATTGCCGAAACCTGGCGCCGGACATGCGCCAGGCGCTGGCGGCCGCTGAACCCCTGGCGGGTCAACCCGGCAAGTTCGTCGCACATGTCATAAGCTGGCTGTGGAGCTTCCACCGCGTCCTGATCGGACGCGAACACCAGGACACGCTGACGCTCGACGACATGCGGCCAGGCCTGCGTGAGTTGCGAGCGCTGGTCGGCGGGCGCCTGCGCGCGCTGAAAGGTCGATCGCGTGCGGCAAGCCGGAACGGCCCGCGGTTGCCGCAGCGGTTGGCCGCGCTTGCGGCGCAGGCGCAGGGCCGCCCGATCGATGTCCTGTTCGTCTGCCAGGGCAATATCAATCGTAGCAGCTACGCAGAGCTGAAGGCGAAACAGCTGTTCGGCTCGCCGTTTCGCTTTTCCTCGGCCGGCATGTTGCCGCGCAACCCCCGCGGCTCGCCGCCGGTGGCGATCGCCGTCGCCGCGCGCCACGGCGTCGATATGACGGCGCACCGCTCACGCCACGCCAGCCCGGCGCTGCTCGAAGCCGCCGATATCGTCATCGCCTTTGACGAGACCAACCTGAACAGCATCGCCGCGCGCTGTCCGCACCTGGGGCGCCGGGTTTGCCTGCTGGGCGAGGCCGGCGTCGAAGCGGATCCGCAGATCCTCGATCCCGAAGGCAAGGACGAGGCCACGTTCCTGTCGACCTATCGACGCATCGACGCCTGCCTGGGGCGCCTGGCGCACGAGATGGCGAAGACAGACCCGCGCATGCAGGAAGGCCAGCGATGCTAGCAAAAGCCAATCACGCCCCGGCGCGCCTGGCGACCGGGGAACGGCCGGTCCTGGTGGTGGTCGTCGACACCGAGGAAGAGTTCGACTGGACCAGGCCGTTCGACCGTTCCAGCGTCGGCGTCAGCTCGATCTCCGGCCTGCCACGGATGCACGAGCGCGTGTTCGACGAGTTCGGCGTCGTGCCGACCTATGTCTGCGACTGGCCGGTGGCGACCACCCCGACCGCGGCAGCCACGCTGCGCGCCCTCATGGAGCAGGGACGCTGCGAGCTCGGGACCCACCTGCACCCCTGGGTGTCGCCGCCCTACGACGAAGAGGTCAACGCCTTCAATTCGTATGCGGGCAATCTGCCCCGCGAGCTCGAATACGAGAAGCTGCGCCGGCTCACCGCGGCCATTACCGACAATTTCGGACACGCGCCCGCGACGTTCAAGGCCGGACGTTACGGCCTGGGCCCGCACACGGCTGAATCGATCGCCGCCCTGGGATATCGGATCGACGCCAGCGTGGCGCCGTATAGCGCCTTCACCAGCGACGGCGGCCCGGACTTTCGCGCCTATGACGAGCACCCGTACTGGTTCAGCGCGGGTCAGCGACGGTTGCTCGAACTGCCAGTCACTACCGGCTACACCGGCTGGCTGCGCCGCAGGGGACCGTGGCTGCACGAGATGGCGCAGCAGCCCTGGGCCCGCGGCGCCCGTCTCGGCGGCGTCCTGGCGCGATCGGGCGCGATCGAGCGCATCCGCCTGAGCCCTGAAGCCGCCAGCCAAGCCGAGATGCGGCGCCTGACCGCGGCTCTCCGCGCCGATGGCTGCGAGGTTTTCTCCCTGACCTATCACAGCCCTTCGATGGTTCCCGGCCACACGCCCTATGTGCGCACCGACGCCCAGCTGGAACGCTTCATCGCCACCGTTCACGACTATTGCGCCTGGTTCCGCGACGAGATCGGCGGCCAGTTCATGAGCCTGACTGCACTGGAAGCCAAGCTGGCGGCGCAGGCGGCGCGCCCCCTCGAGATCTGACCGCCCCGTCGCCCATCAAACGATAGGGTGCGGCGGGCGCGATCCACTAAAACAATAATACAACAAGTTCAGGTCGAATGCGGAGCCTGGCAGGACATGCCCATTGCTAGTGATGCTTCGTTGGGATCGAACATAGAAATCCCACATCCAGATCTCGTAAATTTATATGGCTGCCACATCGGCGACTTCACTCGTATCGCAGCATTCGTCGAAATTCAAAAAAAGGCGAAGGTCGGGGCGAGATGCAAGATTTCCTCGCATAGTTTCATTTGCGAGGGCGTCGTCATCGAGGACGACGTCTTCATCGGCCATGGGGTGATGTTCACCAACGATCTGCACCCGCGGGCGACGACCCCCGGCGGTGGTTTGCAGACGGAAGCGGACTGGCGGGTCGTTCCGACCGTGGTTCGCCAGGGCGCATCGATCGGCTCCAACGCCACGATTCTTGCGGGCGTCGTCATCGGTGTCGGCGCGCTGGTGGGGGCCGGCGCGGTGGTGACCCGAGATGTGGCCGCCCACGCGGTGGTCGTCGGCAACCCCGCCCGCCCCGTCCGGAACCCGCGTCGTTCCGAGCCTCTCGCCCTGGCGGCGATCTCGCCCCATCAGGAAGTCCGCACATGATCGGCGTCGCGGTGATCGGCTACGGCTATTGGGGCCCCAATCTGGCGCGGTGTTTCGCCGAGACGGACGATTGTCGCCTGGTCGCCATCGCGGACTCGTCGCCGGCCGGCCTGGCCCGGGCCGGGAAGCGCTATCCCCATGTGCGACTGCTGGCCGATTGGCGCGAAGCCTTGGCCGACCCGGAGATCGATGCGATCGCGATCGCGACCCCCGTGCGGACCCATTACGAGATCGCCCGCGCGGCGCTGCAGGCCGGCCGGCACGTGCTCGTCGAAAAGCCGATGACCGAGAACTCCGATCAGGCGCGCCAGCTGATCGAGATGGCGGAGCAGCGCGGCCTGACGCTGCTGGTCGACCACACCTTCATCTATTCCGGCGCCGTGCAGAAGATGAAGGAGCTCATCGCCGCCGAGGATCTGGGCCAGATCTATTACTACGACTCGACGCGGATCAACCTGGGCCTGTTCCAGCGCGACGTGAACGTCATCTGGGATCTGGCGGTGCATGATCTGGCGATCCTGCAACATGTTCTGGATAGCCCGCCCACCGCCATCTCCGCCAACGGGATTAGCCACGTGCGCGGCGCGCCCGAGAACATGGCGCAGATCACCCTCTATCTGGAAAGCGGCGCGGTCGCGCACCTGAACGTCAACTGGCTGGCGCCGGTGAAAGTTCGACGGGTGCTCGTCGGCGGAACCCGCAAGATGATCGTCTGGGACGATCTCGAACCCAGCGAGAAGATCAAGGTCTATGACTGCGGCGTCAGCCTGACCAGCGATCCCGCAGAGATCTACCAGATGCTGATCAGCTACCGGATCGGCGACATGTGGGCCCCGCGGCTGTCCACCGCCGAGCCCGTCCTGGCCGAAACCACGCACTTCATCGCCTGTATCCGGGACGGCCTGATCCCGATCACGGACGGCCGCCTGGGCCTCCAGGTCGTGGAGATGCTCGAGGCGGCGAGCCGCTCGATGAGCATGCGCGGCCATCCCATCGAGCTGGGCGTCCAGCGGAGGGCCTCATGATTCCGTTTCTCGACCTCAAGCTCCAACACGATGCGCTTGAGCCCGAACTCGTGGAGGCCGCGCGCCGCGTGATCGCCAGCGGCCAGTTCGTCCTGGGCGAACACAACACCGCGTTCGAAACGGCCTTCGCAGCCTTCTGCGGCTGTGCCCACGCCGTCACGGTCAATACGGGAACCTCGGCGCTGCACCTGGCCTTGCTCGCGGCCGGCGTCCGGCCGGGCGACGAGGTGATCACCACGCCTTCGACCTTCGTCGCCACCGTGGCCGCGATCCAGTACGCCGGGGCGAGCGCCCGGCTTGTCGACATCGATCCCGAAACCTGGACGATGGACCCGACCCTGCTCGAAGCCGCCATCACCCCGCGGACGAAGGCGATCATTCCCGTGCACCTGCATGGGCGCCTGTCGGACATGGGTCCGATCATGGCGATCGCCCGCGCCCATGGCCTGACCGTGATCGAGGACGCCGCCCAAGCGCACGGCGCCGAGCTGGACGGACGCCGCGCCGGCGCCATTGGCGACATCGGCTGTTTCAGCTTCTATCCGGGCAAGAACCTCGGGGCCTGCGGCGAAGGCGGCGCCGTCACCACCCACCGCGCCGACCTCGCCGCCCGCATCCGGCTGTTGCGGGACTGGGGCCAGGAACGGAAATACCTGCACGTCGAAAAAGGCTTCAACTACCGGCTGGATGAACTCCAGGCCGCCCTGCTGAACGTCAAGCTGCCGCATCTGGAAAGCTGGACCGAAATGCGCCGCTACGCCGCGGCGCGCTACGACCGGAACCTGGCCGGCGCGGGCGTGCAGCAGCCCGCGCCGCCGCGGGGCCGCAACCACGTCTACCACGTCTACGCGGTCCGGGTTCCCGACCGAGACACCGTGCGCGCCAGGCTCTCCCCCGAGGTCGGAACCAACATCCATTATCCGATCCCGGTGCATCTGCAGCCGGCCTATGCGGACATGGGCTACGGGGCCGGCGATTTTCCGGTCAGCGAGCAACTGGCGGACGAAACCCTGTCGCTGCCGATGTTCCCCGGCATCACGGACGAGCAGGTGGACGCGGTCTGCAGCGTCCTGGGCGACGTGTGCAGGATGTCTCCATCGCTTCCCGGAAAGGCCGCCTGATGAACCCCGCCCGTGTCGTCAAGGCCGTCCACGGCCGGGAGACGGTCCAGCCCGATCCGGCCTTCGAGATCGAGTTCGCCCAGGATCTGGCGCGGCGTCATGCGCCGTCCGAAATCATGGCTCTGTTCCGCCGCTTCAACCAGGGCGAGGAATATATCGATTTTCTGATGCGGCGAACCTGCGTTCGCGCCTTGGCCAGGCGCTGCGGATCCGGCCTTCGGATAGAGCCAGGCGTCGGCCTGCGCCATGTCGAGACGTTCGAGATCGGCGACGGCGTGGTGATCGGCGAGCAGGTCATGATCCATGGCCGCTTCGACGGCACATGCGTGATCGGCGACAAGGTCTGGATCGGCGCGCAAGCCTTCCTCGACGCCCGCCACCTGGTGATCGGCGACAATGTCGGCTGGGGGCCGGGCGCGAAGGTGCTCGGTTCGAAACATTCCGGCCTGCCGATCAACGTGCCGATCATAGCGACGGACCTCCTGATCCAGCGGACGGTGGTCGAGGACGACGCGGATGTCGGCGTGAACGCCGTCCTGTTGCCCGGCGTCACGGTCGGCCGCGGGGCGATCGTTGGGGCCGGCGCCATCGTCACCCGGGACGTGCCCGCCTTCTCGAAGGCCGCCGGCTGTCCGGCCCAGGTGATCGGCTACCGGGACGGCCGCAACGCATTGACGGAGGCGGCGCTGTGACCCTTCCCCTCTACGACCTGTCGGGCCGCAAGGTGCTCGTCACGGGCGGCGCCGGCTTCATCGGCAGCCGTACGGTCGATCATCTCCTCATGGCCGGCGCCGGCGAGATCGTCGTGGTCGACGACATGGTGCGCGGCCGGCCTGAAAACCTCACCGTCTCCCTGGCCAGCGGCCGGGTTCGCCTGGTGCAGGGCGACATCTGCGACCGCGCGCTGATGGATGATCTGGTGAGCGGGTCGGACACCCTTTTCCATCTGGCCGCGCTGCGCATCACCCAATGCGCGGCCGAGCCGCGCCGGGCCATCGAGGTGATGGTCAACGCCACCTACGACCTGCTGGAAGCGTGCGTCGGGGCGAAGGTGCGCAAGGTCGTCATGGCCTCGTCGGCGTCGATCTACGGCATGGCCTCGTCGTTCCCCACCCGGGAGGACCACAACCCTTACGCCAACCGCACGCTCTACGGCGCGGCGAAGACCTTCGCCGAAGGCCTGTTGCGGACCTTCAACGATATGCATGGGCTGGACTATGTCGCGATGCGTTATTTCAACGCCTACGGCCCGCGCATGGACGTCCATGGTCGCTACACCGAGGTGCTGATCCGCTGGATGGAGCGCATCGACGCCGGACTGCCGCCAATCGTGTTCGGGGCCGGCGATCAGACGCTGGACATGGTGCATGTGGACGACATCGCCCGCGCCAACGTGCTCGCGGCGCGCGCGCCGGCCAGCGACATCGTGCTCAATATCGGCAGCGGGACGGAGACCAGCCTGGCGCGCCTGGCGGAGCTGACCACCCAGGCGATGGGCGGCAAGGGCTTGATGCTGGTGCATGAGCAGGAACGGGCCGTGAACCCGGTGCCCAGGCGCCTGGCGGACATTTCGCTGGCCGCCGAGCAGATCGGCTTCGCGCCGAAGGTCTCCCTCGAGGACGGCCTGCGCGACCTGGTCGCCTGGTGGCGCGGGGAAAAGCTCGGGACCTCGGAGGCCAAAGGACAGGTGGCATGATCCCCATCACCAAACCCCTGCTGGACGAATCCGAGGCCCGAGCCGCGGCTGAGGTCGTGCTGTCAGGCTGGCTCAGCCAGGGCGCCCAGGTCGCCGCCTTCGAAGCCGAGTTCGCACAGCAGGTGGGGGCGCCCTACGCCTGCGCGGTCTCGAACTGCACGACAGCGCTTCATCTCGCGCTGCTGGTCGCCGGCGTTGGCCCCGGAGATGAGGTGATAACGGTCAGCCACAGCTTCATCGCCACCGCCAACGTGGTGCGGCAATGCGGCGCGACACCGGTGTTCGTCGACATCGATCCGGCCACCTACAATCTGAACCCGGACTTGCTGGCCTCCGCCGTCACCGCGCGGAGCAAGGCGATCCTTTGCGTGCACCAGGTCGGCCTGCCCTGCGATCTCGAACGCATCCTGCCGATCGCCCGGGCGCATGGCCTCCCCGTCATCGAGGACGCGGCCTGCGCCATCGGCTCGGAAATCCGCCTCGACGGGACCTGGGCGCCGATCGGCGCGCCGCACGGCGATGTCGCCTGCTTTTCCTTCCACCCGCGCAAGGTGATCACCACCGGCGAAGGCGGCATGCTGACGACGCGGCGGGCCGACTGGGATCACCAGTTTCGACTGCTGCGTCAGCATGGGATGAGCGTGCCCGACACGGTGCGCCATCAGGCCGGCGAGGTTCTGCTGGAGGACTATCCGGTCAGCGGGTTCAATTACCGGATGACCGACATTCAGGCCGCGATCGGTCGGCGGCAGCTTGAACGCCTGTCGGATATCGTGTCGCGCCGTCGAGCCCTGGCCGCCGTCTATGCGCGCCTGCTCGCCGAGGTTCCCGGCGTGAAGCTCCCGCATGAACCGGCCTGGGCGCGCAGCAACTGGCAAAGCTACTGCGTCCGCCTTCCCGACGGCGTGGACCAAAGGCGGGTCATGCAGTCGATGCTGAACGGCGGCGTGGCGACCCGGCGCGGGGTCATGTGCTCGCACCTGGAAGCGCCCTACGCCGGAACCGGCTCGGGGACGCTGCCCCATTCCGAACAGGCGCATCATCGCTGCATCCTGTTGCCGCTCTATCCGCAGATGACCCAGGACGAGCACCGCCAGGTCATCGACGCCTTGCGACTCGCCCTGGCCGCCGAGCGCCGAGCGGCCGACCCTTCGCGTGAAGTGGCCTGAGATCGCGCGCGCTCCAATCGCGCTGACGCCGCCCGCGCATCTTCCGACCAGATCAAGGACTAGGCGAACCATGTACCAGCGCCCCCTCCGGATACTCTACCACCACCGGATCGCCGCCTCGGACGGCATGCGCGTCCACATCGCCGAGGTCGTGGCCGCGCTTAGAAACCAGGGCCACACGGTATGCGTCGTCGGGCCCACCTCGGCCGACGAGGCCCAGACGGCAGGCGTCAGCAGCCGGCTCGAACGCGCCGCGGACCTGTTGCGCCGGCTGCTTCCACCCGCGGTGTTCGAGCTTCTCGAGCTGGCCTACAACATTCCGGCCTATCTGCGGCTGCGGCGCCATGCGCGCGCGTTCAGGCCGGACGTGATCTATGAACGCTATAACCTCTTCCTGCTGGCCGGCCTTCTGCTCCAGAGGCGCCATCGCCTGCCGATGCTGCTCGAGGTGAACTCCCCCCTGGCGGCGGAGCGCGGCGCTTTCGGCAAGCTGCAGTTGACCTCCTTGGCCCGCGCCTGCGAGACGGCGCTGTGGCGGGGGGCGGACGCCGTCCTGCCTGTGACCGAAGTGCTGGCCGCCGAGGTCGAGCAAGCCCGCGCCGGGCCGGAGGGCGTGCACGTGATCGCCAACGGCGCGGACCCTCAGCGGCGTCCCGTGGCCGGTTCCGGCGCGCGCCTGCGCCGGAGTCTCGGCTTGCCGGCCTCCGCCGTGGTGCTGGGCTTTGTCGGCTTCGTCCGCGATTGGCATGGCGTAGGCTGGGCTGTGGAGGCGCTGCCGCAACTTCCGCCGGAGAACCACCTGTTGATCGTCGGAGATGGCCCGGGACTGCCGCAATTGCAGGCTCGGGCCGAGGCGCTCGGCGTGGCCGCACGCCTGCACTGTGTGGGCCGGGTGCCGCACCCGCGGGTGGCCGCCTACATGCAGGCCTTCGATATCGCGTTGCAGACCGCCTCGACTCCCTACGCCTCGCCGCTGAAGCTGTTCGAATACATGGCCCTTGGCCGCGCCATCATCGCGCCTGACCAGCCCAACATCCGCGAGGTGCTGGCCGACGGCCGTAACGCCCTGCTGTTCACGGTGGGGAGCCAGGCGTCCTTCGCCGCGGCCCTGCAGCGGTTGTGCGGAGACTTCGAGCTCCGCCGCGACCTCGGCGCCGAAGCGCTGCGCACGGTCGAGCAGACGCCGTACACCTGGGCGCACAACGCCGGCCGCATCGCGGAACTGGCCCGCGCCGCCCAGGCGTCCAGAGCCTCGCGCGGAAAGGTGGCCGCCGGTTTGCCGCAAACGCCATGCGAAAATGAAAAAGCCGGAACAAGCCAGGCGATTCCGACATCGCGCGGCCTGCTCTAGAACGGCCGTCCCGGCCGACGTCCGACGGTCTTCCATCTCGGTCCCGCACGGCTGATATCGAGCGCCTTCGACGCCGACGGATCGGCGGCCGCGTCGCCACGAAAAGACGTTTGCCACTTCGACGTGGGCGGCGCCGGGACGCTCCTGCTCGATTTCATGCCGAGCAGTCCCGTTTCGGCGGCGTCATCGCCCCCGTCCGTCCGGGCGAAGGCCCACCAGGCCGCCACCAGGAAGGCGATAATCTCCAAAGCGAACAGAATGCCGGTCATGTCGGGCCTCCTGGGCCCATTGCCTGGCAACACACTCACATCCGCACGCGCAAATGACATTTGCCGCCCGGCAATCGGGGCTGCGGCGTCCGCATCCGGCGGTCGGCGGCGGCAAAGCGGCTTTCAGGCCATCATTTGCCGCAGATCGGCGGGGCGTCCCGGCGCATCCTGTCGGGGATGCGAGGACTCCCATGCGCGATCTGATCCTCTTGGCCGTCTTGCTCGGCATCGTGCCGCTGATCCTGCGCGCCCCGATCGTGGGCCTCGTGGCCTGGCTGTGGATCTCGATGATGAATCCCCAGCGCGAGGTCTATGGCTTCCTTGGGGGTTTCGCGCTGAACTTCCCTATCGCCGCGCTGACGGGACTGGCGTGGATGATCTCCAAGGAGCGCAAGTCGATCCCGCTGAACCCGTTCACGGTGTTCCTCGTCCTCTTCGCGCTGTGGGCCGGACTGGCCACCTATCTGGCGCTCGATCGCACCTTCTCACTGGCCCTCCTGGACCGCACCCTCAAGACGATCGTCCTGGTCTTGGCCGTCGTGGCGCTGGCGAACACCAAGGCGCGCATCCAGGCGGTGATCTGGATCTGCGTGGTTTCGCTCGGCTACTACGCCGTCAAGGGCGGCGGCTTTGTCCTGCTGACCGGTGGGGGACAACGCGTCTACGGTCCCGAAAACACGATGATCGCGGACAACAATTCGCTCGCCCTGGCCCTGGTCCTCGCGCTGCCGCTCATGAACTACCTGCAGGCGACAAGCCGCGTTCCACTGGTCCGCCTGGCGTGCCTGGGGGTTCTGGGCTTCTCCCTCCTGACGGTTGTCGGCACCTACTCCCGCGGCGCCTTGCTGGCGCTGGTCGCGGCGGGAACGGCCTATGCCTTGAGGACCCGGGCGGCGATGAAGTTCGTGGTGGTGGGGGCGCTGATGGCGGCCACGCTGCCAGTCGTCCTGCCGTCGAGCTGGTTCGAGCGGATGTCGACGATCCAGTCCTATGGCGCAGACGCTTCATTCGAAGGTCGGATCGCCGCCTGGACCACCAGCTTCAACATCGCCGCCGCGCGTCCTCTCACCGGCGGCGGGTTCTCGGCCGTCGAGCGCGATGCGGTCGCGCAGCAGTTCCAGTCGCCCGGCAGCCTCAGGGTCGGCCGAGCGGCGCACAGCATCTATTTTCAGGTGCTGGGCGACACCGGGTTCGTGGGCTTGGCCCTCTACCTGCTGATGATCGCCGCAGCCGGTCTCAACACGATCCTCGTGCTGGCGGCGACGCGCGGCCGCCCGGAGCTTGACTGGGCCAACCTGCTGGCGCGGATGCTTCAAGTCAGCATCGTGGCCATGCTGGTCGGGGGCGCGGCCCTGTCGATGGCCTATTATGACGGATTCCTCGTCCTCCTGGCCCTCACCGCTTCGCTGCATCAGGTCGTGCGCAGGGCCGCGCCCCAGGCCGAGCCGGCGGTCACCGCCTCGTGGAAGCGGCCCGCGGCGACTTTCGTCGCGGCGGACCGCGTGGCGCTGAAATAAGGCCGTAGAATATATCCTTTGAGCGTGGCGATACAGTAAATCCATCTAGAATTCCACTACATATCTAGGGGTGCGAGCAACACATCGCACTCACTTCTGATTTCAGAAGGTGGAATGATGACGGTCCTCGTAACGGGCGGCGCCGGATATATTGGCAGCCACATGACCCTGGCGCTCTTAGAACAAGGTGAGTCCGTTTGCGTGCTCGATAACCTCTCGACGGGAATTAGATCTCTGATCCCCGAAGCCGCGCATTTCTTCCAGGGCGACATCGCCAACCAGACGCTGGTCCAGTGGATCCTCGCCGACCGCGACATAGACACGGTCCTGCATTTCGCGGGCTCGACCGTCGTCCCCGACTCCGTCGAAAATCCGCTGCTGTACTACGAAAACAACACATCCAACGCGCGTCACCTGCTGGAGGCGTGCGTGCGGGGCGGCGTGAAGCACTTCATCTTCTCATCGACAGCCGCCGTCTACGGCGCATCCGAAGAGGCGGTGATCGGCGAGGACACCGCCAAGTCGCCGGCCAACCCCTACGGTCGCTCCAAGCTCATGACCGAGTGGATGCTGCAGGACACCGCCCGCGCGACGGGCTTGCGCTACGTCGCCCTGCGCTATTTCAACGTCGCCGGCGCCGACCCATTGGGAAGAACAGGCCAATCGACGCCCAGGGCGTCACACCTCATCAAGCGAGCCTGCCAGGCCGCGCTTGGACGCCTGCCCTATATCGGAATCTTCGGCGTCGACTACGAAACGCCGGACGGCACGGGCGTGCGGGACTACATTCACGTCAGCGACCTTGTCGCCGCCCACGCCCTCGCGCTCGCCCACCTGCGTTCGGGCGGCGTGTCCGGCGCCTTCAATTGCGGCTACGGGCGCGGCTTCTCCGTCCGGGAGGTGATCGGGGCGGTTGAGAACGTCGCCGGCCACCGGCTGACCGTACGGGAGTTTCCCCGACGCCTGGGAGATCCGCCGATCGTCGTGGCCGATCCCACGCGGCTCAAGACCCAGCTTGGATGGATTCCGCTGCATGAGAGGCTGGAAAAGATCGTCGGGGATGCGTTGGCCTGGGAACGCCGTTTGAGCGCCGCCTGAAGCGGCCCGCGGCGCATGGGGCGGGCGCGACGCGTTCACCGCGTCCCGACAGTTCGCTCCGACGCGGGCAAGACCGGCTGGATCGCGAAGGCGCCGATATTGTCGCCGGAGCCCTCCATAGGTACACGAAGCACGCCTGCGCCCAGCAAAGCCTGCTGGGGAAGGAAGGATCGTCGATGGTTTTTGAACACCCCTCGGCTGTGCTGTTGTCGGACTACAGCCGCGGGGCCCTGGCGCCAGGCGCGGCGCTGGCGGTGGCCGCGCATCTGGACCTCTGCCGGCTATGCAGGCTGGCTCTGGGGCGGATGGAAAGTCGGCTTGTGACCACGGCGACCTCGCGGAACGTTCCCGACGGCGGGCTGGCGGACGCCCCCGGTCGCCATGAGGCGCCTTCGGCGGCGGGACCGCTGCCCCGCGCCCTGAGGCGCGTGGCGATCGGACGCTGGCGTCCGGCCGGCCAGGGCGTTACGAGCGCGCCGCTCCGGGCCGTCAGCGGCCTTGGCGAGACCGTCCATCTGCTGAGAGCCGCGCCCGGAGCGCCGTTCGCCCTGCCGGACACGGCGGAGTTCCTTCTGGTGGCGACGGGCGCCGTCCGGGTGGGCCTGACCCGCTATGCCAGCGGCGACTTCCTGGACCTGGCCGCGACGCGCGCGCAGCACGCCACGGCCGACGCCCTGACCGGCTGCCTCTGCCTGGTGGTTGGGGCGGACGAACTGGACCAGTCCCATCCCTGAATGGGGCGCGGGAGACCTCGACCTGATTGCCTCCGCTAGGCCGACAGGTTCCGCTTTGGCGGCGGGACGACGCAACCCATGCGATCCTCGCCCGCATGCTGCATCAAGGCGTCGAACTCAAGATCGTCGGCTTCCGATCGATAGCAGGAGGCCGCCGCCAGTCTTGGCCGGTTCCTGAGCGTCACCGATCCCGCCTTGATGCAGACCCAGCCCTCCTTGCGCAGGCCCTTGAGGGTGCGGTTGATATGCACGACACTGAGCCCCAAGGCGTCCGCGAAGACTTCCTGGGTCAAGGGAATCTTGAACGTCTCGCCATGAACCAGGCCGACGCGATCGAGCCGGTCATAGAGTTCGAGCAACAGGTGGATCACCCTTTCCTTCGCCGAAAGCCGCCCCATGCGCACGAGGTGGTCGTAGAGGCGCCGCTCCCTTTGGTGCGCGGCGTCCCGGCAAGCAGGGTCGGCCGTCAACGGCGGCCCGCGGTTCACCACCTCGAGCCGCGTGAGCGCCACGACGCCGCAGGATCCGACGCTCCCCGTTCCCCGCGCCTCGATGGCGTCGCCAGGGAGAAGAAACGAGAAAATCTGCCTTCGACCGTCGGGAAGGATCCGCAACTCGCAAGCCCAACCGGAGACGATGACCAGCTGCTTTTCAGGGCCGGTGCGTTCGCCCCGTCGAACCTGCGCCCCAGCGTCGTAACGTTCGACGCGACGCCAGAATGCCCGAACGCGCTCAACGTCCGAGACTTGCCCGTATCCAGATTCACCCAGGGTGGAGATCTGGAACGATGATTGCACAGCAGAACGTATATCACCTTCCATCGCAGCCCTCACTTTTCCGACTTATTATAGATTTTTACTATCGCCATATTCGTGTAAATAATAGGAACTACATAGAATTAGCCATAACTAATGAGGCTATATTATGTAATGATCGGTCAATCTTAACAGTGATCTTTGTAAAGAATTTGTCAATACTTCATTCGACAGTTGCAGCGTGGGCGATCTAACGGGCTCGCCTGGATGATCGTGACCGGGTCGCTTGGGTGCACGGCGAGAGAGGTCGGCAGTGCGGAACCGCGAGCCGTCGCCTTCAAGCGGCTGCGCCTGGTGGTCGGGGCGCTGAACAGTCCGAGGACCTGATCGACCGCCGACCGCCGACGGGGCCTCGGCGTGCGGCTTTAAGCCGCTTCCTACACACCCGCCTGTTGGGCGTTCGGCCCGGCGCGACGACCGCAACGAGGGCTCATCGCCGTCGCTCGGAACGGCTGCTTGTCGGCACCGGGCGCGGGGCAATCGCTGCACCTAGGGAGATGGCGAACGGATGGTCGCATCCTCCGGTAGCGCCGCCTGAGTCGTGAGAATTCCGAATCCAGATGGCGGGAGAACATCGGTCTCCGAAATGCGCGGGGAATAGCCTCGAAATAGGCTCGGGATCGACCGCGGCATTCTGACGCGGCGCAGTTTCTGGCCGCCGCCGGTCTAAAGCGCGGGTTGCAAAGCTGTGCAGCAGGAAAGCCTCGC
>Ga0136846_1222240_pt1 | contig 15581 bp, 7 predicted proteins | sample HopSoiMetagenom2_FD_96841 | JGI IMG/M metagenome (GOLD analysis project Ga0136846, IMG submission 96841) | Grasslands soil microbial communities from Hopland, California, USA - 2 Assembly 2016 (version 4) | ecosystem: Environmental > Terrestrial > Soil > Grasslands | place: USA: Hopland... | reverse complement strand
TCCTTCTCCACCGCGCGTGACGGCGACGAGAAGAACCTGTCCTTCGATGTCACTCCCAAAAACGTGAAACTGAAACCTTACACCATTACCGCTGTCGCGAAGTATGCAGGCAACGAGTACAAGGAAGGCTTCACCACAATTACATGGCCTGGGCTGCGGCCCTATCCGTCCTACCGCCCGGCAACCTATCGCACGACGGGTGTGGACCTGAAAACGCCTGCCGATCTGAAGGTCGGCTACATCATGGGTACCGGCGAAGATGTACCGGCCTCGCTGAGCGATGCAGGTGTGAGGGTGACGCAGCTCTCCGCGGGTGATCTCGCCACCGCGAATCTGAGTGGGTTCGATGCCGTAGTCATTGGCATTCGCGCCTACGCCAACCGCCCTGACCTGCGGGCGAATAACAATCGTCTGCTGGAGTACGTCAACAATGGCGGCACGGTAGTGGTGGAGTACCAGACCAATGAGTACGATCACAACTACGGCCCATACGCCATCTCTGTGCCGGCTGACGCGGAGAAGGTCGTGGATGAGACCTCCACGGCAACCATCCTCGACTCCGCCGACCCGCTGCTGAACTGGCCTAACAAGATCACCAGCGCGGACTTCAATAACTGGGTGGAAGAGCGCGGCCATGGCTTCGCACGCGCGTGGGATCCGAAGTTCACGGCCCTGACGGAGATGCATGACGACGGGCAGGACGTGCAAAAGGGTGGATTGCTTTACGCCAAATACGGGAAGGGCCAGTACATCTATACGTCGTTCGCCTTCTTCCGGCAGATTCCGGAGGGCGTCCCCGGATCCTTCCGCATCTACATGAACCTGATCAGCGCCTCCCGCAACCCGGCGTGGAAGACGTCGTTAGCGGCTACGAAGTAGCCGCTAACGCTTCGCATCTTTGGCCCTTATCCGTGCGGATAAGGGCCATTTTTTGTGGCTGCTATTTGTGGCGAGAGAGCAGCGACTCAGCCTTTGGATTCCAAGTCAGCGTGATCCAGGCACTTCCATTTCGTTGCGGACCAGGCTGCACTACTGGAATCAGCCAACGCTCATACTGGGCAAACGCCGTCATGGTCCATTCCTTCGACAAGGCAAACGATCCCGTGAACGACACATCCGTAATGGACTGGCTTCCAGGCAGCATGCGTCCCCCCTGCACATGACGAAAGAGTCCCGTATAGGTCGTCCGTCCTGATTTCCAGTACGTGGTGGAGACCTCGTAGGCCCGTGCATCGCGTCCCACGGCATTTCCCAGCAAGAATCCCTTGTTGGTATTTGCATCACGGTACTGGTTATTGATAAAGAAGCGGGTGCCGCCTTCGTCCTCGCTCATCGCCATCGAACTGGGAGCCTCAAAACGAAGATCCATGTGATGAAGGAACGGCAACTGCGAAAGATAGAATCCCGGATTCCAGGCAGCGCGACGTGGATTATCGATGGGATTCAAGTCGTCATCAGCATACCCCTCGGCATAGACCGTCAGATATCGTTCGAGTCCCGGAACGTGGAGACGGAGATCGAATCCGCTCTTACGGTCACCGGGATCTGTCCGGTCTCCATAAGCAAAGGTCGCCCCAGTCGAATTCGAACTAAAGAAATTTCTTTTGAGAGAACCTAGCGTCATGGGATGCCCTTCACCCCACAACAATGACCAGCGGGTTACACCCATCTCAAGATGACTGCCAAACGTAAGCTCGATTTTTTGGCCGTTGAAGTATGGCCTTGCCGGAAATTTGTGCCCTGAAAGTTTTCCGAAGACCACGTCATAGCGATAGGTCACCGCGCCCCCCAGGAATGGGACATTCCGTGGCCGGGTGGAGACGAGTCGCAGGTTGTATGTCGGCTCAGCATTGCTTGAAAACGAAAATGATCCGCTCTTTGTCGGTCCCCAGTAAATCTGTTGTTTTCCGAAAGAGAGCTGCATTCAACTGAACGATAGGCCGGCATATAACTCAATCGGTCGTTGACGCACAACCGCCCCGGTTGCAGGTGTCAGTGGGAACGGATTGTTCGGCACTGAACCAAACGAAAGCATGTCAATTTGATTGAAGAGATTGGACAGCTCAGGAGTAATCGCCGTCTTACCCGGACCGTATTGCAATTCCTGCCGATCGTAAAAGAAGAATCGACCGCGATTGGCGCGAACAGAGAATCCGGCAAGCGCGCTATTTCCCCGGCCGAGCGGGCGGCCATAATCCTCCCGCCACGTCTGGCCAAAGTGAAATCCATCGGAGAGCGCCGGTCCGGCGATCGTTCCTGCTCGTACATAGACCGACTCGACCTCTGCCGCCGGAGTTTCTGCCGCGACAGTATCGAACTCGCGCTTCAGATCATGGATCAACGGGGCAACCTCATCAATAAGGGGATCCCCCTGTGATGCGGCCATATACATGTAATTCGATTCCGCCTCTGCCAATTGCCGGCGGCACTCATTGCGGCTCCATGGCCGAATCGAGATGCTTTGCGAAGGAATCAGGCCGACATTCGCCAACCGCTCCAGTGCAGGGTAAACCCAGCTATCCATCGGGACGTTGGTTGATCCGTAAGCGTCCCGTTGCACCAGTTCCTTCTCGTCATCATGGAACTGAATTGGAGGTTCTTTTGCCTGAGCGATTGCATCCGCAGTATGAATTGCGAACAGCATCACCGCGCTGGAGACAACCGATAACCGGAAATATCTGCCCCTCTTCCAAGAATGAATCCCGATCATCCTACCCCCGTCCTTATATATTTCTACAATCGAACGGCGTCCATACGCTAATTACCATCGGACTTGAGCCTAAAGACGTATTCCCGGCAGAACTTCGTCACCCCTCAAACGAGGGGTGTATCAGCCAGTCACAAGAGCGGCGAGCAGGTCTTGGTACACAAAAAAATCTGGCCAGACGGGAGCGGTGTCTGGCCAGATATGGTGAAACAGCGATGAATCAGAAGGTGTACTTCACCGCCAACAGCATCGTCCGTTGTGTGTACTTTGCATCGGTGACACCGCGTCCGACGTTGGAAACCTGTGAGGTGAACGTCTTGTTGTCCGTTGTCACCAGTTTGGGCTGCACCAGACTGCTTGAGCTGTAACCAGGCAGCGGATGGTTCAGGAAGTTGAAGGCCGTCGCACGGAACTCAACGCCTTGATGTTCCGTGATCTGGAACTTCTTGTAGATGCCCAGATCCGAGTTAAGGTAAGAAGGCAGACTCAGATATGAAAGCTGGCGCAACCCTACCTGCCCCAGTTGGGGAGCGGTAATGCAGTTCAGATTAATGTGCTGGTAGGTTCCCAGGTTCGACTTGGGATCGCATGTCGTCACGGGAAGCACCGTTTGCGAAGGCGTTCCGTAGTAAGTATTCGAAGTGATGTAGTGCCCGAGAGCGCTGTTGTAGACCGTCATGTTCAGGTTCTGCCCCAGGTTGGCCTGCATATTGCCGCCCGCCTGCCAGGTCGTCGTACCGGAGAGCGTCCATCCATTCACCGCGCCACCAAGCAAGGGATTCCCGTGCACCCATCGGCCGAGATCGAAGGCGTAAGACGTATTGATCACGTGAGGCCGATCGATATTCAACACCCCATAGTTATTGCGGACATTGAACGCATCGAGCGTGCTGCCAACGATGCCAAGCGCCTTGGAGTAGGTGTAGTTGATATTGTATGTAGCCCGTCCAGTCATCCTAATCAAGCTGAACTGTGCCGCGTTGTAGTTGGAGTACCCAAGATGGGAGGCCATGGTGATGGCATTGCTTCCATAGCCTTTGTAGTAAGGAAAGTAATTCACAAGATTGGAAACATTCTCTGGGTCGCTGGGAGCCGCGGCACCGGTCACCGGGTCCGCTTTGAACAAGCCTCCCAAAGGAATCTTGTTCTGATTTACGAAGTTCGATCCACCAACGCCCGAACCATTGCTTTGGCCGCCCATCAGGATGTTCTGCGTGTTGTTACCGACGTAGGCAACTTCCAGCAGCATCGCTTTCGGCAAGCGCTGCGAGATGGTGAAGTTGTATGCGTTCGTCACACCGACCTTATCGTCATTGGGGTCGGTAACATAGACACTCGAAGGCAATGATCCCAAGGAAGAGCCGGACGATGAGAGGGCGCTGATCTCTTTCAGCGTGATCGCCTGTCCCCCGGTCGAGTTGTACGTCTTCACACCAAGCGCTGTCTGCAGCGGGCCGCCGTAGTCATTGAACTGATCGTTCCAGCGATACTGGGCCCAGCCTCCGCGGAAGACAGTTTTTCCGTTCCTATGGAGATCGTAGGCCAGACCAAGCCGCGGAGACAGGAACAGTGTCTGCACCGGGGATCCACCATTCGGCAGGCTTGAATCGAGAGCATGCCAGGAGACACCGGGATAAGCCTTCCCGGAAGCAAGCTCCGAAGCATACTTATCAGCTCGCCAGACGGCCATGCCGGTTCCCGAAGAGTCCTGCCAGCGCCCCAGGTGCTCGATACGCAGACCGAGGTTGAGGGTAAGTCCTGGCATGACCTTCCAGTTATCCAGAATGTATCCAGCGCCGGTGTTGTAGTACATATCGGTCACGGGATTGGTGTTGTTCTGCGAGAACCCGCTGGTGATACCCATCAGGAAGTTCGCCAATGGGTTGGCCGTGCCAATCTTCTTTCCAGTGACCTGATCGGTCATCACACCGCTGCCGAAAGACAAGGACCCATTTGCTGAACCATAAGTTCCCTGCTTATTGCCTGCCAGGCTCCAGAAGCCACCCATCTTGAAGGTGTGGGTCTTGTACACCACGGTAAAATCATCCGCTACCGATGGCGATTTCTTGATGGAGTTGTAGGTTCCTCCCTGCTGGAAGATATCCGGCTGTGAGATATCAGGTAGCGTTCTGGCGCCAGGAGAGTTGATGGAAGGCACAAACGAGGATGCACCGTTATAGACCGTGTTGTAGCTGTATCCGACCGCGCTCTTCGACATCGCCTGCAGGTTTGAGCCGGTGAATGGATTGTCGAGCCAACCCACCGCGACACGCAGTTCGTTCGTCGATGCTCCGTTGAAGACATGAATATAGCTTCCGCTCAGTACGTGTGAATGCGTTGGGCTGATGAGTGGCCCACCGGGATAAGCGACCGAATACGACGGAGTCCACCAGATATGCGAGACAGATGTCGCGGAGTCGCTACCGTACTGATAACTGACAAAGAATTTGTTGCGGTCGCTCAGGTTGTAGTCCACGCGTCCGCGATAGATATAACCGTTATGCACGTTGGTGGGCTGCAGATAGTAGTTGTATCCACCTGAATTGCTGGATGGATCAGCATTCGCCGTGGGGAAGAGTTTCAGCAGCGCCAGCGCCCCAGGATCAAGATAGGAAGATGGAACCTGCGTTCCGGTCAATGGTGTTCCATCGGGAGCGTAGCCACCATTCAGTGACGAGCAGAAGTCGTTGCCGGTGCTCGTCTTGCATAGCGCGGCATTGGCGGAGTCCGTCAGGCTGAAGTTTCCTGCCCGCATTGCTGTGGAAGGCACATAGCTCTGCAGAGGAGACGATGCTGGCAGCGTCTGGCGAAATGCTTCATAACCGGCCCAGAACAGAAGCTTGTGATCCCTATTGAACCCTGTACCGGGAATCAGGATCGGGCCACCGATGCTGCCGCCGGGATAGTAATACTGGGCATCCGGGCGTGCCGTCGGCGATGTGCTGTGCTTGTTCTGCCAGGTATTCGCGTTGAGGATAGCGTTGCGTGTGTACAGATAAGCCTGGCCATGGAAGGCTGCTCCGCCGGACTTGCTGATGACGTTGATAACGACCGGTCCTTGCGCCGCATCGGCCCCGAAGTTGGAGCTCTGGACCTTTACCTCCTGCGTCATATCAGGGTTCACGGTAGCGATCGACCAGCAGGCGCAACCTGGATCAATAATGTTGGCGCCGTCCAGCAGATATGCTGTTCCTCCGCGATAGGGGGCGCCGTTTGTATTCAGACCCACACCGACGGCCGATCCCGAAGATCCCGCGTCGGTGAAGTCGAAGCCGGTACCGTTCCCTGTTCCGGTCGAGGTTGTCGTTACGCCCGGCAACACCTTCAACAGCTCTGAGAAGTTTCGGCTCGCAAGCGGAATCCGCTCGATGTCTTTCGCATCCAGTAAGGCTGAGCGCTCGCCCGAGTCCTCGGGCGCAATCGCTTCCGCGCTGCTGTTGATGGTGACGGTCTCCGTCGCCGCTCCCGGCGACAGCACCAGATTTGGCAACGATCGCGTATCGCCCGGATTCAGAACGACATTCTGTTGCTGATATCCACGAAATCCCTCCGCGGTAATGGCGACGGTGTAGCTTCCGGGAACGATTCCCGCAAAGTTGAAATAGCCTGACGAATTGGTCTCCAGCCGGCGAATTTCGTTCGTGGCGGTGTTCGTCAGCACAACGCGGGCCCCGGGAATGATTGCTCCGGTCCCATCCTGCACTGTTCCGGAAAGACTCGACGTCGTTTGCGCCATAAGCCTTCCTGAAAAACCGCTAAGCACAAACAGAAGTGCGAAGAAGATCGCCATACTGCGGCCTGGCCTTGTCGTTTTATTTTGTCTTATCTTCATCATGGACTCCCTCAAAACTGCACTTGATAGGCCTCTTAGAAAACTCTCTACAACGGAACGATCAGTAGAGATCGCATCGGTGACGCCCTGATAGCGAAGATGCAGCCCTTCATGGATGCACCACCTGCACGATGCCCTTTGCCGGATCGACTGGAATCGACGCATCGCTGGAACTCAAACGCTGTGTACGGTTATCCCAATGCAGCTCGGCCACGTGGTGCTTTCCGCTCTCGTAGGCATAGGTCGTGCCATCGTCGTCATAGAGCGTGAAGTGACCATCTGCTCCGGCATAGACCTTGATGCCGGCGATGGTCTGCTTGTCCTGCGTGCTCTCCACCGCGGAACCCAGCGGAAGAATCGATCCTGCACGCACAAAGACAGGAATGGTGTCGATCGGCGCAGCCACCGTCACCCGCTGACCGCCCTTCAGACACTCATTGGTCCAGAAGTTGTACCAGGAAGTTCCCGCCGGCAGATATACGCTGCGCGTCGTCGCTCCCTGCTCTGTCACAGGAGCCACCAGCAGCGCGGGGCCGAACATGTACTCATCTCCCAGGTCAGCAACATTCGGATCGTTGCCGAAGTCGAGGAAGAGACCGCGCATGAAGGGAGCGCCGGTCAGGTGCGACTGCCATCCCAGCGAGTACAGATACGGCATCAGCTCGTAACGTAGCCGCAGGTACTTTTCGAGAATCGGCTCGGCCTGCTTGCCATAGCTCCAAACCTCGTTGTGCAGGCGAGATCCATGTGCCCGCATGTTGGGCTGGAAGGTTCCGTATTCGAACCAGCGCGTATATAGCTCCGGATAGTCATCGAATCCGCCGACGTTCTCGCGCGCATCGCTCGGGTCGAGCAGCGGTGCATGCTCCGGCTTGTGCGACTGCGGAAGGTACTGCCATCCGCCAATATCGGTAGACCAGTACGGCATGCCACTGGCAACGAAGTTCAGGCCCGTCGGGATCTGACGGCGCAGGACGTCCCAGCTCGGGGAGATATCGCTCGACCAGAAGATGCCGCCGTTATGCTGCGCTCCCAGATAGCTGTCACGGGAGAGGATCAGCGCTCGTCCCGGCATATCCTTGCGCATGCCGTTGTAAAAAGCGGCCGTGTGGAACAGCGGATATACATTGAAGAACTGCGTTCCCGGGCCAACATGGAAGTAGCTGCCGTTCGGCGGAAGGTCAGGCTCCGTCTCGTCTGCCCAGAAAGCATCGAAGCCCTTGGCGACATAGTTCTCTCGCACGGTATTCCAGTACCACTGAGCCGCCTCTGGATTGGTGGTGTCGATGTCCGATCCGGCTCGATCGTAGGGCAAGCCGTTCGTCGGGGTTCCGTCGGCCTGATGCATCAGCCATCCCTTCTGCATCAGCGTGTTGTAGTAGCGGCTCTCGGGAACAAACCTGGGCCAGACGCTGATCATCGTCTGGAAGTGCATCCGGTGCAACTCACGGTTCATCGCGACAGGGTCCGGCCACTTCGCCGGATCCATATCCATCTGCCCCATTTTGGTGTAGTGAAACCAGTCGATCACCAGGTCATCGATCGGCAGATGCCGCTCACGGTATCCCCTGGCTGCCTCCAGTAACTCCTGCTGGCTGGTGTATCGCTGTTTCGACTGGATGTATCCGAACGCCGATTTGGGTGGCATGGGCGTATCGCCGGTCAACAGACGGTAACCCTTGTACTGCGCCTCATAGTCGCCGGCGATGATGAAGAAGCTCACCCGCTGGCCGACTTCGCTCAGGAAGGTGTTCTGGTCGTTGAAGCCAAAGCTGGCCGTGGTACGCGAAGGGTTATCCCAGATGAGTCCATACCCTTTGTTCGTGACCACGAACGGGACGCAGACGCTCTGCCCGCCAGGCGCGTTGTAGTCATGCGCACAATGAAGCACATGGCCACGGCGGTCGAGGTAGCCCTCCTGGTTTTGCCCCATGCCGTAGTCATGCTCGTCAGCGGCGGCGCTAAAGCTGGCGCTTACGGTAAAGAAGGGAGGGTCCGAAGGCCTGCGGTCTGCGTTGAGCCATGCCGTTCCGTCCTTGTAGTTCGGTACGGCCATGCCCCAGCCTCTCAGATCGACCAGCGGACGGCCGTCCGCGGTAGCAATGTGCAGCCCTACGCCAGGAGCTGATCCGTTGAAGAACTTCGCAATGTCTGCATGCGTTCCTGACTCCGCTCTCTTCTGATCGGCAGGCGTTACCTGGATATCCAATGCCTGGGACCGGAAGTGATCTCCGTCTGCTCCCTGCCGTTGTGTCCACCCATCTGCCGCCGGACGAGCCAGAATGCCGTAGCCCGCCGGAGCGACTGCATCCTGCGGGTTCAAACTCAGGCTGACGCGGACGATGTTCGCCGCGTATGGCTCAACCACGACCGTAGCCTCATTGCGATGCAGGACATACTGCGCGTTCGCGGTTCCGGCCGACGCGGCCAGCAACACGGCGGCTCCCGCTGCCCAGCGGCAGCCTCGTATAAGGTCTCGGACTGGACTCTGTCTGCGAACCAACACACACTCTCTTTTCTTTTGGTGTCAAAAAATAGGAAGATTCAGATGCTGGATCACTACACTTGCCCACAGATACAGCCGACAAGGTGCAATACAGTACCCCGATTCAGGTAACCGGCCTAAGTCCTTTGAAATCAGCTTTGACAGTCGAAGAAAGGGGGAGGTAGCATACCTCTCTGTCCAATGAAATCTGTCCCCCAGGTTGCGGACCCGCACGCGAAAGACCTTCCTCTCCTCGCCTCAGGTGAGCGGGAGCAGATCTGGGCTGCGGTCCAAGGAATCCTGACAAGCTCTTCCTTCTCTTCTTCTTCGCAGAATCAGTCGCTGTTGCGATACGTGGTGGAACACAGCATCGCCCGAGATGAAGCTCTGCTGCGGGAGCGTGTGATCGGGAAAGAGGTCTTCCATCGGCCGGCGGATTATGAGCCCGGCGAAGACCCGGTCGTCCGCATTCGGGTCGCGGATCTTCGTAAGCGATTGGCCATCTATTACCAGGCAAATCCCTCAGCCAGCCCCCGCATCTCTATCCCGGTCGGCGGATACCGTGCTGCCTTTGAATTTCTCGCTCCTCCCAAACAGGAAGAAGCTGCGGTTGCTCCGGATGCGGAGATCGTGCCTGCCAGGGCGGAACCCGAACAGCAGGTTCCAGCACCGATCGTCCAAGTAAGCCCGAGCCCTGCTCGGCGCAATCGACGAGTCATCCTCACGCTCGGCATTGTCTTCGCCGTCGTTCTCGCGCTACTCGGGATCCGGTTTTACAGCGCTCGTCCCCATGGCGCTGTGCAACAGTTCTGGTCGCCGCTGCTCACTGCAAACTCTCCCGTGCTGCTCTCGGTAGGAAGCAACGCGGTCTATCGACTCTCAGAGAGTTTTTCGGACAACTATGTTAAGGAGCACCATCTGGAAGCCTCCGGCATGGAGTTCTTCCCCACCCTCGATCCCCACCAGACGGTCGGCTCTATTGGTCTACATCCCGCTGCGGACAGTTTCGTGGCTCTCGGCGATGTCGCCGCGGTTGCGGAGATCACGCGAACGCTGACCGGCCTTAACAAGCCACAGCAGATTCGCTTCTCGAACGACATCTCCTTCGCCGAGGTCCGCAGCAATCCTACTGTCTCCATCGGCGGCTTCAATAACCAGATGACGCGGGAGTTCACCAAGAAGCTGCGTTTCACCCTGACCAGCCGTAACCGTATCGACGATCATCTCAACCCCGGCCAGAGCTGGCTGCTCAACGCCTCCAACGACTCGCACGACACGGAAGACTATGCACTGATTACACGGCTGCTCGTAGGCAACGCTACCGGGCCATTTCTGAGCCTTGCCGGCATGGGGCAATATGGCACGCTGGCTGCGACTGACTTTGTCTGCGATGAAGAGTCCCTCAAGAAACTCGCCAGGCTTGCGCCCAACTGGCAGCACCAGAACTTGCAGGCCGTGCTCCGTATCAAGGTCGTGGACTATAAGGCGGTCTCGACGGAGATTGTCGCCGTTCACACCTGGTAATCATTCTTTCCACACACGGCAATACTGCAGAGACACTCTTACGGCAGGCCGATCCTGCTCTCCACCGGCTACGTATACCGTATAGGGGACTTTCATGCGACGTAGTCGCAGATCAATACAGTAAGGTCGTCGTTCTGGTTAGGAGACCATCGCCGGATTGACGCGATAATGTGGTCCGCGGCTTCGGCACAGTTTCGATCTGCAGTATCGCGCACTAACGCGCAAAGGCGATCCTTGCCAAACTCTGTCTTCGCAGCATCTTCGGCTTCGAGAATCCCGTCGGTATAAAGGACGAAACGGTCTCCCGGTTGGATGGGAACACTCACGGTCTGATACTTTGCAAAGTTGAATGCGGCGAGCATGAGCCCGTTCTCTTCAATTTCGATCGTCGCACCCTGGCGAAGAAGAAGCATTGGAGGATGAGCTGCTGCAGCATATCGCAGTTCCCGTTCCGCCGCACTCAGGTAGACATATCCGGCCGTAACGAACTGGTTCTGAGTATTGCCACAAAGAACATCATTCATACCACTCAGAAGCTCTGCGGGTGTACGTGCGTTCTCATGTTGCGTGGTAATGGCGAGTTTAACCATGGAGGCGATCAGCGCTGCGGGAACACCGTGGCCCGACACGTCAGCAATCAGCAACCCAGCCTCGTTGTCACTTGCGACGACATATTCGTAAAAGTCACCGGCCACCGAGGTCATAGGAACGTACCGGGCGGCAACCTGAAATCTTTTCGAAACGGGAAATGAGCCCGGCAGCAATGAGAGTTGGATTCGCTGCGCAATTTCGAGCTCTTTTTGGATGACAGACAACTGCTGTTCTTTTCCGAGAGCCCGGCGACCTGCAACGATACCCAGGCAAGCGAGCAAAACCACAAAGCCGAAGGGCTCTATGTCGTCATACCGTCCGAAGAACTCGCCCAGATTACCGTAGAGCGCGCACCCGATAAAGAGTAGAAGTCCTCGTCGAACGAGACGAATATCGTCTTTCTCCGAGTCTGCACGGATGAGCGCAATAGAAACGAGCAGGAGTGCGATGACAACAAACCCATTATTGATGTTCCAAAAGATCTGCTGAGAGCCGAAGATTAAGCCTGCAAGAGCAAGCGTTGAGGCAATTGGCCAAACAATGTTGCATGCGATTCGTCCAGCCCGCCCAAGCAGATTCAGTTCTCGAAAGAAGAAAAAGGCAGGAATAGGAACCAGAAATCCGACTGCGGTATAGATTCGTTCAAAGACAAAAGGTCGCAGGCCCAGCTCCCAAATAAGCTGATACTTCATCCACAAGCGGCCGCCATAAAGCAGGGCAAGCAGCGCAAACCATAGAAGTAAGGGATCAAACCGGCGGCGCAACAGCGCGAATAAGCTCGATACCATCCCCACGCTGCTGATGGCCGCTCCCAGAAAAAGGTAGATCTGGGTGTGGTTGAAGATTCGCAGGACTTCATTTCTTGCGGATTGCGGATCGGGCTGAAACATGCGCGCACATCATCTTATCCGATCCGCGAACGCGCCCATAACGCACTCGACCCCAACCAGGTCAGGTTGAGGTCGAGCGCGTTGCGACGAGGCGGTGCTGTTATTTACGCCAGATCAAAACGGTCGAGGTTCATCACCTTGTTCCAGACTCCAACGAAGTCCTGAACAAACTTGCCGTGCGCATCTTCGCTGCCATAGACCTCAGCCAGAGCCCGAAGCTGAGCATTGGAACCGAAGATCAGATCAGCGCGCGTTGCTGTCCACCTGACTTTCCCGGTCTTGCGGTCCCTTCCTTCGAACACGTCGTTGGCATCTGAAGTCGATTTCCACACCGTCCCCATATCAAGCAGGTTGATGAAGAAGTCGTTGGTCAGCGCCTCAGGCCGTTCGGTGAAGACGCCATACTTGGTCTGCCCGAAGTTAGCATTCAGAGCACGCATGCCTCCGACCAGCACGGTCATCTCCGGCGCAGTCAGCGTCAGCAACTGTGCCTTATCCAGCAGAGCAATCTCTGCCGGAATACCACTTCCATTGGTATAGGAACGGAAGCCATCCGCCGCCGGTTCCAGCGCTGCGACGGATGCCACATCGGTCTGCTCCTGCGAGGCATCGGTGCGTCCCGCCACGAAGGGGGCGGTTACGCTGATACCGGCATTTCTCGCGGCCTGTTCGACACCTGCATTGCCAGCCAGGACGATGAGATCGGCAAGCGAGATCTTTTTGCCGCCGGCCTGTGAACTATTGAACTCGCTCTGAATCCCTTCGAGCACCTTCAGGACCTTCGCCAGTTGCTGCGGCTGATTCACCGCCCAGTCCTTTTGCGGAGCAAGACGAATTCGCGCACCGTTCGCACCGCCGCGTTTATCGGAGCCACGGAAGGTAGATGCTGAAGCCCAAGCCGTGGAGACCAGTTCCGGGATCGACAGGCCGGAAGCCAGCACCTTCTGCTTGAGAGCTGCAACATCCTGCTCATCTACAAGCACGTGATCGACCGCGGGAACCGGATCCTGCCAGATCAGCTCTTCCGCCGGAACCTCCGGACCGAGATAGCGGGCCCGTGGTCCCATGTCACGATGGGTCAGTTTGAACCACGCACGCGCAAACGCATCAGCAAACGCAGCCGGATTCTCGTAAAAGTGCCGCGAGATCTTCTCGTAAACCGGATCTAAGCGCAGCGAGAGATCGGTGGTTAGCATCGCCGGTGCATGGCTCTTGGACGGGTCGTGGGCGTCCGGTACGGTGCCGTTGCCCGCGTCTCCCTTTGGCTTCCACTGGTGGGCGCCGCCGGGGCTCTTGGTCAGTTCCCACTCGAACTTGAAGAGGTGCTCAAAGAAATCATTGCTCCACTTCGTGGGCGTCTTGGTCCATGTCACTTCCAGGCCGCTGGTAATCGCGTCGCCGGCAATGCCGGTGGCGTAAGCGCTCGTCCAACCCAGCCCCTGCTCTTCAATCGGAGATCCCTCTGGCTCACGTCCCTGATGGTGAGACGGAGCTGCACCGTGAGTCTTTCCGAAGGTGTGACCGCCTGCGATCAACGCAACCGTCTCTTCATCGTTCATCGCCATACGGCCGAAGGTCTCGCGGATGTCCCGAGCTGCCGCGATTGGATCGGGCTTGCCCTCAGGTCCTTCCGGGTTGACGTAAATCAGGCCCATGGTCGTTGCGCCGAAGGGGTTGGCGAGATCGCGTTCTCCGGAATAACGCTTGTCCGTACCTAGCCAGGTTGTTTCGAGTCCCCAGTTGACGTCGAGATCCGGCTCCCATACATCCGCACGTCCACCTGCGAAGCCGAGGGTCTTGAATCCCATGGACTCAAGAGCGACGTTACCCGCAAGAATCATCAGGTCAGCCCAGGAGATCTTCCTGCCGTATTTCTGTTTGATCGGCCACAACAGACGGCGAGCACGATCAAGGTTGACGTTGTCGGGCCAGCTATTGAGCGGAGCGAAACGCTGCTGGCCTCTGCCGCCGCCGCCGCGACCGTCTCCAGTACGATAGGTGCCCGCGCTGTGCCACGCCATGCGAATAAACAACGGACCGTAGTGACCGAAGTCGGCCGGCCACCAGTCCTGCGAATCCGTCATCAGCGCAAGCAGATCTTTCTTCAGCGCAGGATAGTCCAGGCTTTTGAACTCCTCAGCATAGTTGAAATCCTCGCCCATGGGATCGGACAGAGACGAGTGCTGATGCAGCAGATTCAGGTTCAACTGGTTCGGCCACCACTCACGATTCGTTGTCCCGGGGCTGCTGCCGTGATGAAAGGGGCACTTTGCTTCGGTTGCCATGGGTCTCTTCTCCTTCTTGAATGCTCTTGTTCGGTCATCGCATCTGGCGCAATGGAAGCTTCTGCGTTGGGTTGCAGAAGCTGTCACTCCTTATACGCCCGATTCGTTGTTGCTTCTTCAGGCGCGTGTAAAACTCGCGCACCATTCGCTCTTGTCGTTCTCGACCAGATGACTGTAGCACTCGGGGGATCGATAGCTCCAATACATATTTCCCATCCGGAGTATAGTTATCACCTATGGAATTTCATCAGCTGCGATACGTCTGCGCTATCGCCGAAACAGGCAGTTTCAGCCGTGCCGCGGAGCGCTGTCAAGTCGCGCAGCCATCTCTTTCACAACAGGTCCTAAAGCTCGAGGACGACCTGGGGGCAAAGCTCTTTGACCGGCTGGGACGAAGCGTCCGCCTCACGGAGGCCGGCCGCGCGTTCATTCCTCACGCCCGCTCCATTCTCAACCAAATGGAGACGGCTCGAGCGACCGTGGCTGATAAATCCGCTGATGTCCGTGGCAGCGTCGCCGTCGGCGTTATCCCAACGATTGCGCCCTTCCTGATGCCGCGCTACACAGCTGCCTTTGCGAAAAGATACCCTGAAGCCAACCTGCGCATTGTGGAAGAGATGACACCCGTACTCGTGGAAAGCTTGAGGAATCTCTCGATCGATATCGCGGTTCTAGCCCTGCCGCTGCGCCACAAAGATCTGGAGCTCATCCCTCTACACACCGAACCGCTCTTCGCTGTATTGCCGAAGGATCATCCTCGCGCCGGAGCGAAATCGCTCTCCCTGAAAGACCTGCGTGGCGAATCCTTTGTCATGTTGCGTGACGGTCACTGCTTCCGCGATCTCAGTATTGCCGCCTGCACTCACGCTCACGTCACCCCTCGTATCGCTTTCGAGAGCGGCCAGTTCAGCAGCCTTATCGGAATGGTCGCCGCGGGAGTCGGGATCTCGCTCCTGCCGGAGATGGCCATCGATCGCAACCCCGGCTGCCGCTACATCCGCGTCAGCGATGCGCGCGCTACTCGTACGATCGTTGCCGCCGTTCTACGGGGACGCAGTTTCAACCGCATACAGCAGGCATTTCTTGCAGGGATCCAAAAGTAAACGACGGCAGGGAAAGGTGCGTGAGGCATTCGTCGACGGAAGGATTCATGCCGCCGTATCGGCTTACCCTGCTCCAGATCCGGTCCCCAGGGGTTTCTGGCCGGTTCAATTCGAGTGCCACAATTCGTTGCACGGTCGTGCGCCGTAGCTCCATGACAGCGGGG
>Ga0136846_1226350_pt1 | contig 15584 bp, 14 predicted proteins | sample HopSoiMetagenom2_FD_96841 | JGI IMG/M metagenome (GOLD analysis project Ga0136846, IMG submission 96841) | Grasslands soil microbial communities from Hopland, California, USA - 2 Assembly 2016 (version 4) | ecosystem: Environmental > Terrestrial > Soil > Grasslands | place: USA: Hopland... | reverse complement strand
GTTGAAGCACGCGCCCCAGTGCCCGCAGTCGGCTGAGGCAATGGCGCAGATGTTCCACGACGCTGGCTTCCCCGACGGCGCCTACGTGAACATCTACGCAACGAACGAGCAGATCGAGTGGGTCATCGCCGATCCACGCGTCCGCGGCGTGTCCGTCACGGGCTCGGAGCGTGCCGGCGCCGCCGTCGCGGAGATCGCCGGCCGGAATCTGAAGAAAGTCGTTCTCGAGCTCGGCGGCTCCGACCCGTTCATCGTCCTCGGCACTGACGACCTCGACAAGACGGTCGAGGACGCTGTCGCCGCCCGGATCGACAATGCGGGCCAGTCGTGCAACGCCGCGAAGCGGTTCATCGTGATCGACGAGCTCTACGAGCCGTTCCTCGAGAAGTTCACGGCCTCGCTCACCGCCGTGAAGCAGGGTGATCCGCACGAGCGCGAGACTGAGTTGGGGCCGCTGTCCTCTCAGCTCGCGGCCGACCGCCTCGATGATCAGCTCCGGCGCGCGGTCGAACAGGGCGCGACGGTCGTCGCCGGCGGCAAGCGCAACGGCAACTACTTCGAGCCGACCGTGCTGACGGACATCACGCCGGAGAACGACATCTACCGTGAAGAGCTGTTCGGCCCGGCCGCCCAGGTCTATCGCGTGCCGTCGGAGGAGGAGGCGGTTGCCCTGGCAAACGACACGCCGTTCGGGCTCGGTTCATACGTGATGACGAACGATCCGGACCAGGCCGAGCGCGTCGCGGACCGGATCGACGCCGGCATGGTCTACGTGAACATCGTCGGCGCGGACGGTGCCGAGCTGCCGTTCGGCGGAACGAAACGCTCCGGCTTCGGACGGGAGCTGGGACGCTACGGGGCCGACGAGTTCGTCAACAAGAAGCTGATCCGGATCAGCTGAGCAAATCGCTACGCGCAGGCTGCCGCGATCGGCGTGGCTCTGCGCGCGATCAGCCTGCAGAGGCAACGAAACGAGGGTCTTATAGCCTCAGGCACATGCGAAAGGCAGTGATACTCGCGGCCTCGATCCTCGCGCTCGCCGTCGCCGAAGATCGGCCGCAGGCGGAACCACACTCGCGACATGGCGGCCACATAACCGCCATCGTCGGCGAGTCCGGCGATTTCGGGCCCTCGCCGCGGCTGATCGTCATGGACGCGGACGGTACGAACCCGCGCGTATTTAACTGGATCTGGGAAGGGTCGCCGTCTCCGGACGGGCGCTCCATCGCGTTCCGGTCCCGCAACGGCGAACGCATTCCGACCATTCGAGTCATGGCCATTACAAGCCGTAGGTCAAGTCGGCTGCTCGTTCGAAACGGGACTAGTGCCGACTGGTCGCCGAGGGGTAAAGCGATTGCGTTCAACCGTGGCCATGATGTTTGGGTGAAGGACCTCCAAAAGAGCGAGCAGAGGCGCATCGTTCGGAACGCCGCAGAGCCGGACTGGTCGGGGGACGGAAGGAAGCTCGCGTTTGTACGCGGGAACGACGTGTGGATCGTCGACCTTGCGAGCAAGAGGACTCGGCGACTCATCCGTGATGCTCATGCCCCGCACTGGTCCCCTGACGGTTCTCACATTGCGTTCGAGCGCAGCGGCGATGTGCGTACGCAGATCTACATTGCTGACGACGACGGCCGAAATCAGCAACGCGTCGCTGTAGCGGAGAGCCCTGCCTGGTCGCCAGACGGCCACGAACTCGCCGCTTCCGAGTTCTCTCGCATCATCCGCATCCGTCTGGACGGAACACATCGACGCGTTGTGTACTCGGGACGCGCGGGGCGCCATGACGACTGCTGCGCCTACCGAGAGATCGAATGGGTAGCGGGCTAGACGACCACGCGTCAGCGCCCCACATTGCCCGTCAGCCTGGCCGTACGGGTGCAACTACTCCGATTGAATTCGGCTTAGTTGCGGGAGAAGTGGAGGCGGCGGGAATCGAACCCGCGTCCGCGGACGCACCGGTCAGAACGTCTACAAGCGTAGTCCGCACTTTGAATTCGACCTCCGGCCGGGGACGGACGCCCTACCGACGGCCTAGCCATCCTTCGTTGTCGCGCCTTGGGCGATTGGCTCTCCCTCCGCGCCGAGCCCGTTAGTTGGCGCCGCTACCCGAACCACGGGCCCAATTCGGAGCGACGTCGCTACCTAACTAGTTTTAGTTAGGCGGCGAGTGCGAGATTGTTCTTCGCACTTGCTTTGTTTGCCGGTGGATTTACGAGGCCAACCGGCGACCTCGGCTTGCAGCTCTGCCGGAGAACCGACCACGTCGAAACCAGGTCGCCCCCGTATGTGTGCGACCAATTTTAGCCGTTGTGTGCTCCAATCGCCCGGTGCCCTCCTTCGGCTCGCTCGTTCCCTTCGCCATCGGGTCGGTGCTGGTCACGATCGTGCCGGGCCCGGACATGGCGCTCATCACGCGGCAGGTCCTCGCCTACGGTCAGAAGACGGCTCGGGCCACGATCGCCGGGAACGTGCTCGGGCTCGTCGTCCACACGGTCGGGGTCGCGTTCGGCCTCTCGGCGATCCTGCTCGGCTCGGCCCGAATCTTCGAGACGGTCAAGCTGCTGGGTGCGGCCTATCTCATCTACCTGGGCGTGACCACCTTCTTCATCGACCGAGCGGTCGAGCCGGGCACCTTCGAGCGAGTCCCGATCACGCGACGCAAGGCGCTACGACAGGGATTTTTGAGCACCACCCTGAACCCGAAGCCCGCGCTCTTCTTCGCGACCTACCTACCGCAGTTCATCGACCCCGACCGGAACGTCGCGCTGCAGGTGCTCGCGCTCGGCGGGTTCCACATCGTCGTCGGGATCGTCTGGCTGACGACCTACGCCCGCCTGATCGGGCGACTGCACTTCATCCTCTCTCGTGAACGCGTGCGCCGCTGGCTCGAACGGACGACGGGCGCCGTGCTCGTCGCGCTCGGGCTCCGCGTTGCATTCAGCGAACGCTAGCCGCGCCCCTTCGGCTTCGCGAGCTGCACGACCTGGAATGCGGCGGTGCTGGGATCCGCTGCACCGAAACGCGCGTTGACCGCATACAGCCGCCGGCCGAGGTCGTCGATCGTCGTGGGCACGGAGAAGTCCGGATCGGCCAGTCGCGTGACGACACGCCCGGACGAAAGCGCCGAGGACAGCGCGATCACCGCGATGCGGTTCAGCTGGTTCTGGACGACGTAGAGCGTCCTGCCGGCGAGCAGGATCCCATCGCCGTTCGGCACGCTCTCGCCCCCGAGGGAGATAGCGCGCGTCACACCGGTGGCTGGATCGATTCTGAACAGCTTGCCCGTGTTCGACTGCACCGCGACCAGCGTCTTCCCATCCGAAGTCGCGTCGATGCCGTTGAGGTTGAAGCCGGCGCCGGCAGTGAAGTTGTGCAGCGGCAGCTTCCGGAACCCACCGAGTGCACCGCCGCGCGCGATCGGCACGACGTACAGCACGGCCTTCCGCGAATCGGTGAAGTAGGCGGCCTTCGGGGTGACGACGAGGTCGTTGATGAACGTGTCACCGCTGCCGAAGTCATACGTTCGAATCAGGCCGCCGGTGCGCGCGTTGTAGACGTAAGCGTCGCCCGTGCCCGCACCGGCGACGAACAGCCGGTTGAAGCGGTCGAGCTCGATCCCGGTCGCAGCCCGGCCGACCTGCCCAGGAACGAGAAGCGCACCCGCGCCCGTCTTGAGGCTGCCGCGATAGATCGCGCCGTTCGCCACCGACCCGACGTAGAACGTCGCGCCTCGACCGATCTCGATTCCCTCGGGCTGAAAGCCACGCGGCAGCTGGATCACCTGCGGGAATGCGGCAACTGCGGAGACTGCGGCCAGCGTTGCGACGCGGAGCATTGGTCCGGGTACGGCGCTCAGCGCCGGCTGGATTTCAGGGCGCGCTGCATGTCGCGGTCGGCCTCGCGCTTGGCGATGTCGCGTCGTTTGTCGCGGACTTCCTTGCCACGTGCGAGCGCGAGCTCGACCTTGGCGCGCCCGTCCTTGAAGTAGAGCTTCGTGGGCACGAGCGTCAGGCCCCGCTGCGCAACCTTGCCGGCGAGCGACGCGAGCTCTTTCTTGTGCAGCAAGAGCTTGCGGTCCCGATCGGGATCGTGGTTGGCGATGTTCCCCTGGTCGTAAACCGAGATGTGTGCGCCGACGAGCCAGGCCTCGCCGTCGCGGACATCCGCATAGGCCTGCTGCAGCGACGCGCGCCCGTCCCGCAAGGACTTCACCTCGGTGCCGGTCAGGACGAGCCCCGCCTCCACCCGATCGAGCAGGTGGTAGTCGTGGCGCGCACGCCGGTTGTCCACAACGAGCTTCTCGGCCTGATTTCCGGTCATGAGCTCGAGTCTAGAGAGCGGCCCATGCTTGGCTAGACTCCGGACCTTCGGAGACGTCTAGGAAGGGGTCGTCCCGGTGCGGTACAACCAAAATTGGGCGCTACTTGGGGCGCTTCTCGCCGTGGTCCTCGCCTCCGGTTGGGCCTTTGCGTACGCGACGACTGCTCCGGGCGCGACCTCCGGCCTCACGGACACCGAGCCTACGCCGACGGATCCCGATCCGGTCCCAGATCCAGCACCTCCTCCGCCCGCGCCGCCGCCGAAGCAAGCACCGAAGCCGGCGCGTCCTGCGCCGAAGCCTGCGCCAGAACCGACTCCGCGGCCTGCGACCACGTTCCAAGCTCCGGCGCCTGCTTCGTCACCGACGCCTACCGTCCGGCCAAAGGCCGCAACCCGAACTGCGATCCGACGCACGAGGCCGAAGGCCGACGTGAAGAGGCAGCCGAAGAAAGGGTCACCCGTCACGGTCACCGCGAAGCCGTCGCCAAAGCGGGTCACTATCACGCCGGTCGCGAGGATCGGAGGAGTCGCCGCGGCGGTGACGACAAAGCAGACGAACGCCACGCGGAGGGCGCTCGTCATCAGCGGCTTCGTCCTCTCAGCGCTGATTTTTCTTCTCGTCGTGACGGTTCCCGCCACTGAGACGCGATTTCCGGCCGCAGGACGCCTTCTGCTGGATCATCAACTCGATCTCGTGCTCACCGGCATCGCGACGCTTCTCCTCACTGCGATGCTCTTCTACGTCACGCAATGAATCGACTACTGCTCGCCGTCTTCGCAGCGTGCCTCGCCTTCGGCGCGCTGCCGTCGAGCCTCTACGGCGTCGACGACACGACTCCACCGACGCTCACCGTCCCCGGCGACATCACGACCCCGGCGACGAGTGCTGCAGGCGCAACGGTGACGTTCACCGCGACCGCGACGGATGACGTCGACCCGAGCCCGGTCGTCGCCTGCAACCCGTCTTCGGGCTCGACCTTCGTGATTGGCACGACGGCGGTGAATTGCACTGCCACAGATGCGGCCAACAATCAATCGCAGGGAAGCTTCAATGTGACCGTCAGCCCGTTCGCGGCGCCGCCCGGCGACACAACCGATCCGACGCTCAGCCTTCCGAGCGACATCACCGCACCCGCGACCACCTCGGCGGGTGCGACGGTGAGCTTCACCGTGACCGCGACAGACGACACAGACCCGAATCCTGTGGTCGCGTGCAACCCGTCGTCTGGATCGACCTTCGCGATTGGAACCACCCCAGTCGGTTGCACCGCGACGGACGCGTCCAACAACCAGGCGCACGGAAGCTTCAATGTGACCGTCACCCCGCTGGCACCCCCGCCCGACACGGCGGGCCCGGTGTTTTCGGGCGTGCCGGGCACAATCACCGTGCAGGCGAACGGGCCGGGCGGATCCGTCGTCAACTACGTGCAGCCGACCGCGTCTGACGACGTGGACGGCCCCGCGCTCGTCACCTGCACCCCAACGTCCGGCTCGCTCTTTCCGCTAGGTACCACGACGGTGAACTGCTCCGCGAGCGACAACCATGGAAACTCGAATGGCGCGTCATTCGCGGTAGTCGTCGCCGACAAGACTCCGCCGACGCTGATCGTGCCGATCGACTCGGCCGCATACGCAGAGTCTCGCACGGGTCTTTCGGCGGGCGGCTATGGCCTGCGTCAGTTCCTTGCCGCCGCGCACGCGAGCGACCTCGTCGACCCCAGGCCGCGCATCTCGAACGACGCGGGTGAGTTCCTGACGGTCGGCGTCCACACGATCACGTTCTCGGCGGTAGATGCAAGCGGGAACGCTGTTTCGGCAGCGGCGGTCTTCGAGGTCCGACCGCAGCCACCATCCGGGACGCCGCCCTTGCCTCTTCCACCGGAACGTAAGGCGCCGCCCGACGTCACGGGCTTCAAGGCGATTGCCGGGGACGCGCGCGTTCAGCTCAGCTGGAAGATCCCGACCGGAGTCGACCATGTCCTGATCACGCGTGTCCCTGCGGCGGGCGGCACGCCCACGCAGATCTACGGCGGCAGCGGAACGTCATTCGTGGACCGAGAGGTCGCGAATGGCATCGAGTACCGCTACGTCATCACCTCCGTCGATCAGAACGGCGAGAGCTCGGCCGGTGTGGCCGCCGTCGCGCTCCCGAAGCGCAACCTGCTCCGCTCTCCGAAGGACGGCGCAAAACTCACGAAGCCGCCGAAGCTCACGTGGGCGAAGAACTCCGAGGCCGCCTACTACAACGTCCAGCTCTTCCGTGGCAAGGTGAAGATCCTCAGCATGTGGCCGGTGCGGCCGGCGGTTTCCCTCAGGCGCAGCTGGAAGTTCCAGGGAAGGCACTACACACTCGGCCGTGGCACCTACCGCTGGTACGTCTGGCCCGGCTTTGGCAAGCGTGCCGCCGTGGACTACGGCGAGATGCTCGGAGCGCGCAGCTTCCAGATCACGCGTTAGCTGCGGGCCATCCAGCCGAGCGTGGCCACCAGGCTGAAGGTCGGGAGCAGCGCGAGAGGGAAGGCGACTGCGAGGGAGAGCATCAGTCGCCTCCCGTCCCGATGATTGCTCCGAGCGCCGCCAGGAGGAGGAGCGCGAGGAAGATCAAGCCGATGAACAGTCGCTTCTTCATGTCCTTGACTCTCGTCTACAGGACGCGCGAAGTCGTTACGGTTTTCCCTACTTCCGAGGGCGGCCTGCAGGTGAAAGCTCGACCTTGCCATCTGTCTTCTCGATCTTCTCCACGCGCACCGAGATGCCGTCGCCCAGGCGGAAAGTTCCGCCTCCGCGGCGGCCCACCATCGCTGTTCCCAGCTCATTGAGCTCGAAATAGTCGCCCGGAAGGCGCCGCGCCGGCAGATAGCCCTCGAAGACCTCTCCGAACCGGACGAAGAGACCCGAGCCGATCATCCCGACGATCTCTCCGTCGAACCGCTCGTCCCAGCCACGCTCGTACAGGGTGTCGTCGAGGAGCCAAGCGAGGCAGAGCTCGTCGGCGAGGTACTCGACCTGCGCGGCCGCACGCTCGCGCTCGGATGTGTGAACGGCGAGCTCGTCCAGGTCGGCGGAGCTTGTCTCGTCGGAGAGACCGAGCTCTCGCAGCAGCGCCCGGTGGACGACGAGGTCCGGATAACGGCGGATCGGGGACGTGAAGTGGCAATAGGCCGTGCTGGCGAGGCCGCTGTGGCCGAGGTTCTCAGGGTGGTAGCGCGCCTGCTTCAGCGACCGCAGCACCAGTGCCGGGAAGGCCTCTCTGCCGCGCCCGGAGCGGCCGACGTAGTCCATGACCCGTTCGCTCGTCGCGGCGGCCAGCTCGGCGGCTAGCGGAGAGGTCAATTGCTTCGGCGCCGGCGGCGTCGGCACCCCGAGGTCGGCGAGCTTCTTCAGGAGCAGCTCCACCGCTTGCGGATCGGGACGCTCGTGGACGCGGTAGAGCGCTTCCCGTCGGCGCGACGAGAGCAAGCCGGCGACGGCCTCGTTCGCGGCGATCATGAGCTCCTCGACGAGGCGGTGCGACGTGGGCTCGGACTCCTTCCAGGCCCTCGCGATACTTCCCCGGCCGTCGAACTCGAAGGTCACCTCGGGGCTCTCGATGCGGAGCGCGCCGCGGCCGAACCTCCGCTCGCGAATCGCGGCCGTGAGGCGGTCGGTGCGCTCGAGTGCTGCGGCGACGTCCGGCTCGGCCTCCCGCCGCTCGGCCTGGGCATAGGTCAGCCGTGCACGGCTGCGGATGACGGAGCGATAGAACCGTGGCGCGCCGTTCGGCGGCAACTCGACGGTGACGCACAAACGGTCCTCGTTCGGTCGGAGGCTGCAGCGGTCGTCGGCGAGCTGCGGGGGCAGCATCGGCGCGGCGCGGCCCGGCACGTACGTGGTGAAGGAACGATCGGCTGCGCCGCGGTCGAGCGCCGAGTCGGCCGCGACGTACGCCGAGACATCGGCGATGTGAACCCACGCGCGATAGCCGCCGCCTTCCTCCTGCACGGAGAGCGCGTCGTCGAAGTCCTTCGCCGTCTCGGGATCGATGGTGAACGAGAGCAGGTCACGTAAGTCGACACGCTCGCCCTGCTCGGGTGCGTCGGAGTACGGCTCGTACTGGTCGACGCGCGCCCCGGAGTGGACGAGCAGCCCCTCGAGCACGACCTGGATGTCGCGCGCCTTGCCGAGCACCCGCTCGAGCCTCGCGCGGCCGCGTCCGGTCCGAACAACGGCGAGGTCGCCGGGGCCGGCGTCTCCGAGCCCCTTGCGGTCGAGCAGGAGCGGAACGTCGGGGACGAAGTACGGCTCGCCGACGACGAGCTTGCCGCGCTTCTCGACCTGGACGACGACCCGGTCGGGCAGCTAGGTCAAACCTGCAGGAAGCGCCTGATCGTCACGGCGGAGCCCGCTGCACCGAGCAGCAAGCCGGTGCCGACGAGGATCAAGGCGTTCAGTGAGAACGCCAGCGCGTTCACGTCGCTGCCCGCGTTCAGTGGTCCCGTGTGCAGGAGCGAGGGCAGCGCGATCTCTTTCCCGAGGACAAGCAGCACGACCGCACCGATCGCGCCGGCGACACCGCAGAGAACGCCCTCGAGCATGAACGGCCCGCGGACGAACCAGTTCGTCGCACCGACGAGTTTCATCACCTCGATCTCGCGCCGCCGCGAGAAGATCGAAAGTCGGATCGTGTTCGCGATCAGCAGTGTCGATGCCGCCAGCAGGAGAAGGACGGCGATGACGAAGAATGCCTCGATCACGTGCGCGAGCCGCAACACCTTGTGGGTGGTCTGCCGGCCGAAATCGACCTTGTCGATACCGAGCGTAGGATCGGCGCTGAAGAGCGCCGCCACCTTCTCCACGTCCTCGCCCTTCTTCGGGACGACGGTGAGCGCGTTCGGAAACGGGTTCGTCGGCAGGGCAGCGACCTCGTCAGGATGCTTTCTCTTCATCTGCGCGAGCGCGTCCTCCTTCGACACGAAGACCACCCGCTTGACGAGAGGGCTGGCGGACGCCGTCCGCGCAATCCGGTTCATCTGCCCCGCGGATGCCTCCTTCGCGCAGGTGTCATTCGTGCAGTAGTAGACGTGCACGACGAGCTCGCGCTTCACGTGGTTGCTCCAGGACACGACCCAGGAGCCGAACGCGATGAAGAGACCGAGCAGGAACATCCCGATCAGGACTGTCACCGTCGCAGCGAGGGTCGTCGAGACGTTGGCGCCGAGCGAGCGCAGCGATTCGGAGACGATCAGCTTGAAGCGTTCCACGTCAGCTCTCGTAACCGCCGCGGCGCTCGTCGCGCGCCAGGCGTCCGTCTTCGAGCGCGATCACGCGGCGGCGCATCTTGTCGACCATCTCGCGGTCGTGGGTCACCATCAGGATCGTCGTCCCGGCGCGGTTGATGCGGTAGAGGAGCTGCATGATCCCGACGGAGGTGTCGGGATCGAGGTTCCCGGTCGGCTCGTCACAGACGAGGAGAGGCGGATGGTTGACGAACGCGCGCGCGATCGAGACGCGCTGCTGCTCGCCGCCTGAGAGCTCGTCGGGGAGCGAGTTCATCTTGTGCGCCAGCCCGACCATGTTCATCACCTCGGGGACCTTGCGCCGAATCGAGTTCGCGCTCTCGCCCTGCACCTTCAGGGCGTAGGCGACGTTCTCGGCGGCCGTGCGCGAGGGGAGCAGCTTGAAGTCCTGGAAGACGCAGCCCACGTTCCGCCGCAGCAGCGGCACCTTGGAGCGCCGTAGGCGGGTCAGGTCACGTCCGCCCACGACAATGCGGCCGCGCGTCGGCTCGAGTTCCTTCAGCAGGAGCCGCACGATCGTCGACTTGCCAGAGCCCGAGGCGCCGACGACGAAGACGAACTCGCCCTTCTCGATCACGAACGAGACGTCGCGGAGGGCGGTCACGTCCGGCTCGTAGACCTTCGCGACCGACTCGAACACGATCATCGAGCCCGGCCCGGCAACCGGCGCTTCGGCAGGCTGCGCCTCGGCGAGCGTCACCGGCGGGATGGTTTCCTCTGTCTGAAGGCTTACGTCCGACATGCGTTCCTAGGTGCCCGGCGCATCAGAAACACACGCCTGAGCGGGAATTCCGGCCAGTCTAGCTGAACGTCTAGACGACCTTTCCTGCTGCTCTTGCCAGCAAATAGGCGTGGATGAAGGCATCGAGGTCGCCGTCGAGGACGCCCTGGGCGTTTCCGACTTCGAAATCGGTCCGGTGATCCTTGACGAGTTGGTAAGGATGGAGCACATAGCTGCGAATCGGGTTGCCGCCGAAGCCCATGCTGACGATCCCTCGTTCCTTCGCGAGCTCCTCCTCCCGTTCCTCCTCCGCCAGCTCGGCGAGGCGGGATTTCAGGATCCGCAGCGCGGTCTGCTTGTTCGCCGCCTGCGAGCGCTCGTTCTGGCATTGGACGACGACCCCGGTGGGCAGGTGCGTGAGGCGGACCGCCGAGTCGGTCTTGTTGACGTGCTGGCCGCCGGCGCCCTGCGCGCGGTAGGTGTCGATGCGGAGGTCGCTCTCGTCGATTTCGACTGCAGCCTCCTGCGCCAGCAGTGGGCTCGGGATCACCTGAGCAAAAGACGTGTGACGACGATGCGCCTGATCGAAGGGGCTCTGGCGCACGAGCCGGTGCTTGCCGCGCTCGGCGCGCAGGATCCCGTACGCGTTCTCACCCTGCACCGTGAAGGTCGCCGACTTGAGGCCTGCCTCCTCGCCCGGGCTCGCCTCGACCATCTCCGTCTTGAAGCCGCGGCGCTGCGCCCAGCGCTCGTACATACGGAGCAGAATGTCCGTGAAGTCCTGTGCATCGGTGCCGCCGACGTCGGACTGCAGGGTGACGACGGCATCACCCGCGTCATACTCGCCGCTGAAGAGCGCCTCCTCCTCGAGTCGGTCGAGCTCCTGCTTGAGCGGCGAGATCGACTCGACGATCTCGGCCTCCATCCCGCCGTCCATCGAGAAGAGCTCACGCGCATCGTCGTATTCGCGCATGAGCTGCTCGTAGCGCTCGAGTTTGCGTTGCACGCGCGAGTGTTCGGTCGAGATGCCGGCTGCCCGCTCCTGGTCGTCCCAGAAGCCGGGCTCCCCCATGGCCTGCTCTAGCTCTGTGCGGCGTGCAGCGAGCGCATCCGGGTCAAAGGTAATCACGGACCCACGCCATGCGGGATCCGATCTCCTCGAGCTGCGCTTCGAGCGGTTGGGCGTGCTCTTCGGTCACGCGCCGATGGTAGCCAAGCCGACGTGGGCCGGACGCGAGAGCGCCCGGCCCACGGCCGGTGCTCAGTCGTCGTGCTTGTCGGCCTTCACCACGACGATCTCGTGCATCCAGGGATGGATGACGCACATGAACATGTGCGGCCCTGGTGACAGCGCTCCAGTGTCGATCGCCGCCTCTCCTCCGGTCGGGACGAAGTTGAACGGCGGGAAGAAGAACGTCGGTGGTGTCTTTGTGCCGAACAAGACCTGATTCAGATCCGGCACGATGCCCCCGCCTTCGAAGCTCGAGGTCTCGGTGAACGAGTGTGTCTCGCCGCCGCGGTTGTCGATGTGCAGCGAGCGGCCTTGCTTGATCTTCACGTGGTCCGGCGAGAACCGCCACTTCGCCGCGAACTTGTGGTCGATGAGTTGACCAATGAAGTTGGAGAACGTCGTGTGGCCCTTACCCACGCACGTCGGCGGCGTTGCTGGAACGGCCACGTTGAAGGTCGCCGGGTCGCAGTCGTCTCTCATCTTCACGGTGTCGTTGGCCCAAGCGGAGACGGGAACGAGCAACACAACCGCCGCCGCGACCGCGACAAAAGCTGACCTATACAGCTTTGTCACAGGTACTCCCCTCTTGCCCCTGATTTGACTCGGTCAGCCTCGACACTTTCGCGTTCGACGACCGAAGTCAAGCGAGAACTATGAGACTGCGGCTGCTAGGCGCCGTGGCACTTCTTGAACTTCTTGCCGGAGCCGCACCAGCACGGATCGTTGCGGCCGACGTTCTCGCGGTCTGACTTCACGATCGGCTTCGGCGCGCCGGCAGTCGAGGTGCCGCCGCCGGTGAGCGCCATCGTCGCGGTCGCGGCGCCGCCACCGCCTGCAGCGGCAATCGCGTCGGCGCCCGCGAGTGACTCGTGCTCGTACTGCAGGCCGCCGCCGTTCACAGCAGAGGCCTGCTGTGCGCGCTGCAGCTCGTCCGCTTCCTCGGGCGCAAGCTGCGCATGGAACAGCGTCAGCACCACTTCCTCGTGGATGGCGAGGCCGAGCTCCTGGAACATGATGTGTCCTTCGTGCTGGTACTCGACGAGCGGATCCTTCTGCGCCATCGCGCGGAGGTGGACGCCCTCACGCAGATAGTCCATCGCGTCGAGGTGCTCACGCCAGCGCTGGTCGACGACCTGGAGGATCACGAAGCGCTCGAGCTCCCGCATCAGGTCCGGCGTCAGCTCTTCCTCCTTCGCCGTGTACTCGTCGTGAGCGTCGTGCTGGAACTCTTCGATCAGCGATTCGCGAGTCACCTCGCCGAGGTCCTCCCGCAACTCGTCGACCGTGATCTCCGTCTCGTAGAGGAGCGCCATCTGCTTCACCAGGCCCTCGAGATCCCATTCCTCGGAGTACTCCTCCTCGGTGAACTGTCCGACGGCGCGCTCGATCACCTCGCCGATCCACTCGAGCACCTGCTCCTTCATGTCCTCTCCCTCGAGGACGGCGCGGCGCTGCTCGTAGATCACCATGCGCTGCCTGTTCATGACGTCGTCGTACTTGAGGACGTTCTTGCGCGCAACGAAGTTCTGCTCCTCGACCTTCTTCTGCGCGCCCTCGATCTGGTTCGAGAGGATCTTCGCCTCCATCGGCTGGTCGTCAGGGATCTTGAAGCGCTGCATGATGTTCTTGATCCGGTCGCCGGCGAACAGGCGCACGAGGTCGTCCTCGCCGGAGAGGTAGAACCGCGACTCGCCGGGGTCGCCCTGGCGGCCTGAGCGACCGCGCAGCTGGTTGTCGATGCGGCGCGATTCGTGACGCTCGGTACCGAGGACGTAGAGCCCGCCGGCGTCGACGACGCCCTCGCCGAGCTTGATGTCGACGCCGCGGCCGGCCATGTTGGTCGCGATCGTGACGGCGCCTTTCTGCCCGGCGTCCTTGATGATCTCCGCCTCGCGCGCATGCTCCTTCGCATTGAGGACGTTGTGGGGGATCCCCTGCCGCGTCAGCAGCTCGCTGAGGTACTCCGACGTCTCCACGGCGATCGTGCCGACGAGCACCGGCTGGCCGTTCTCGTAGCGCTCCTTGATGTCGCGAAGCACGGCCGCGAACTTGCCCTCCTTCGACCTGAAGATGTAGTCGTTGTTGTCCTCGCGGGCGACCGAGACGTTGGTCGGGATCTCGACGACATGGAGGTTGTAGATCTCGACGAACTCTTTCTCCTCGGTCTTCGCGGTACCGGTCATGCCGGCGAGCTTGTCGTAGAGACGGAAGTAGTTCTGCAGCGTGATCGTCGCCAGCGTGACGTTCTCTTCCTGGATCTTCACGCCCTCCTTGGCCTCGATCGCCTGGTGCAGGCCCTCGGACCAGCGGCGCCCCTCCATGATCCGGCCCGTGAACTCGTCGACGATCTTGACTTCGCCGTCCTGGATCACGTAGTCGACGTCGCGCTTGTAGAGCGACTCGGCCTTGAGCGCCTGGATCAGGTGGTTGACGAGCTGCGAGTTACGCGGGTCGTAGAGGCGCTCGATGCGAAGCGCTCGTTCGACGGCGTCGATCGCGGCCTGTCCAGGCGCGACCGTCTTGTGCTTCTCGTCGTACTCGTAGTCCGCATCGGGATTGCCGCCCTTGAGGAGCGGGTCGTGCGGCACAGCGGTCAGGCCGCGCACGATGCGCGCGAAGTCGTAGTAGATCTGCGCCGCTGCCTCGGGCTCGCCGGAGATGATGAGCGGCGTGCGCGCCTCGTCGATCAGGATCGAGTCGACCTCGTCGACGATCGCATATGCGTGGCTGCGCTGGACGATGCCGTCCAGGCTGACGGCCATGTTGTCCCGCAGGTAGTCGAAGCCGAATTCCGAGTTCGTCCCGTAGGTGATGTCTGCGTCGTAGGCGGCTTTGCGCTCTGCGAACGGCATCATGTTCTCGATGAAGGCGACGGTCATCCCGAGGCGCTCGAAGACGCCGCGGTTCCACTCCGCGTCGCGCTGCGCGAGGTAGTCGTTGACGGTGATCAGATGCACGCCGGTGTCCGCGAGCGCGTTCAGGTAGAGCGCCAGGCTGGCGACGAATGTCTTCCCCTCGCCGGTCTTCATCTCGGCGATGTCGCCCTCGTGCAGGACGATGCCGCCCATGAGCTGGACGTCGAACATCCGCTGGTCGGACTCGCGCACGCGGGCCTCGCGCACCGCCGCGAAGGCCTCGAAGAGCAGTTGCTCGAGCGTCTCCCCGTTCTCGAGCCGTTGGCGGAACTCCGCGGTCTTGCCGCTCAACTCTTCGTCGGAGAGGGCCTGAAAGTCAGGCTCGAGCGACGTGATGTAGGCGGCCTGGTCGGCCAGGCGCTTCATCCTGCGGCCCTCGCCGACGCGGAGAATTCGTTCGAAAGAGCCGAGCTGCTGGGCCATCGTTCTAGGGTACCCCGCGCCCGCTAGAGCGGACCTCGTCGATTCCAGCGGATCGACCGGTCAGTTCCGACGCGCGTCGGGGAGACCCGTGCGCGCTGAAGGTCGGCACCGCAAGCGGCGCCTTAGAGCGGATCGACACGAACTTCCCAGAGGTCTCCGTCGAGGCGGGCGGCCCGGATCACAGAGTCCCCATCGGCAAGCGCCTCCAATTGCGGGAGGGTCCCGAACTCGCGGTTTCCGTCCACGAGGAGCGTCCGCTCCTCCCCTCGCAGCGCGAGCTCGACCTCGTCGCCGCCGGGCTCCGGCAGCTGGATCACCCGCAGCCCGTGCGCGGCGACCGCCCACTGCGTGTCGCTCCGTCGCACGGCAGTTGCGCGATACGGGCGCTTGGCCTCGCGCTCGATCGCTTCCGCGAGCGGCGTCAAGTCGCCATCGCCCTCCTCGAGCAAGATCGTGCCGTCCTCGACGACCACGAAGCCGGCGCTCGCTCCGGGGACATCGGGGGCGTCGGTGGTGACGACTGCGTCGTACTCACGCTGCCGCGGTACCCCGTGGATGCCGGCCTCCCCGATCACCCCGGTGTAGAGCGGCCGGGCAGGCGGTTCGACGAGGCCCCCCTCCTCGGCAAGCCGCTCATGCAACGGCTTGCGCCGGAACAGGGACATTCAGCCTCAGCCCTGTAACTAGCCTTGGGG
>Ga0136846_1224038_pt1 | contig 15587 bp, 12 predicted proteins | sample HopSoiMetagenom2_FD_96841 | JGI IMG/M metagenome (GOLD analysis project Ga0136846, IMG submission 96841) | Grasslands soil microbial communities from Hopland, California, USA - 2 Assembly 2016 (version 4) | ecosystem: Environmental > Terrestrial > Soil > Grasslands | place: USA: Hopland... | reverse complement strand
CTCGACGACCTCCTCGCGAAGGCGCGGGCATACGACATCCGCGTCCTCATCGACCTCGTGCCGAATCACACCTCCGACCAGCATCCGTGGTTCCTCGAAGCGCGTGCCCGACGCGACTCGCCGCGGCGCGACTGGTACGTGTGGGCCGACCCCAAGCCGGACGGATCGCCTCCGAACAACTGGCGCAGCACCTTCGGCGGCGAGTCCGCATGGACCCTCGACGAAGCCAGCGGCCAGTGCTACCTCCATAACTTCCTTCCCGAGCAGCCAGATCTGAACTGGTGGAACGAGGACGTGCGGAGCGCCTTCGACGAGATCCTTCGCTTCTGGCTCGATCGCGGCGTCGCCGGCTTCCGCATCGATGTCGCAAACGCGATCGTCAAGGACCGCGAGCTCCGCGACAACCCGGATCCGGCCGTACACACCTACAACGCGAACCGCGACGAGGTGCACGAGGTCCTCCAGCACTGGCGCCGTCTCGTCGACGAGTACGAGCCGGAGCGCGTGCTGCTCGGCGAGACGTGGGAGATGGATCTCGAGCGCTTGGCTCGCTACTACGGCAGCGGCGACGACGAGCTGCACCTCGGCTTCAACTTTCCGTTCGTGTTCTCACCGCTCGAGGCCGACGCGCTGCGCAGCGTCGTCGAGAAGACGGAGGCCGCGCTCCCGGAGGGAGCTTGGCCGGTCTGGACGCTCTCGAACCACGACGTCGTTCGTTTCCCGACGCGCATGGCGGCCGGAGACGAGCGGAGGGCGCGCGCCGCGCTCTTCCTGTTGTTCACGCTCCGCGGAACGCCAGTTCTCTACTACGGCGACGAGCTGGGAATGCCGCAGGCCGACATTCCACCGGACCGGATCCTCGACGTCGACGGGCGCGACGGTGCGCGCACGCCGATGCCGTGGAACGGCGACTGGCGCACTCCCTGGCTACCGCTCGCGGCAGACGTCCGCTCGGTTGCGGAGCAACGCGACGACGAACGCTCCTTTCTCAGCTTCTGTCGCCGGCTGATCGCGCAGCGACGCGCCAACCCGGATCTGCTCGACGGGAGCTACGAAACCGTGCCCGCACCCGAGGGCGTGTGGGCGTTCCGGCGCGGCCGGGGTACGACGGTCGTCGTGAATTTGACGGACGAAGAGGTGGAGGCTTTGGGACAACGGCTCGCGCCGTGGCAGGGCGTCGTTCAGCGCATGTAGCGCCAGGCGTCCTGAATCACCGACCGCTCGCCGACGACGAGGTCGACGCGCCGCCCCAGGATCTGCTCCAGCCCGGCGACGTCGGCATCCCCGGGATCTCCGACCGCGACCTCGATCGCCCCAGAATCCACGAAGCGGACCGGAACCGCGAACATCCGCCGCGCGACCTCCAGCGGGAGCAGCCGGGCAGCGCCCGGATCGAGCGGATGACGGACGAGGTCCACGTAGCGAAGACCGAACTGCTCCGCGAGCGCTGACGCGAGCTCGGGCTCGAACAGCCAGCCGCGGGCCAGCAGTGTCTCGCCGAGGCGCATCCCGCTGACTCGTGCAGCTTCGAGCGCCGCGTCGAGCTTGTCGTGCGTGATCCAACCCTTCCGGACGAGGATCGACCCGAGCATGGGGCGCGCCTCGTGCTCGAAATAGCCGTGGTCGAGGCGAAGCGGCGCGGCCGAGCCGGCCGCGAGCCTCAGCCCGCCGCCGACGTAGCGCTTGTTCGACCCGCCGGTCATGGGAGATACATCGGCCTGTCACAAGCCTGCGACGATCACCCGCGGGGGTGAACCGCTTGAAACGGGCAAAATGGTCCCGTGATCGACCTACGGTCCGACACGCTGACCGAGCCCACCGCCGAGATGCGTGAGGCGATCGCCCGCGCGCCCGTAGGGGACGAGCAGAAACGGGAGGACCCCACCGTCAACGAGCTCGAACGACGCGGCGCGGAGTTCCTCGGCCAGGAAGAAGCCGTCTTCCTGCCGACCGCCACGATGGCGAATCAGATCGCGCTGCAGATCCTGAGCCGCCCGGGCGACGCGCTCCTCGTCGAGCGTCACGCGCACATCATGCTCTCCGAACTTGGCGGGCCGGCGGCGCACTCCGGCCTTCTCACCATCGGTCTCACCGGCACGCAGGGACGCTTCTCGCCGGACCAGGTCGTCTCCGAGATCCGAGACCGTGACAGCGTGCACGTCCCCCCGACCCGCCTCGTCGCCGTCGAGAACACCCACAACAGCGCGGGTGGCCGGGCCTGGCCGCTCGACGAGCTCGACGCCATCGTCGCGACCTGCCGGGAGCACGACCTCGCCGTGCACCTCGACGGAGCTCGTCTCGTCAATGCGGCCGTTGCCGTCGGCGCCGACTGCGCGCGCCTCGGCCGCGGGTTCGACACGGTCACGCTCTGCTTTTCGAAGGGCCTCGGCTGCCCTCTCGGCGCGCTGATCGCGGGGTCGAGCCAGCTGATGAACGAGGCCCGGCGCGGGAAGCACTACTTCGGGGGCGCGATGCGCCAGGCGGGCATCGTCGCCGCGGCCGCGCTCTACGCGCTCGATCACCACGTCGACCGCATCGCGGACGACCACGCGCGCGCACGCCGCCTGGCCGAAGGCTTGGCCGCCTCCGGTGTGAACGTCGACCTCGACCAGGTCGAGACGAACTTCGTCCAGATCGACGTCGGGCCGGACCGCGCGGGCGCCATCGCGCGCATGAAGGAGGAGGGCGTGCTCGTGTCCACGACGGTGCATCCGACGGTCGTCCGCGCGGTGACGCACCTCGACGTCGACGACGAGGACGTCGAGACCGCCGTGTCGGCGATAACGGCCGCGCTTACTACTCGTACTGCAGCGCTTCGAGCACGTTGAGCCTCGCGGCGCGGCGCGCCGGGAAGATCGCCGCGATGATGCCGACGAAGATCGACGCAATCGCGAAGATCACGAGCTGACCGAATGGCAGCGACAGCACGATGAAGTCCACGCGCGCGATCAGAAGGACGGCGAGCACGATGCCGAGCAGGATCCCGATCGCAGCGCCGATGAGCGCGGTGATCACGCTTTCGTGCCGGATCATCCGCCGCACCTGACGGCGCGTCATCCCGATTGCGCGGAGCATGCCGATCTCGCGCGTGCGCTCGAAGACGGTCAAGACGAGGGTGTTGACGATGCCGAAGAGGCTGACGACGACCGACAGCGCGAGCAGCACGTAGAGGATGTTCAGGATCGAGCTGAGCCCGGAGATCTGGTTGTCGATGAACTTCTGCCTCGTCGCCGCCTTCGCGTTCGGGAAGGCCTTGAGGGTCCGGTCGAGGGCCGCCTCGTTGGCCTCGGTCTGCCCGCCCTTCATGAGCACGAAGGAGTAGAGGTTCTGCGGCTCGGGGACATGGCGATCAAAGGCGGAGTCCGACACGGTCACGCGTCCGAACGGCGAGCCGCCCGTGGGCGGATCGAAGATCCCCTTGACGTTGAAGAGTTCCTTCGTGTTGTTGGCGAAGGTCAGCGGCACCGGCGACCCGATGCTCAGGTCGTGACTCTTCGCGTAGGCCTCGTCGACGAAGGCGCCGTCGTCGCCCAGGCTTCCGAGAACGGCGGGCGATCCCTCGGTCCAGTCGAGGTTGAACATCCGCTGTGACGGTGGGTCCACTCCGGTGATGGCGATCTTGTTGCCGAAGGCGAGGGCTTCGCCTGCGCGCACGTTCGCAACGGCGTCGACGCCGGGCGTCTTCGCCACCCCCTCGGACGCAGCGACCGGGATCGGCGTGAAGTTGTTCTGCGCTGTGATTGCGTAATCCGCGTTCTTCCAGATGTCTTTCACGGCGCCGCGGAAGCTCGAGACGATGCCGGCCGCGAGGATCGAGACCAGTGTCACCAGCGCGAGCCCGATCATCAGGGCCGAGGCGGTCGATGCGGTGCGTTGCGGATTGCGTCGAGAGTTGTCGCGCGCGAGCTCGCCGGCCGCGCCGCCCATCTTCGTCGCGGGCCAGCCGAGTGTCCACGCCAACGGGCCGACGAGCCGGACCGAGAGGAGGGCGACGCCGAAGAAGACGAGCACTGCACCGCCGAGCATGTAGAGCAGGATCTGGCCGGTGCCGAGGTCCGGCACGAACAGCCCAGCCAGTAGCCCGGCGAAGCCCAGCGCCGTCAGCAGCAGCGCGGCCGGGAGCCGGTACCGCGCGAAGCGCGACTCCGGCAGCGTCCCTCCCTCCCGCACCGCCGCGATCGGCGGCACGCGGGTCGCGCGCAGCGCGGGGCGGAGGCTGGCGAGCAGCGTCACGAGGATGCCGACGAGCAGTGCGACGACGATCGTGCGCGTCTCCAGCGTCAGGCCGTTGTTGGGCAGCGTGAAGCCGACCGCCTCGAAGAGCGAGAAGAGGCCCTTGGCGAGCAAGAGCCCCGCGAACAGGCCGAGGAGCGAGGCCAGGATTCCCATCACGAGCGCCTCGAGCACGACCGAGCGGAGAATTTGTGCGCGCGATGCACCGAGCATGCGCAAGGTCGCGAACTCGCGCGTGCGCTGTGCGATGGTGATCGAGAGCGAATTCGCGATCACGAAGCTGCCGACGAACAGGGCGACGCCGCCGAAGCCGAGCAGGAACTTCTGCAGGAACGAGATGAACGAATCGGTTTCCTTGCTGTCCTCGCGCGACTGGGCTTGCGAGCTCCGCGCCTGGGTGCCCGCTGGCAGCACCCCTTCAATCTCTGCCAGCAGCTTGGAGTCGGGAACTCCGCGAGCTCCCGCAACCGCGATCTCGTCCAGCTGTCCCCGCTTCTTGAAGAGCCGCTGCGCAGTCGGCAGGTCGAAGCCGGAGAGCGTTGCGCCGCCGATCGTCGAGACCGAGCCGAACTTGACGATCCCGGACACCCGCAGGCGCTGCACCGGACCGAGAGCCTGGACCCCGATCTGTTGCCCGAGCTCGATGTCCTCCTTGGACGCAGTCGACTTGTCGACGACGACCTCGTTCATCCCGGGCCAGTTGCCCGAGACCAGCTGCAGCGGGTTGAAGCGGGACTCGCCCCTCGCGATGCTGAAGCCGAGGTTCGGTGCGCCGCCGTAGACGATCGCCTTGCCGTCCTTCCCGATCAGCTGCGCCTGGCCGTTCACTTGGCCGTCGGCCTCGGCGACGTCGGGGAGTGCGCGCACACGTTGCAGCAGTCCCTCGTCGAAGGAGGGCGCGGTGACGCCGCTGTCACCGGTCAGGTCGAAGGCGGACTTGCCGCTGACGACCACGTCTGAGCCCGCCCGCGTCTCGAAGAAGATCGAGTGGAACGCGTTGTTGATCGAGTCCGTGAGGACGTAGGTCCCGCTGACGGTCGCGACGCCGAGGACGATCGCGAGCGCTGTCAGCACCGTCCGCAGCTTGCGGCCGAGCAGGCCGCGCAGCGCGAAGGCGGTCACGTGTCGCCGAGCTCCTCCATCGCGGTGACGATCTCGCGCGCGGAGAGGTCATGCGCCTCGCGGACGATCAGCCCGTCGTCGAGGAAGAGCACCCGGTCGGCGATCGCGGCGGCGCGCGCCTCGTGCGTCACCATGACGATTGTCTGATCGAGCTCGCGCACCGACCGCTCGAGCAGCTCGAGGATCTCGCCGCTCGTCCTCGAGTCGAGGTTGCCGGTCGGCTCGTCGGCGAAGATGATCGTGGGCCGGTTGACCAGCGCGCGGCCGATCGCGACGCGCTGCTGCTGGCCTCCCGAGAGCTCCGAGGGCTTGTGGTGGCGACGTTGCGAAAGGCCGACCTGCTCCAGCAGGTTGTCGACCCACGCCTTGTCCGGTTTCTCGCCGGCAATGGACAGTGGCAGGACGACGTTCTCCTCCGCGTTCAGCATCGGCAGCAAGTTGAAGAACTGGAAGACGAAGCCGATGTGCTTGCGGCGCAGCTTCGTCAGGTCCGTGTCGCTGAGGTGGGAGAGACCCGTGCCGGCGATCGTGACCTCGCCCGTCGTCGGGCGGTCGAGGCCGGCGAGGATGTGCATGAGCGTGGACTTGCCGGAGCCGGACGGGCCCATGACTGCAGTCAGCTGTCCTCTGTGGACATCGAGCGACACGCCGCGGAGTGCGTCGACGGCGGTGTCGCCTTCGCCGTAGCGTCGCGTCAGCGCGGACGCCGCCACGACGACGGGCCGGTCCTCGCCGGTCTGCGGCGGCGGCTGCGTGGTCGCTGTTTCGCTCATGTGCTCTCCCATTGGCTTCCTCCCAGTGTTGCACCGGGGCCGGGGGGAGCGGGTGCGGTTAACCGGCCTCTTGCTACCGGTCGCCGGCCGAGAGGAACCAGAGCACGAAGCCGCCGTAGACGGCGATCAGAAGGGCGCCCTCCCAGCGGCGAGACTTGCCGTCCCGGATCACGAAGCCGACGAAGACCGCTGCGACGCCCATGGCGATCAGCTCGATGGCGCGGAAGCCGAGCGTCAGAGGATGGGCGAACGCGAAGGACGCGAGCGTGACGACGGGAACGACGAGCAACGCGACCTGTGCGCTCGAGGCGATGGCGATCTCGCTCGCGAGCTTCATCTTCCCGCGGGTCGCGATCACGACGGCGCCTCCGTGCTCCGCGGCGTTCCCGACGATCGCGACGATGACGATGGAGATGAAGAACTGGGAGAGGTTGGCCGCCTCGGCGAAGTCGACGAGCGAGTGGACGAGGATCTCTGCGGTCACCGCGGTGGCCACCGTCGCCGCGCCGAGGGCGACGAGTGCGAGCGGCAGGCTCCAGCCGGGCTCTCCGCTCGGCTCGTGTGCGTCGCGGCGGCGGAGGCCTACGACCGTCACCACGAGGTAGACGAGCAGCAGGGCAACCGCAGGCCCGATGCTGAGCAGCGCGAGCGAGTGCCTGTTGGGGTCTCCGTGCCAGCTCGGGACCGAGGGGATCAGGTACACGAGCACCGCGAGCGTGACGAGCCCCAGCTGCAACAGCAGGGATCGGCGCTCGAGCGCCGCGCCGTCGGGACCGAAGACGAGGGCGAGCCCGAGCACCAGCAGGATGTTCGACACGACGCTTCCCGCGAGCGAGCCGCGGACGACGTCCGGAAGGTTGTCCGCGATCGCGATCAGCGCGATGATCACCTCGGGCGCATTGCCGAAGCTCGCGTTGAGCAGCCCACCGATTCGCGGGCCCGTGTGCTCACCCGCGTGCTCGGTCGCCTCCCCGATCAGCCAAGCCAGCGGGACGAGGCTCAACGACGCGAGGACGAACAGGACCACTTTGCCCGGATGGGCAACGGCGTCGACGATCCAGGTGACAGGCGCGAGCGCGAGCGAGGCCCAGAGGAGTCGTCGCGCCACGCGGCCCTAGCTTATAGAGGCGCGCGCTGTCAAGTCTTGCGGCGGAACGTTCCGAACTGGAAAATTCCGTCATGCCACTCCCCGCGCACGGCGCTCCGCCCGCGACCACGCTCCCGCTACGGCCGCAGGACGAACTGGAGTGCCGACGCTGCGAGGTGCACTGCGACAAGGTGGTCTATCCGTCCGCGTGCCTTGATCGAGCGTGTCCCTTCCTCTATGCGTTCAAGGAGTTCGGACATACGTACATCGGTTGCATGCAGAAGGTCTACGGCGCCGAGATCGACCTCGAGATGCTTCGCGAGGCGGAGGTGAGGCGTCAGGGTTTCGGCGGGATGCGCACCACCCGCGCGCCCCTGCCGATGTGCCGGGTCGAAGTGGAGGAGTGCTACGGCGCCGAGAGGTCCGGCAACCTCGGCTGCGTCAACCCGGAGTTCCACGAGCTGCCCGTCGGCGGGCCCACCTTCAAGGTCTTCGCTCAGCTAACGGACTAGCACGACCTGGCCGGACGTCGGCTCTCGCCCGGCGAAGCCGGGCTTCGCCGCCGCCTCGTCACGCTGGGCGGGCTTCGGCCGGCAGCCCGTGCGTCCGAGCACTGTGCTGCCGGCCTCCGCGACGCCCAGCGCGACGCCAGGTGTGTGCTAGCGCTCCGCAAGCGGGCGCAGCACCGCGTAACCGACAAGCGGGCTCGCGGCCGCGAACGCGAACGCCAGCCGCCACGACGAATGGTGGACGATCGCCGCGAAGGCGATCGGCGCGACGAGACCGCCGGCCGCAAGGAACGTCTGCTGCAGGCCGATCGCTGTCCCGCTGCGCGCCCGGCCGGCGGTTTCCGCGGTCGCCGCGAACGAGAGTCCGTTCCAGGACAGCCCGAACGTCGCCGCGACGACGAGCGCCGGCACGACCAGCCACGGCGACGCGTCGAGAAGAACCGTCAGCACCGCGACCGACACGGCGATCCCGAGTCCGACGCGCCGCAGGGGCACGATGCGCATGCGGATCCGATCCGACCAGCGGCCGAGGGCAATTCGAGAGACACCGCCGAGGACCTGCGTGACAGCCAGTGCCGCGGCGGCGACGGCGGTGGAGACGCCGCGGTGGTCGTGTAGGAAGAGGACGAAGAACCCGAGCAGGCTCAGTTGGGTCGTGACGAAGAACGTGCTGCCGACGCAGATCAGCCACACCCGGCGATCGCGCAACGGCCTCGCCGAGATCGACGCGTCGTCGGTGGGCTCCACGCGGATGAGGGCGAACGCAACGCACGCGGCAACGACACAACCTCCGGCGAGCGCGATGAACGCAGCCCGCAGGCTGACATGGTGCTCGAGGAGCGGCAGTGCGACGGCGCCGATGGCTCCGCCGAGCGGGACGGCCATCTGGCGGATACCCAGCGCGAGCCCGCGTTCCTCTGCTGCGAACCACGCCATCACCGCGCGGCCGCTCGCGGAGTTAACGCCGGCTGCGAGCCCGCCCGCAACGGCAAGCGCCGTGACCAGCATGGCGAACGAGGACGCGTAGCCCGCCCAGACGAGCGCGACCGCGCTCGTCGCCAGCCCCACGGTGATGACGATGCGCTCGCCCACTCGGTCGGCGACGAGGCCCCACAGGAGGAGCGTGGGGACGGAGCCGAGGAAGCTCGCGGCGAGGACGATCCCCGTCTGCGTCAATGTGAGCTCGAAGTCGCTGCGTATGGCCGGCGCGATGGCCGGCAGGCCGAGCCCCGCCGCGGCATACGCCGCCTGTGCGACCACGCCGGCCGACAGGACCGTCCATCTGTACCTAGGCCGTGGCGCGGGCGTGGAGCTCACGCAGCTTCTCGATCTCCTCGGCGTTGGGACCGTGGCCGTCGGCTCCGGGAACCTCGAGCACGACGGGTAGGTGCTGCACCTTCGGATGGGCGAGGAAGACGCCGAGGCCCTCGGCCATCACTCCGTCGCCGATGTTGTCGTGGCGATCGCGATTCGAGCCCAGCGGCGCCTTCGCGTCGTTCGCGTGCAACACGCGCAGACGCTCGAGGCCGATCCGCTCGTCCACCTCTTGCAACAGTGCGGCGTAGGCGGTCTCGTTCGTGACGTCGACGCCTGATACGAACAGGTGGCACGAGTCGAGGCAGATCCCGAGCCGCTCGTGCCGGCCGAGCGCGTCGAACAGCGTCGCCAACTCATCGATGGAGCGTCCGATCGTCCCACCGGCGCCGGCCGAGTTCTCCATCAGAAGCCAGGTGCGGTCGTTGCAGCGGTCGAGCACCTGCTGCAGGGCGGGGATGACCCGTTCGACGCCCGCTTCGAAGCCGGCCCCGAGATGCGAGCCGACATGGAACACGACCGCGTCGGCGCCGATCGCACAGGCCGCATCAACGGTCGAGCGCATCGTGTCCACGCTCTTCCGGTAGATCTCGTCGTTCGGCGCAGCCAGGTTGACGAGGTAGAGGCTGTGGACGAGCGCCGGGATGCCGGCTTCTTCCCGCCGTGTCCTGAAACGCTCGAGCTCCTGCGGATCGTGGTCGGGGAAGCGCCATGTGCGCGGGCTCTGCACGAACAGCTGGACCGCGTCGGCGTTCATGCCGATCGCGTTGTCCAACGCTTTCTTGATCCCGCCGGAGCAGTGGGCGCCGAAGAGCACGGCAGTAACCTAACGGCGTGTCCGTTCGCGTTCGCATGGCGCCGAGCCCCACCGGGTTCCTGCACATCGGGAACGTCCGGACCGCACTCTTCAACTGGCTGTTCGCGCGCCATGAGGGCGGCGAGTTCCGGCTACGGATCGAGAACACGGACACGAGCCGCGAGGTGGCGGCGGCGACGGACCAGATCCAGGAGTCGCTGCGCTGGCTCGGCCTCGACTGGGACGGCGCCGTCACGTTCCAGCTCGACCGCATGCGCGACTGCACCGACGTCGCGCATCGCCTGGTGGCGGAGGACAAGGCCTACGAAGACGAGGGAGCGGTTCGCTTCCGCATGCCTGACGACGGGGTCACGGCGTGGGACGACGCGGTTCGGGGCCGTGTCGAGTTCCCGAACGAGAAGCTCGAAGACCTCGTGCTCGTCCGCTCCGACGGGCGCCCGACCTACAACTTCGCGTCGCCGATGGAGGACGTCTGGGACGGCATCACGCACGTGATTCGCGGCGAGGACCACATCTCGAACACGCCCAAGCAGATCAACCTGATCCGTGCGGTCGGTGTCGAGCCTCCGGCATACGCGCACGTGTCGCACGTCCTAGGCGCCGACGGAAAGAGCCTGTCGAAGCGGCATGGATCGGTAACCGTCGACGACTTCAGGCACGAGGGCTACTACCCGCCGGCGCTCGTCAACTTCCTCGCGCTACTCGGTTGGAGCTACGACGACAAGACGACGATCATGACGCGCGACGAGCTCGTGGAGCGGTTCGACCTCGACCGCGTCGTCCCGAGCCCGGCCACCTTCGACTACCAGAAGCTCGACTGGCTGAACGGCGTCCACCTGCGCGCGCTGCCGACGGAGCAGTACGGCGACGAGTTGCTGCGCTACCTCCGCGAGCAGGGCTACGACTGGGAGGAAGAGCTCGTGCGCCGGAGCGTCCCGATCGTGCAGGAGAAGATCGAGCGGTTCGGTCAGTACCCCGACTTCGCAGGGTTTCTCTTCCGCGAGGTGCATCCGGACGCCGCGTTGCTCGACGGCCGCGCGCGAGTCGTCGCTGCCGCGCGGGACGAGTTGGAGCGTGTCGAGCCGTTCGAGGCGAGCGCGATCGAGACCGCGCTCCGCACGCTTGCGGCGCACCTCGAGCTTTCGCCGCGCAAGGCGTTCGAGCCGATCCGGATCGCGGTCACCGGCTCGAAGGTCTCACCGGGGTTGTTCGAGAGCCTCGAGTTACTGGGGAAGGACGAGACGCTGCGGCGGCTCAGTGCCGTTTCAGAGGCTTAGGCGGAGCGAGTGGATCAAGCGCACGCTGAAAGGAGAGCCAGGCACGCCGGCGAAACTGCGGCGTCGGCCGCGGCACGGCGACAGGAGCGTCCTGGGGCTGTCGTCTCTTCTTTCCCATTTTCAAAGGGTAAACGGATCGAGGGGGAGCAGGGATACGGGGTTAAACTCGCGCCCTCGTGACTGCAACCCAGCAGACGGTTCTGGTCGTCGACGACGATGCGGCCATCCGGATGCTCTGCCGCCTCAACCTGGAGCTCGACGGTTGGCGCGTGCTCGAAGGTGCGTCGATTCCGCAGGCGCGTGAGCAGCTCGCTGACGAGAGCGTTGCCGTCGTCGTGCTCGACGTTCACGTCGGCCTCGGCAGCGGCATCGAGTTTCTGGAGGAGCTGCGGCGTGAGCGTCCGCACCTGAAAGTGGCGATGCTCACGGGCTCGGACCGGATCGGAGACCTCGAGAGCGATGCCGTCATTCCGAAGCCCTTCACGATCGAGCAGCTGACGTCGACGGTGGCGGGATTGGCGGCGCAACAGGCGTAGACGGCTGGGTAGAGTCCTCGCGATGTCGACCACGGCCGTCCGCAGCCCGGCGGAGTTCGAGGAACAGCTGCAGCGCTACCTCTTCGAGCGCTCGGAAGAAGGCCGCGCCGTTCGTGTCGGCGAGAAGGAGGTCTCCGAGCAGGCGGCAATCGTCGCGCGCTTTGCGGACCTGTTCAGCCGCGACCAGCTGCACGCGCTGCGCGCCGAAGAAACGTCCGCCGAAGGTGACCAGCGAGAGTGGCTCTACCGCCTTCGCAAGACGTGCGAAAGCGGGCTCGTCGCAGCGGAGCTCGCCGAGAAGGACGACGAGCTCGAGAACGCGCTACTCGCTGCGCGCGTGACGTTCAAGGGCGAGGAGCTTCCGCTGCGATCGGCGCTCGCACAACTCGCGGTGCTTCCCGAGTACAAGGACCGGGACGAGCTCGGCGAGCTGCAGCGCCAGAAGTCCGCGGAGTTCAACGATGCGAGGCTCGAGCTGCTGCGCGCCTACGAGGAGCTCGAAGCGGACCTGAGCGAGGAGCCGGATCCGATCTCCCGCAACGAGGAGGAGAAGCAGATCTCTCTCCGCGAGCTGGAGTCCGTGCTCGTCGCCGCGAGCGACCAGATCGAGTCGACCTTCCTCGAGCTGCGCGAGCTCTGGTTCGACCGTCTGCTAGGCCCCGAGCGCGAGCAGCAGCCGTCGTCCGCGCACATGGGTTACGTGCGCCGGCTGTCGCCGCTCGACTCGACCTACACGAAAGACCGCGCGACAGATGTCTGCCTCGCAACGCTCGCAGCCCTCGGCTTCGACCTCGCGGCCGACCGCAACATCAAGCTCGATCTCGACGACCGTCCTCAGAAATCGCCCCGCGCCTGTGTGATCGCTTCGGACCCGCCGACCGTCGTGCACCTGATCACGCGTGCACAGGGCGGGCTGCACGACTACCAGGCATTCATGCACGAGGCGGGCCACGCGCTCCACTACGCGGGTTGCGACCCGAACCTCCCGTACACGTTCCGGCGCATCGCGCGGGACCACGCGCTGACCGAGATCTACTCGTACATCTGCGAGGCGATCACGCGCGAGCCCGGCTGGCATGCGCAGCACTTCGGGCTCGGGGACGAGGAGGCGCAGACGAATGCGCAGGCGACCACGTTTCTCGAGGCGCTGCTCTTCCGCCGCTATACGGCGAAGCTGCGCTTCGAGCTCGGCTTCTGGTCGAACCTCGACGACGCCCGCACGGCGAGCGACGACTACGCCCAGCAGCTCACGAGCGCGACGGGCGTGCGCTATCCCAGAGACGGCCATCTCGCCGACATGGACGGCGGCTTCTACTCCGCGGACTATCTGCGTGCCTGGATCCGGCATGCGCAACTCCGCGCGCACCTGATCGAGACGATCGGGGAGGACTGGTGGCGCAGCCCGAAGACGGGGGAGACGCTGCGGGCGCTGTTCGCCGAAGGCACGCGCCCGTCGAGCGAGGAGATCGCCGCGCGTCTCGGTTACGACCCCTTCGATACGGGCCCGCTCGTCTCCGAGCTGACCGGCACGGCCGCCTGACTTTGCGCGCGGTCGCGTTCGACCACTTCTACGCGTACGACGAGCTGAGTGACACGCTGCGCGCGTGGGCCAATGAAGCCCCTGCGCTGTGCACCGCGGAGTCGATCGGCAAGTCGTACGAGGGACGCGACATCTGGCTCGTCACGATCACGAACACGAAGACGGGGGCCCATGCCGACAAGCCCGGCTTCCTGATCGAGGCGAACATCCACTCGATGGAATGGACCGGCTGCAGCGCCGCGCTCCATCTGATCCACAAGCTCCTCACCGAGCATGGCCAGGACGAGACTGTCACTCGCGCGCTCGACACGCGCACGTTTTACGTCATCCCCCGGCTCAACCCGGACGGCGCCGAACGCGGGCTGCAGGAACGGCGCTTCATCCGCTCGAGCGTGCGCCCGTATCCGCGCGACGAGCCGGACGACGGCCTGCAGGTCGAGGACCTCGACGGCGACGGCCGTGTTCTCGACATGCGTATCGAGGATCCGAACGGCGCCTGGCGCCGGCACCCGGACGTTCCGAAGCTGCTCGTCCGCCGCGAGCCCGTCGACACGCCCGAGGACGGTCCGTTCTACCGCCTGCTGACGGAGGGGCGGATCCAGAACTACGACGGCGTGACGATCAAGGTGCCGCCGGCGCTCGAGGGGCTCGACCTCAACCGCAACTTCCCGGCGGAGTGGGTGCCCGAGCACGAGCAACGCGGGGCCGGCCCCTATCCGACCTCGGAGCCAGAGGTACGCGCCATGGTGCAAGCGGTGACCGCGCGTCCGAACATCACCGGCCACATCGCCTACCACACGTTCAGCGGCGTCCACCTGCGTCCCTATGCGGGACGTCCTGACGACGAATTTCCGACCAACGACCTGCGCGCGTACCAGATCATCGGCGCGCGCGGCACCGAGCTCACCGGCTATCCCGCCGTGTCTGTGTTCCACGACTTCAAGTACGACCCGAAGCAGACGATCAAGGGCGGCGCGCACGACTGGATGTACGACCACCTCGGCGTCTTCTCCTGGACAACGGAGTTCTGGAGCCCGCAGCGAGAAGCGGGCCTGTCCGACTACCACTTCACCGACTGGATCCGCGAGCACCCTGTCGAGGACGACGTTGCGATCCTCAAGTGGGCGGAGAAGAATTATCCGGACGCATACGTCGACTGGTACGAGTTCGACCATCCCGAGCTGGGCAAGGTCGAGCTCGGCGGCTGGGACATCGTCAATTACTGGTTCAACGTTCCGTTCGACCGACTCGAGCAGGAAGTCGCGCCGCACTCGGACTGGGCGCTGTTCCACGCGCTGATCTCTCCTCGCCTCGAGGTGCGCTCCCTCGACGTCGAGCAGCTGGGGGAGACCTCGTTCCTCGTCCGGCTCGTGCTCCAGAACACGGGCTGGCTGCCCACGAACGTCAGCGACAAGGCGCTCGAACGACAGGCCGTGCGCCCGCTCGAGGTCGAGCTCGAGCTACCCGACGGTGCACGGCTCGTCGGCGGCGAGATGAAGACGGACGCCGGACAGCTGAAAGGACGGCTCGAGAAGCGCTCGACGACGTGGTGGGCGAACGACGAGTCCACGACCGATCTGACCAAGCTCGAGTGGGTGGTCGAGGCGCCGGCGGGAACGGAGATCGGCGTCGAGGCTCGTCACCAGCGTGCGGGCACGATTCGGGAGCGGGTCACCCTGAGCTGAAACGACGAGCGGCGCCTTTCGGCGCCGCTCGCTTGGGTCAACCTTTCGACTGGATGCTGCTGCGTTACTCGGCGAAGCTCGCCAGCGACGACGTCATGCTGTCGACGTTGCTCGACCAGCTTGCCTCGGCCCAGCTTGCCTCGGCCCAGCTCGCCTCGTTCCAGCTTGCCTCGGCCCAGCTCGCATCGCTCCAACTCGCCTGGGCCCATGAGGCTCCCGAGGCGATGAAGGACGCCCAGCTGGCCGCGTTGAACGAGCGGCCGCCCATCACATCGGCCGAGACGAACTTGTAGAGGCCGACGTTCGGATTCGGCGGAGCGTCGATCATCGACGCTGCGCCGGCGTCGATCTCGCCGACACCGCCCGCGTATCCGTCGACGCCCGGCAGGTAGTTGGCCGCGAGCATCAGCGCACCCTTGACCTGATCCGGGCTGAAGCTCGGATGACGGGCCAGGATCTGCGCCGCTGCAGCCGCGACGACCGGAGTCGAGAACGAGGTTCCGGACATCCAGACGTAGCCGGGCGAGACGACGCGGTCCGGCACGGTCTTCGCGATCGAGCCGTCCATCGGCGTCGGGGCGATCATGTACCGCCCGGGGGCCGAGACGTCCGGCTTCGAGAAGCCGTCCATCGTTTTGCCGTAAGCCGACCAACTCGGGACCGTGTCGTCGCTCGGATCGGCGGTGCCGCTCTG
>Ga0136846_1210779_pt1 | contig 15590 bp, 13 predicted proteins | sample HopSoiMetagenom2_FD_96841 | JGI IMG/M metagenome (GOLD analysis project Ga0136846, IMG submission 96841) | Grasslands soil microbial communities from Hopland, California, USA - 2 Assembly 2016 (version 4) | ecosystem: Environmental > Terrestrial > Soil > Grasslands | place: USA: Hopland... | reverse complement strand
TAGGTCTTATTGGCGTCTTTGCCGGCCGTGTTTTGCCGACCGCCGAGGATTTGCGCCTCGCCCGGCTTCAGCTTCAGCGTCGTTTGCGTTGACAGTCGCTCAACCGATTTCGGTGGAGTCAAAACATCTGCATCGGCGCCCTCCGGCCCCCCCGCCAGACCGGAGCGCGACACATACAATTGGGCCACGATCGAGCCATCATCCAGAACGCGGGTTGTGATTTGCACCACCGTTCCCACATTCATGCTGGTGTAGCTGGGCGTCGAGCCGCGGCCTGTAACCGTCCATCCCCTGATCCGCGGCGCCATTTCACTGAAGTCCACTATTGCGGTTTGTTCTTCCAGTGACGCCAGCTTCAGGCGCGTAAAGAAGCTCAACTTCCCAGTTTTTTCGAGCTCCAATATGCTGGCCGCTGTTGGTTGCTCCAGCGCCTCGGCCAGATCGGCAATCAGCACCTCAAAGGTAATCATTTTGCCTGTTTTGGCAGGCAGATTAGGCTCGGGAAGCGCTGTTCGAGTCGGTTCGGGCGGTTCTTGCCCCACTAGAGCACACGTGCAGATCATCGCCAAAAGAGCCGTGGTCGCAGTGGTTTTCATGCTTCGCCTCAAAGACATGCACCGGATTGAACCGCCGAAATGATGGCAGGGACCGCGGTTGTAGCTTGGTTTTCGCGGTTTTTATCGGGAGATGGCATTCGCTGCTCTTTGAGCAAGGGTGCCGAGATCGACGAGGGCCGCCCGCTGCCCCGCCCGCTCGGCAAGATCACAGATCAGATCGATCGTCTTGAACTGCGGGTCGGTTATATACAGGCAGGAGGGGTGGCCGAGAAAGTCGAACGCTGCGCGGCGGTCGATGGCGCGCTCGACGCCGGCGCGAATAGCTCGCAGAAACCAGTCGAGCTTCCAGCGGCCGGTGCGGAAAGCGCCGATGTCGCTGATTGGGCTCATTGGCACTTCCACCAATCCGGTGGAGTATTTGAACGGTTGTGCCTCTTCGGTTGCGGCGGCAATGCTGTCGATTACGTCTGATATTGGCTCGACAGGTGCCTCGCCCTCCCGCGCGTTTTGCAGCTTATGACCTGGATACTTGCTGCTGACCCAGGTGAAACCGAGATCCAGCAGCATTTTTTGCAAGTCTTCGCGGTCAGTGAGGCCATTCGCGAAGCCGCCGGGTGTACGAAAGCCGACAGGCGCGATTCCGAGCCGCGATTTCATGGCTTCTGTTGTGAGGCGAATATTGTCGCGGATTGTCTCCGCCGGCTGGTGGCCCGCAATCAACCAAGGTGCACGCTGAAAGCGGAACTGAATATCCTCGCGCCGAGTGGCGCGGATGTTGACGTGATCGTAGGTGTGATTGCCGATTCTGTGGCCTTCGGCCACGAGTGCTTTGAGCCAATCGACGTTTTCCTGTTCCAGCGTCCGACCGAGCAGAAAGAAATGGATGTGGCCGCCGCGGGCCTTCACGCGCCGAGCTGCTTCGACGGCGTAGGCTTTGGTTTCCGCATTTAGATTTCCCTTCTCGTAATCCCAATGCGTTGTTTCCCACGTCGGAAAGTTGCGGCTCATCTCCAGGTCGAGCGTGATGGCAACTAGCGCTTTGTCGTCGGCGCGTGGAGCGGCTATGCCATTCGATGCCAGCGACGCGCAGGCAGCCGCGGTGAACGTCCGGCGGTCAATTCGAGACTGGCTCACGGCAGGAATTTGATCCACGAGACTTGCGTGATGAGGTGATTGAGTGCGGCAAACGAGATGTGGGCGTTGGTCGCGTAGCGGGGCGTGGAGTTGGCAGGAAACGTGGCCAGCGTGGCGTCACCGACGAGGAACACGTTGAAATCGCGCGAGAGGTTTTCGTAGCCGGCCGTCGTTTTGCAAAAGCACATGTCGGTCGCGTAGCCGGTCAGCAATACGTGCCGCACGCCGTGCTGAAGCAGGAACTGCTTGAGAATCTCATAGCCTTCCGCATCGTAAATGACAATGTCGTCGGCGTGATAATCGATGTCCCTGGTCACAGGAATCGGCAAATCCCAAAAACCGGCGTTGTTATAGCGCGCCGTCGCATCAAGTCCCGGGAACCCGCGGAAATAATCGATCACCGGCTTGTCGGCCGAGAGCGATAGTTTTGCCGGCAGCGGCTCGCCAGCATACTGGAAGTTGTTCAACTTGCTGTGCAATTCCTTGGCGCCTTGCTCGCGCTCGGCTTCGGTCGGCGCGCCGCGGAGCGAGCGATAGAGCTTCTTGCGAATGGGATCTTCCTTGCCCGGCAGACTGTACATGACGAAGGCCGCTTTACCGCGCAGGCGTTTGAGCAGCGGATTGATGACGACGCGGGTATGCAGGCCGCCCAGATGATTCTTCTCGACCGTGCAAAAGTCGGCGACGCCGGCCGGCTCGGGCGTTCGCCAGCCTTGGCCATCGTCGATGCCCCAGGGATGCACCATGATCACCGCCGTGTGGCTGGCGCGCAGCGAGTTCGGCATTTCAATGATCCCGCGGGCGTTGTACGAGAATCGCCAAGCCCGCACGGAGAGATCGGCAGCCTCATCATCGACCAGTCGCGGCGCTTCGTACCGTCGCAGCTCGCGCACCGGCTCGACGAACTCCGGATAATCGGCCAACAGCGGCGGCGGATTTTCCATCAGCATCAGGTGGTTGTCGTAAATACGAGGCTCGTCAGCAAGCAGCGCTGCGCCGATACCAGTGGCTCCCGTCAGTAACAAGCAGCGAAACAGCCAATACATGAGGAGTGCTCCGCGAACGAGGCTGGCAAAATTGCTGGCATAATTATGAACAGAAGGCAGCAAAGGAAGCAAAGAGGTGAAGTAATATATGTCACCGCGAGGTTGTTCTTTTTTCTTTGCTGCCTTTGCTTCCTTCTGTTAAGGCTGCTTTTCTCCGATGTCCAAACGACTTCAAGGCGTCCTGCCGATTGTCCAAACACCATTTCTCGATTCGGACGAGATCGACTTTGCCACGCTGGCGAAGGAAGTCGATTGGGGGTTGGCTCAGGGAATCGACGGCTTGGGGACAGGGATGGTCTCGGAGCTGCTGAAGCTTACGGCTACCGAGCGGCAAGCGCTGGCCGAGCATCTGGTTCAGTATGCGGCCAGTCGGGTTCCGGTGTTCATGGGCGTCGGAGCCGAGAGCTCGCGGCAGGCGCTCGAATATGCTCGCGTCGCCGAGCGGGCCGGATGCGATGCCGTGATGGCAACGCCTCCGATCAGCGGGCGGGTCAACGAGGAAGCGCTGACCAGGTACTTTCGCACTTTGGCCGACGGTGTGAACGTACCGATCATTGTGCAAGATGCTTCGGGCTATGTGGGCCAGTCGATACCCATGCAGGTCTATACAGCGCTGCTGGACCGCTATGGCCCCGAGAAGATTCTGTTTAAGCCTGAGGCCTCGCCGGTCGGTCCGAACCTGTCAGCGGTGCGCGATGCGACGGGCGGAACGGCGCGGATTTTTGAAGGTTCCGGCGGCATTTTCTTGATCGACAGCTTTCGCCGCGGCATCGCCGGCACGATGCCGGGCATGGAGGTCGTCGATGGAATCGTCGCCGTATGGCGGGCGCTGCACAACGGTGACGAGGAATTCGCCTATCGCGTGGCGCACCCAATCGGCGCGATGGTCGCCCTGCAGCTTCAGGCGAGCCTCGACGGGTTTCTGGCGATCGAAAAATACCTCCTGGTCAAGCGGGGGCTATTTTCTTCGGCGCGACGACGCGGACCCTATGGCTGGGAGCTCGATCGCGAAACCGGCGAGGAAGTAGAACGGCTGTTTCAGCAATTGCAGCAGGCCCTGCAAAACAGTAGGGTTATTGGATAGGGATGGAGCGAAAGAGGGCATCAGAGAATTTGTCGCACCAGCGCTAGCCTCAATTGAGGATTAGAGCATGCGTCGCTCCCAGTCGTGTCTGCTTCTGCTGTGCGGCCTGCCGATGATCGTTGTCGGCATGGGTTGCGGTGGAGACAATCCGCGCGGCCGCAAGGCAATTTCCGGCCGCGTGACGGTCGATAGCAGCCCGCTCGAGCAGGGAAACATCGAATTTCATCCGCTGTTTGAAGGCGGGCTGCAGAGTGGTGGAAGAATTGTGGGCGGCAAGTACTCCATCCCCGCGCCGGAGGGCGTTGTCCCCGGCGAGTATCGCGTGGCCATCGAAGATTTTGTCCCCACGCCGCCGACGCCCGCCGGTTACATGCCCGGCGATCCGCTGCCTCCATCGCCGAAATCGAAAATCCCCGCACAGTGGAACAGCAAGAGTCAGCATAAGATCGAGGTCAAGAAAGAAGGCCCGTTCAAATTCGACTTTGACATCGTGACAAAGAAGTGAGTGGTGAGTAAGTGAGTGGTTCGTACTGTCCCCTGTCCTCTGTCCCGTGACACCTGTCCCCTGCCTCCTGCCTGCCAAGGAGTCCCTCATGTCTTCTCGCGTTAAAAATGGCTTTACGCTCGTTGAGCTGCTGGTGGTCATCGCCATTATTGGCGTGCTCGTCGCCCTGCTGTTGCCCGCCGTGCAAACAGCTCGTGAATCATCCCGCCGCTCGCAGTGCGCAAACAACATCAAGCAAATTGGCCTGGGTGTGGCTAACTACGAAAGCACGCACCGCGCCATGCCGCCAGGCAACTACCACAGCGTCATGGGCAGCTGGCTGGTGTGGCTGCTGCCCTTCGTCGAGCAGCAGGCCCTCCGCGATCGGTACAGCAACGAGGGCATGGTTCTCTATCCTGACCCGGGCGCCATCCGGTACGGCAATGCCATCAACCTGCCGGTGACCACGACGCAAATCAAGGTTTATACCTGCCCCACTGACACCAAGAGTGCCGTGGCCGGCGTGATCAGCGGCGTTACGTTTCACAATTACGTCGCCAACTATGGAAACACGACCCGCGGCCGAATCGGTCCCGCCGGCACCACCAGCACCGGCGCCCCCAACATGTTCGGCGGCGCGCCGTTCATCGAAGTTGTCCTGCCAAATCTTCCTTCAACCACCTCCCCTGGCCCTTACAACTTCATCGCCCACGACAACACCTTTAAACCGGTCGTCCGCATTGCCGAGATCAGCGACGGAACCAGCAATACGCTGGCGATCTCCGAAACCATTCAGGGTAAAGGCGGTGACCTCCGCGGATTCGGCTGGTGGGGCGGCGGCTGCCATTTTGAGACCAAGCTCACCCCTAACTCGCCGCAGCCCGACATCACCGAGCAGTCCTGCACGCCCGCCAATCGTCTGAATCCGCCGTGCCTCAACCATCCCAATCCCAAACCGGGCAATCCCGATCCCAACGGCGAGGAAAGCATTGCCGCCCGCAGCCGACATCCCATCGGCGTCAACGCCGCCTTCTGCGACGGCTCCGCGCGGTTCATCTCGAACAACGTCAACCTCGACGTCTGGCGTGCCTTGGGAACTGCCGCCGGCGGCGATCCGGCGACGCTGGACTAACCGTGCGTGCCGCCGATCCAGACGCATGACCAAACGAGCCATTGTCGTTTCGCAGGAACAGATCGAAAGCGCGGTGCTTGTGCTGCGCGGCGAGAGGGTCCTGCTCGACGCAGATCTGGCCGCCATGTACAGCGTCACGATCGGCCCGCTCAATCAGGCTATCCGACGCAATCGCAGCCGATTTCCACCGGATTTCATGTTCCGCCTGACAAAGGAAGAGTTCGAGAATTGGAAATCACAAACTGTGATTTCAAGTTCTGGTGAGGGCCAAAAGTCCTCGAAAACCCCAGTAAATTCACACCTGCCTTTAAGATCACAAACTGTGACCTTAAAGACCGGCCGCGGTCAACACCGCAAATACCTCCCTTACGCCTTCACTGAGCAGGGCGTCGCCATGCTCTCCAGCGTCCTTCGCAGCGAGCGGGCCGTACGGGTGAACGTCGAAATCATGAGGGCCTTCGTCCGCCTGCGAAAAATTCTCGCGGTAAACACCGAGCTCGCCGCACGCCTCGATGAACTCGAGCGGCGCGTCGGCAAGCACGACGAGCAATTCAACGCCGTCATCCGCGCCATCCGCCAGCTCATGGAGCCGCCCGCGACTACACCACGACGAAAAATTGGCTTCCACGTCACGCAAGTCGATTCTCATATACACTCGATACCCCGAGCGCCGCGCAAATGACTCCAACTCGTCGGGCGGGAAGCCCGTTTGATCCGCTAACACACAAGAGTAAGCTCGAATTGTTCAGCCATTTGCCCTCATCCGCTCGCGCACTTCCGGCAGCGGATAGTCGAGCAGCGAGACGCCTTCCTGGTGTGCCAGCTCTTTGAGTCGACGCCAGCCGCGGGTAATGAGGCGTTCTTGCTCGCGAACGTAGGTCGCGTCGAGCTGCCGCTTGTCGAACGGGCCATCGACGGCGACAGGCTCGAACTCTGGATCGACGATGAACTGCGCCAGCGTCGGATTACAGCGGATGTGGCGCTCGCGACTCGTGTGCAACGTCTCGGGATCAACCTGACCGATCACGTAGCGCAGATAGAGATCGCTATCCCAAATATTTTCGACGTCGCCACCGCAGACGTCGCACAAATAACCCTCTTCGCATTTGGCCACGGCAAAAAAGACCTTAGGTCTTAGGTTTTAGGCTTTAGGAAGGAGCCCGACCTTTATCCTAAAGCCTAAAGTCTAAAGTCTAAAGACTAAGGTCTTCAGACTTCTTTCGCGTTGATCCACCCCATCAACTTCCGCAGGCGGCGGCCGACTTCTTCGACCGGGTGCTGCCGCTCGCGGCGGCGGATGGCTTTGAAGGCGGGAGCGCCGGCCTTGTTTTCCAGGATCCATTCGCGGGCGAACTGGCCGCTTTGAATCTCCTTGAGAATCCGCTTCATCTCTTTTTTGGTTTCGTCAGTAATGATGCGCGGGCCGCGGGTATAGTCGCCAAACTCGGCCGTGTTGCTGACGCTGTAGCGCATGTAGTTCAGGCCGCCCTGATAAAACAGATCGACGATCAGCTTTAGCTCGTGCATGCACTCGAAATAGGCCATTTCCGGCTGATAGCCGGCTTCGACCAGCGTCTCAAAACCCACCTTGACCAGTTCGCTGACGCCGCCGCAGAGCACGACTTGCTCGCCGAACAGGTCGGTTTCTGTTTCTTCGGCGATCGTGGTTTCAATGACACCGCCGCGCGTGCCACCGATGCCCTTGGCATAGGCCAGGCCCATCTTTTTCGTTTCAGGGCTGCTGCCGGGGTGGATGGCGATCAGGCACGGCACTCCGCCCCCTTTCTCAAACTCGCTGCGCACCAGATGACCCGGGCCTTTGGGCGCGACGAGCATCGCATCGACGCCCGGCGGCGGCTCGACCTGCCCAAAGTGCATGTTGAAGCCGTGCGAGGCCATCAAGATCGCGCCCTTCTTGAGATTGGGCTTAATGGCCGTGCGATAGACGTCGCCCTGCACTTCGTCGGGCAGCAGGATATTGACGATGTCGGCCTGCTTGGTCGCGTCCTCTGCCGAGACCGGCTTGAACTGATGCTTAACTGCCAGCTCATAATTCGGGCTGCCGGGCCGCTGGCCGACAATCACGTTTACGCCGCTATCGCGGAGGTTCTGCGCCTGGGCATGCCCCTGGCTGCCGTAGCCCAGGATGGCAATCGTCTTGCCTTTGAGAAGGGAGAGATCTGCGTCGTTGTCGTAATAAATAGTGGCTGGCATGGAACGGTGAAAGCTGTGATGAATCGAATAGATAGAAGATGATGCGGCTGATCGAAACCTCAAGCACCAAGCATCAAATCACAAACAAGCACCAATCTCGAAAACAAAAATGTTTGAAACGGCATGCACTCGGGGTCTTGAGCATTCGTATTTCGTGCTTTGAATTTGTTTGCGATTTGGTGCTTGTGGTTTGGTCATTCGCCTTTTACCCGGCTGCTTTTTTCAGGCCCTCATCCTGCTCCTCGGCTTCTTCTTCGGTCTTCGGCTGACGGCTTTTGCCGCGGACCATCGCAATGCGGCCGGTGCGGACGAGCTCGAAGATGCCGTAGGGCCGCATCCGCTGAATGAAGGCCTCAATCTTGCTCTCGCGGCCGGAGATTTCAATCATCAATTCTTCAGGGCCGACATCGACGATCCGCGCGCGAAAAATCTCGACCAGCTCGCGGATCTCGGTGCGCTTGCTTCCCGGCGGAGCATCGACCTTAAGCAGCATCAGGTCCCGCTCGACAAAGTCGCGCGAGCTGATGTCATCCACCTTGACGACGGTGACAATCTTCTCGAGCTGCTTGCGGACCTGGTCGAGAATCCGGTCGTCACCAACGACAACGAACGTCATCCGCGACAGATTCGGATCCTCTGTCTCGCCGACGGCCAGGGAGTCGATGTTATAGCCCCGCGAGGCGAGCATTCCCGACACGTGCGCGAGCACGCCAGGAACGTTTTGCACAACCGCGGACAAAACATGACGCATGGAATAAGCCCTGAAAGCAGGCGAATCGCTTATCGTAGCCCTCGCCGCGGGGGGCGACAAGGATAGCCCGACGCGACGCAATGTCGCGTCCGGCGCATTGTTTGCTAGGGATCGCCACGTCGGGTTTGCAATTCGACATCCGATGCTTGTGAATGGTTCGCCCCCCTGCTATGACTACAAGCGCTGTCGGCCAGTTGAGGGACTGCCTGGCCAGTTCGGGTCAAGGATCGGCATCGCCGCATCCAATTCTCCGGAGATGGCCTATGTTCTTCCGCTTCGCTCTAGCAACCGCGTTCGCCGTGCTTTGTTCAGCTCCAACGCTGGCTCAGCAGGCCACCGTGTACGACAAAAGCCAGGACACTCGCATCGATGATCTGGCCAAGCAGCTCGCGGCACTGACGACGCGAGTTTCCACGGCCGAGAAAGGCATTAGCGACATCGATCGGCGAATTTCAGAGCTAACCACGAATGTCACAAAGCTGACAGAAGTCACGGCCGATGTCGATTCTCGCCTGAGGTCGCTAAGCGACAAGGTGAACGAGCTGAGTGATAAACCGAGCACCGAGCTGACCGCGATGAAAACGCAGCTCGACGCGATCTCAGTCAAGGATGGCGACACCTATGTACCCAACATCAGCGCGGCGATGACTGGCAGCGACAAATTCCGCCAGGACATGGAAACCGCGGTGAACAAGTCGCTGAAGCCCAGCGGAACGGTGCTGCTGACTAACAAGACGTCAATTGCTCAGTGGGTCGAGATCAACCGCACTCGCTATTTTCTGCGACCCGGCGAGCAATTGCCGGTTGCTGTTGGAATTGGCACGGTAACGACGGAGCTTCCAGGCGAGGAGATGCAGACCTGGACGATTACGGCGCCTGCCTACCAGTTGGGACTCGAAATCGTCCCGAAACCCGAGCTGTCCATGCCGGGAGCTGTGACGGCGGGCTATCCAGCATTGCCGTCATCAGCATTGGCACCGTCAGCAATGCCGCGCTACGTCAGCCCGCCGCTGGTTGGAACTGCGCTTCCCTTGGGATCAACAACTTATTTCGGTCCAACTGAGGTTGGTTATCGGTAAGGGGAGAATCACCGCGTCGCCGGGCCAGTCGCGGCGATGTTCCGAGAGAACCGCGCTTTCCACAGCAGCTCCAGCTCCGCAGCGCCGGCGATGCCATAGCATTGCGTTAGCGCGCCGTCGAGCCCGACCTGCTCAACGAGCTGGCCAAACTCCAGCAGCTTCTGCCTATTGCCGCGCTCCAGAAGCAGCTCGGTGACCGTGGTGGCCAGCGTGTATGCCTCCTGGTCATCCGAATGGACGCGCTTCGCGTTCAATACGGACGCCAGACGCGGCCAATTGCCCGTCGTCACGAACCAGCTCATGATCCGCTGGCGGATTTGCTGCCGCTGGCTGTCGTCGTACTGACTGGCGATCCCTTCTTCTAGCCACGCCGGCAAGCGCTTCGGATGCGGATACCGCGTGGCAAGGATGCAGTGCACCATCTCGTGCGCCAGCAACCCATCCGGTAACTGACCGGGTGTTGTCGAAATGAACAGCGCGTGCAGCTTCCGATCCGGGTGATCCTTGGCCCATGTCAGGCCGCTATCCGGCTTATTGACGTAATCGACGTTGACCAGCACCTGCCCAATGCTCGGCGGCAGCTCTTCGCCGAGCCACTCAATCGCAATCTGCTTGCGAAGCTGCTCGGCTCTCTCGAGCACCGCCGTGGCAAACACGTCCGCTGCTTCCTGTGAGGGAACAGCCGGCGTGAAGACGGTGAAGTTCGAGCTGTGAACGAAGCCAGCTCCATCGACGCGCGTCGTCGTGATCGCGCCCAGGAAGAGAGTTGAATAAGAAAGAACGACTGCAGTCCGTGCAAATCCAGCGCTCATACGACCTCCGTGTCTGGTTACGAGAGGTCGGCCATTAGAATGAACGGACGAAGTTCGCCAAATACCAAACGCTGCACCGCTAGCAGCTCAGGCTAGCGAGCTGTACAAGCTTCTCACGCGGACCGATCGAAGCTCGTGTGGCGGGCGTTGCCGGGCGCTTCAAGCGAAGGCGGCCGATCGGCAGGCGTGGGTTGGCTCTCCTCCGGCTTTTCGGATGTTGAAGAGCCGCTGGTCGAGGAACCACTGCCCGAAGGTGATTTCGCCTTGCTGCCGTTCTGCGGCTGTACCTGGGCGCCTGATCCGCTGGTCGCCGGCTTTTGGGCCGGCTGCGGCGCGGTCACACGAGGCGGCGCGGGGCTAATCGCCGGGGCGGGGCTAACCGCCGGGGCCGTGCGAACGACCGGAGCGCTATAAATCGGCGCTTCAATAACTGGGCCCAGTGGCACGCGCATCGTCACGACCCGCGGCTGCAAGCGCGTGCTCTGGTACGCGACCCACTTGCCCACCGTCCGCGGAACCTGCACGGCCTTCGTCTCGTTAACGTAGCGGCAGGTCTTCACAGGAATCTGCTCAACCCGCTCTTCGTATTCAATTCGCTGCACGGTGTACGGCACCTGTCGAACCTGCTCTTGCTCTTCCCAGCGCAGAGTTTGCACGGGAACCTTGTTCACGATTCGCTCCGTCACTGGTCGCTGCACGGCAACCTGGTAGTCGCGCACTTCTTCGGAGACCTCGGTCCGCTGCACCGTCACGGGCACCTGCTGAGTCACGACTTCATCGACCAACCGGTTGACGGTCACCGGCACCTGCTGCGTCATCTGCACCGGCTGATAGCTCGTCGTGGCGATCTGCTGCTGCACGACGTTCGGCATATAGACGCTCGTCGGCTGCATATAAGTCGGCGCCGGCTGTTGCACCCACCGCAGTCCGCCGCGGTAATAGGCCGACTGGCCGGTTGCAGGATTGACGGCACACTGGCCGGGGATACATCGCAGACAGCAATGCGAGCGGCCGACCACCGGCTGATACGCGGTCACGTACTGGCCTTGATCAACAAGCTGGGTCTGATACGACGTAACCGGCTGATAAGCCGTGTAAGCCTGCTGCTGCATGACCGTCTCTTGCACGGCCCGCTGCACGGTGTATTGCTGCTCGCGCATCTGCGTTTCGACCACCGGCCGCTGCACCAGGTATTTCTGCTGCCGCATTTCGGTCTCGGTCACGTACGAAACGCGATCATAGGCCTCTTCGCGAAATGAAGTTTCATACACGGGACGACGCACGACGTACCGCTCCTCGCGGGTCGCCGTTTCCATCACCGGCTTGGCAACCGTGTACCGCCGCTCGCGAATCTCTTCTGTCCATTCGGGACGCAGCGTCGTGACGTGCTGCTCTTCCATGAGCGTCTCATATTCCAGGCGGTAGGCAGTCACCGGCACCTGGTCATAAACGACCTTGTTTACAATCTGATAGCTAGGGCAGCCGCAGCCGCACTGAGCCGCGGCCGGACCGCCGCTAACCAAAAAGGCGGTACCGAACAAAAGAACCGTTTCGACCAGACGATTGCGCAGCTTCATTTTGCTTCTCACTTACCCGCAGGGTGCTTTCTCGAGTAGCCGGGCTGTCTTAAGCGTCGTGCACAAGTGCCCGGTGGAGTGTCAGTGGACGTGTCGAGGCGCAGTGGACTGCGCCGCTTCATGCGTCAACACAACATAAGAAATGTGCCGGATGAGCGGTCGCTTTTCAAATGGATTCTTTGTGCTGTCAATGATGTCAGCATGGTAACGTGTTGCTCAGCACGCAGTTGCGCCGCGAAAAAAAATTTGAAGTTTCTTCAAGCCTCTGCCGACAGCAAAAAGTGTCGATTTTCCCTATGCTTTTGCTGGTTTTCGACTTGCGACACAACTCACCGCAGGCTGCCCAATCGGAATAAACGGACTTCGTCCAAATGCGCATGCGCATCACGGCTGAGCAAAGCGCCGCGCGACGACTCTTGTCAGCGCCGAAATTGCTGTGAATGATGAGCAACTTATGAACGACGACAAGTATTCAAATGATGGCAAACACTGCCCGGTGTGCGGCAAGGACGTTGGCATGGCCTCCATGATCACCGCGCTGTGGCCGACGCGCATCAAATGTCCGCATTGCAAGGCTCGTCTCGCGTATCTCAACGGTACCGCGCTGGTTGTCAATCTGCTCGCGGTATGGGCGGGGCTCGGTGTCATCGCGTATTACGCGCTGCAGCAATGGTTCTCGCCGTACAAGCCGCAGTTTTATTTTGCCATTGCTGCGCTCGTGGTCGCAGCATGGTTGCCGATTGAGCTGGTGGCCACGCTTTATATGCGACGGTTCGGAACGCTGGAAAAAGCCGATTGACGCTGAAAGCTGTTGCGTCTGGCCAAGGACCGGCTGACAATAATCGTTTTGCTTTTATCCGTCAGGTGGAATCGGCTGTGAACAAAACACTCATCGTTCTGAGTGTGGCCTGGGCGACAGCGGCGTCGGCTGTGGCTGCCGCACAGCCGCCCCAGCGTGAGGGCGAAGGCCTGGAATTCTTCGAGAAGCGAATTCGGCCGTTGTTTGCGGAAAACTGTTATCAGTGCCACGGGCCAAAGAAGCAGGAAAGCGGCCTGGTGCTCAGCACAGTCGGCGGCTTGCGCAAGGGTGGCGACCGCGGCACGCCACTCGCACTCGGCGAGCCGGACAGCAGTCTGCTCATTCAGGCAGTCCGCTATACCGACGACGACCTCAAAATGCCGCCGCGCGGCAAGCTGAAGGACGAGCAGATTGCCGATCTCGTCGCCTGGGTCAAACTCGGCGCCCCGCTACCGACAGATGATGAGCCGAAACTGGCGGTTGTGCGGCCGAGCAGTGAATTCAATCTTGCCGAACGCCGTACGCATTGGGCTTATCAGCCCGTGCAGCATGTTCCACTTCCATTAGCCGGGACCAAACTTGGTCCCGTTGTCCTGCCAGATGCATGGTGTCAGGAACCAATCGACTCGTTCATTCTCGCGCGCCTCCAAGCGGCAGGCCTCGAGCCATCAGCGCCAGCAGCAAAGCAATCGCTGATCCGCAGATTGACATTCGATTTGACCGGGCTTCCGCCGCTGCCGGAGGAAGTTTCCGCTTTTGTTGCCGATGATGCGCCCGACACCTATCAGCGTCTGGTTGATCGTTTGCTCGCCACACCGCGCTACGGCGAACGATTTGGCCGCCACTGGCTCGACGTCGTCCGCTATAGCGAGACGCTCGGCTTCGAGTTTGATTACGACTTGCACAATGCCTGGCGGTATCGCGATTACGTGATCCGCGCGTTTAACTACGATTTGCCCTACGACCAATTCGTGATTGAGCATCTGGCGGGTGATCTTCTTCCGCAAGCGCGGCGGCACCCAATCGACGGAACCAATGAGTCGATCCTGGCAACCGGCTTCTGGTGGATGCACGAAGGGAAGCAGACGCCGGTCGATATTCGACAGGACCAGGCAGATCGCATCGACAATCAGCTTGATGTGCTGGGCAAGGCGTTCTTAGGGCAGACCATTGCCTGCGCCCGCTGCCACGATCATAAGTTTGACGCAATTTCGACCCGCGATTACTACGCCCTGGCCGGCTATCTGCGCAGCTCGCGGTATCAACAAGCATTCATTGATCCGCTAGAGGCGATGCGATCCAAACTCGATGAGCTGACGGCGCTCCGCGCGTCGCTTCAACTATCGATTCGCAAGCCAGTGGCCGAGCTATGGAAGACGCAAGCGTCGCTGGTCGCTCACTATCTGCTCGCGGCCGCAAAAGAGCGGGAAGACGCCAGTCTTGATGCCGAGCGACTGAAGCTTTGGACGAAGGCTCTCCGCGACGAATCGCTGTCCGCCGTGGACCATCCCCTTTTTGGCTGGTGGCGACGGACGAAGCCAGAGCCGGCGTCAATCGCTGAGATCAAGACCGCGCTGGGCCAGCAAAAGGACGAAGCTGAGCATCGTTTCTCGTCCGATGATGTCTTCGCAGATTTTGGCTCGCGGAGCTTCCGGCGCTGGTTCGTCACCGGCAACGCCTTTAGCAGCGGACCGGCAAAGCCGGGCCAAATCGTCCTCGGAAATGACGCCGCGCGCCCGATTGCTCGCCTGACTAGCGGCGGGGCCGACAGCGGTGCGATATCCAACCGATTGCAGGGCGAGCTGCGTTCTCAGTCGTTTACCGTTGGTAAAAAATTCGTCCATTTGCATCTGGCCGGTCGCAATGCTCGGGTCAATCTGGTCATCGACGGCTACACGCTGATCATGAACCCGATGTATGGCAAGTTGACCGTCGCGCCAACAAGCGACAGCCCGATCTGGCGCACGATTCCGGTCGATCGCTGGGTCGGGCATCGGGCGTTCATTGAGATCAGCGACAGCACCATTCCCATGCACGGCCTGAATCCACAGCCGTCGCCGGCGCGGATGCCGGTAGCTCCAGATGGCTATATCACGATCGACAGAATCATTTTTTCAGACACAGCGGACCCACAGACTGTTCCCAGCGGTGTGAACACAACCGTATTGAACCTGGCGAGTAGCAATGATCTGCCAGCCATTGCCGGCGCTTATCAAGAGCGCGTCATGAAGGCGATCGAGCGATTTGAACACGACACAACCTCCGAGCAGCAGGGAGATGATGTTGCGCTCTTGAACTGGCTGCTGGAAAATGGCCTGCTCGACGCGCCGGCTGCTCCCAACAACTCGCTGGCAGCCGCGGTCAGTCACTACCATGCGCTCGAAGCGTCGCTCGCCGCGCCACAGCGGGCGGCAGCGATTGCCGACGGCACGGCCGAGGACGATTCCATCTTTCTCCGCGGCAATTGGCGCACGCCGGGTGAGCGAGCGCCGCGAAATTTGCCCGAGGCGCTTCGGACAGTAGGGTTGGACAAGCTTGCGTCAGAAAGCGATGGCCCACCGTCTCATGATTCCACCATGGGAAGTGGCCGATTCGATCTCGCTCGCCGATTAGTTGATCCGGCAAACCCGCTGCTGCCGCGAGTGATCGTGAATCGCCTGTGGCAACACCACTTCGGCGAAGGAATTGTTCGCACACCCGACGACTTCGGCCGCATGGGACAGGCTCCGACGCATCCTGAGTTGCTCGATTTTCTGGCCAGCGAGCTGAGGCGCGGCAACTGGTCGCTGAAGGCCGCGACGCGGCGGATGGTGTCGTCGAGCACATACCGCCAGTCGTCGATTGTTCAAAGTTCAAAGTTCAAAGTTCAAGGCTCCGAAACGAATTCAACTTTGAACTTTGAACCTGGAACTTTGAACTCT
>Ga0136846_1207595_pt1 | contig 15596 bp, 11 predicted proteins | sample HopSoiMetagenom2_FD_96841 | JGI IMG/M metagenome (GOLD analysis project Ga0136846, IMG submission 96841) | Grasslands soil microbial communities from Hopland, California, USA - 2 Assembly 2016 (version 4) | ecosystem: Environmental > Terrestrial > Soil > Grasslands | place: USA: Hopland... | reverse complement strand
TAGGACTGGGTGACGGTGCGGTCGCGGTCGGTTCGGGCGACGTCTGCCAGCAGCTTTTCGAAATCGGCGATATAGCGATCGACGGCGGTGCGGAATTCCGGCTCGCGGTCGTACTTGCGCTTGATCTCGTCAAAGGTCTGCTGGCCCTTCAGCGTGTAGAGACGGCGGGTGAAGACATCCCGTTCGCCGCGCTGGTAACGACGCCAGAGGTCGACCGAGGCGTCATGGTCGATGGCGCGGGCGATATCGACCGAGAGCGAGTTCAGCGATTCCACCACATGGCGCGGATTGCGCGCCGCGGGGGTCGATTCCGTCTGAGTGCGGGGTGTGGTCTGACGCGCCGGCTGCAGGTCGGCATGTTCATCGCGCGATGCGCCGCGCAGGAGATCGCTGATCCAGCCGCCGCCAGCCGCTTCTTGGCGGGAGGGTACCGGTGTCTCGGCCGGACGCTGCTGCGGAGCGACCGGACGTTCGGCGGCAATGGTGCCGCGCAAGCCCAGAGCTTCGATTGGCGGCTGCTGTGGCTGCGGAGCCGGCTGTTGCGGGGCAGGCTGCTGAGCAACCGGCGCCTGCGGGGCAGGCTGCTGAGGCCGGGGAGTGGGAGCAGCGGCGGTCGGAGCCGGCGCTGCCGGGCGTGGACGCTGAGCCGGCTGCGCGTCGGCAATCGCGCGGGCCGTCGGCTCGGAGATTTCCAGGTGCTGCGTCGAGCGGCCGACGATCTGCGAAATGTCCTGCAGGGCCTTGATCTGCTCGGCCACGGCGCGGCGCATGGCGGCCGCGCTTTCCTTGGCCTCTTCCGGCAGGTCGAAGGCGCCACGCTTCAGTTCGTTGCGGGTGAGGTCGAGCTCCCTGCGAATGTCGCCCGCCGAGCGGCGGATCTCATCGGTAGCGCCGGAGAAGCGGCCGACAGCGTCGTCAACGGCAACGCGCAGTGTTTCGCGGAGTTGCTGGGCGGCGCCGTCCGAGGACTTGCCGGCTTCGGAGAGCATCTGTTCGACATCGGCGATCGAAGCCGAGAGACCGCCGCGAAGACGGTTCGTCAGATCGCCCGAGCGGCGCTCGGCATTGGCGAAGGTGCTCTCGATGGTCTGGTTGGCTTCCTCGCCGGCCTTCTGAAGCGTGCCGCGCATGGTCTCCGCCGCCTCTTCGGCGCGCTTTTCCGCCTCGGAAAGAACGCGGCCGATATCGGCGAAGGAGGACTGGACGCCCTGGCGCAGATTGCCGGTGACCTGGTTGGAGCGCTGTTCGGCGCGATCGAAGGCGGTTTCCACCATGCTGCCAAGGGCGCGCATGGTGTTTTCGATCTCTTCAGAACGCTGCACCAGACCGATGGACAGGTTTTGCAGGGCGGTTTCACGCTCTTCCAGCGTCGAGACGAGGTTCGACTGCGCGGCGCCCAGAAGCTGGGAGGCCTGCGTCAGCACCTTGGAGTGCTCGTCGAAGCGGCCGATGATGCCGCCGACCTGCGACAGCGTCTTGCCGGAGACGTCCGCGAGCTTATCGACCTTGCCTTCGAGAAGGCGGGTCGAAGCAGAGACCATTTCGCCTGCCTTCGACGCGGAGTCGGCAAACTGGGCCGAGGTTGCGCTGAGGCGACCATCGACAGCGGCAAACTCCTGCGCGGCGTTGTTCAGCATGCCGACGATGGTCGAGTTGTTGTCCGCCAACCGTTCGATAATGCCGTTCACGCTGGCGAGCAGATTGTTCTCCAGCGAGCTGACCGTATTTGCGGCATGTTCGGTGCGGGCGGAGATTGCCGCCAGCGTATCGCTGGTACGCGATGCGATGGCGTCGATCAGGGCTGCGTTTTCCGCGCGCAGGCGGTCGGTGCTTTCCTGAGCTGCCTGCGAGATAAGGGCCGCTGCTTCCTGGCCGGTTGCCGCGTAGCGGTCGACGATCGGGCGGGCCTTTTCATCGATCAGGCGCGACAGTTCGGTGGAGCGGCCGGCGAGCATCGAGTTGAGCTCGCGGGTGCGCTCATCGAGCGAGGTGCGGATCGAGGTGCCACGGGCCTCCAGGGCCTTGTCGACATCGGCGAGCGTCGCATTGATCTCGTTGGCGCGCTCTTCCAGGTTGGTGCGGATCGCGTTGCTGCGTTCGTCGAGCGCGCGCTCGACCTGCGCCATGGTGGAGGCGATCTGCTCGCTACCGCCCGCGAGCGTGTTGCGGATGGCGGAGCCACGGGCTTCCAGCGACTGTTCGGCAGAGGATAGCGCCTGCGAGATGGCGTTGACCTGGTTTCCGACCAGGGTCTCGGCTTCCGCCACCTTGTTGACGATAGCATTGCCGGCTTCGGAGAAGGTCTGCGCGACGGCGGCGGCCTGGCTCGCGAGACGATTATGTGTTTCGGAGACGCGGCCGACGATTTCTTCGGAGCGTTCGCTCATGACGCGGGTGAATGCATCGCTATGGTTGCCGAGGTCGTCGGCGAATTGCTGGCCGGTGCGGGCGAGCAAGTCGGCCGTGCGCGTGGCTTCGCTATCCATGCCCTGGGCGGCATCGGCCACGGCGGTGCGCAGCGTCGTGGCGAGATTGGTGGCCTTGCCCTCGATGGTGCGGTTGACGGCTTCGAGGCCGACATTGAGCGCGCGGTCCATGGTCGACAGGCGCTCTTCGATGCGGGCGCTGCCGCTCTCGAGCGCCTGGCTGAGATTGGCCGTGCGGCTGTCGAGTGCCTCGGCCATGCTTGCCAGACGGGTGTCGAGCGCGGAGGTGAGCCGGGTTGCAGCAGCGTCGCCGCTGCTGTCGATCCGTGCAGCGCCGCTTGCCAGCGTGTCGGACAGCCGGTTGCCGGCGGCATCGACCTGAGCGGCAACGCCGCCAACGCCTTCATGGATACGATTTTCGAGAGCGGACAGGCTGGCCTCGACACGCGAGCCGGTTTCGGCAAAGCGGCTGGTCATGCCGTCGATCGACTGGTTGAGGTTGGTCGAGAAGGTTTCGGCCGAACGTCCGATATCGCCCGCTGCCTGCTGGATGCGGCCGGCAATATCGCCGGCGCCGCTGTTGAGGCGTTCTTCGAGCGTTTTTGCGCTGGCGTCGATGGTCTGGCGCAGCGAAGCCTCACGATCCTCGAGCGACATTTCCAGCATGCTGGCGCTGGTGGCGATCGAAGTTCCGATCGCAGTCGCTTGTTCCATCAGGGTATTGTCGATCTGGTCGTGGGCATCGCGAAGCGTCAGGCTGATGGCATTGCTGCGATCCTCCAGGGTTGAGCGCATGCGCTCATAGGCGGAAGCAAGGCTCTCGTCCATCTGCGACAGGCCGGCGCCGAGCGCCTTCTCGACCCGCTCGGCCGAACCGCCGACAACGCTTTCGATGCGGTCGCTGCTGCTGCCGAGCAGGCCCGAGAGCGCATCGGTATGGGCACTGAGCGAACGGTCCAGACGCTCCTGATTTTCGGTATAGGCGGCGCGAATGGCGTCAGCCTTGTCACCAAAGGCACCGGCGACGCGAGATTCCGCGCCGGCAACGCTGTCAAGCAGGGCATTGGCCCGAGCTTCGAGCGTGCCTTCGAAGCGGCTCTGGTTTTCGGCGAGCGAGATGGCGAACGCCATGCTCTTGTCGTCGAGCGTATCGGTCAGCGCTGCATGGCCATGGTTGATCGACTGGGCGATCGCGTCGGCGCTGTTTGCCAGCGTTTCCTCGATACGGGCCTGGTTGTCGGACAAGGCGATGGCAAGCGCCAGCGTTTTGTCATCCAGGCTGTTGACGATCTTGTCATGCGTGCCGGCGACCGTGTTGGCGAGCGCATCCATACGGCTGGAAAGCGAATTTTCCAGGCGCGCTTGCGTATCGGCCAGCGAAGCGGCCAAGGCGACGGCCTTCTGATCCAGAGTGTCGGCAACGGCGCTGTGGTTGCCTGAGAAGGCGCTGGTGATCGCTTCTGCGCGATGGGCCAGCGTCTCCTCAAGGCGTGACTGGCCCTGGGTCAATGCGGCGGCAAGAGCCTTGGTTTGGCCGTCCATCGTATTGGCAACCGCTTCAGCATGGCCGGCAACGGTATCGTCCAGCCTTGCCTGGCTTTCCGAAAGAGCGATGGCGAGTGCCATGGCCCTGTCGTCCAGCGTGTCGGCAATCTTGCCGTGCGTGTCCGCCAGCGTGCTGGTCAGGCTCTCGGTGCGGCTGTGCAGAGTGTCTTCGATGCGTGATTGCGCTTCCGAAAGTGCGATCGCAAGAGACATGGCCTTATCGTCGAGCGTATCGGCGAGCTTGTTGTGGGTGTCGGCGACCGTATTTGCGAACGTGTCTGCGCGGCTTGCTAGCGTGTTTTCGAGACGAACCTGGCTTTCGGCAAGTGAATTCGTCAGCTTCGATGTGCGCTCGTCGAGGGCGGAGGTCAGGTTCTCGTGAGTACCGCTGACCGCATTGATGATGCCTGCCGAACGGTCGGCCAGGGTCTGCTCGAAGTGCGTCTGGTGGTCGGAGAGGGCGCCGAATAGCGCGCTGCTGCGCTCGGCCATGACTGTATCGATGTGCTCATGGGCGGAGCCCAGCGCGTGGGTGATTTCGTTGGTGCGGGCAGAGAGCGTGTTGTTGATCTCGGCGGCGCGACCAAGGAAGGTGTTGGTCAGCTCGCTCGTGCCCTTGTTCAGTGCGGAGGAGATGTCCGATGTCGCTGTTTGCACGGACCTGGTGAATTCGCCGGAATGAGCCGCGAGCGTTTCGGTCAGCTCGGCGGAACGGCCGGTAAAGGCCGCGGTGAGTTCGTCGGTGCCAGTCTTCAGGACTGTGGAGACATCGCGCGCCACACCCTGCACGGCGGAGGTAAAGGCGCCGGCCCTGTCGCCGATCGCACTTTCCAGCACTTCTTGTCCTGTTGCGAACGTCGTCGCCAGGGCGAAGGACTGGTCCGTCAGCGACGAGCCGAGGCGCTCGATGCTGGAGGTCAGAATACCGTCAATGGCATCCGAGCCGCCGCTCAGTGTCTCATTGATCCGCGCCAGGCTTTCCGACAGCTTGCTGTCCAGCGAGCCGGCGCGCTTGTCGAAGGCGGAGGTGAATTCGGAAACGCGTTCATCGAAGGTAGTTGCGAGATGCGCCACGGTCGACTGGAACCGCTCTTCGAAGAAGCCGGAGCGCAGATCGATATCCATGATGGTATCGTCGGCGGTCGATTGCAGGCTTTGGCGGAAGCTCGCGCCCTTCTCGTCGAGGCTGCTGTTCAGCTTGGAGAGAACCGCATCGAGGGTGCCGGTGATCGAGCGCTCGCTGCCGGTCAGGCTCTCGCTGATTTCGCGGGTACGGGCGACCAGCGTTTCGTTGAGCTGGCGGGCACGCTCGTTGAGCGCGGTGTTCAGCTTTTCGGTATTGGCATCGAGCGTCGACGCGCGGGTCTCGAACTGACCCACCAATTCCTTGCCGCGTTCGGCGAGGGTCGAAGACAGAGATTCCAGGCGCGCGTCGAATTCCTGGCTCAGCGCGAAGCCGGAGGCGTTGAGGTTCTGTAGCAGGCTGTCGGTCTTGGCGGACAGCAGGGTGCCGAGCGCGTCCACGGCGGCATCGGATGTCTCCATCAGCGTTGCGGCGCGCGTATCGATCATCGAGGCGAAGGCCTCGCCGGAGGTCGACAGGCGGACGGCGATTTCTTCGGTCGCCAGCGACAGATCTTCGCGGATCTGCTCATGCACGCCGACGATCGAGGAGCGAATGCGTTCGGCATGGTTGACGATCGCGTCGCGCTCCGAGCCGAGTTCATGCACGAGGCCGCGTACGCGCAGCTCGTTATCGGCATAGCTGCGCTCGAGCGCGTTGACTTCGGTGTGAACCAGCGTCTCAAGCTCGGTGGCGCGGGCGATCGTCCGCTCGATGCCTTCGTTCATGGCGGAGACTTCGCGACGCACGGCCTGGCCGACCGTCATGATGCGTTCGGAGGCGACGGTTTCGGGCTCGACGAGGCGCAATGCCACCTCAGCCATGGAGCGGGCGGCGTTGCGCATGTCCTGGGCGCGCGAAATCATCATGCCGAAGGCATAGAAGAGAAGGACGGGAACGATGATGCCGATGAGGCAGGCGATGACGCCGGGAAGGGCGGCTAGATCGGCGAACGTGCGGATGTTGCGGATCTGATCGCCGTAAAGCAGGAAGGCGAGACCGGCGCCGCCGACGATCCAGAAGAGCGAGACGATCGTCGCGTTGCGAACAGCATTGCTTTGGGAGCCGCCATCGAGCGCTTTCAGAATGCTCGCGGGGCTGGCGCGGTTGGCGTCGTTGGCCGGAGCGAAGACTGGACCCCTCGGCACCTCGGCCGGGCGAGCCGCTGCCGCGGTCGTGCTGCGCGCCGCGGCTGCCTTGCGGGCCGCATCGTCCTCAGGTTGTGCTGCAGGCGGATTCGATGGCTCAGACAAATTTGCCTCCGGGGCATCAGGCGTTGAACCGCCGCGAGACTCCAAGCTATCCTCACTGAAATCGATCTGTAAAGCTTCGTCCAATGCCTGAAAGGCCTTGTCCTCGATCGACTCGATGTACTTTTTGTTCGCCATACGGTTACGCCTCGTTACAACTCACTCGGGCCTGCCGTGTCTTTTCCAGAAAATCCGCCAGTCCGGAAAAGACGAACCCTGCCTCCCGCGAGGTCACCCGTCTTCGACTGATGTCGAGATGGATTTCCCATTACATTTCAGGGTGGATACCCGCTTTATCAAACGGAAGGTATGAAAACATTACCACTATCCACCCCTTGGGCAAAGGCATGCGCCATAAACCCAATTTAACAGTATCGTAGTGACACATTCCCCCAAGCGTGACAATTAAATCCGCCGTGGGTTCATCACGACATTAATGCGTTGTTAACATTTTTTAACTGCGGAACCCGATGAAAATCTAAGAATTTAGCCATGTTTAACGCGCATTAACCATGTCGCAAGATTTGCGCCCTGAATGTGCCAAAATTTAACTTGATGGCCATCTGCAGGCCGCAAGCATGCGGCAGATCCCAAAGAAGTCAGTAGATATATAAGACGGGAGAATTGGCACATGGCAGCATTGAATATCGCGTTCGAGGCCCCGGATAATTCGCGAGGCGCGGCGCCGTCGCGCGAGCGGGCGATCGACCTGGTTCATTTGGCGAAGCAGACGATGGGCGACAAGGCCCTCGAGGTGGAAGTACTTCAGATGTTTGCCCGGCAGGCCCGGTCCTGTCTGCAGGAAATCAGCAGCGGCGACAGCAAGCGCATTAAAGCCGCGTCGCATCGGCTGAAGGGTGCCGCCAGCGCGGTTGGCGCATTCAAGGTCGCGGATGCCGCCAATGCGCTTGAAAGCGACGCAGGCGACGCTTCCTGCATGGCGACGGTAACGGCCAGCGTCATCGAGGCCGAGAATTTCATTCTCAAGCTGTCGCGTTGAGCTGAGACGGCCTGAAACCAAGAATTCTTGTCATTGCGCCGCCAAACGGTTTCCGCCGTTTCGGCGGCGTAAATGTTGACTGCCTCCGGGAATTGGTGGAAGAAAAATTCCGGATCATCCTTTACACACGAATACCGGAATTCATTCACATGACCAAACTGACCATCGTTGCTTTCGACGGCACGCGTTTCGACCTTGATGCCGACGAGGGCTCCACAGTGATGGAGAACGCCGTTCGCAACTCCGTTCCTGGCATCGACGCCGAATGCGGAGGCGCCTGCGCCTGTGCCACCTGTCATGTCTATGTCGACGAAGACTGGGTGGAGAAGGTCGGCGGTCCGCAGCCGATGGAAGAGGACATGCTGGACTTCGCCTTCGACGTCCGTCCGAGTTCACGGCTTTCCTGCCAGATCAAACTGATACAGGCCCTCGACGGCCTCGTCGTGCACGTTCCCGAACGTCAGGCCTGACAAGCAGGCAAGTTTCCATAAGGCTGGCAAAAAAGAAGCCTCGCTCAGCTTGTCGCAGCGAGCGAGGCAAGGCGGGCGCATCACCAACAGGCAAGGGAGGAAACACCTGTGGCTTTAGGACGCGCCAGGAGAACACCTGGATATGCGTTAAGAGCAGAACTCTGACAGGTCTTTGCGAAAAGCTTTTCTCTTTTTCGCATTTCGATCCGCCAGCATCGGATCAGCGCTGTAACTACTAGGAAGAACCTGTTTTAGATTCTCGTAAAGTTCAAAAAGAGAAACTGGTGAACGATTCACAGGTAATAGTGACAGTTTTCACACAGGTGGCTGTGATTAAAGTATGATTTTGGTGGAAAACCGCCTCGATGCCCATTATTCGCCGCTTCGCTGACTGCGATAGGTCAGCAGTCGCTGCATGCGATTTTGGAAATTCAACGCCTCGATTCGGTCGAACCGGGCCTGGTCCTTGTCGTGGAGATCCGTTTCCCGCGCGGTGACATCGTTCGCCCTGTCTTGAAGCCTATCGCAATCCTTGGCCGGCGGCAGAGCGAATATCCGTTGTTCCATCCGACGCGCATGCTGGCGCGCGATATCCACATGCCGGTCCTCATGGCGCCGGATATCGGCCGAGAGCGCATCCCAGATCATTGATAGTTGCCGGCTCGCATGCCGGCGGTCGCGCCAACGCGGCAGGATGATTTCCGTGTCGACCGTGATCTTGACGCCGGCAATATGACAGCGCCCTTTTCTCTCTTCATAGGTGGCATTCCCGCCGAAGCGGATTTTGGTCGCGCCGGGATGATGGCTGCTGGAGCCCATGGCAAGCGGTCCGCGCGCATTCAGCGCCGCGTCAAGCGCATCGGCATCGTTGCCCTTGATGTCAAAATAGGAGACGGACTTGCGGGCGATCACCTCCGCCCGTGCCATGCCGGAAATGCCGCATAAAAGCAAAAGGATGAGCGGAACGCGAATGTGGCGGGATGCAAACGGCATTCATGCTGCTACCAGTTGAACTTCAATCAAGCTTGCGGCATAGGCACAGCGAGCGCAATATCGGGCGCGAGGTTTTTTCATTTTCAATGGGATGGACGGTTCGTGACGGAGCTTCGCAGCCATAGCTGGCATGTCGCGCACGGGCGCAGGCTCGATGTCGGCGAACAGAGCGTCATCATGGCGATCGTCAACGTGACGCCGGACTCCTTTTCCGACGGCGGCCACTACGAGGCCGTCGACGCGGCGGTCGCCCATGCGCTTGCCTGTGTCGAGGAAGGGGCTGATATCATCGATATCGGCGGAGAGTCGACCAAGCCGGACGCGGATGCCGTCAGTGCCACGGAAGAGCAGGGGCGGGTGCTGCCCGTCATCGAGGCGCTGCGCGGCAAGACGGACGCGCTGATTTCCATCGACACCTATCGCGCCGACACGGCCCGGCTGGCAATCGGCGCCGGCGCGCATATTGTCAACGATATCTTCGGTTTACAGCGAGAACCTGAGATTGCGGCATTGGCGGCGCGGACGGGCGCGGGGCTTTGCATCATGCACACCGGCCGTGATCGCCAGAAGCTCACCGATGTCATCGACGACCAGGTGCTGTTTCTGAGCCGATCACTGGATATCGCCGCCGCCGCTGGCGTGGACAGACGGAATATCGTGCTCGACCCCGGCTTCGGTTTTGCCAAGGATACCGAGGAGAATCTGGAGCTGATGGCGCGCTTCACCGCGCTGCTGCGCTTCGAATTGCCCCTGCTGGCCGGCACCTCGCGCAAGCGCTTCGTCGGCGCGGTTACCGGGCGCGACGCATCGGAGCGGGACGTGGGGACGGCGGCGACCAGCGCCATATTGCGTTTGCAGGGGGCTGCGATTTTTCGGGTACACAATGTCGCAATTAACAGGGACGCGCTGGCGGTCGCTGATGCTATCCTCAAGACACGAGCGAAATTGGGCGGCAGGACGCCATAAACGATATGATCTATACCATCACCCTTCAGAACTGCGCCTTCTTCGCCCGCCATGGCGTGCATGATGAGGAAGAATTCCTCGGCCAGCGCTTCTTTGTCGATGCCGAACTCGACGTCGACGGCGGCGATGCGCTGGATAAGGATTCGATCGGCGATACCGTCAATTACGGCATCGCCTTCAGCGTCATCGAGGAAATCGTCACCGGCCGCCGCCGCTATCTGATCGAGGCGCTGGCCCTCGACGTCGCCAGGGAGTTGTGCCGGCGTTTTCCGAATATTCGCCGGGCGAAGATCACGGTGCGCAAACCCAACGCGCCGGTACCGGGCGTTCTCGATTATGTGCAGGTGAGCGTTGAACACTTTGCCTGAAACTGGTTTTTCGCGCGCCACCCTTGGCCTCGGCGGCAATCTCGACAATCCGGTGCGGGCCATGGCGCTTGCCTTACGGATACTCGACGCGCGCGCCGATTGCCGTGTCGCCGCGGTTTCGCGGGTCTATCGCACGCCGCCATGGGGCAAGACCGACCAGTCCTTCTTCTATAATTCCTGCGCCGCCGTCGATACGACGCTGTCGCCGGAAGCACTGCTCGACGTGTGCCTCGATATCGAGCGCGAGATGAAGCGGGTGCGGCTCGAGCGCTGGGGGCCGCGCACGATCGATATCGATGTCCTGACCTATGGCGCTATCGAGCAGGCCGAGCCCTTGCTGACGATCCCGCATCCGCGCATGACGGAGCGGGGGTTCGTGCTGAAACCGCTTGCGGATTTTGCCGGCGATCTCGTGGTCAAGGGGCGGAAGGTCAAGGATTGGCTGGGCGCGGTGGACGTGCAGGGGATTGAGATTGCGGATGAAAACCGCGACTGGTGGCGTTCGGCCTGAAGCTGGAAACGAAAAAGCCGGCATGTCGTTGCCGGCCTCTTCAGAAATAGCGATAAGCCAGGGTTTTATTCAATCGATCCCACGGCCATCTGGTCGACATCGGCGCGCTGAAGCGTGACGCCGATCACCGGAACCATCTGTTCGCCGACCTTGACCGAGATCGTGACGTTCATCGACTTCTTGTCGGTGACGCGAGCGATCATGGCGCCGTTCAGCTTCTGGCGATTGAGGCCGAGGACCACCGTACCGTCACTGACGGTGCCCGAGGTGACGTCGAGACCCTTGCCCGCCGCTCCGTCCAGGAACTTACCGCTATAGCTGCCGCCATTCTGGGTGATTTCCGCCGACATTGGCTGCTGGAATACGCCGACGCGGCAGGTGCCGTCGAGCTTGACGCCCGCTGTGCCGCCATCGAGGGGCTGACCAGTCAAATTGCAGGTGAACTTCGTGCCCTTGTACTTGCCGGCGACGATCTCGCCCGGGCCGCGCCATGAACCAGCGACAGACTGGAAAAAGGCCTTATCACGGGACCCCGCATCGGCTGAATGCACCCAGGCACCCAAGGAAAGGGCTGCGGCGGCAAAGCCGCTGACAAGAAGAAACTGGCGCGAAAACATAGACATTCCCTAACGAAGAGGAACCTGAAACTAATATCCACTTTTGCCTTAGAATGGTTAATGCTTGGTTTCTTATGGAGGAGAAAGCCGCTTTCGCGGGCGTTTGCGGCATTCACCGGCCGGTGATGTTCGGGGCGAGGTCGCCGACGAAATCGCCGATGCCCGGACGCTTCAATGCCTTGAAGGACAGGGGTCGGCAGAGATCCATGGCGGCGATGCCGATGCGCGCCGTCATCATGCCGTTGACGACGCCTTCACCCAGCCGGGCCGAGAGTTTCGAAGCGAGACCATGGCCGATCAACTGCTGCACGATACTGTCGCCGACGGCGATGGAACCGGTGACGGCGAGGTGGGCGAGTACGTCACGCATCAGCCGGATCATGCCAAGCCCGCCGGGCCTGCCGCCATAAAGTTCCGCCATGGCGCGCACCAGCTTGGCCGATTCGTAGAGCACATAGAGAATATCCACGAGCGCGCGCGGGCTGACCGCGGTGACGACGGAGACCCGTTTCGACGCGCCGAGAATGAGCGCGCGGGCGCTGCGGTCGAGCGGGCCGAGCAGTTCACGTTCGGCAAGGTCGATGAGATGCGGCGCGTCGATGATATCGTCTTCGGCGGCTTTCAGCGTGGCGCGACCCTTCGCCGTCGCCGGATTGGCTTCCAGCAGGGTGCATAGACGCTGGACAAGCGCTTTTGCGCGCGCCGGGCGCGTCTCGACAATGGCGGCGTCCGCTTCCGCCTTGATCGTCTGCACCGCAGCGAGCCGCATCATGCCGGCCGTTTCGCGCACGACAATGGCAAGCACTGCGAGGATGCCGATGGCGAGCACAGTCAGTGCCGTGTAGCCGAGCCAATCGGCGCGGCTGAAAAGGTCGCGAATCAGCTGATCGGTCCACAGACCGAGAGCGAGCGACACGAGAATGCCGAAGGCGCTGAGGGCGACCTTGCCGAAGGAAAATCTGCGGCGGCGCGGCGCGGCAATGGCGGCCCCGGCATCGGATGCGGAGAGGGCGGGATTGAGGAAGGGGTCCTCTTCGTCGGGCGTCAGAACGATTTCCGTGTCGAAACTCTGCGGCTTGCGGCGTGGTGTCCCCGTTGCCGTTTTGCTGTGGGCACCTTCACTCCTCGTCTCCGGCTCCAGCGAAAAGGCGGCGGGACGGCGGGAAAGGCCCTTGGGATCGTCTTCTGTCGGCTTCGTCATGCGAGGCGGTCTCCGAACAGGAATTGCATGGCGCGGTCGAGGCGGATATGCGGAACGGAGAGTTTGATGCCGGCGCCGGTCTCGTCGAGTTCCGGCGGACGGAAGCGGACCACGTTCACCTCGGGCAGATGAACATTCGTCGCGCCGGGTTCGAGCACATCGAAAAGCCATTGCGGATTTTCCGGCAGGTCGCCGGGAAAGACCGCCGTCTTGCGATCGCCGTCGAACCGCTCGCCGCCAATAGTTTCGCCATTCATGGGCGTGCCGACGATAACGGGCAGGGTTTGCCCATCGCGTTTCACCGTCGCCTCGCGCGTGGCGCGCACCGAAGCAATCGCCATGACGTCGATGCCGGCGCCGGCCATGCCGATGCGGTCGATGGCACGCTCCACCAGGCGACGCGTCAAGGCTTCCAGCCGGTCATGGCTTTCGTGATGAAGATGATCGGCTTTGGTTGCGGCGACCAGCACGCGGTCGATGCGGCGGCCGAGCAGGGACGACAGCAAGGAATTGGTGCCGGGACGGAAGCAGGCGAGCACATCGGTCAGCGCCCGCTCAAGATCCTGCACGGCCTCCGGACCGCGATTGATCGCCTGCAGCGCGTCGACAAGGACGATCTGCCGGTCCAGCCGGGCGAAATGCTCACGGAAGAAAGGTTTGACCACGACGGATTTATAAGCCTCGTAGCGCCTCTCCATCATTGCCCAGAGCGAGCCTTTTGACGCGGTACTTTCTGTCGCGGGGATTAAAGGCGCGAAAGTCAGCGCCGGAGAGCCGTCGAGATCGCCGGGCAGCAAGAAGCGGCCGGGCGGCAGGGTCGACAGCGAGCGTTCGTCGGACTTGCAGGCTTTGAGATAATCGGCAAAGGCGGTCGCGAGGTCGCGTGCCGTCATCTCGTCCGCCGGTGCGGCGATATCGGTCGCTTGCGTCATCGCCAGCCACGTCTGAGAGAGTTCCGCGCGGACGCCGGTTTGTGCCAGCGCCAGGGTCTCTTCGCTGAAGGCGCGGAAATCCTTGGCCAGCAATGGCAGATCGAGCAGCCATTCGCCGGGATAGTCGACGATGTCGATGGAAAGGCGACCGGGCGAAAATAGCCGGCTCCAGCCGCTGGCGCTCTGATAATCCAGTGTTATGCGCAGCTCCGAGATCGCTCGTGTCGAATCCGGCCAGATACGCTCCTTCACCAACGCGCGGATGTGGTCCTCATATTGGAAGCGCGGCACGGCGTCGTCCGGCTGCGGTTCCAGACGCACGACGGAAACGCGGCCGGATTGCACCGGCTCGAACAATGGCAGCCGTCCGCCATTCAGCAGATTGTGCACCAACGAGGAAATGAAAACGGTCTTGCCGGAGCGCGACAGGCCGGTGACGCCAAGGCGAATCGTCGGATTGACGAGGCCCGTTGTGCGGTCGACGAGATTGTCGAAGGCGATCCGGGCATCGTCCGTGAAGGAGGTCAGGCTTGGCGGCAAGGCGGGGTCCCTGAATGACAGCGTGGTCGTCAATATAGGAAGCAATGCGGGAATCGAAAAGATGACCGAAGTCTATGGGGACAAATCCACTAAATCTTCACTTCGCCTGATATTTTTCCAGCCGGCTTTATTTCGTGATGAATTCCTTTAGAACCCAGCCTGAGGACGTGGCGTCGATCACGGCAAGGCCGGCGGTCGGAAAGCCGCCGGGCAGGGCGGCGACCAGCGCATCGTGACCGATCAGGGCTTCCAGCGTCTGTTCGATGATCGGGTTATGGCCGACCAGCATCACGGAGTCCTCGGTCACCTGGGAAGAGATGATCTCCAGATAGGTGTCCAGCGTGGCGTTATAGAGCGAATCGACGAAACGGAATTCGGGAGGCGGCGTCATGGCGCGGCGGATGGCGTCGGCGGTCTGGCGGCAGCGCAGCGCCGTCGAGGAAATGACGAGATCCGGCTTGTAGTCCTTGTCGGCGGCTTTGTCGGCAACGATTTCGGCGTCCGCATAGCCATCGTCACTGAGCGGGCGGTCGAAATCCCGCTGGCCTGGGGCGGCGTGCTGAGCCTTGGCATGACGCAACAGGTAAATCCTGGAGGGCGGCGGTGAGATGCTGGTCATGGCGAAATTCCCATGCTGGATTTATCCCTTGACGTATCGTTTCATCCCATGCGCCGTCAACTGCGTAACTATTGATGATGCGGCTACTTGGCGACCCCCCGGGGGAAGGTCCCGGCGACAGCATAATTTCGATATTGCAAGAATATGATGAAAAAATAGACTGTTAGCTGAATTTTATGACAAAATTAAAAATCAGTTTACAGCGTCTATTTGGCTTGAACCGATACTATCGGTTGGGATATACACCCCGCCATATGAGATGTTCTTCAGGAGAATCGCGTTGAGTGAGAAGATCGATCTTAGCGAGTATGTGCCCTCGGAAAACGAGGAGTTCATGAATTCGCGTCAGCGGGCCTACTTTCGAGCGAAGCTAGTAGCCTGGAAGAATGATATCCTAAGAGAAGCGCGCGAGACCCTCGAGCATTTGGCCGAAGAAAGCGCAAACCATCCCGATCTCGCCGACCGGGCGTCCTCTGAAACCGACAGGGCCATTGAACTTCGGGCTCGTGACCGCCAGCGGAAACTGATCTCGAAAATCGATGCCGCGCTGCAACGGATCGATGAAGGTACCTACGGCTATTGTGAGGAAACTGGTGAGCCGATCGGCCTGAAGCGCCTGGATGCTCGCCCGATCGCGACCCTGTCGATCGAAGCACAAGAGCGCCACGAGCGCCGCGAAAAAGTTTATAAAGACGAATAAGCACTGTCCGGCTACGATCGGTCTGCAAAAAATGAAGGCACGACGGAAATCTCCGTCGTGCCTTTTTTGCTTCTTCGCAGGGCCTGTTGTGGCCGCATAGCCTATTATTTATCGCGGTTGACGCTCATTTCGCCGAAGATGCGCGCGACTTCCTTCTGAAGTGCTGCATCCGAGCCGGTGACCGGCGCAAGCTCTGGATCAAGGCGTTGCGCTGGGGCGACTGCGGGCTGCTGTTGAATCTGCTGTGGCTGCACATTCGGGATGATCCGCTCGGCGGTAAGATTATTTGCCATTTCCGCCTCCAGCACGCGCTGGAAATCGCTGCCGGGTTCACG
>Ga0136846_1217398_pt1 | contig 15598 bp, 10 predicted proteins | sample HopSoiMetagenom2_FD_96841 | JGI IMG/M metagenome (GOLD analysis project Ga0136846, IMG submission 96841) | Grasslands soil microbial communities from Hopland, California, USA - 2 Assembly 2016 (version 4) | ecosystem: Environmental > Terrestrial > Soil > Grasslands | place: USA: Hopland... | reverse complement strand
CTCAATCTCGGCTCGGTCGATATCCGCGGCACCATGAACGCCGCAGCCGAGGGCATCCGCGACCGCCTGATCAAAGACGGGATCGTGCTCGACATCCGTGCCGCTTCCGACATCGGCAACTTCTCCGGCGACGAGCGCCGCATCCGCCAGGTGCTATTCAACCTTCTGGCCAACGCGGTCGGCTTCTCGCCGCCGGGCGCCACCATCACGATGGCCGCCGAGCGCCGCCCCGACGCAGTCGTATTCACCGTCACCGACAACGGCCCCGGCATCCCGCCCGAAGTGCAGGACCGCGTGTTCAACTGGTTCGAGTCACATTCACAAGGCTCGCGCCACCGCGGTGCCGGCCTCGGACTCTCGATCGTGCGCTCGTTCGTCGAATTGCATGGCGGCACTGTGACGCTCGACTCGGTGGTCGGACAGGGCACCAAGGTCGAGTGCAGCTTCCCGATCGAGCAACACGTCGAGCCCCAGCGATCGGCGGCCTAGCAAGTTGTTGAAAAGCACCGCCCCGGTGATACCGGACGCGCCGAAGGTCCGATCCCGGAATCCCTAACCGCTGCAGTTCCTATACAATTCGCAGTCAACCGAGGACGGCAATGCTTCCCCTCACCTCCGGTGGATCGAGCTTCACCGTGGCGCTCGCCAACGAGCAGGCGACGGTGCGCCTCGTCACCGACATCGCGGCCGCACTCGAACCTGGCGATCTGGTGACGCTGTCCGGCGATCTCGGCGCCGGCAAGACCACGTTCGCCCGCGCCATGATCCGCTATCTCGCCGACAATCCGGACATTGCGGTGCCGAGTCCGACCTTCACGCTGATCCAGACCTACGATCTGCCGCGGTTCCCGGTGGTGCACGCCGATCTATACCGGCTGGAAGGCCCAGGCGAACTCGCCGAGCTCGGCTTCGACGATCTGCCCAAGGAGGCCGTGGTGCTGCTGGAATGGCCCGACCGGGCGGCCGGCTTCCTGCCGCCGGACCGCCTCGACGTGGCGTTCACCCTGGAGCCGAAGGCCGGCCCTGGGTACCGTAAAGTCCGGATTACCGGCTACGGCGCCTTCGCGGCCCGCGCCGACCGCATTCCGATCGTCCGGCGTTTCCTGGATTCAAGCGGCTACGGAATGGCCGAGCGGCGGCGCATCCAAGGGGACGCCTCGACGCGCTCTTATGAGCGGCTGCGGCTCGGCGAGCAGCGCGCCCTTCTGATGAACTCGCCGCGCCGGCCGGATGGTCCGCCGGTGCGGGACGGCAAACCCTATAGCGCCATCGCCCACCTCGCCGAAGACATCGTCCCCTTCGTCGGCATGGCCAACGGGCTACGCCAGCGCGGCTTCTCGACCCCGCAGATCTACGAAGCTGAGCTGGCCGACGGCCTGCTCATCATCGAAGACCTCGGCTCCGAGCCGGTGGTGGCCGGCGACCCGCCGGCGCCGATCGAAGACCGCTATGAGGCGGCGGTGGACGCACTGGTCGCGCTGCACAGCCAAGAGCTGCCCAGCGCAATCCCGGTTGCGCCGCATGTTATCCACTCGCTGCCCGCCTACGACATCGATGCCTATCAGATCGAAGTGGGGCTACTGCTCGACTGGTATCTACCGCGGCTCGGCGCCATGGTGACCGACGCGGCCCGCGCCGACTATACGGCGCTGTGGGACAGTGCGCTGCAGGTGGCGCTCGAAGCCACGCCGACCTGGGTGCTGCGCGACTTCCATTCGCCCAACCTGATCTGGCTGCCGGAACGACAGGACATCGCCCGCGTCGGCCTGCTTGACTTCCAGGACGCCATGATGGGGCCGGCCGCTTATGACGTCGCTTCGCTGTTGCAGGATGCCCGCGTCGACGTGCCGGAGCTGATGGAGGTGGCGCTGCTCGGCCATTACGTCCGCAAGCGCAGCGAAATGGACGCCAATTTCGAGCCGGCCGATTTCATCCGGCTCTACGCCACGCTCGCAGCCCAGCGCGCCTCGAAAATCCTCGGCATTTTCGCAAGGCTCGACCGGCGCGACGGCAAGCCGCAATACCTCCGACACATCCCCCGGGTATGGGGCTATCTGCAACGCTCGCTGGCGCATCCGGCGCTGACGATGCTTCAGAACTGGTACAGCCTCCACGTGCCGGCGCCGAAACCCGCGCCACCGCGGTAAAGCTAACGACAAGGATTCGATGCCGATCGCCCCCCGTACCGCCATGGTGCTTGCCGCCGGCCTTGGCGAGCGCATGCGCCCGCTGACCGACCGGATGCCGAAACCGCTCGTTCCAGTCGCGGGCAAACCTCTGATCGATCATGTGCTGGATCGTCTTGCGGCGGCGGGAGTCGTGCGTGCGGTGGTCAACGTGCACTATCTCGCCGACATGATCGAACGCCATCTCAAGAGCCGAACCCGGCCGCAGATCGTGATCTCCGACGAGCGCGAGAAATTGCTCAACACCGGCGGCGGCGTGGTCAAGGCGCTCGATGCGATCGGCCGGGAGCCGTTCTTTCACGTCAACTCCGACACCATCTGGATCGACGGCGTGAAGCCCAATCTGGAACGGCTGGCCGAGGCGTTCGATCCCACCACGATGGACGCGCTGCTGCTGCTCGCTCCGGTTTCGACCAGCATCGGCTATCCGGGCCGCGGCGATTTCACCATGGCGCCCGACGGCCGGCTGACCAGGCGCGGCGAGCGCGACATTGCGCCGTTCGTCTATGCCGGAGCCGCGATCCTGCGGCCGGAACTGTTCAAGGGCGCGCCGGACGGGGCGTTTTCGCTGACGACCCTGTTCAGCCGCGCCGAGGCAGCAGGCCGGCTGCATGGGCAGCGGCTGGAAGGCGTGTGGATGCACGTCGGCACGCCCGAAGCCATCAAGGACGCCGAAGCCGCGATCACCGCCAGCGCCGCCTGAACGCGGCTGGTCTTATCAACAGCAGCGCTTATCTGTGGCGACTCGGTCGTTCCCGCATCGCGCGCATGCGCGGCCAATGACACAATGCAACCGCCATGGCCCAAGAATCGCACGACTTACCGCACGCCTTCACGATTCCAGCGTCGGCGCCATTCCTGCCGACGCTGATCGAAGCCTTGATGCAGGACCGGCTGGGCTTGGGCTTCAAGCCCGGCGTCGATCCGCTGGCGCTGGCATCGGCCACGATCTATCTGCCGACGCGGCGCGCCTGCCGGCTGGCGCAGAAGATCTTTCTCGATGTTCTCAACAGCGATGCCGCGATCCTGCCGCGCATCGTGCCGATCGGCGATGTCGACGAGGATGAGCTGGGCTTCGCCGAAGCCGCGATCGGCGACACCGCGGGCGCGACGCTCGATCTGCCGAAGCCGGTCGGCGGTCTCGAACGCAAGGTCCTGCTGGCGCAGCTGATCCTGAAATGGGCGGCAAGCCCGGAAATGCGCGGCGATGGCAATTTTTCACTTGTCGCCAGCAGTCCGACCGCGGCGCTGTTACTGGCCGGCGAGCTGGCCCGGCTGATGGATGACATGGTGATGCGGCAGGTGCCGTGGGATCGGCTCGACGGCCTGGTGCCCACCGACATGGACGAATACTGGCAAAAGACGCTGCGCTTTCTCAAGATCGCGCGCGAATATTGGCCAGCCGTGCTGAAGGAAAAAGGCCGCATCGAGCCGGCCGAGCGCCGCGACCGGCTGATCGCGGCGGAGGCGAAGCGCCTCGCGACCGGCACCGGCCCCGTGATCGCAGCAGGCTCCACGGGCTCGATCCCGTCGACCGCAACCTTGCTCACCACCATCGCAAAGCTGCCCCATGGCGCGCTTGTGCTGCCCGGGCTCGACACCGACCTCGACGACGCGACGTGGAAGATCATCACCGGCAGCGAGACCGAGGCCGTCCATGGGCATCCGCAGTTCGCCATGTCGGCGCTCTTGAAACGGATCGGCATCGTCCGCGATGCCGTGAGAGTGCTGGGCGAACCGAAACCGCATGGCCGCGAGCGCATCGCATCGGAGGCGCTGCGGCCGGCCGCCATGAGCGAACTCTGGCGGGAGCGTTTGACCAGCGCCAATTTCACCGGCCACGCCAACGCTGCGATCGAGAGCATCGCGGTGATCGAGGCCGCCAACGCCGAGGAGGAGGCGCTGGCCATCGCGGTGGTGCTGCGCGAGGCGGTGGAGGTTCCGGGCAAGACCGCAGCGCTGGTGACACCCGATCGGGCGCTGGCCCGCCGCGTGCTGGCGGCGCTGGCGCGCTGGAACGTGCCGGTCGACGATTCCGGCGGCGACGCGCTGTCCGATACACCAGCCGGCGTGTTCGCGCGGCTCGCCGCCGAGGCCGCCCTGGATGGCTTGCCGCCCGTGACGCTGCTGGCGCTGCTCAAGCATCCGCTTTGCCGGATCGACGCGGCCGCGGTCTCGACGCTTGAGCGAGCGATCCTGCGCGGCCCGCGGCCGAAGCGCAGCACGGCAGGGCTGGCCCATGCGCTGCAAACTTTCCGCGTCGAACGCGAAAAATTCCACCGCAAGGAACCATCGTCGCTGCACCGCTCCGATCCCCGCACAGCGATCAGCGATACCGAATTCAACGCCGCCGTTGATCTGGTGGCGGCGCTCAAGACCGCGCTGGCGCCGCTGGAGTCGCTGCCACCCGGTCTGCACGCATTTGCCGAAATTGCCGCGCACCATGCCGAAGTCATCCGCGCGCTCGGCGGCCTCACCGAAGAACTCGCCGAGGCGTTCGACGAGATCGCCGACGCCGGCGCGCTCGACGTCGAGCCGGGCGACTATGCCGAGCTGTTTCACGCCGCCATCGCCGACCGCGTGGTGCGGCGTCCTGAAGCGGATGTTCGGGTGCGCATCTACGGCCCGCTCGAAGCGCGCCTGCAATCGGTCGATCGCCTGGTTCTGGGCGGTCTCGTCGAAGGCGTCTGGCCGCCGCAGACGCGCGCCGATCCCTGGCTCAGCCGGCCGATGCGTCACGAGCTCGGCCTCGACCTGCCGGAACGCCGCATTGGCCTCTCGGCGCACGATTTCGCCCAGGCGCTGGGCGCCCCCGAGGTGATCCTGACCCGCGCCGCCAAACAGGGCGGCGCGCCGACGGTGGCGTCACGGTTCGTTCAGCGGCTCGCCGCCGTCGCCGGCGAAGCCCGCTGGGACGCAGCGCTCCAGCGCGGTGCGCGTTATGCCGCGCTGGCTCGCAAGCTCGACGAGACCACCACGCTCAAGCCCGTCCCGCGGCCGGCCCCGAAGCCACCGCTCGTGGCGCGTCCTAAGCAGCTCAGCGTCACCGAAATCGAACATTGGCTGCGCGACCCGTACACCATCTACGCCAAGCACGTGCTCAAGCTTACGCCACTCGACGAGATCGACACGGCACCGGGCGCATCCGACCGCGGCACCTTGATCCACGACTCGATCGGCGAGTTCGCCAAGACCTACGCCGACAAAATGCCCGACGATCCGGTGGCCAAGATGAGAGAAATCGGCGAACGACATTTCCAACCGCTGGCGGATTTCCCCGAGGCCCGCGCGTTCTGGTGGCCGCGATTCCTGCGCATCGCCGAATGGCTCGCCGGATTCGAAACTGCGCGGCGCGCCAGGCTTTCGGCGCTCCATGCCGAGATCGGCGGCAGCATTCCGATCCCATTCGGCGACAGCGAGTTCAAGCTCACGGTGCGGGCCGACCGAATCGAGTGCCTGTCCGACGGCCGCTACGCCATCCTCGACTACAAGACCGGCACGCCGCCGACGGAGAAACAGGTGCGCACCGGGCTGTCACCGCAACTCACGCTCGAAGCCGCGATCCTGCGCCAGGGCGGCTTCAAGGCAATCCCGGCCGGCGCGACGGTGGGCGAGCTCCTTTATGTGAGGCTGCGCGGCGGCGCCGTGGCCGGCGAAGCCATGCCGATCGAGTTCGAGAATGGCACGGTCGATGAGCAGGCCGACAACGCGCTAGCTCGGCTCGCCGGCCTGCTCGCCAAGTTCGCCGATCCCAACACACCCTATTACTCGCTGCTGCATCCAATGTGGGCGACGCATTACGGCACCTACGACCATCTGGCGCGCGTACAGGAGTGGTCACTGGTCGGCGATGACGAGGAAGACGAGATCAGCCCAAGAATCAGTTCGAGAGCGAGCCCATGAGCAAGCTCACGACCAAGCCGCGCGCAATCCCGGATTCCGTCATCGACCGGCAGATCGCCGCGTCGGACCCGGACCGCTCGGCCTGGGTTGCGGCCAACGCCGGCTCCGGCAAAACCCACGTGCTAGCGCAGCGCGTGATCCGGCTGCTGCTCGCCGGCGTCGATCCTGCCCGCATTCTCTGCATCACCTTCACCAAGGCTGCCGCCGCCAACATGGCAAACCGCGTATTCGACACCTTGCGGGCGTGGACGGTGTTCGACGATTTCGCGCTCGACGAAGCCATGCGGAAAGCCGGCGCCCGACACATCGACGCCAAGCAGCGCCGCCGGGCGCGGCAGCTTTTCGCACTGGCGCTGGAGACGCCGGGCGGCTTGAAGGTGCACACCATCCACGCCTTCTGCACCCAGTTGCTGCACTTGTTTCCGTTCGAGGCCAACGTCGCGGCCCGCTTCGACGTGCTCGACGAGACCACCGAGACGCGGATGCTGGAGCAGATCAGCCTCGACGTGATGCTCAAGGCCGCGGATACGCCGGACAGCCCGCTCGGCCGCGCGCTCGCCCAGGCCGTGCTCGCCGCTGCCGACATCACGTTCCGCGACATGGTGCGCGAGGTGATCCGCAACCGCGACAAGCTTATGCGCTGGGTCGACGCCGCCGGCGGCGTGCCGCAGGCGATGACGCAACTCTCACAGGCGCTCGGCGTTCAGGTTGATGAGACGGTGCAACAGATCGACGACGCCATATTCCGCGACAGCCATATCGCCAATTCGGAATGGACCGCGGTCGGTGCAGCCCTCACCGGCGGCTCGAAAACCGACAAGGAGCAGGGCGCGCGGTTTCACGCGCTGGTCGCGCTGACCGGCACCGAGCTACTTGACACCTATCTCGACATTTTCTGCACCAGCAAACGCGAGAAGACCAAGGACCGGATCGCCACCGGCGCGGTTCAGAAAAGGCACCCCGACTTGTGCCAACGGCTGCACCAGGAACGGGACCGCGTCTGGGCACTGGTGCAGCACAAGCGCGCGATTGACGCGCGCGACCGCAGCGTCGCCTTGTTCACCATCGCTCATGCGGTGATTGCGCGCTTCCGCGCCGAGAAGGACCGTCGCGGCCTGCTCGACTACGAAGACCTGATCGACAAGACGCTCGACTTGCTCAACAACGTGTCCGCCGCCTGGGTGCACTACAAGCTCGACCGCGGCATCCATCACGTGCTGATCGACGAGGCGCAGGATACAAGTCCGAAGCAATGGGCGATCGTGAAGGCGCTGGTCAGCGAGTTCTTCTCCGGACAAGGCGCGCACGACCGGCCGCGCACGATCTTCGCGGTCGGCGACGAGAAGCAGTCGATCTTCTCGTTCCAGGGCGCGGCGCCGCGCGAGTTCGACGGCATGCGCAAGCATTTCATGGTTGAGCACGACAAGGCGCAGCTTGGCTTCGTATCGACTGAGTTCAAGCACTCGTTCCGCTCCGGCGAGATCGTGCTGGGCGCCATCGACAAGGTGTTTTTCCCGCCCCATGCCCACGCCGGCCTGACCGCCGATCCGGTGCCGCCGGTTCACGAGGCGCTGCCGGAGGCAGCACCGGGTGTGGTCGAAATCTGGGAGCTGGCGACCTCCGACGAGCGGAGCGCCATTGAGCCCTGGGATGCGCCGTTCGATATCCAGAACGTCAGCAGCGCGACGATGAAGCTCGCCCGACGGATCGCTGGATCGATCGCGGCCTGGCGGCGCCGGGGCCGGCTCGCCAAGGACGTGCTCATTCTGGTGCGGCGGCGTGGCGTGCTGTTCGAAAGCATCATTCGTGCGCTGAAAAACGAACGCATCCCGGTTGCCGGCGCAGACCGGCTGGTGCTCACCGAGCACATCGCGGTGATGGACCTGATGGTGCTCGCCGATGCATTGCTGCTGCCGGAGGACGATCTGGCGCTGGCGACCGCGCTGAAGAGCCCGCTGTTCGGCCTCGACGACGACGATCTGTTCAGGCTCGCCTGGGACCGCAAGGGCAGCCTGCGGTCGGCGCTCCGCGCGCAGCGGCCCGATCTGGCGGCGCGGCTTGATGCCATGAGCGACACGGCGCGCGCACTCACGCCGTTCGCGTTTTACGCCGATCTGCTCGGCGCCGGCGGCGGGCGAAAGAAGCTTCTCGGACGGCTCGGCCACGAGGCCAACGACGCGCTCGACGAATTCCTCAATCTGGCGCTCGAATACGAACGCGCCGAAACTGCGTCGCTGCAAGGCTTCATCGCCTGGATGCGCGCCACCCAGTCCGAGGTGAAGCGCGACATGGAGATGGCGCGGGACGAGGTGCGGGTGATGACGGTGCATGGCGCCAAGGGACTGGAGGCGCCGATCGTCATTCTCGCCGACACCACGACGCCGCCGCAGGGCTTTTATCCGCCAAAGCTGCTGTCGCTGCCGGCCGACAAGGCGGCGCCGGACACGCCGGCGCGACTGATCTGGGCGACTGCGAAAGCCAATGATATCGGTCCGATGGGCGCGGCGCGCGAGACAGCGCTCGGCGAGGCGCGCGACGAATACCGGCGGCTCCTGTATGTGGCAATGACCCGCGCGATCGAACGGCTGATCGTCTGCGGCGTCGAAGGCAAGAACAAGCCGCCGGAGGGCTGCTGGTACGAGCTCGTGGTCGGCGCCCTGAAAGAACATTGCGCGACGGAACAAGCCGACGACGGCACGCGCGAGGTGTTGCGCTACCGAAAGACAGCGGATGCCGTCACGGGTACGGCGGCATCCACCGGCACGCCCGCGCCGGCGATTACGATCCCCGGCTGGCTCAACGCCATAGCCGATCCCGCGCCCGTCCGCGACGCGCCGATCAAACCATCGGGCTTCGTCGACGATCCCGGAGCGAGAGAGCAGCCCGGCGCCCGCGAGGCGCGACGGCGGAGAATACTTCGCGGCAACATCGTGCACCGGCTGATGCAATCGCTGCCGGACATTCCACAGGATGCGCGGCCTGATGCGGCGTGCCGCTACATCGAATGCCAGAACACCGACTTGAGCGAGATCGAGCGTGACGCGATTGTGAATGGCATCGTCGCCATGCTTGGCGATCCACAATTTGCCCCGCTGTTCACGCCGGGCAGCCGGGCCGAGGTTCCCATCGTCGGCCGCATCAAGGGCCGCACCGTGACCGGCGTGGTGGACCGGCTGGTGGTCGCGCCCGATATGGTCCTGATCGCTGACTACAAGACCAATCGTCCGGCGCCGAAAAGCCTCGCGGAGACGCAGCAGCACTATCAAGGCTATATCGTGCAGCTGTCGCTTTATCGCGCGGTGCTGGCACGGCTCTATCCAAACCGGCCCATCCGCGCCGCTTTGGTGTGGACGGATGTCCCGGCCCTGAGCGAAATTCCGGCAGAAGCGCTCGATGCGGCTCTTGCAGCCCTCACCACCCCGTGATCCGCCTTGACGCTCCACCGGAGCGTCCATACGTTCCTGCCTCCCCGGGGTCCGCTATTCCCGATTCGAAATAACGAGGTGTCCCATGACCGTTGGCAAGGTGTCCGACGCGAACTTCGAGACCGAGGTGCTCAAGTCGACCAGCCCGGTCGTTGTCGACTTCTGGGCCGAGTGGTGCGGCCCGTGCCGCATGATCGCGCCGGCGCTCGAGGAGATCGCGGGCACCATGGGCGACAAGGTCAAGATCGTGAAGCTCAATGTCGATGAGAACCCGGGGGTGGCATCGAAATACGGCATCATGTCGATTCCGACCCTGATGATCTTCAAGAACGGCGAGATGGCCGCCCGCCAGGTCGGAGCGGCGCCGAAGCAGAAGCTCGAACAGTGGATCACCACCACGGTCTGAACACCTGAACTTGCCGAAATTTTTCTGCGATGGCCGGCCAAAAGCCGGCCATCGGCGTTAAGGACCCATGGTCCGTCGCTTGTGTCTCCCGCTCGCTCCCATGGAGGCCTTGTCGGTCGATGAGGTCCCAGTTGGCCGGGAATGGCAATACGAGCCGAAGTGGGACGGCTTTCGCTGCGTGGTGTTCCGCGACGGCGACACGATCACGCTGCAATCGAAGTCCGGCAAGCCGCTGACGCGCTATTTCCCCGACATGCTCGAAGCGGTCCGGGCGCTCGATACCAAGCACTTCGTGCTCGACGGCGAGATCGTCGTGCCCCAGGGCAAGGTGTTCTCGTTCGACACGCTGCTGCAACGCATTCATCCGGCGGCGAGCCGCATTCGGAAACTTGCCAAGGAAACACCGGCACTGCTGATCGTGTTCGATCTTCTCGCCGACGGGAAAGCCCAGCTGGTCGACCACCCGCTGACTGAACGCCGCAAGCGGCTGGAGACGTTCGCGCGCAAGCATTTCTCGAAGCAGGGCCGCGTGCGACTATCGCCCACAACCACCAAGCTCGCTGAAGCGAAGAAATGGCTGACGCGGGTAGGCGCGACGCTCGACGGCATCATCGCCAAGCGACGCGACCAGCCCTATCGCGCCGGGGACCGCACCGGCATGCAGAAGATCAAGAATTACCGATCGGCAGACTGCGTGGTCGGCGGCTTTCGCTACAACGAGGGCAAGCCCGTGGTCGGCTCGCTGCTGCTCGGGCTCTATGACGATGACGGCAAGCTCAACCACGTTGGCTTCACCTCGTCGATCCCTCGCGAGGACAAGCCTGCGCTGACCAAGAAGCTAGAGAAGCTGATCGGGCCGCCGGGATTTACCGGCAATGCGCCGGGCGGTCCGAGTCGCTGGTCGACCGCGCGCTCGGCGGAATGGCAGCCGCTCGAACCGAGGCTCGTCGTCGAGGTCAGCTACGACCATTTCTCCGGCGACCGCTTCCGCCACGGCACTCGGCTGATGCGCTGGCGGCCGGACAAGTCGCCGAAGCAGTGCACCATGGATCAGGTGGCGCAGAAGAAGGCTGACTTGCTGAAGCTCTTGAAATGATCAGGTCGGCGGCGTGCCGTTCAACGCCAGCACCTCGCCGGCGAGGTAGAGCGAGCCGGTGATCAGGATGCGCGGCGCCGGCGCCAGATCGAGACGCGCGACCGCGGCCAGCGCCGCTTCGATGGTGTCGCGACTCTCGGCCGGTATGCCGACACCGCGCGCCAGGTCGACCAGCATTTCGGCCGGCACGCTTTTGTCCTGCCGCGGCACCGGAACAGCGATGACGCGGCGCGCTATGCCGGAAAAATTGCGGAGGAACCCGGCGTTATCCTTGGTCGTCAGCATGCCGACGATCAGCACGAGCGGGCGCGGCACCCGCTCCTCGATGTCGCCCAGAGCCGCCGCCACCACGCGGCCGCCGTCGGCGTTGTGGCCGCCGTCGAGCCACAGCTCGCTTTCCGGCGGAGTCAGTGCCTTCAGCGCGCCTTGGGTGAGGCGCTGCATCCGCGCCGGCCAATCGGCCTTGGCGATGCCGGCCTCGAACGCCGGCAATGGCAGCGCGAGGCCCGCGGCGCGCAACGTTGCGATGGCGGTTCCGGCGTTCTCGACCTGATGGCGGCCGCCGAGCTTCGGCAGCGGCAGATCGAGCAACCCGTCGTCATCCTGATAGACCAGGCGGCCATGCTCGCCGTGCACGCTCCAGTGCTCGCCGGCGACGCGGAGCGGCACACGCAGCCGCCGCGCCTCAGCCTCGATCACCATCAGCACCGCATCGGTCTGCGGCGCGATCGCCGCCGGCACGCCGCGCTTGAGGATCGCGGCCTTCTCGGCGGCAATCTTCTCGATGCTATCGCCGAGGAATTCCAGATGATCCATTGAAACAGGCGTGATCGCGCAGGCGAGCGGCGTTTCGATCACGTTGGTCGCATCGAGCCGCCCACCGAGGCCGACCTCAAGCAGCGTCACATCCGCGGGCGCGCGCGCGAACAGCAAAAATGCCGCGGCGGTCTCGATCTCGAACACAGTGATCGGCTCAGTGCCGTTGGCGCGCTCGCACTCCTCCAGCACGGCGGCAAGCGCCGCGTCGCTGACAAGCCGGCCGCCACCCGGCGCACCAATCCTAAAGCGCTCGTTGAAGCGGACGAGATGTGGCGAGGTGTAAACGTGCACGCTCTTGCCGGCCGCCTCCAGCACGGCGCGCATGAAGGCGACCGTCGAGCCCTTGCCGTTGGTGCCGGCGACATGAATGACCGGCGGCAAACGCCGCTCCGGATGATCGAGCTTGTCGAGAAGGCGTTGGATCCGGTCGAGCGAGAGATCGATGCGCTTGGGATGCAGTGCCAGCAGCCGCGCGATGATGGGTTCGTAGGCGCTCATGCGCTTGCCACGCCGCGCGGCGTCTTAAGCCTGCGCGGTCCAAGTTTCGGGCGCGGCGGGCGGCAGTTCCGTGGTGCTGAGACCTTCCGGCGGCCGCTCGGTCTTGGTCAGCACGCGGCATAGCTCGGCCAAGGTCGCCCGCAGCTTGTGGCGATGCACCACCATGTCGATCATGCCGTGGTCGCGCAGATATTCCGATTTCTGAAAGCCGTCGGGCAGCTTCTCGCGGATGGTCTGCTCGATCACCCGCGGCCCGGCAAAGCCGATCAGCGCGCCGGGTTCGGCGATCTGCACGTCGCCCAGCATGGCATAGGACGCGGTGACGCCGCCGGTGGTCGGGTTGGTCAGCACGACGATGTAGGGCCGCTTGGCGTCACGCAGCATCTGCACCGCCACCGTGGTGCGCGGCAATTGCATGAGCGACAAGATGCCCTCCTGCATGCGTGCGCCGCCGGAGGCGGCGAACATGATGAAGGGCGTGCCGCGGTCGACCGCGGTCTCCAGCCCGGTGATGACCGCCTCGCCCGCCGCCATGCCGAGCGAGCCGCCCATGAAATCGAAATCCTGGACGCCGACCGTCACCGGCGTGCCTTCGAGCTTGCCGTAGCCGACCTTGATCGCGTCGATCAGGCCGGTCTTAGTGCGGGCGTCTTTCAGGCGGTCGGCGTAACGGCGCTCGTCGCGGAATTTCAACGGATCGATCGAGCCGGTCGGCACCGGGATTTCTTCCCATGTCTCGTCATCGAAGATCGACTTCATCCGCGCCACCGCGCCCATGCGCATATGGTAGTTCGAGCTTGGGATGACGAACTGGTTGGCCTCGACGTCCTTGTAGAATACGAGCTGACCGCTCTCCGGACATTTGATCCAGAGATTTTCCGGCGAATCGCGCCGGTTTAGGAAACTGCGAATCTTCGGGCGGACGACGTTGGAGATCCAGTTCATCGAAAGACTCTCAACTCCCCGGGCGTCATGGCCGGGCTCGTCCCGGTCATCCACACCTTCCCTACATATAATAGCTCTAGGCGTGGATGCCCGGCACGAGACCGGGCATGACGAACTTAAATTATGGCGCTTTTTGCTTTGCCCTGCGAACGCCGCCGGCCAGCTCTGAGACGAGTTGGGTCACCGCCTTCACCGTGCGGGACGTTGCCTTGCCGTTTTTATCCAGACTTTCCTTCACCACGTTAACCAGGGCCGAGCCGACCACCACGCCCTCGGCGCCTGCGGCGATGGCGCGCGCCTGCTTCGCGGTGCGGACGCCGAAACCGACCGCCACCGGCAGTTTGGTGTGGCGCTTGATCCGCGTCACCGCGGCGTGGACCTTATCGGTGTCGGGCGCCGCCGAGCCGGTGATACCGGTGATCGAGACGTAATAGACAAAGCCCGAAGTGTTGGCGAGCACCGCTGGCAGCCGCTTGTCGTCGGTGGTCGGCGTCGCCAGGCGGATGAAATTCAATCCGGCCTTGAGCGCCGGGAGACAAAGCTCCTCGTCCTCCTCGGGCGGCAGGTCTACCACGATCAGACCGTCGACGCCGGCGGACTTGGCATCGGCCAAAAACTTCGTCACGCCGTAGATGTAGATCGGATTGTAGTAGCCCATCAGCACGATCGGCGTGCCGCTGTCGCTTTTGCGGAACGCGCGGATCATGCCGAGCGTCTTGACCATGTCCTGGCCGGCGTTCAGCGCGCGCAATCCGCCGGCCTGGATCGCCGGCCCATCCGCCATCGGATCGGTGAAAGGCATGCCGAGTTCGATGACGTCGGCGCCGGCCTTCGGCAGCGCCTTCATAATCTCCAGCGACGTTTTGGTGTCGGGATCGCCCGCCATCGTGAAGGTGACAAGCGCGGCGCGGCCTTCGCGCTTTACGTCCGCGAAGCGTTGATCGATGCGAGTGGTCATTTGCGAGAACGCAGATTGGGGTCGGCGAGCGGCAGCGTGCCCTGACGGCGCTCCCGCATCTCCGCCATGCGGATGTTAATGGTGCCGAGCATGATCAGGACGAACATGCCCCCGAACACAAACCACTCTTTGCTGGTGATCGGCGCACCGGTCGCGAACAGCCGTGCTTTTAGAAAATACAGGATGTAGCCGGTGCCGAAGATGACAAGCGTCCACCCGGTGCGGCCCTGCCGGGGCATGCCGCTCCACCAGGCGTAAAGCCGCATCACAGCTTGCCCCCGAGGTGCTTCGCCACGCTGTCGAGGTCCTTGTCGCCGCGGCCGGAGAGGTTGACCACCAGCAGGTGATCCTTCGGCTTGTTCGGCGCGATGTCGCCGAGCTTGGCCAGCGCATGACACGGCTCCAGCGCCGGAATGATGCCTTCGAGGCGGCTGCAAAGCTGGAACGCGGCCAGCGCCTCCCTGTCGGTCGCGGAGAGGAATTTCACCCGGCCGAGGTCAGCGAGCCAGGCGTGCTCAGGCCCGATGCCGGGATAGTCGAGGCCGGCGGAGATCGAATGCGCCTCCTCAATCTGGCCGTCGTCGTCCATCAGGAGATAGGTGCGGTTGCCGTGCAGCACGCCGGGCCGCCCGCCCGCGACCGAGGCGGCATGCTGCTTCTTCAGCCCATGACCGGCCGCCTCGACGCCGTAAATCTCGACGTTGCGGTCGTCGAGGAATGGATGGAACAGGCCCATGGCATTCGAGCCGCCGCCGATACAGGCGATCAGCGAATCCGGCAGCCGGCCTTCGGCCTCCTGCATCTGTGCGCGGGTCTCGTCACCGATGATGCATTGGAAGTCGCGCACCATCATCGGATAGGGATGCGGGCCGGCGACCGTGCCGATGCAGTAGAACGTATTCGACACGTTGGTCACCCAGTCGCGCAACGCTTCGTTCATCGCATCTTTCAATGTCTTGGCGCCCGACTCGACGGGCCGTACCTGGGCGCCCAGAGCCTGCATGCGCAGCACGTTCGGCTGCTGTCGCGCCACGTCGAGCGCGCCCATGAACACCACGCATTCGAGACCAAACTTGGCACATAGCGTCGCAGTCGCAACGCCGTGCATGCCGGCGCCGGTCTCGGCGATGACACGCGGCTTGCCCATGCGCTTGGCCAGCATGATCTGGCCCAGCACGTTGTTCACCTTGTGCGCACCGGTGTGGTTGAGGTCTTCGCGCTTGAAATAGATCTTGGCGCCGCCAAAATGTGCAGTCAGGCGCTCGGCGAGATAGAGCGGCGATGGCCGCCCGACGTAGTTCTTCAGATGGCCGTCCATCTCGCGCTTGAACGTCGGATCGGCCTTGGCCGCCGCGTAGGCCT
>Ga0136846_1227073_pt1 | contig 15601 bp, 14 predicted proteins | sample HopSoiMetagenom2_FD_96841 | JGI IMG/M metagenome (GOLD analysis project Ga0136846, IMG submission 96841) | Grasslands soil microbial communities from Hopland, California, USA - 2 Assembly 2016 (version 4) | ecosystem: Environmental > Terrestrial > Soil > Grasslands | place: USA: Hopland... | reverse complement strand
CAGTCAATAAAAATATTCCAACTGCCAAAGCAAAGGCAGCGGTTGCCGGTAAACCTGAGAAGCCAGCAGCTACAGAAAACAAAAACGATAGTACCGACCGCTACTTCCAGGCGTGGCACCATGTGCGTATTTTTTCCGATTCCATGCAGGCGGTATCAGACAGCCTGTGGTACTCAGGCAAGGATTCCATTTTTAGATTATTCACCAACCCGGTTCTGTGGGCCAGCAAAAGCCAGATCACCGGTGATACTATACTCCTGTATACAAAGAATAAGAAGCCAGACAAAATGAATGTATTCGAGAACGGTTTTGCCATAAATACCAGTGATTCTGCAGGCAGCATGTATAACCAGATAAAAGGCAATCGCCTGAATGGTTATTTCAAGGATGGGGAAATGGATTATATGCGGGCTACGGGTAATGGCGAAAGCATCTATTATGTGAAGGATGATAAGGGAAAGCTGGTAGGTATCAACAACGCCACCAGCGACATCATCGACATGCGCTTCAAGAACAAGGAGCTGAATAAAGTAGTTTTCATAAGCGAAGTAAACGGTACCATGTACCCTGTAAAACAGGCTAAAGACGAAAACAAAATGCTTCGTAACTTTAAATGGCTCGATAGTCTTCGGCCAAAAACAAAGTTTGAATTGTTTGAAGATATTAAAAAGCCTGTTATCATAACAGATAGCACGTTAATGGACAGCACTCTCATGGATAGCACCCTGATTGACAGCCTGCACCTGGATAGAATAAAAGTGGATAGTTCAAAAATATCACTGCCCAAAAATCCCCTGAAAGATCCGAAAAAGGAAACTCCAACGGAGTTACCAAAAGGAAAGGACCCGCAAAAAGAAAAGCCGCTGTTTAGAAAACCTGCGATGAGCAGTAAGAAGGATTCACTGTAATTATTAGTTAAAACGCCCTGGTATTACATTAACAGTCAGTTAATCAATACATTTGGCATTATTTTCGTTCCCATCAATTCAACCATTGATCAATACACCAGCTAATAACGGTCAGGTGTGTGCAGAACGGCCAGCCGTATACGCCCCTTAGCTGTTTGTAGAGATTGTATTTTATCATTGAAAATCAAAAATTGTTTTTCATGAAAAGGATCTCCATAACCCTGCCCGTTATATTATTGATTATGCTGGTAAGCCAACGTGCTTCCGCGCAGGACTACCGCCTGGCAGCTGGTGTGCGGCTTGGTAACACCTCTCCTACTTTAAGCAACGGCATTTCGGTTAAATACTTCGCTACCGATAAAACAGCGCTGGAAGGTATTGTAGCATGGGGCAACCGTTTTGGTTTTGGCGGCTTGCTGGAAGTGCACAACAAATTCACCACACCCGGTTTAAGCTGGTTTATTGGCGGTGGCGCCTATGTTGGTTTTCAGGACGGCGATACCTACCTGGGCCCAACCGGTATTGTAGGATTGGATTACAAATTCACCAATGCGCCCGTCAATCTCTCCCTCGACTGGAAACCCGAGCTCGACATTCTTCCTGAGATCAATTTTATCCCGGATGCTTTTGCGCTTACTATTCGATTTACGTTGAAATAACATAGGTTGACGAGTTGACCAGTTGACCAGTTAACCAGGAAATACAGTTCTGAGTTTTTGGGTTCGTTGAGTTTCTGGGTTGCAGGGACTCGCCCACTCATTAAGGCTGCCCTTTCACCTATATCAAACAATCATACTTTTCCAGTTTCCTTTATCAACTTTATCAACCCTATCAACCTGCCCTGTAGATTTCCCAATCCCACCTTTTTACCTGGTCAACTGATCAACTGGTCAACTTCCTCCTTACTTCCCCAAACGTCCAAGGCTCACAAAAGGCAACCTGTCAACTCCTGCAACCCAATCTTAAAAACTTACATCCTACATATGTCATTGCTGCAAAATACCGCACTTACAATAAAATAACACTCAAATACGCGCCTTATTTTGCGTTATTTATCCATATTTAATTACATTTTTGCGTATTCTTGCCACATTCCCTTTATATTTGAGTTGAAACCAACTAACAGATTATGCTGAAAAAAGAACGTCAGGCATACATCCTGCATCAGGTAAACCTGCACAATAAAGTACTTTCTTCCCTGCTTAGTCATGAGATCCGGGTGTCGGAAGACACCATCCGCCGCGATTTAATGGAGCTTTCAGACGAAGGCAAACTGATAAAAGTTCATGGCGGCGCCCTTTCCCATTCCTTTAACGACGTAACCTATTCCGGTTTGAGCGTGTACTCGCAGGACCAGAAAAAGATAATTGGACAAAAAGCCGCAGCACTCATCCAGGATGGCATGTTTGTGCTCACCAGTGGTGGCACTACCATTATTGAAATGGCCCGGGCCCTGCCCCCAGCCTTAAGAGCAACATTCATTTCAGGCAGTATTCCAGCCATACTCGAATACATGCAACATCCCAATATTGAAGTGATAATGATCGGCGACCGGGTATCAAAAAATGCCAAGATCACCATTGGCGCAGAAGCCATTGCCAAGATCAAAAATATAAATGCGGACCTGTGCTTCCTGGGCATAAACGCCATCGATATAAAACGAGGCACTACCGAAAACGACTGGGAAATAGCACAGCTGAAGAAGATCATGATCGACTCCTCACAAAAAGTAGTGTGCTGCACCATTTCAGAAAAGATAAACACCCTGCAGCCCATTCACATTTGCAATATTTCAGACATAGACATCCTGATCACCGAATTACCTCCCGATTCTCCGGTATTAAAACCGTACATCGATGCAGGCATTCAGGTACTGTAATTAACTATTACGCCCTTGCCTACCTGCACTTCCCCAAACGATATGCAGAAAGCCATGCAAAATCCGTACTGGTAGTTTTCGTATTACGATAAACGGTATTAGTATATAATTAAGTTCCTCCCGGTAAATCGGGAGGACTTTTGCTTTTAGCGTACTTCAAACACCTTGAAAATGAAGGCGGATTTTTTTTGTGCGGGGTACATGAAATTATCGGTAGCTTTATAATACCGTAAAATGGTGCTTATGAAACCAACGATCATTAACCACCCTTTCCATGTTATTAAACTGGATTATGTAAGCGAAGCGCCGCTAAGCACTTTAGAACAGGAAGCGATAGAAAAATATGTGGAACTGCACAATGGGTCACAAGCTTATAAAGATGTATTGACCCGGTTACATACTTATTATACAGGCACCGATAAAATATTGCAACAATGCCAGGGCATATTCAACAACCTGCAAAACGAATACCTGTTGCTAACCCCCATGTTGCATTACCTGCAGGAAGGTGGTCCGCTTACAGATAATGAAATAGAATCAATTGATGAAAGTGAACGCGTTTGTTACGATACGCAGCCATTACTTACAGAGCTGCATAATTTTAACCACAGCTACGATGTGTATATCGATGGATTGCGGGCAGCAGAACAGGAGTTTGCCACCGTTGAAAAACAACAGGAACAACTGGAACAGTTGTTTGACGTGTTCGACGATAAATATTTCTCCCCTATAATCAGGGATTATAAAAACATGGAGATCGATATTTGTACGCTGGATGAGAACTTTGATGATTTCAGAGGCGCTTTTTCCGACCTGATCCATTTCGTAGACAAAATGTATGAAGCCCGCGCCGCATTTCTTGATCAGCACATTCAATTACACAATAAAATAGTAGAGCTCGATAAAGACATCGTAGCCCTGTTTGCCGCCATAAATGGTGAAGATGCTAATTAATATTTCCAAAGAAGATATAGGCCAGGGCGATCGAGGTAATTACCCCTACCAGGTCGGCCAGTAACATAGACCCAATGGCATACCGGGTATCCTTTATGGAAACGGCGCCAAAATACACCGCCACTACATAGAAGGTAGTATCAGATGCCCCCTGGAAAATGCCGGAGAGACGGCTGGCAAACGAATCGGGACCGTTTGCGATCATGGTGCTCACCATCATACCCCGGGCAGCGCCGCCGCTTAACGGGCGAATTAACGCCGTAGGCAATCCATCTACAAACCGGGTATCGGCCCCCAGGTAAGCAAAGAAGTTTTTGATGCCATCGATCACCACATCGAAGGTACCGCTGGTACGCAGCATACTCACAGCCACCAGAATGCCCACCAAATAAGGAATAATACGAATAGCAGTATCGAAACCATTTTTGGCCCCGTCTATAAACGCATCGAAAATATTTATCCTTTTATAAAGTCCACCCAGTATGATCAGCAGGAACACCAGCAGGATCAGGCCATTGCTCAGAACGCTGCTAAAGAACTGTACACCGCCGGCGCTCAGGGTGGTAATATACCAAACGATCAGGGCCACTACCGCAGAAATTCCCAGCACCCACATAACAATTACCGGTTGCAATAGCCTGATCTGTTGCCTGAACGAAACGATGATCATGGCCGTCATGGTGCCGATAAACGTAACGATCATACAGGGCAGAAACACATCGGTAGGATCGCTGGCATGCTGGGCCGCCCTGATGGCAATAACACTTACCGGAATAATATTGAAACCCGCCGCATGTAAACACAGGAACATGATCTGGGCATTGGAGGCCACGTCTTTTTTTGGGTTCAGCTCCTGCAGGCTTTGCATGGCCTTCAACCCAAAAGGGGTGGCCGCATTATCGAGCCCCAGTAAATTGGCGGAAAAATTCATGATCATATGACCCATGGCCGGATGGCCCTTGGGCACCTCGGGGAACAGCTTTGAGAAGAAAGGACCGATGATCCGCGACAGCAGGTTGATGCCCCCCGCCCTTTCGGCAATGCTCATAAAACCCATGAACAGGGCCAGCATGCCTATTAATTCAATACACAGCGTTACCGCATCTTTACAGGTATCTACAATACCATTGGATACCTGGATCCGGGTTTTTACATCACCCGCGCCTACCTGGCCACTGCTATCCAGGGCAGCGGCCTTTGCTGCATTGGCCACGGCAACCGGGCTCATCTGCACCTGCACTGAATCGCCTTTTTTACCCACCACCATGGAGCTGAAGATCTGCTTTTCACCACAGGCGGCAAACTTAAAAACAGCCACTAAAATGGATATAAGAATAAAGGCGCTCCAGATGCGACTCAATGCCATAAGGGAAATAAGATTAAGCGTTGAAGATAAAGGAATCCGGCCATATATTAGTACCCGGTAATACCCTATCTTTGCGCGCCGAAAACAGTTTTCAGTTTTGCGTTCCTGGTTCTGAGTTTCCTGAAAATCAGCCACTCAGAACAATTGACCCGGGAACTAGAAACGAAGAACATAGAATTAAAAACTTAGAAAATGGCTTTACAAGCAGGAATTGTCGGATTACCGAACGTTGGGAAATCAACCTTATTTAACGCAGTGAGTAACAGTGCCAAAGCACAAGCCAGCAACTATCGTTTCTGTACTATCGATCCGAATGTTGGACTGGTTGATGTGCCCGATGCCCGCCTGCAAAAACTGGCAGAACTGGTGCATCCTGATAGAATTGTTCCTACCCAGATTGAAATTGTGGACATTGCCGGTCTGGTGCGTGGCGCCAGCAAGGGTGAAGGACTGGGGAATAAATTCCTGGGTAACATCCGCGAAGTGGATGCCATTATTCACGTAATTCGCTGTTTTGAAGATGAGAACATTTTACGTGACGAAGGCGCCATCAACCCCGTAAGCGATAAAGAGATCATTGATATTGAATTACAGCTGAAAGACCTGGAAAGTGTTGACAAGAAAATAAGCCGGGTTGAAAAACAGGCGCGCATCGATCCCAAGTTGAAAGTAGAATACGACGTACTGGTTCGTTGTAAAGAACACCTGGAAAAAGGCAAAAGCATTCGTGGATTGGCACTTACCAAAGAAGAGCGCCCGGCCATTGCTGACCTGTTCCTGCTCACTGAAAAACCGGTGTTGTACGTAGCCAATGTGGATGAAGCAAGTATGCATACCGGTAACAAGTTCTCAGACGCCCTGCAGGAAGCCATTAAAGGTGAAAACGCACAGGTGATCATCATGAACAACAACATTGAAGCCCAGATCAGTGAAATGGAAGACCCTGCAGACAAGCAGATGTTCATGGAAGAATACAAAATGACAGAACCCGCCCTTGATCGTCTGATCCATTCAGCATATAAATTACTGAACCTGCAAACCTATTTCACCGCCGGGGTGCAGGAAGTTCGCGCCTGGACGATCCACGAAGGCTGGAAAGCTCCTCAGGCCGCCAGCGTTATTCATACTGATTTTGAAAAAGGCTTTATCAAGGCGGAAGTAATTGCCTATAACGACTATATCACCTACGGTTCAGAAGCCGCCTGCCGCGATGCCGGTAAACTGCGCATCGAGGGTAAGGAGTATATTGTGAAGGATGGCGATGTGATGCATTTTAGATTTAACGTGTAAACTTAAACGAATACATTAATAGCAAAAAGGGCTATCACGTTTTATAAAGTGATAGCCCTTTTTGTTGTACTATATACATCAGCAGTTTTGCTAAAATATTTATCAATTTCGTTCATTAGTTTATTTTTTTTTATTATATTTGGTATACTAATCAGAAATACTCTATCAATGGAAAAGGTAACCCTAACGAAGCTGTATGAAGCGTTGGCGCAAAAGGTGGGTAGAAATGAAGCTGAATGCCTTACCCAATATGTTGAAATAAAAGTAAAAGACGAATTGAATAATAAAACTGAAATATTAGCTACAAAAAAAGATCTCTTTGTATTAAAAGAAGAAATTCACAGTCTACGCAATGAAATGAAGGAGCATTCGCTTTCCCAACAAAAATGGATGTTAAGTACCTTCATTACTGTCGTATTAATGATCATGGGTCTGTATGCTACCATATTATTAAAACATTAAGCAGTTCCCTTAAAATATAAAAGGCTATGAGTATTGGAACATTAGCAGCGAAAGATAAGATCATTGCCAGGCAAAAAAAATGGTTGGAGAGAATTTTCATTCTCATAGTGATATTGTTAATGGGTTTGTATCCGCTCATTTTATTAAAACTCTAGCCGCCCGGCCTCCCCTCTTTTTCTTAACAGCAATAAACTTTTACCGGTAATATACGTTGTAATTCCTGTGATTTATAACGTTTAACAATCAATTTTGCCATGACGGCGATCTGATTGATTTGTATTAATTTTGCACCATGATAGACTACAAAGAACTGATACCAGCCGATTTTGCTCCGGATTCAAGAGTATGGGTGTACCAAAGCAGCCGGTTATTTATGATGAGTGAAGCTTTGCATATTGAAGAGCTGCTAAATAATTTCGCCGCTAACTGGCAATCGCATGGCGCCCCGGTAAAAGGTTATGGAAACCTGTTCTTTGGTCAGTTTGTTGTGTTGATGGCCGATGAACGTGCTACGGGTGTAAGCGGTTGCAGCACCGACAGCTCGGTTCGCCTCATAAAACAAATTGAACAGCTGTTCAATGTAAATATGTTCGACCGGCAAATGCTCACGTTTCAGGTAAAAGATAAAGTGCAAATGTTGCCACTCTCTCAATTGCAATACGCAATCAATAATAATTTCATTTCACCAGATACGCTTTACTTCAACAACCTGGTTCAAACAAAAGAAGAACTGGAAAATAAATGGCTGATACCGGTAAAAGATAGCTGGCTGGCCAAACGGGTATCATTGAGTTTGTAAATTTTAAAACTGCATCATAAATGCAGTCCCCTGTCCTTCTATTGATTGCACCTGAATATTACCCTTGTGCAGCATCATAATTTGTTTACATAAGCTTAAACCAATACCACTGCCGCTTTTTTTAGTGCTGAAAAATGGAATGAATATTTTATCCAGCACCTCTTCGGGCATTCCGGTACCGTTGTCTGCTACTTTAATGACCGTTCTATGGTTATTGGCAAAATAGGCGGATAGAATAATGCGCGGTTCTTCCCGTTCCTTCACGGCTTCCATGGCGTTCACCACCAGGTTAATCAGCACCTGCTCCAGCAGGTTAGTATCCGCATCCAGTTGCAGATCGGGATCTTTTAAAATGATCTCCATCTCAATGTTCTTTTGATCCAGTGTAGGCTGCATCAGGTGATGCAGGTTTTCGAACAGATCGCGCACATAAATTTTCTTCAGGTTCAACGTGGTGATCTTGTTCAGGTTGCGATACGTTTCCGCAAATTTCAACAACCCCTCACTCCTTCTTTTAATGGTATCTATGCCTAATTCCAGGTCGTCCATGGAGCCGGATTCCAGCTCAGGCCGCACGGCAAATTGTTGCAGCCGGTATTTCAACGTTTCGGCCAATGAGGAGATGGGGGCAATGGAATTCATGATCTCATGCGTCATTACACTCAACAGCTTTTGCCAGGCTTTTGATTCGGTTTCATCCAATGCTTCACTCACGTTTTGAAAAGCAATCAGTTTAAACTTGCTGCCATCGGTTTGAAAAGCTGTGGCAGACATCAATAATTTAAATGATGTTTTCTCGCTATGCGCAGTAGCGATCTTTGTTTCACCTGGCTTTAATAAAGTCACCTGCCGGTACAGTTCCCCATCGCGACGAGCCAGCGAATGAATGGTTTTCAGATATGGCAGTTGCAGCATCCGTTTCAACGATTCGTTCATCCACACCACTTCCCCGTTGTGCTCGCGGTACGATAAAATACCGGTATCAACCAGCTCCAGAATTTTTTGCAGGTACTGGAACTGCGTTTCCTTTTCTTTACTGATTACTTTAAATGTAGAATTGATCTCATTGAAACCTTTACGCAATGGTTGAAGTTCTACAGGCGCATGCTTTACATCGAAATAACGGGAGAAATCGCGATAATGTACCGATTCAACAAACTGGTTCAACTCGGTATGCGCTTTTCGTAGAAAGCGAAATATGGCAATTATGCCATAAATGATCAACGGCACCATAATTACCAGTAATTCATACCGGCCTTTCACCAGAAAAAATGAAGCTACGGTCAGGGTGATAAATAAATATACCACCTGAAAAATGATCCGCCATTCAAATCGTTTATAGAACAAGCTAATTATTTAAAGTAAATGTTTAATTTTTTAGGGGGCACTCTGTCAACCTCCTGCTTTCTTCCTCCAAACCTTCTTCCACCTCGTTAACTTGTTAACTCGTCAACTGATCAACTCGTCAACTGGTCAGCTTCCCCTCATATATCGTACTTACTCAACCTTCGATACAACGCCGTCCTCGTTAATCCCAACTCCTTTGCTGCGCGGGTAATATTTCCATTGTGTTTTTCAATTACGTGCAGAATGGTATTCTTTTCTACGGCACTCAGGTTTAGTTCATCGGGTTCTTTTTCCTGCGACATATTTGATTCAATGGGTGAGAAAATAAGATCCGTTGCCTGCAGCACATGCCCGTCGCTCATGATCACTGCCCGCTCAATGGTATATTGCAATTCCCTGATGTTACCGGGAAAATGATAGGCCAGCAATTTCTCAATCGCTTTATCATCAAACTCCATTACCGGTTTCAGGTATTTATTGCTGTACAACTGACTGAAATGCCTCGCCAGCAAAATAATATCGTTGCCGCGTTTACGTAAGGGTGGCACCATGATCTCTACCGTGTTGATACGATAGATAAGGTCTTTCCTGAAACGGTTCTCATTAGCCAGTTCAGTTAACGGAACGTTGGTAGCGCAAATAAGCCGGATGTCAACCGGCAACGGATCGTTGGTCCCCAGCTTAATCACCTGCCGGTTCTGTAATACGCTTAATAATTTGGCTTGCTGATGCAGGGAGATATTGCCGATCTCATCCATAAAAAGCGTACCGCCATTAGCCGCCTCAAAACGGCCCACACGGTCTTCCCGCGCATCGGTGAACGCACCCTTTTTATGACCGAACAGCTCACTCTCAAACAAAGTTTCGGTGAGGGCGCCCACATCCACTTTTACATAGGCTTTCTTGGCCCGCAGCGATTGCTGGTGAATGGCTTTAGCGATCAGGTCTTTTCCGGTCCCGTTCTCACCCAATATCAAAATGTTGGCATCGGTAGGTGCTATCTTTTCTATTTTATAAAAGATATCATTCATTATCTCCGATTCGCCCAGCAGTTCAGTCCCGATAATAGAATCGTTACTGCGCTGCGCAGGCGATGAGGATTTGCCCTCCTTCTTTTTTAACGCATCCTTTATGGTTATGATCAGCTTTTCATTGTGCCAGGGTTTTACTACAAAATCCGCAGCCCCTTCTTTCAGCGATCGTACGGCAAGGTCAATATCGCCATAAGCCGTGATCATGATGACAGCTGCTTCTGATTTAAATTCCTTCACTTTCTTCAACCAGAACAACCCCTCGTTTCCTGTATTAATGGAACTGTTGAAATTCATGTCGAGCAGGATCACATCAAATTGCTGCTTCGATAATAACCAACGCAAATTTTCGGGGTTCTTTTCTGTTACTACTTCTTTTGCCTCTGTTTTCAGCAGCAATCGCACAGCAGTCAGTACATCCACGTCATCGTCAATCACCAGTATGGTAGCGTTCTTCAGTAACATAACTTTATTTAAAAATTTCGGTTCTATGCAACATTCTTCACTACAATTATACCATAATTACAAAGCCGTAGCAAACAATATTTTATGAAGCAACAGCTGATTTGCACCAGTGTATCAAAAGCGTACAGTTATTGTACTGGTTGCGAACAGCCGAACACCATTTTACAGTGTAATAGCTTGTAAATCACATTGCTTATATTCTGGCATATTGTTGCGAGGTATGCTGTATCGCTTCGGATTACATTAAAAATAAATACAGTGGATAGAGTTATTGCAAAAAAGAAATGGACCTCTAAACGGATTGTAACCATTGCAGGTATTGCTGCAATCGCCCTGCTGATACTGGGCAGCTATTATTTCACTTCCGGCAAAAGCCGGCTGAATGTAGATACGGAACGCCTTACCATCAGTGAAGTAAAAAAAGGCCCCTTCCAGGTAACCATCGCCATCAACGGCATTGTATTACCCCAGACTTCTATCTATCTCGATGCGCAGGAAGGCGGGCGTGTTGAACAGAAATATGTTGAAGACGGCGCCATGATGCAGGAAGGCCAGCCCATTCTGCGATTAAGCAACCCCGACCTGGAACTGAGCCTGGCCAACCAGGAAACCAGTGTGTTCAATGTATTGACACAAATGCAGATCGCCCGTAACAATGCCCAGCAAAATACTGTAGCCCGTTTGAACCAGATGGCTGAAGTTGATAATGCCCTGAAAGAAGCCGAACGGGTATATAACCTGAATAAAAAACTGTTTTCGCAAAAAGTGATCGGGTCGCAGGAATTTCAGTCGGCTGAAAACGCCTATCAGTACCAGGTACGCCGCAAAAAATTAACGGAAGACATCATGCGGCAGGATTCCGCTACCAACAAAATACAGTTACAGCAAAACGAGCAATCGTACCTGAACATGAAAAAGGCGCTCGAGCTTATGAAGAAGAAAGTGGGCGACCTGGTAGTAAAATCTCCTATTGCCGGACAACTGACTTCGTTCGATGCGGAAATTGGTCAGAACATTGGCGCCGGTATCCGGCTCGGACAAATCGATGCTGCTTCCGGTTTCAAGATCAGGGCCGATATTGATGAACACTACATCACCAATGTATTTACCGGTTTAACGGCTAAATTTACCCTGGTGGACAAAGAATACAAACTCAAGATCAAAAAGGTATATACCCAGGTAGTAAGTGGCCATTTCCAGGTTGATATGGAGTTTGTGGGTGAAGTGCCAAAGAATATCCGCCGGGGTCAAACGTTACAGATCTTACTGGCGCTGAGCGATGAAACACAGGCCATCCTGGTGCCCAAAGGCGGTTTCTTCCAAAGCACCGGTGGTAACTGGATCTTTAAAGTAAGTGATGATGGAAAGATCGCTTCCCGGATCAATATTCAGCTGGGCCGTCAGAACCCCGATTATTATGAAGTGCTGGAAGGCCTGAAACCCGGTGATAAGGTGGTTACCTCCAGCTATGAGAATTATGATAAAATGCAGGAATTAGTACTGAAGAAAGAATGATCATTTTACCAATAAACCAACCAACATGAAAATAAAGATCATCTGTTTACTGGCTGTGTTGCTCATTGGCGCAGGTGCAGCTTCGCCCAACAATTATTGCGGCGGGGTACATTGCACCGGTAAACTGGTAAAACAGGTAACAACAACACCGGTTAAAAAGGTGGCGCTGATGATTGATGACCTGGACCTGCTGCCCGGCCACCATTTTCTCAATAATTTTTAAACAACTCATAACTTCAAACCATACAACACATGATAAAGATCCGGGATCTCGAAAAAATCTATCGCACCGAAGAGGTTGAAACCGTAGCATTGAACAAAATTTCCATAGATGTTAAGGAAGGCGAATTTGTAGCCATTATGGGTCCATCGGGTTGTGGCAAATCAACCCTGCTGAATATCCTGGGTTTGTTGGACGATCCAGATAACGGCAGCTTCCTATTCAACAATATTGAAGTGGCCAATTTTAATGAGCGCAAACGTGCCGACCTGCGTAAACATAATATCGGGTTCGTTTTTCAAAGCTTTAACCTGATAGACGAATTGACCGTATTCGAAAACGTGGAATTGCCTTTGATATATACCGGCGTTAAATCAGTCGATCGAAAAAAACGCGTGGAAGAAGTGCTCGATAAAATGCAGATCATGCATCGCCGCAATCACTACCCCCAACAATTGAGTGGTGGTCAGCAACAACGTGTAGCCGTGGCCCGCGCCGTGGTAAACAACCCCAAACTGATACTGGCGGATGAGCCTACAGGTAACCTCGATAGTAGCAATGGTAATGAAGTAATGGCCCTGTTAACCGATCTGAACGAACAGGGCACTACCATCATCATGGTTACTCACAGTGAACACGATGCCCGGTACAGCCATCGCATTATTCGCATGCTCGACGGACAAACTGTGTTAGAGAACATCATGGTGTAGTAGGTTCCATATAGTTTATCGCTTCTTTTATCTGTTCACCATCCCTTGCAGTAAGGCGATGTTAAACCTCATCGTTGCCATGATAAAACAGTACATCAGGATCGCTTTTCGCAACCTGGCGCAGCAGAAAGTGTTGTCAGGCATCAACATCTTTGGTTTGTCTGTTGGCATCGCCTGCTTTAGTTTATTCCTGTTATATGCCGTGCATGAATTCAGTTACGACCGGTTTCATGCGAACGCCGGTCGCATCTACCGCATTGTTGAATGGTGGCAGGGCGGAAAACGGGAACCCGGTGGAGATGGCGGGGCCTATACCCCTGCTGCGGCAGCCATGAAACGTGATTTTCCCGAGGATGTAGCCTATGCCGTACGGTTAAAAGACAATGGCTGTTTTGTAAAAGCAGACAATAAAATATTTCATACCAGTATCACTTATGCCGATACGGCTTTCTTTTACGTATTTACGTTTCCTCTTGTATATGGCAATACCAAAACGGCTTTACAACAACCCAACCAGGTTGTAATAACCAAAGAAAAAGCCCTGCAATATTTTGGTACTGTCAATGTAGTGGGCAAAACACTGGAACTAAAAACCGATACCGCTTTTGAACTATTTACCATCAGCGGTGTAGCGGAAGATATCCCGGCCAACTCTTCGGTAAAGTTCGATCTGCTGGGCAGCTTTGAGCATATCACCAACGATCCTATGGTGCAGCAAAGCAGTACAGATTGGTATATGACCATCGGCATCCAGGCATTCGTGCTGTTGAAACCTGGCAGCCGGCTGGCCAGTGAACAAGATCGCCTTGATCTGTTCAGAAGGAAATATTATCCGGAAGAATACCAGTACAAAATAACAAAAGCAGCAAATGAAAAAACCCCGAACAGCTTCAGGTTGCAACCGATGCGGGATATACATATGAATCCGAAGATCGGTGGCGGTAACGATCCCAAAAATATCTGGATCCTGATCACCATCGCAGGGGCTGTATTGCTAATAGCCTGTATCAACTTTACTACTTTGGCCATTGGCCGTTCGGCGGGCCGCGCAAAAGAAATAGGCGTGCGTAAAGTAATGGGCAGCCAGCGTAAACAACTTATTGGGCAGTTCCTGGCGGAATCCTTTCTGTTAAGTGTGTTCTCCGCCGTTACGGGCCTGCTGCTGGCGTCTCTGCTATTACCATTCTTCAATCAACTGGCAGACCGGGAGTTAACTTTTTCACTCAGCCGTTTTCCTGAATTAGTTTGGCTGTTAATTGGCCTTACCATTTTGGTAGCCTTACTGGCAGGTAGTTACCCCGCGCTTGTATTGTCTTCCTTCAAACCAATAGAAGTATTAAAAAAGAACATCCGCATCGGCGGTTCCAACCTGTTTACCCGTTCACTTGTTACCCTGCAGTTTGTATTATCGATTGGGTTAATCATTTCCACCATTATCATGCTGCAACAGATCGCTTACATGCGCACCAAAAATATTGGGCTCAATAAAGAGAACCTGGTCATGATCAATACCGGACACATCGACAAAAAAATATACCCTTTATATAAGCAAGCCATCCAGAACAGTACAGGCATTTTAGGCGTAACGGCATCAGAAATGGGTCTTGGCGCAGGGGAAGGACAAATGGGCGCCGGTTTTCGGGATTATAAAGGCGATTTACAGGGCGTTATTCAATACCCCGGTGATTATAATTATTTAAATACTATGGGCATGCAACTGATAGCAGGCCGCAACTTCAACCCGGCCATGTCATCAGACACCGTCGATGCAGTGATCGTGAACGAAGCCCTGGTACAAAATATACTAGGCACCACGCCCGAAAAAGCAATAGGCGCACAACTATTGAATGCAAAAGGAAACCAGCGCACCAAAACGATCATTGGCGTTACGCGTAATTTCAATTTCGAAGACCTGACCAAAAAAGTACGGCCACAACTATTTTACCGGCCCTCAGCATTGCAGGCATCACGCATTTTTGTACGCCTGCAGGCAGGTGACCCGGGCAGTAAGCTTGCCTTATTGAACAACACCTGGAAGAAACTGGTGCCCGATGCCCCCTTTGAATACAGTTTTGTAGACGAGAAATTCGACAACTTTTATAAAAATGAGACCCGTTGGAGCTCCATCGCCAGCTGGGCTGGTGGCATCTCCATTTTCCTTGCCTGTTTGGGTTTGTTCGGACTGGCTGCCCTTGCTGCTCTGAACCGGACGAAAGAGATTGGCATCCGTAAAGTATTGGGTGCAACTGTAACCCAGGTAGTTGGCTTGTTGTCGAAAGATTTTGTAAAGTTGATAACGGTAGCGTTGATCATAGCTACTCCCCTCGCCTGGTATATCATGTACAACTGGTTGCAGGCTTATGCCTGGCGGATAAATATTACCTGGCAGGTATTTGCACTAACCGGCGGCTTTGCCATGCTGGTAGCCGTTACCACCGTAAGTGTGCAGGCCATAAAGGCAGCGATGGCCAATCCGGTGAAAGCCTTGAGAAATGAGTAGTAAGTTGACCAGTTAACAAGTTGACGAGTTAACAAGGAAGAAGAAGCTTAGGAGAGATAAATTGACCATTCACGTAACAAGACCCAACATATGCTAAAGAATTATTTCAAGATCGCATTCAGGAACCTGTGGCGTCACCGGGTTTTCTCCTTTAT
>Ga0136846_1214232_pt1 | contig 15603 bp, 11 predicted proteins | sample HopSoiMetagenom2_FD_96841 | JGI IMG/M metagenome (GOLD analysis project Ga0136846, IMG submission 96841) | Grasslands soil microbial communities from Hopland, California, USA - 2 Assembly 2016 (version 4) | ecosystem: Environmental > Terrestrial > Soil > Grasslands | place: USA: Hopland... | reverse complement strand
TCCCCGGGCGCGGAGCACCGCTCGTTCGGCGGTCCAGTGCCTGGCCTTCACCTGCTGCTCGGCCAGGTCGAGGGACTCGCGGTAGCTGCCCTCGTCGTAGGCGATCTGGTTGACCCCCGTGTAGGGGAACTCGTGCCTGCCGATCAGGTTGACCCGGCGCACCTGCAGCGGGTCGAGCCCGAGCGCCTCCGCGGCCTTCTCCATCAGCCGCTCCATCACCAGCACGATCTGCGGCCGCGACACGCCCCGGTACGGCGCGGCCGGGGCCTTGCTGGTGGCGATGGCCCGGCCCCGGGCCCGGTACGCGGGCACCTTGTAGATCCCGGGCAGCTCGGTCGCGGCCATGAGCGGCTCGACCGCACAGGTGAACGGGAACACCGAGTACGCCCCGGTGTCGCAGTCGATCTCCGCGTCCAGTCCGAGGATCCGGCCCTGCTCGTCGAAGGCGGCGGTGACCCGGTAGCGCTGCTCGTGGCCGTGGAAGGCGGCGGTCAGGTTCTCCTGCCGGTCCTCGGTCCAGCGCACCGGCCGCCGCAGCCGGAGTGCGGCCGCCGCCACGGCCACCTCCTCCCGGCCCACCACGCACTTCAGCCCGAACCCGCCGCCGACGTCCGGGGCGATGACCCGGACGGACCGCTCGGGGAGGTTCAGCGCCTGGGCGACACCGGAACGGACCTGGTGCGGCACCTGGGTGGAGACGTGCATGACCAGCTGGTCATCGCGGTCGTCCCATTCGGCCAGGCAGGCACGTCCCTCGAGGGGCAGGGCGGCGAGCCGCGCGCTGGCGAAGGTCGCGCTGACGCGAGTCTTCGCCGCGGCGAAGATCCGCGGGAGCCGCTCGTCGTCGAACATCAGCAGGTCGACCAGGCAGTTACCGTGGTCGTGCAGGCGGGGAGCGCCGGCCGCGGTGGCGGCCTCGATGCTCGCCGCGGCGGGCTGCGGATCCCAGTCCACCTCGGCTAGCTCGGCCGCGTCCTCGGCCCGGTAGTCATCGTCGGCGACCACGATCGCCACCGGCTCGCCGACGAACCGGACCCGGTCGCCGGCCAGGATAGGCATGGGAGTCGGCACGAACTCGTCCCGTTCCAGCATCGCCAGCAGGGACGGATGCCCGAGGTCGGCCGCGGTGAACAGGGCCTGCACGCCGGGGGCCGACCGGGCCGCGTCGGCGTCGATGCCGCCGACCAGGGCGTGGGCGTGCGGGCTGCGGACGAACGCGGCGTGCAGCAGTCCCGGCCGGGTCAGGTCGCCGGTGAACCGCCCCCGGCCGAGGAGCATCCGGCGGTCCTCCTTGCGCGGCAGCGGGGTACCGATCCACTGGCTCATTGGTGAACCTGCCGGCTTGTCTCCTCTAGGGCCCGGGTGACCAAGGTCGCAGTCAGCCTGCGCCGGAACCCGGCGTCGCCGTGCGAGTCAGGGAAGGGGGATGGGGAGGCGGGTGGGGGGTCGACCTGCCCGGCCGCGTGCTCGCCCATGGCCCGCCAGGTTTCCGCGCTGGCGGGCTGCCCGGTCAGCGGGCCGGCGTCCACTTCCACCGGCCGCGGGCCGACCCCGCCCAGGACCACCCGTCCGGACCGGCAGGTGCCGTCCGCGATATCCGCGGACACGGCGGCGGCCACCACGGCGAAATCCCCCTGCCGCGGGGCGAACTCGGTGAGCGCCGCGGCCGGTGCGGGCTCGGGGAACCACAGCTCGGTGATCATCTCGTCGGGCCCGGCCGCGGTGCTGTAGTAGCCCTCGAAGAACCCGGCGGCCGGGACGGTTCGTTCCCCGGCCGGCCCGGTGAGCACGATCCGCGCGTTCAGCAGGACGGCCAGCAGGCACCATTCCGCCGCCGGGTCGGCGTGGGCGATGCTGCCGCCGAAGGTGCCCCGGCTGCGGATCGGGTAGTGCCCGATCCACCGGGCTGACCGGGGCAGCACGCCGAAGCCGCCGAGGACGGCCGGGTCCCGGCTGGTCTCGACGGCGCGGTGGGTGGTGAGGGCGCCGATGCGCAGCCCGTCGTCCGGCCGGACGCGCAGGTAGCTCAGGCCGCCGATCCTGGACACGTCCACCAGGGCGGCCGGCCGGGCCAGCCGGAAGTTCATCATCGGGACCAGGCTCAGGCCGCCGGCCAGGATCTTCGCCTCGTCACCCAGCTCGGCCAGCAGCGCCACCGCCTCGGCGACGCTGTGCGCGCGGTGGTAGGCGAACGGCGCTGGCTTCACCTGGCTCCCCTGGCCAATGGCTCCCTTGGCTGATGCTTCCGTTCACTTGGTATACCATATTTCAGGCGTTTGGGAAGCCCCCGCATCGCGGGAGCCTGCACGGTTCGGGAGCCTGGCATGCCGCATCCTCACCTGGCCGTCGAGACCAGCCCGGCCGGCTACCGCCGGCTGCGCCTGTCCCGGCCGGAGCGGCGCAACGCGCTGGACGTGAGCCTGCTGCGCGCGGTGACGGACGCGCTGGCGGCCGATCCGGAGGTGCCGGTCCTGCTGGCCAGCGCCGATCCGAGGGTGTTCTGCGCCGGGGCCGACCTGACCATCTCAGCGGCCGAACGGGCGGCCGTCTCCGACCTGGTGTACGACTGCTGCGAAATCATCGTGACCAGGCCCGGCCCGGTGATCGCGGTCCTGACCGGGCCGGCGGTGGGCGGCGGCGCGCAGCTGGCCGCCGCGTCCGACCTGCGGATCGCGAGCCCGGCGGCGCGGCTGCGCTGGACCGGTCCGCCCGGCCTGGACCTGTCGGTGGGCGCCTGGCTGCTGCCCGACCTGGTGGGCCGGGGCACGGCCATGGACCTGGTGCTGACCGGACGATGGGTGGAGGCGGCCGAGGCGCTGGCGCTCGGCCTGGTCAACCAGGTCTGCGACGAACCGGAACCGGTCGCGGCGGGAATCGCGGCCGGCCTGGCCGGGCACGGCACGGGGGCCAAGGCCGTGCTGGCGGGCGGGCTGCTCGACCGGATGCAGGCCGAGCGGGCGGCCAACCGCGCGGCCTGGGCCCGCGTGCTGGGTACGTGATGAGCAGCGACGGCATCGTGAGCGGCGGCGCCCTCATGGGCGGCGGCTACGAGGACTGGAGCCTGGCCGGCTGGCGGACGCACGTGCCGGACGCGGCCGACGTGCGGGAGTACGCCGCGGGCCTCGGTGATCAGTCCGTGCCCGGGCTGGCGGCCACGGCCGCCAGCCGATTCCCCCGCCGGGTCGCGGTCACCGTGGACGGCGAGCCGCTCACCCACGCGGCGCTCGACGAGGAGTCGGGCCGGGTGGCGGGGTGGCTGGCCCGGCGGGTGGCCCCCGGCGACCGGGTGCTGCTCGCGGCCGACGCCAGCCTCGGCTTCGTGCGCTGTTATCTCGGCGCGCTGCGGGCCGGGGCGGTGGTGGTCCTGGCCAACCCGGGCTACACCGCCGCCGAACTCCGGCACCTGGTCGCCGACTCCGGTGCCGTGCTGGCCTTCGCCGACCGCGAGCCTGCCGGACGGCTGGCCAGCCTGGGGCCGGCCCTGGGCCTGGCGGTCGCTGATGTCAGGGAGCCGCCCCCGGACGCGGCCCCGCTGACCGGGATCGCCGTGGGGCCGGACGACCCGGCGCTGCTCGCATACACCTCCGGCACCACCGGCCGGCCCAAGGGGGTGCCGCTGACCCACCGCCAGGTGGCGGTCTCGGTCCGGGCGGTGATGGCGGCCTGGCGGTGGCAGGCCGATGACGTGCTGGTGCACGCCTTGCCGCTGTACCACCAGCACGGCCTGGGCGGCCTGCACACGGCGCTGTTCGCGGGCAGCACCGTGCACATCAGGTCCAGGTTCTCCGCGGCCGACCTGGTGCAGGCGGCGGCCGGCACCCGGGCCAGCGTGCTGTTCGCCGTGCCCACCATCTACCAGGCGCTGGCGGAGAGCCCGGCCGCGCAGGCCGGCGGGCTGCACGGCCTGCGGCTGGCGGTCTGCGGCTCGGCCCCGCTGAGCCCGGCCCTGGCCGCCCGGCTGCCGCCGGTGCTCGGGCGGCTGCCCCTGGTCAGGTACGGCACCACGGAGAGCGGCCTCGACGTCTCCAACCCGCTCGCCGGTCCCCGCGCGGACACCCTCGGGGTGCCGCTGCCCGGCGTGCTGGCCAGGATCGCGGCGGCGGACCACCTCGCGGCTCCCGGGCAGGATGGCGAGATCCAGGTCCGCGGGCCGCACGTCTTCACGGGTTACTGGAACGACCCGGCCGCGACCGCGGCCGCGTTCACGCCGGACGGCTGGTTCCGTACCGGCGACATCGGGGCCGTCGACCCGGCTTCCGGGCACCTGATGATCCGCGGCCGGACCAAGGAGATGATCATCAGCGGCGGCCTGAACGTCTACCCGCGTGAGGTGGAGATCGCCCTGGAGAGCCACCCATCGGTGGCCGAGGCCGCGGTGGCGGGGGTTCCCGATGAGCGGTGGGGTGAGCGGGTGACCGCCTGGGTGGTGCTGCGGGATAGGCGCGGATTCGACGAGGCGGCGCTCATCGCGCACGCCCGGACGGTGCTGGCCGGGTACAAGTGCCCCAAGCGGGTGTTCCAGCGGGCGGAGCTTCCGCGCAACCAGCTCGGCAAGATCGTCCGCAGCGAACTGCGCTGAAGCTAGCTGGGCTGAGCTAGCTAGCTGCGCGGGGTTCAGATGTCGCGGGGTTCAGATGTCGCGAGGGGAACTCTTCGCCAGACCGTACCGGGCCGCGACCGGATTCCACGCCTGCACGAACGCCGCCTTGGCGGCATCCGCCCGCTGGCTGGTGCTGAACGCGGCGTTGTAGGTGGCGGACTGGCTGGACGGGATGCACCCGCCGGCCTCCTGCTGCCGCGCCCAGGTCAGGTAGTCCTGGTCCGCCTTCAGCGAGCGGCTCAGCGCGGTCATCAGCGCGGACTTTACCGTCGCGCCATCGGGGAGGGCCGAGACCGTCAGGGCCGACGCCTGGCGGTACTCGCTGGTCCGCCAGTTCACCACGTTCTGCAGCTGGCTGGCCGCGCCGCCCAGGTTCGCACAGGAGCCAACCTGCTTGACGGCTTGGTGCAGGGCCGTCCGGGCGTCCGCGCTCGAGGCCAGCAGGGTGTCCAGGGCGACTGCCTGCTGGGAGGCCTGCGACGGCGCGGGCGAGGATGATGCCGCGGACGGGGACGCCGATGCGGGCGCCGTCGGCGGGGTTCGCGGCGAGGCGGCTGGGGCTCCCGCGGCGGAATGACCGGAAGCCGGGCGCTTGGACAAGACCAGCCCGGCCGCGACCGCGGCGATCACCACGATCACGGCCACGGCCGCCAGCGCGGGCCGCAGCCAGCGCCGGGCCGGCGGCGGGCTCGCGGGCGGGCCGACGCCGGGCCTAGGGCCGCCGGGCGGCCTGGCGGGCCAGCCGACCGTTTCCGCGGGCAGATCCGCGGCCACGGTAACGGGCGGCGTGAATTCCCCGGGCCTGGGTGCGATCAGCAGGGACGGCCCGGCCATGCTGGCCGGCCCACGCTGGGCGGCCCGCTCCGGGCTGGCCGGGGCCTGCTGGCGCGATGGCGCCGGGGCGGCCCGCAGGACCGATCCGAGGCCCAGCGCGGCACGCAGTTCCGCGGCGAACCGGCCGCAGCTCGGGTAGCGGTCGGCCGGCTCCTTGGCCAGTGCCCGGGCCAGTACCGCGTCCACCGCCGCGGGCAGGCCGGCCCGCCGCGCCGCGGCCACCGGCGGCGGCGCATACAACTGGGCGTACATCAGGGTCAGGCCCTGCTCCGCCCCGAACGGCGGCGCTCCGCAGAGCAGCTCGAACGAGGTGCAGGCCAGCGCGTACAGGTCGGCCCGGCCGTCGAGGACGTCCCCCTCGATCTGCTCGGGAGCGAGGTAGTCGAGCGTGTCGGCGATCTGGTCCGCCGCCGTGGCCAGGCCGGGCGGGAACACACGGCCCATCCCGAAGTCGGAGAGGTACACGTGATCAGGCGCCCGGTCACCGGCAGGCCCGGGCCGACGCCCGGCGACGGGGCCGGCGGTATCGAAGAGAATGTTCGCGGGCTTGACGTCGCGGTGGACCAGGCCCTGCGCGTGCGCGGCGTCGAGGGCCGACGCGACCTGGGCGATGACGCGCCAGGCGTAGTTGAGCGGAAGCGACCCGCTGCGGCGCAGCAGCGACCGCGCGTCGCCGCCGCGAGCGTAGCGCATGACGACGTACGGGGTCCCGTCCTCCTCGCCGGCGTCGTAGACCGGGATGATGTGCGGATGGTCCAGGGCGGCGGCCGCGCGGGACTCACGGACGAACGTGGCGGCGAAGGCGGTGTCGCGCGCCCGATCCGGCGCTAGCACCTTGACCGCTACCTGATAGTGCGAGCCCTCGTCACGGGCAAGGTAGACAGCCGCCGCGCGGCCCTGCCCCAGGCGCTCCCCTAGCCGGTAACCGGCGATCTTGCGGCTCACGAACCTCCGCTCGCGACGCGGTAGAGCACGTACCGGCTACCCGGCCGGACGTGCCCGCGGGGGCGGCGGCGCACCCGCATCGCAAACGATAATGACATTCCCCCAGGTCTGTCCGGACAATGCCAATCCGGTGCCCGCGGATGCTTCCCCCGACCTGATATTTGGTATACCATCCAGCTCACCGAGGACGGAAGGGGCTGCGGTGGATCTGCGACTAGACGGCAAGGTCGCGTTCGTCACCGGCGCCAGCAAGGGCATCGGCCGCTGCGTCGCCGAGTTCCTGGCCCGGGAAGGCTGCGACGTCGTCATCACGGCCCGGACCGCCGGACCGCTGGAAGCCGCCGCGGAGAAGATCGCGGCCGGCACCGGCCGGGCGGTGCTGCCGCTGGCCGGGGACATGAGCGTGACCGAGCACGTCCAGCGCTGCGTCGACGCGGCCCTGGACCGGTTCGGCCGGATCGACATCCTGGTCACCTGCGCGGGCAGCTCTCCGGGCGGCCTGCTCGAGGACCTGACCGAAGAGCAGTGGATGTCCAGCCTCAACCTGAAGTTCATGGGCTACGTCCGGTCCGTGCGTGCCGTCATCGGCCACATGCGCCAGCGCGGCGAGGGTGCGATCGTGCTCGTCGTCGGCAACGACGGCCTCAAGCCCAGCTACTGGGAGATGACGGCCGGCGTGGCCAACGCGGCGGACATCAACTTCGCCTCCTCGGTCGCCGAGCAGTACGGGCGGTGCGGGGTGCGCATCAACACCGTCAACCCCGGGCCGGTGAACACCGGCCGGTGGGACACGCTGGAGAAAGCCTTCGCCCGTGACAAGGGCGTAACCCAGGAGCGGGCGCACGAGCTAACCCAGCAGTCCATTCCCCTCGGCCGCATCTGCGAGCCGGAGGAAGTCGCCGCGCTGGTCACCTTCCTCGCCTCGCCGCGGGCCAGCTTCATCAACGGCGCCCATATCCCCGTCGACGGGGCGCAGCGCAAAGCCATCATGGATCAGTGAGGGAGCCAGGAAAAGGAGCACTGCCATGACCGACGCTACCGGCACCGCGGAGCTGCGGCCGCTTCAGGTCGAGATGAACGGCATCAACGTCATCGCCGAGAGCGAGCGCAAGGGCCACCCACGTGACCTGTTCTGGCCCTGGTTCGCCGCGAACGTCTCCGTGCTGGGACTGAGCTACGGCGCGTTCGTGCTCGGCTTCGGCATCTCCTTCTGGCAGGCGCTGATCGTCGGCGTGGCGGGGATCGTCCTGTCGTTCCTGGCCTGCGGGTTCATCGCGGTCGCCGGCAAGCGGGGCTCGGCGCCGACGATGGTGCTCAGCCGGGCCGCGTTCGGGGTCAACGGCAACAAGCTCCCGGCCGTGATCTCCTGGGTGCTGACCGTGGGCTGGGAGACGGTGCTGGTCATCCTGGCCACGCTGGCCACGGCCACCGTGTTCGCCCGGCTGGGCTGGGGCGGCGGCACCGGCACCAAGGTCGTCGCGCTGATCGTGGTGGTCGCGCTGACCATCTTCGGCGGCGTGATGGGCTTCGACCTGATCATGCGGTTGCAGACCTGGATCACCATCGTGACCGGCGTGTTCACGGTGGCGTTCATCGCGCTGGCGGCCGGCAAGATCCACTGGCCTGCCGTGTCCGGCATCCACGGCGGCTCGGCCGAGGCCATCATCGGCGCCCTGGTGTTCACCATGACCGGCTTCGGCCTGGGCTGGGTGAACTGCGCGGCGGACTACTCCCGTTACCTGCCGAGGCGGTCCTCCAGCCGGGGCGTGATCGGCTGGACCACGTTCGCCTCCTCCATCGCGCCCGTCTTGCTGCTGGTGTTCGGCCTGCTGCTGGCCGGATCGTCGAAGGACCTGTTCAATGCGATACAAACCGATCCGATCGGGGCGCTGGCTACCCTGCTGCCGACCTGGTTCCTGGTGCCGTTCGCCATCGTGGCCGTGCTCGGCCTCATCGGCGGATCGGTGCTGGACATCTACTCCTCCGGCCTGGCCCTGCTCACCCTGGGCGTGCGGATTCCCCGCTACCAGGCCGCGCTGATCGACGGCACCGTGATGACCCTCGGCACGATCTACGTGGTCTTCTTCGCCCACAACTTCGTGGGCCAGTTCGAGGGTTTCCTGATCACGCTGGGAGTGCCGATCGCGGCCTGGTGCGGGGTCATGCTGGCCGACATCGCGCTGCGGCGCCGGGACTACGCCGAAACCGAGCTGTTCACCCCGGCCGGGCGCTACGGCGACATCCGGTGGCTGCCGGTGCTCGCGGTCGTCGCGGCGACCGGAATCGGCTGGGGCCTGGTCACCAACGGCTCGGCCAGCTGGCTCACCTGGCAGGGCTACCTGCTCGGCCCGTTCGGGCTGGGCGGCAAGGACGGCGCCTGGGCCTTCGCCAACCTCGGCGTGCTGGTGGCCCTGGCCTTCGGCTTCCTGGTGACCCTGCTGTTCAGCCGGGCCGCCGTCCGCGCCGAGGAATCCGCCCCGCTGCCGGCACCCGCCGCTGTCTAGGGAATCGCCGGCTGAAGAGTTAGCCTGGCGGAATGGGGATGCCGTCGTCGCGCTGGGACGTGCTGGTGCGCGAGACCAGCATCGCGGCGCGCCGCCGCAAGCGGCGCCGCCTCCAGCGGCGGATGCTGTGGCTGCTGACCGTGGTCACCTCGGCGGCGCTGGCGGTCATCGCCGTCTTCGTCATGGACATCGCCAAGGTCCCGGTGAAGGCCAGGCCCGCCGCGCTGTCGGCCTCGGCCCGGACGGTCAGCCACGGGACCACCGGGGCGCACGGGAACACCAGGTCCTCGCCCACGAAGGCGCAGCCGCATCCCAGCAAGACCCCGGTGACCTACCCGCAGGTGGCCGACGTCACGTCTGGCCTGTCCTACCGCCAGCTCTCCGCGCCCTGGCAGCAGGGCTGCCCGTCCGGCCTGAACACGCCGATGCTCGACTGGACCGCGGGCGAGAACACCGTGGCCGGGCACGTCAACCTCGGCGGCTCGGTCATCGACTGGCACGGCCTGGCTTGCTCGGGGCCGCTCGCGCAGCCGTTCGGCTACAACGGCCCGGCGGACCTCGAGTCCGTCACGGCGGCCCTGGTCGCCGCGATCGACCCGGCCTACTACGCCGGGGTCCGGCACTCCCGCACCATCGAGATAGACAAGCCGACACGGGTCAGCGGGCACCGGGCCTGGGAGATCGAGTTCACCATGACCTACCCGGACGGCACCAGCCAGGGCGTGACCTGGAGCACCGAGCTGGGGGCGGTGGTGGTCGCGGACCGTGGCCCCGACCAGGCTCCCGCCGTGTTCTACGTCTCGGTCCCGGCCACCCTCGGCGTGACGAACGTGGACGTGCTCATCAACTCGCTCAGCTTCAGCCTGCCGTAGGGCAGCAGCCGCGACGCCGGCCGCCGGGCCGGGCGGATCAGGGCGCCTTGGTGATGCTGACGTCACCGCCGCCGCTCGTCACCTTGATCTTGTCGGCGGCAGCATCGTTGTCCGGCACCGCGGGGCGGTAGTCACCGCCGTCGGCATTGACCTGGATCGCGTACCTGGTCGCGCCGCGTGGCAGGACGATGTTGATGTCTCCCCCGCTGCTGTCGACGGAGATGTACGCCGGCACCTTGGTGAACGTCAGGTTGACGTCCCCGCCGCCGGAGCCCACCGTGACATTCGGCGAGAGCAGGCCGCTGCCGTCGACGTCGCCGCCGCCGCTGTGGAAGGTCAGGAACCCGCCGGCGCCGCTGTCGCTCAGGTCGCCGCCGCCGGTGGTCACGGTGGCGGCGGCGCCCGGGCCGGACAGCGAGACATCGCCGCCGCCGCTGTTCAGCGTGACCGCGCCCTGGATGTCGCCGAGCCGCATGTCGCCGCCGCCGCTGGTGAGATCGAGCGCGGTCCGCGGCGGGACGGTGAGCTTCGCGTTCAGCCCGCAGTCGCCCAGGAACAGGCGGCAGTGAAGGCTGATGCCGGTGCCGTTCACGGCGAAGTCCGGGCGGATGAGGCTGTACTGGACGGTACCGGTCAGCCGGGCCGGACCGCCGGCCGGGCCCTGCTGCACGGTGAAGTCGCCGCCGTCGATGCTGGCCACCAGGCGGCCGTGGTCGACGGAGATGGTCCGGCTGACCGGGAAGCTCGCCGTGCCGACATCGGCGACCAGGCTCAGGGCGTTCAGGCCGATGAACGCGAGGGCGACCGGCACGCCGATCAGCAGGGTGATCCAGCGGCCCGGCGTCATGGTCAGGCGGGCGGGTGCGGGCGGCGGGCCGGTCACCGGCCCGGTCACGGTGGTCATGACGGTATCCCCGTTCGTCAGGTGCCCAGGTAGTGCAGCACGGCGAGGACGCGACGGTGGTCGCGGTCGCCGGGCGCCAGCCCGAGCTTGGTGAAGATGTTGTTGATGTGCTTTTCCACCGCGCCGCCGCCGACGACGAGCGCCCCGGCGATGGCGGAGTTGGACCGGCCCTCGGCCATCAGCGCGAGCACCTCCCGCTCGCGCGGGGTCAGCGCGTCGAGCGGGTGGCGGCTGCGGGCGAGCAGCTGCGCGACGACTTCGGGATCGAGCGCGCTGCCGCCGGCAGCCACCCGGTCCAGCGCTTCGAGGAACTCCGTGACGTCCGCGACCCGGTCCTTGAGCAGGTAGCCGACGCCGTGCGGGCGGCCGGAGATCAGCTCGGTGGCGTACCGCTCCTCCACCCACTGGGACAGCACCAGCACGCCCACGTCCGGCCAGCGGTCGCGGACCACCAGCGCGGCCCGCAGCCCCTCGTCGGTGAAGGTGGGCGGCATCCGGACGTCGACGACCACCGCGTCCGGGGGTTTTGCGGCCACCGCGCGCAGGAACTGCTCCCCGTCGCCCTCGGCCGCGGCCACCTCGTGGCCGGCCTCGGTGAGCAGCCGGGTCAGGCCCTCGCGGAGCAGGACGGAATCCTCGGCGATGACTACCCGCATGGCAACTCCACCGCGATGATCGTCGGGCCCCCGGATGGGGACTCTACCGAGAGCCGCCCGTCGACACCGGAGACCCGGTCGGCCAGGCCGGACAGGCCCGGGCTGTCCGCCTTGGCCCCGCCGATCCCGTCGTCGCTGATCATGACGGTCATCGTGCCCGGGAACCCGTGCCCCTCGACCATGACCTTGGCGTGGCTGGCCCGGGAGTGCTTGGCCACGTTGGTGAGCGCCTCGGCCACCACGAAGTAGGCCACCGCCTCCACCGACGCCCGGGGCCGCACCGGGACGTCGACGTGCACCTCGACCGGGATCGGGCACAGGGCGGCCAGGCCGGACAGGGCCGCGTCCAGGCCGCGCTCGGTGAGCACCGGCGGGTGCACCCCGCGGACCAGGTTGCGCAGCTCGGTGAGGGCCTCCTTGGCCTGGGCGTGCGCCTGGTCGACCAGGACCCGGGCCGCGTCGGGGTCGTCGGCGAACCTGGCCTGGGCCCGGCCGAGCTCCATGGCCAGGGCGACCAGCCGCTGCTGCGCGCCGTCGTGCAGGTCGCGCTCGATCCGGCGCCGCTCCGCCTCGGCCGCGTCCACCACCCGCTCACGGCTGATCTCCAGCTCGGTCACCCGGGCGGCCAGGTCGCTGGGCGGCCCGAGCAGCCGACGGGAAAGCCCGGCGTCCAGGCGGCCGAAGCTGCGGGTCAGCTGCGGCGCGATCAGCAGCAGGACCAGGCCGAGCGCCGCCGAGGTCGCCATCGCGGGCGTGCCCGTGAACACCACGTCACCGACCCGGGCGCCGCCGCTCGGCAGGTACTTGTTGTACAGCGGCAGCGTAAGCAGGACCAGGGCTACGGTCCAGGCGGCCAGGCTGACCGTCGCCGCGACCGCGCTGACCGGCAGCCTCAGCAGCGAGTAGCCGATCTCGCCCCAGGTCGCCCGCTCGGTCAGCGTCCGCCGGCGCGGCACGATGCTCCAGCGGTACCCGGCCCGGCTGCCGGCGGGCCAGGACGGGATCGGCGTGCCCAGCATCAGGGCGATCCGGGCCCGCTCCACGACGGCGAAATAGGTGGCGAGCCGCAGCGTCAGCCCGAGCAGGGGCAGCCCGGCCAGGGCCAGCACCAGCAGGCTGAACCCGAGGCTGAGGCCGGTGACGACCACCACGAAGACCGCCAGCCCCATGACGAAGCCGGCCAGGTGGCTGGTCATGGCGAGCCAGGTGCGCGGTGACACCAGATCGCGGACGAGGAACATGACTCCGACGCTATGGCATCACCCCTGGGGGTCGCCATCAACCGGACCCCCCGGTCCGGGGTGGGGGTAACCCCACCCTGCTTCCGGCAGGGCACACCATGGCCGGGCGCGCGTCCGTCGCGGAGTCTTGGGTGTCATGGATACGACGCGGCCCGCACGGGCGCCCATCGTGGAACGAGTGGCCGGCTGGTCCGCCCGCCACAAGAAGACCGCTGTGTTCGGCTGGCTGCTGCTGGTCGTCGCGGCGGTGGTGATCGGGCAGCGGCTCGGCACCAGCAACATCAACAGCTACGATCCCGGGCAGGCGGGCCGGGCCGAGCGGGTCCTCGACCGGCCCGTGGTCCAGCAGCCCGACACCGAGAGCGTGCTCATCCAGGGCCGGTCAGCCAGCCAGGCCTACGGCCACGACCCGGAGATCAAGCAGGCCGTCCGCGAGGTCGTCGCGGCGCTGAAGGCGCTGCCCGCCGCCGCCGCCGACATCCAGTCCCCGGCCACCAGCCGCGGCCTGGTCAGCGGGAACTCGACGCTGGTCACCTTCGACGTGGCGGGCAAGCCGGACAACGACGACAAGGCGGTCGTGCCCGCGCTCAACGCCGTCGCCGCCGTCCAGGCGCACCACCCCGGGCTCAAGATCGGGGAGGCCGGCGGCGCCAGCGTGGACCGGGCCATCAGCAACAGCACCGGCAATGACTTCAGGAAGGCCGAGATCACCTCGGTCCCGGTCTCGCTGGTCCTGCTGCTGGTGGTGTTCGGCGCGCTGATCGCGGCCGGCATCCCGCTGCTGCTAGCCGGCACCGCGGTGATCTCGGCGATCTCGCTGCTCGCGATCCCCGGCCGCTGGCTGCCGGTCGACGGCACCACCTCCTCGATCGTGCTGCTGGTCGGCATGGCCGTCGGCATCGACTACTCGCTGTTCTACCTGCGCCGCACGCGTGAGGAGCGGGCCGCGGGGCGGACCAGCGCCGAGGCCCTGCGGGTCGCGGCGCACACCTCGGGCCGCGCCATCGTGGTGTCCGGGCTGACCGTGATGATCGCCATGGCCGGCCTGTTCCTGACCGGCATCGACGTGTTCTCCGGGGTCGCCATCGGCACGATCCTGGTCGTCGGCGTGGCGGTGCTCGGCTCGCTGACCTTCCTGCCCGCGATCTTGTCGATGCTCGGCACGTGGACCGACCGCGGCCGGATCCCCTTCCTCGGCAAGCGCCGCACCGCCGCCAGCGAATCGAGGTTCTGGGGCGCGCTGGCCCGCGCCGTGGTGAAGCGGCCGCTGGTCTGGGGCGGCGTCGCCGCGATCGCCCTGCTGGCGCTGGCCGCGCCGGTGCTGCGGCTGAACCTGGAGGACCCGGGTATCCACTCGCTGCCGCCGGAGGTGCCCGTCGTGCACACCCTGGCCGACATCTCGCAAGCGTTCCCCGGCGGCCCGGTGCCGGCCGAGGTGGTCGTGACTTCCCGGGACGGCGCCGACCTCGGCGGCAAGCAGGTCACCGGGGCCATCGCCGCGCTGCACGGCCAGGTGGCGGGCAGCCACGGCGCCATCCGCGAGCCGATCAGCACCGCGACGTTCGGGCACGACCAGGTGCTGGTGGTGTCGGTGCCGCTGGCCGGCAGCGGGACCGACGCGACGTCGAACAGCGCGCTGATAACCCTGCGGGACCACGCCCTGCCCGCCACGCTGGGCCAGGTGCCCGGGATCAGCTACGCGGTGGCCGGCCTGACGGCCGGGAACCACGATTTCGACGCTCAGCTGGCGAAGACGGTCCCGTGGGTCTTCGTGTTCGTGCTGGGTCTCGCGTTCCTGCTGCTGATGGCCTCGTTCCGTTCGGTCTGGATACCGGCGCTGTCGATCGTCCTGAACCTGCTCTCGGTCGGCGCCGCCTACGGCGTGATGGTCCTGATCTTCCAGGACGGCCGTCTGGAGGGGCCGCTCGGCTTCACCGCCTACGGCGGGATCACGGCGTGGCTGCCGCTGTTCATGTTCGTGCTGCTGTTCGGGCTGAGCATGGACTACCACGTGTTCATCCTGAGCCGGATCAGGGAGCTGCGGCTGGCCGGCGCCCCGGCCCGGACCGCGGTCACCGACGGCATCGCGCGCAGCGGTGGCGTGGTGACCAGCGCCGCGCTGATCATGGTGGCGGTGTTCTCGATCTTCGCCACGCTGTCCCTGATCGAGTTCAAGATGTTCGGCGTGGCCATGGCGGTCGCGGTGCTCATCGACGCGACCATCGTCCGCGGCGTGCTCCTGCCGGCCGGCCTGGCCCTGCTCGGCGACCGCCTCTGGTCCCAGCGCAAGCAGGCGGCCCACCGCACCGCCGACCAGGTACTGACCGGCCGCTGAAACCGGCGAGCGGGCCGGGCGCCCCACGGGGGCGGCGCCCGGCCCGTCTGCGTGCTGACTATTACGTGTTGACCGGGAAGCCGAGGTTGACGCCGCCGTGGCTCGGGTCGAGCCAGCGGGAGGTCACCGCCTTGCCGCGGGTATAGAAGTGCACGCCTTCGGTGCCGTGCACGTGGGTGTCGCCGAACAGCGAGGCCTTCCAGCCGCCGAACGAGTAGTACGCCATCGGCACCGGGATCGGCACGTTCACGCCGACCATGCCGATCTCGGCCTCGGAGACGAACCGGCGGGCCGCTCCCCCGTCGTTGGTGAAAACGGCCACCCCGTTGCCGTACGGGCTGTTGTTGACCAGGTCCACGGCCGCCTCGTAGCTGGGCGCGCGCAGCACGCTCAGCACCGGCCCGAAGATCTCGTCGGTGTAGCAGCTCATCTGCGAGGTGACGTGGTCGAGCACGCTCGGCCCGAGCCAGAAGCCCTCCTGCGCGCCGCCGAGAACCGGGTGCACCCGGCCGTCAACGGCCAGCGTGGCGCCCTCACGGGCCCCGCTGTCCAGGTAGGACGCGACCTTGTCGCGGTGCGCCCCGGTGACCAGCGGCCCCATCTCGGCGCGCTCGTCGGTACCGGGACCGACCCGGAGACCGGAGATCCGCTCGGAGATCCGGGCCACCAGCTCGTCACCGACCGGGTCGACGGCGACCAGTGCGGAGACCGC
>Ga0136846_1219698_pt1 | contig 15604 bp, 12 predicted proteins | sample HopSoiMetagenom2_FD_96841 | JGI IMG/M metagenome (GOLD analysis project Ga0136846, IMG submission 96841) | Grasslands soil microbial communities from Hopland, California, USA - 2 Assembly 2016 (version 4) | ecosystem: Environmental > Terrestrial > Soil > Grasslands | place: USA: Hopland... | reverse complement strand
GCACGATCAAGCTCCTAGAGCTGGTCACCGCCATCCGCGCCTCGGGGATCAACACCATCGAGGCGCTCGACGTCGGCGGCGGCCTCGGCGTGCGCTATCACAACGAAAAAGCTCCGACTCCCAAAGCCTTTGCGGAGGCGGTCGTGCCTGCCGTGAGCGCCGCGGGACTCGGTCTCCTGTGCGAGCCGGGCCGTTACCTCGTCGCCAACGCGGGCGTGCTGCTGACGCGCGTGCTCTATCGGAAGCATGCGGGCGGCAAGGAATACGTCATCGTGGACGCCGGCATGTCGGACTTCGTGCGACCGAGTCACTACAACGCCCACCATGAGATCATTCCCCTGCGAGACGGCAAGCGGCCGGAAGAGACGGTCAACGTGGTCGGTCCGATCTGCGAGACCGGCGACTTCCTGGCCCTGGACCGCAAGCTCGTGACGGTCGGCGCCGGTGAGGTGCTCGCGGTGCTCGGCACCGGTGCGTACGGATTCGTCATGGCGTCCACGTACAACCAGCGCCCGCGCCCGCCCGAGGTCGTGGTCGACGGCGATCGCTACTACGTGGCCCGTCCGCGCGAAACGCTGGACGATCTGGTGCGCGGCGAGACGGCCGAGCCGACCACGTGGTACAAGGCGTGAACCGGATCCTCATTCTCGATTACGGCTCACAATTCACGCAGCTGATCGCGCGCCGCATCCGTGAGGAGCGCGTGTACTGCGAGATTCATCCCGCGTCGAAAGGCACGGACATCGCCTTCATCCGGGAGTTCGCTCCCAAAGGGATCATTCTCTCGGGGGGCCCGAACTCCGTGTTCGACGAAGGCGCTCCCACCGCCGATCCCGCGATACTCGAGCTCGGCCTCCCCGTCCTCGGTATCTGTTACGGCATGCAGCTCCTCGCCCGGCTGGCGGGCGGTAAGGTGGTGCCGTCGAACGAACGCGAGTACGGCCGTGCCGAGATCACGATTCGCGAGAACAAAGGGCTGTTCGCCGGATTCGAGCCGCGCGCAACTGCCATCGTCTGGGCAAGTCATGGCGACCGCGTCGAGGAGCCGCCGCCGCATTTCCGGATTACGGCGACGAGCGCCAATGCTCCCGTCGCCGCCATGCAGCACGACAAGAAGCCGCTCTACGGCCTGCTCTTTCCTCCCGAGGTGGCGCACACGCCCCGGGGTGGGGAGATGCTGCACAACTTTCTGTTCGATATCTGCGGCGCGACGCCCGATTGGACGGCCGGCCACTTCATCGATCACGAGATCACGCGAATCCGGGAACTGGTCGGCCCCGCGGACCGCGCCATCTGCGGCCTGTCGGGTGGCGTCGACTCGGCGGTGGCCGCTGCCCTGGTCCATCGCGCCATCGGCGATCGCCTCACGTGCGTGTTCGTCGATCACGGGCTGCTGCGAACGGGCGAGCGGGAACAGGTGGAAAAGACATTCCGCGCGCATCTCGGCATGGATCTGCGCGTTGTCGACGCGACGCATCGGTTTCTGCGCGAGCTGAAGGATATCGATGATCCGGAGGAGAAACGGCGCCGCATCGGGCACACCTTCATCGACGTGTTCGAAGATGCGGCCGCTCATGTGGAAGGGAGCGTCGGTTTCCTGGTGCAGGGCACGCTCTATCCCGACGTAATCGAGTCGTCATCGCCCAAAGGCGGACCCTCGGCGACGATCAAGACGCATCACAATGTCGGCGGCTTGCGGCCGGATCTCCCGTGGAAGCTGATCGAGCCGCTGCGCGAGCTTTTCAAGGATGAGGTGCGGCAGGTCGGGCGCGAGCTGGGTTTGCCGGAAGAGATCGTCGGGCGCCATCCATTTCCCGGACCCGGGCTCGCCATCCGTGTGCTCGGACCGGTGAGCGAAGCGCGCCTCGATCTGCTGCGCCGCGTCGATGCGATCTACCTGGAAGAGATCCGGTCCGCCGGACTGTACGATCAAATCTGGCAGGCATTCGCCGTGCTGCTCCCGATCAAGTCGGTGGGCGTCATGGGGGACGGCCGCACCTACGACTATGTGGTCGCATTGCGCGCAGTCACCAGCCGCGACGGCATGACGGCGGACTGGTTTCAATTTCCGCACGATGTGCTGGGACGCATCAGCAACCGCATTATCAACGAGGTGCGGGGGGTGAACCGCGTGGCGTACGATGTGAGCTCGAAGCCGCCGGCGACGATCGAGTGGGAGTGAACGACGCGGCGCACGTCTGGCAGGTAACGCTTGTGGCCGGGCTGCTCGCAGCCGCCGTCGGCGCTCCATCCATAGGGAACGGTTTCGTCGCTGACGACCAGTGGGTGGTGGCGAATCGGTCATCGCTCGAGCATCCCGCGTCTGTAGGTGCCGTTCTCAAAGAGCCGTATTGGCCCGCTTCATTTGGTGGTGTCATGTGGCGCCCCGCTGTGATGACCTCGTGGGCGCTGGACTATCGCGTGTCCTCCAGCCCGCACTGGTTTCACGCCGTCAATGTTCTGTGGGCAGCGATAGCCGCCGCGTTATTCGCGTTGCTGGCATGCGACCTGGCGGGAACTACGGTTGGCCTGATTGCCGGGCTGCTCTTCGCGATCCATCCACTCCACATCGAGGCAGTCGCCAACGTGGTGGGCCGGGCTGAGTTGATGGCGGCGGCAGGCTACGCCGCTGCGCTGGTCTGGGCCATCCGTGCCGAGCGTCAGCGGTTGTATCTCGTTGGTGTCGCCTTAGGCGCGGCATTTGCCATCGGCTCGAAGGAGATTGCGGTCACACTGCCGGCAGCCGTCTTCCTCGTATATGCCGCCCGCGGGTACAGTCTTCCCAACGCGTGGCGACCGGCAGTCGCTGCCACACTCCCGATCCTCGCGTACTTCGTCGTGCATGGCTTCGTCGGGATTCGCACTTTTTACGGCGGGGGACTCGCAGTCGGCCTCGAGCATCTCAACGTTTTCCAGAGAACGTGGGCGATGGTGCCGTTGTCACTGCAGTGGTGGAGACTCTTTCTCTTCCCGGCCCACCTCTCCGCCGACTATTCGCCTGGCGAGCTCACGGTGTCGACCGGGTTTACGGCTTGGCATGTCGTCGGCGTACTGGTCTGGACTGGTCTGGGCGTAGTCGCCTGGCGCACACGGCGCACGATTCCGCTCCTGGCGATTGGCCTCGCATGGCTGGCGATCACGATTTCGCCGGTCGCGAACATTCTCATGCCCAGCGAGTTCCTGATCGCCGAGCGCACGCTGTATCTGCCGTCGTTCGGCGTTCTGCTGGCGCTAGCTGGCGTTGCGATGCTGATTCAGCCGCCTCGGCTTCGGGCCGTCCTCGTGACGATCGCGGTCATTGCCGGAGCAGCGCGGAGCATCACGCGAATTCCTGCCTGGCATGACGACGAGACGCACTATCAGGCGCTGAGGCGTGAAGCGCCGCGATCCTACCGAACCTTGTGGCTCGAGGGAAACGATGAGTTCGCTGCCGGCCGCTGGGGCAGCGGCGAGCGATTGCTATTGCTCTCCATCGCGTTCGCGCCGAATCTGACGGGGCCGCGTTACGACCTCGCGAGGTTCTACATGCACGCGAGGCTGTGGCAGCCGGCAATTCGGCAGCTGGAGATGGCGGTAGCGCTCGACAGTGCCTTCGTGCCCGGGTGGCAAGCGCTCGATCAAGCACGGCGCTCGGTTGGAGATACGGGGCGGGCCGTTAATCCCCATTGAGGGATGCACGTGCCGACTAGTCTCTAGATGTTCTTTTCCTCGAGGAGCTCCAGGAACTCCGGGGGACTCTTCAGGCTAGCCAAGCGCGCCGCTACGTCGGTCTCCTTCGCGAATTGCGCAATCTTGCCGAGCACGGGCAGATACTGATTGGAGACTTCGAGGGGAGGGGCAACAATCAGGAAGAAGTACAAGACCGGTTTCTCGTCGATTGCCTTGAAATCGATGCCCTTCGCGCTGCGCCCGAATGCACAGCGCAACCGCGTAACGACGAGCGAGCGGCAGTGCGGAATGGCGATTTGCTGGCCGATGCCGGTCGAGCCGAGTGTCTCGCGGCGCTTCAGCATTTTGAACAGCAAGCCCTGCGCCTTTTCGTCGAGCTTGAGCAGGCCGACGAGCTCCTTGAGCACCGCGTCCTTCGAGGTGCTCTCGAGCTCGAGCTTGATGGCATCTTCGGAGAAGAACTCGCGCAGGCGCATCGGCGGGCGAAAGGTAAATGTTGGTTGCTCGGCGCGCAACGCGCTATTACGTTCCACCGCATGCACTTCCCGTATTCGACCGGGCACGACGTGCCGCTGTTTCTCGCCCCCATGGCGGGCGTGTCGGAGTCGCCGTTCCGGCAGATTTGCCGCCGCTTTGGCGCGGACGTCGTAGTCTCCGAGTTCATCTCGTCGGTCGGGATCTCGCTCGGGATCGAGCGTGTGCTGGCGGACATGCGATTCGAGCCCGTCGAGCGTCCTATCGGGATTCAGATCTACGGCGCCGACGCCTCGGTCATGGCGACGGCTGCCGGGATGGTCACGGAGCTGTTTGAGCCCGATTTCGTCGACATCAACTTCGGTTGTCCGGTCAAGAAGGTGGTGCGCAACAACGGCGGTTCGGGATGTCTCAAGGACATGACGCTGGTGCGCGGCATCATCCAGGCGGTCCGGCAGGCAACCCATTTGCCGGTCACGGTGAAGATCCGGAGCGGATGGGACGAATCGCAGCGCGACCCGGTGACGATCGCACTGCAATGCCAGGACGCCGGCGCACAGGTGCTGACGCTGCATCCGCGCACCCGTACCCAGATGTATCAGGGCGCTGCCAACTGGGACGAGATCGCCCGGGTCGTAGCGGCGCTCGACATTCCCGTGATCGGTAACGGCGACATCAAGACGCCTGACGATGTGTTGGCGATGCGCACCCACACCGGCTGCGCCGGCGTGATGATCGCGCGCGGCACGTTCGGGAACCCCTGGCTGTTCGCCCAGGCGCGCGATCTGCTCGCCGGCCGCGCCAAGCGGCCCGATCCGACGCCCGCGGAGCGCTTCTCCGTGGCGCTCGAGCACGCGCGGCTGGCGCTGCGGTTGCAGGGAGACACCCGCAAGACGGCGCTCGAATTTCGCAAGCACCTCGGCTGGTACACAAAGGGACTCCGCGACGCGACCGAGCTGCGGCAGCGGCTCTTCACCATCGAATCGATGGCGGAAGCCGAGGCGATCTTCAGCGACTATCTGTTCGGATCGGTCCGAAACGCGGCATGAATTTCGAGCGGCTCCCATTCGCGACCATCGATCACCTCCGGCCCATCACGCAGGGGCATCAGGAGGTGATCTTCTGTCCGGGCAAGACCGTCGGGCAGGTCGTCGCAATCGCCGAGCGGCTCGAGGTCGCCGGTGGAAGCTTTCTCGCGACTCGGGCGGACACGGCCCAGGCTGAGACGCTCGCCGCGCGCTTCCCCCGCGCCGAAGTGAACGCGCTGGGCCGGACCGTCTATCTCCCACCGGATCCCGAGCCGGCGCCCACGGGGCGGGGCACCATCCTGGTCTGTACCGCAGGCACCAGCGACCTCGCCGTGGCGGAAGAGGCGGCCGTCACCGCGCGGGCCCTCAAGAATCGCGTCGAGCGGCTGACCGATGTCGGCGTGGCGGGCATCCACCGGCTGCTTACGCAGACCGACGTGTTGCGCGCCGCGGGCGTGATCATCGTCGTGGCGGGCATGGAAGGCGCGCTGCCCAGCGTCGTCGGCGGGCTCGTAAAGGTCCCCGTCATCGCGGTGCCCACCAGCGTCGGCTACGGCGCCTCGTTCGGCGGCCTGGCCGCGCTCCTCGCCATGCTGAACTCCTGCGCGTCGGGCGTCACCGTCGTCAATATCGACAACGGATTTGGCGCCGCCGCCGCAGCCAGCCGCATCAATCAGTCGTGAAGCTGAGGCGCGGCGCGTGGATTGCGCCTGCGCTCTCCGTCCTCGGTGGAGTGCTCCTGGTCGAAGCCGTGTGGCGCGGTACGGCCTGGACGCTGCTCGGCGCCGCGAGCGGTCTCCTGCTCGGCCTCGCGCTTCGGTGGGGAAGAGACGGAGGACTTTCCGATACCGACTCGTTCGACCTCCCGCATACGCTCGATCTCTTGCGTCGCGCGCATGACGCCCGGATGGGCTGGGCGATCGGCCTTGCCCAGGGTCCGGTCGAGACGCTCGGGGATTTCGCCCCGCAGGAACAGGATGCCGATTCGCGGCGGCGCGGCGCCGCATTCGTGCAGCTGGCTTCGGTCGACGGCCGCGTGCACGTGGCGCACGAAGTCGAGGGCACGTACGTCGCCATCGGGGATTTTCCCTACGGTACCGCGCTCCTGCTGTCGGAGCGAGGCCTCGATCAGGAGCGAGTGACCGCCGCGGTCGATGACCTCCGCCGGCTCATCGAATCGATGCGACTCGCGGAGCGCCAGACGACCTCGGGCCAGGGTCTCGTGGCGCGCCAGCTCGCGCTCGGCATCGCCGGCGCGCAAACGCTGGAGGGCATCGCACGCGCCGGCGCCGAGCTGGCGCAGCAGCTGGCGCAGCGAGGCACAGCCATCGTCATGCGGAACGCGCGCGAGCGCGATGCGATGCACGTGATCGCCGTGTCGACGACTGCCGACAAACGGCTGGCCGGCCGGCGGCTCAATGGCGACGCACCGGTGTCGCGCGCGATCCAGGGCGGCGTCCCCATCGTGACGGCGGGCGGCGAAGACATTTTCGGTGCCGGGATGCCCGAACGACGCCGGCACGAACGCGCAGGCGCCGCGTACCCGTTGCTCGACGGCCGCAGCGTCATCGGCGCGCTGGTGATTCTCGGGCGCGAAGTGTCGCCCCGCGATCGCATCGCGGCGCTCGTCGCCGAGCTCGGGCCGCGGCTCGCCGCTGCGAAGGCCGTGCACGACGCCGAGCAGCGCGCGGTACTCGATCATCTCACCGGGTTGCGCAATCGCGGCGAATTTCAGCGCGTGCTCGAGTCGTACCGCGCGCAGCAATATCCGCCCGCGGCGTCGCTCGTCTACGTCGATCTCGATCACTTCAAGCGGCTCAACGACAGCCTCGGCCACGCGGCCGGCGACGGCGCGCTCAAACACATCGCGCGCGTGCTGGAAGAAGCGGTCCGTGACGGGGATCTCGTCGCGCGGATCGGCGGCGAGGAATTCGCCGTCTGGCTGCCACACGCGCAGCTCGGCGAAGCATGGGAAGTGGCGGAGCGTATCCGCGATTCGGTGGCCAATACCATGTGGCAATGGAGCGGAACAGCCTATCCGCTGACGACCTCCTGCGGGGTCGCCACCTACCCGGAACCGATCGCCGACATCCTCAATTTGCCTGCGGCGGCCGATGCCGCCCTGTACCACGCCAAGGAATTAGGCCGAAATCGAGTTGAAAAGGCGAGCCGATCCGACTAGAGTACTGTCCGCACCGAGCGAAGCGGGGGCGACAGGCTTCGACGGGTTTGGCGAGGGTATTGTTGCGTGCCCAGGTTCTCAGTCACCTGGTAAATCAACTGGGACTATACACAAGCCAACTCTGAACTGGCTCTGGCTGCGTAAGCTTCGGCTTCACGCACCTGCGTGAGTGGCAGCCCGCCTGAGGCGGCGCTCACGTATCGCAAAGTCGGGCTGGCGGCAGTTGGGGCCTCAACGGCTGCCGCAAGAGATTTCAGAGGCTTGTTGCTACCAGGGCTGACGGAGCGCCGAGGTAGCGAGACCACCAAAGCTCTGTCTACGCACGTAGATCGGTATCGGAGTCACGCTCGGACCGGGGTTCAATTCCCCGCGCCTCCACTGAACGATGGGAAGGGGGAGATGGGAATGGGGACGGTTTCCCCAGCCTTTCTCCCCTCGCCCTTTCCCCCCTCCCCCCAGATGACTTCTCGCTGACTTTCGCGTGACCGCGCACTGACCGGCCCTTCTTAATCTGTCTTCCAGTCGAGCGAAACAAGTCGAGTCAGAAGAAACCGGTCCCCTAACACAAAGAAGGTTCTATGCGTCGCTTTCCGCTCCACGCCTACGCCACATGCGCCGCGCTGCTGATCGGCTGCGAATCCCCAGTCGCAGTCATGCCGCCAGCTCCGCCACCTCATTCGGAGCCGTCTCTCTCGGTTGAGATCAGCGGTCCATCCCAGATCGATGCCAACGGCCTCTTCAGCTGGGCGGCATTCGCTTTCGGCGGATCCGGTCCATACAGATACAACTGGACCGTAACGAGTCAATCGGGCAAAAGCATCATGACGGCTACCCAGCAAAAGCTGTCGGTCCGCGTCGATGACACCGACGGGGATCTGTTGTTGACGTTGACGGTCGCGTCCGGCAGTCAGCAGAGCGTTGAGACCTTCGGAGTGAGGAATTGCATTGGCGGATGTCCCAAGTGATGCCAAGTTCCTGAGGCACGCGTCAACCGAGCTCAGAGCCTTGCCGCAACTGCTCGATCATTCTCACCACGTTGGGATCCGGCGGAAGCCCGAGCTCGGTCTGAAGCAGATCTGCGTGCTGCTGGGCGCACCGCAGCGCCGCCGCCCGATCGCCGATCGCCACCCACGCGTTCGCCAGGCGCAGCACGGTGTCCGTGTGATAGGGATTCAGCTCGGCGGCGCGGCGCCACCACTCCGCCGCCTGGTGCTTTGTTGGAGCCGCCGCCGCGAGCTGGCCAAAAGCGTGAGCACATCGTTCGGCAAGGCGCCTCCGCTGCTCGTCAACCCACCGCTCGAACCCGGGCGCCTCCCGCACAAAGAAGCCATCGAGAAACGGGCCGGCATATAACCCTACCGCGACCTCGTGGGCGCCCCTGTCGAGGGCGTCTTCGAAATCCCATACATCCGCAGTGATTACCGCCGGATTGAGACGAAGCGTTTTCTTGCCGAGGAACACATCTCCGCCGTCTAGGCGGCGTCGCTGGAAATAGACCATCTGGTTCAACCCGTGACGCGCCTGCTCGGCGTCGCTCTCGGGCCAGAGATAGGCTTGGACTTTGTCGCGGTTCAGCCCCCTGTCACGCGCGACGGCAAGCAGCACAAGGAGGGCCAGCCGACGGCGTCCGGTCGCCGCCCCAGTCATCGTGGAATCACCTACGCTCAGGTTCACGCCGCCAAACGTCAGCAGACGAAGCTGCGGAGTCATGCTCGACTAGGGACGCCTTCCGAGTACCGATGGCGTCGGTACTGACAGCCGCGGCGCACCGCCGAACGCGCTCGACACGGCGGCCCGCATGGTGGGGACGGGCCGGTCGAAGCGTGATCGTCCAGTGCTCCAAAAAAGGCCGGGATACAGCGGCACGTACGTGTACATCACAGGCGCCGGCTGATAGACCACCTGCGGCGGCGCGGGTGGCGCCATCGCGAACGACACGCTGCCGCTGTTCACCCCACAGAACGCATTAGTGAGCGCCGCGTTCGAGCAGTCCACCGAGTTGGTCGAGGGCGCGGCGGCTGCGGCCGCAGCGACCGGCGGCGCGCGGCGGTAGCAGCTCCAGCAGACACTCGGCTGTTCGACCGGCCCCCGCTGTACCACTGCGCCTTCTCGCGAGTATGTGACCACGCCGTAGTCGTACGGTCGCCCGGCGGTCACGCGGTCGGCGATGTCGAACAGCGCGCCGAGCGGGTCGGCGGCCGTCGGTTGCAGCAGCAGTGCCCCCTGATAATTCCATTCGATTCCGTCCCGCAGCCCCTCGAAGTTGAAGCGCCAGCGAGACCTGATCGCGAGGAACGTCCCGGGGCTGCCTTGTGCTTCCGGCGGCAGCTCGATCGCGACCGGCGCATCAGCCGAAACGGCGGTGCTGTCCCAAGGGGCCTCGGGGAAAATCACCTCGATGCGACCACCAGCGTCGACATGCAAAAGCATGAGATGGCCCGGCGCGGGTAGCGCTACGTAGGCAATCGAGTCGCTACGCCAGAGGTGAACAGAATCGCGGGAAGTGGAAGCGGACACGGCGATAGGGCGCGCATTGCCGCTCGCCTGTACGAGCAATCCAACCGTCATCAAAACAGAGACAAGCATGATCCATCCTATCCGTCGTTCCCTAGCGTACATCACGATTGCCCGGATGGGAAGGGAGGTGGTGCCCGGTGTGGCTCAAGCGCTACTCTATGGGGCATGACGAGCCAGGAATTCCAGCATCTCGTCGAACGGGTCGAACAGTACGCGCGCACGCACCGCACTGCGTATCGGTTCCGTGTCGGCGCGCTCGCATTACTGGGCTACGCGTACGTTTGGACAATTCTTTTCGTTTGCCTCCTGCTCCTCGCGGCAATGGCGGGATTGCTCTATTCCGCGCCCGGAGGCTCGGTACTGCTGGTCGGCAAGCTCGCAATTCCTGTCGTGGTGGTCGTCGGCGCCATTCTCCGCGCCTTGTGGGTCAGCTTCACCCCGCCTAACGGTGTCCCGCTCATCCGTCGCGACGTGCCGGCACTGTTTGGTCTGATCGATACGCTCACCGCCTCACTCGACACGCCCCGCTTTCACCGCGTGGTGTTGACGGATGACTTCAACGCATCGGTGTCGCAGCGCCCGCGGCTCGGCCCCCTCGGCTGGTACGAGAACTGGCTCGCACTGGGGTTGCCGTTGCTCGAGGCGCTGTCGCTCGACGAGTTCCGGGCCGTCCTTGCCCACGAGCTCGGGCATCTCTCGCATGCGCACGGACGCTTCGGCGCGTGGATTTACCGCATTCGCATGGCGTGGATGCACCTCATGAAGCAGCTCGAATCCTCGCATCGGATCGGCTACAGGATCTTCGACTGGTTCTTGAAGCGGTGGGCCCCCTACTTCAACGCCTACTCGTTCGTGCTGGCGCGAGAACAGGAGTACGAGGCCGATCGTCAGGCGGCGCAGCTCACCGGCGCCGATCAGATGGGTCGCGCGCTGATCGCGATTGCGCTGCAGGGCGCGCGCATGGACCGCGGCTTCTGGCCACGCATCGCGCGCCGCGCCGTCGACCACGACACACCGCCGCTGGGCGTCTTCGCAGAATTGCGCGATACGGTGCGCGCGAGCCTGGCGCTCGAAGACGCCCGACGCTCGCTTGCGATCGCCCTCAATCGCAAGTCGGCAACGGATGACACGCATCCCAGTCTCAGCGACCGATTGGCCGCCCTCGATGTCCAGGCGCCCACGCCGCCCGCGCCCACGGCCTGGAGCAAGGCCGGCGCCGCCGATCTGTTGCTGGGCGACGCGCGCGCCGCGTTGAGCAATCAGGTCGAGCGCAACTGGCGAGACTACGTCGCGCAGGGTTGGCGCAAGAAGCACGAGGCCGACCAGAAGGTCCAGGCGCGGCTCGTGGAGCTCGAAACGAGCGCACTGACCGCGCCGCTGACGGTCTCCGAGGCTTCGGAGCGCGCGCAGCTCACCGTGCGGCTGCACGGACCCGAGGCGGCGGTCGAGACGTTGCACCACGTGCTCGCGCGCGATCCCGAGCACGCCGCCGCCAACTTCACGCTCGGCGAGATCCTGCTCGAGCGCGAGGACGCGACCGGCGTCGGGCACATCGAGCGCGCGATGCAGCGCGATCCCCATTCCATCGCCGCCGGATTGGAGCGTCTCTGGCTGTATCACGAGAGTCTCGGCCACGTCGCCGACGCAGCCGACTATCGGCGGCGCTGGTGGGATCGCATCGACGTTCTGCAGCGCGCCGCTCCGGAGCGACAGGACGTGACCGCGCAGGATGAGCTCATACCGCATGAGCTGCCGGACGATGAGATCGAGCGTATCCGCGGCGTTCTGGACGGAATGAACGACGTCGTCGAGGCGTATCTCGTGCGGAAGCACGTGCGGCTCCTGCCCGAGGAGCCCTTCTACATCCTTGCCGTCATGCACTGGTGGAGCGCGCGCGTCAGCGACAATCAGGCGCAGGAGCAGGAGTTGGTCGAGCGCGTCGCGCAGGCGACGTCGCTGCGCGGCGACTGGCTCGTGATCGCGCTCAATGCGAAGCGCGGCTGGTTGCGCGACAAGATGTCGGCGGTGCCGGGATCCCGCGTGAAAGCGCCGGCCGTCGACGTGCTGCAGAAAACGTATTGAAGGCCTATATTCGGCCTCGACTATTACCGGAGTTCACATGGGTTCGGGTATTCAGCAGCCAATCGTTGATCAGTCTTCCGGCGGCAGTGCGTTCGGCGATGTCTTCAAAGTATTGTACGAGCCGGGCGCGGTGTTCGAGCGCGTGCGTGCGCGTCCGAGCTTCTTCGCGCCGTTCCTCGCGATCATCGCGGTGCAGTGCGTGCTCTTCTTCATCAACCTGCCGTACCTCAAGGTCGCCATTCAGGCGCAAATGGCGGCGCAGCCCGCCGCGGCGTCCCGCGGCGCGCCCGGTACGGGGATGCTCGTGGCGTTCGGCCTCGTCGGGCTGATTGTCGTTTTGGGCATCATCTTCGTCATCACGGGCTTGCTGCTGTGGGCTTTCAGTTCCATCCTGGGCGGCGGCGACGCGAAGTTCAGCACGATGCTCAGCGTCGGAACGTACTCCGCGGTGCCGGCGGCCATGTTGCTGGGGATCATCGGGACGATCGTCCTGCATCTGCAGGGATCGAGCGGTCTGACGTCGACTGCGGACCTGCAGCCTGCGCTGGGGCTCGATCTGCTGTCGCCAGGCACCAGGGGATTCCTGGGCGCCGTATTGAAAGCGATCAATCCATTCAGTATCTGGGGACTGGTGCTGACCGCGATCGGCGTCTCGACGACGCAACGCGTCTCGAAGGGCACCGGGTACGCGGTGGCGGTCGCGACGTTCGTGATCGGCGTGTTGATCGCCGGTGGGTTCGGCGCGCTGTCGCCGGGACGCTAGCTAAACCGTCGCCCTCGTGCGACTGACGACGCCCGCCTCCTCGAGGGCCGCCTGGGCCGCGGCGAGGCGGGCGATCGGCACCCGGAAGGGCGAGCACGACACGTAGTTCATTCCCACCCGATGACAGAATTTCACCGAGCTCGGCTCGCCTCCGTGCTCACCGCAGATGCCCACCTTGAGATCGTGCCGCGTTTGTCTCCCGAGCTGCACCGCCATCTGGATGAGCTTGCCGACGCCGCGCTGATCGAGGCACTGGAACGGGTCTTCCGCGAGGAGTCCGTGCTCGACGTAGAAGGGGAGGAAGCGGCCGGCGTCATCGCGTGAGAGACCGAAGGTCGTTTGCGTGAGGTCGTTCGTGCCGAACGAGAAGAACTGCGCTTCCTTCGCGATGTCGTCGGCCGTGATCGCGGCGCGCGGCAGCTCGATCATCGTGCCGACGAGGAAGGGAACCGCCCGGCCCTCGCGATGGAACACTTCCTGCGCCACGCGCCGCACGATCTCCGTCTGATTCGTGAGCTCGCGCACGTCCGCCACCAGCGGGATCATGATCTCGACCGTGACTTTCCTGCCCTTGCTCGCCACGTGCCCGGCCGCCTCGAAGATGGCCTGCGCCTGCATCTCCGTGATCTCGGGATACGTGATGCCGAGGCGGCAGCCGCGATGGCCGAGCATCGGGTTCGCTTCACGGAGCGACCCGATCAGTTTCTCGAGCTGCGCCGCGGGGACCTTGGCATGCTTGGCCAGCGCGGCGATTTCTTCGCGTGTGTGCGGCAGAAACTCGTGGAGCGGGGGATCGAGCAGGCGGATCGTGACCGGCAGCCCGTCCATGACCTCGAAGATTCCCTCGAAGTCGCCGCGTTGAATCGGCAGCAGCTTGGCCAGGGCCTTACGGCGACCCGCCTCGTCGGCGGCCACGATCATCTCCCGCATGAGCGTGATGCGGTCGCCTTCAAAGAACATGTGCTCCGTGCGGCACAACCCGATTCCCTCGGCGCCGAATTCGCGCGCGCGCCGGGCATCGATGGGGATGTCGGCGTTCGCCCGGACCCGCAGCCGGCGACGTGTGTCGGCCCACGCCATCAAGCGGTCGTACTCCTTGCCGGCCTTGGGCGTGACGAGCTTGGCGGCGCCGAGGATCACGCGGCCGGTCGTGCCGTCGACCGTGATCACCTGGCCACGCTTGACGGCCCGCCCATTCACCCGAAACCGTCCGGCCGCCGGATCGACATCCAGCTCTTTCGCGCCCACGACGCACGTCTTGCCCATGCCCCGCGCGACGACGGCCGCATGGCTGGTCATGCCGCCGCGCGCCGTGAGCACCGCGCGCGCTGCCACGATGCCGTGGTAGTCTTCGGGCGACGTTTCCGGCCGCACCAGAATGACGTCGTGGCCCTTCTTCTTCAGAGCTTCGGCTTCGTCGGCATCAAAGACGACTTCGCCCGTGGCCGCGCCGGGCGACGCCGGGAGTCCTTTCGCGAGCACGGTCACGCTGGATTTCGGATCGACCATGGGATGGAACAGCTGATCCAGATCCTGCGGCGGCACGCGCTGGATCGCCTCGTCTTCTGTAATCAGCCCCTCGTCCACCATTTCGACGGCACTCCGCACCGCCGCCATGCCGGTCCGTTGCGCGCGACGGGTCTGTAGCATGTACAGCTGGCCGTGCTCGAACGTGAACTCCACGTCCTGCACGTCCTTGAAGTGCTTCTCCAGTTTCGTCGCCAGGCGGTCAAGCTCGCGGTAGATCTTGACGAGTTTGCCGCGCTTCATTTTCTGGATGGGCTCAGGGGTACGCGCGCCGGACACCACGTCCTCGCCCTGCGCGTTGGTCAGTACGTCGCCGTTCAGTACGTGCTCACCCGTGCTGCAGTCTCGCGTGAATGCGACGCCGGTGCCGCAGTCGTCGCCCATGTTGCCGTAGACCATGGCGACGATGTTCACGGCGGTGCCCAGGCTGTCAGGAATGCCGTTCACCTGCCGGTAGTCCTTGGCGCGCTTGGTGTGCCAGCTCTTGAAGACCGCTTCAATCGCGCCCCACAGCTGCTCCTGCGGATCGTCGGGGAAGGGGTGTCCTGTCTTCTTTTCGACGATCGTTTTGAAGTCGTGCACGAGGTCGTGCAGGTCATCCGCGGGAAGATCGATGTCGCGTTTGACCTTGCGGCGTGCTTTGGCTTTGTCGAGCTCTGCTTCGAATGGCGCCTTGCCGATCTCGTACACGACGTCCCCGTACATCATCACGAAGCGCCGATAGGAGTCGTACGCGAAGCGCGGATTCTTGGAGCCGGCGATCAGGCCTTCGACGGTCTGATCGTTGAGCCCGAGGTTGAGGATCGTTTCCATCATGCCCGGCATCGACACGGCGGAGCCCGAGCGCACCGAGACGAGCAGCGGGTTCTTCGCATCGCCAAAGCCCTTCTTCGTCACGCGCTCGAGGTGCTTGAGATGCCGATCGACCTCGGCGCGCAGCGCGGGCGGGAACGTCCCTTCCTCGATGTAGGTGTTGCACAGCTTGGCGGAGATCGTGAATCCGGGCGGGACGGGCAGGCCGAGATTGGCCATTTCCGCGAGCCCGGCGCCTTTGCCGCCCAGGATGTCGCGCATGGCGGCGGAGCCATCGGCGCGGCCGTTGCCGAAGAAATAGACGTGGCGCTCAACCGACATAGCGCGATTATGGAGCCCGAAAGGGTTCGGCGTAAGTGGTCGCCGACCAGGCCTTGCTATAATATTGAGTTTAGGCAGACCAGCCTATTTCGTTGTGGTGAGAGTCGAATGTTGCCCAATGTACGCGAGACACTTCGCGGTCTGGTAGAGTTTGCTCCCGTCGTCTTCAGTGTCGTACCCGCAGTCTGGGTAGCTGTCACCTGGGACGCCGAGCTTAGCTTGGCGTTG
>Ga0136846_1235678_pt1 | contig 15609 bp, 8 predicted proteins | sample HopSoiMetagenom2_FD_96841 | JGI IMG/M metagenome (GOLD analysis project Ga0136846, IMG submission 96841) | Grasslands soil microbial communities from Hopland, California, USA - 2 Assembly 2016 (version 4) | ecosystem: Environmental > Terrestrial > Soil > Grasslands | place: USA: Hopland... | reverse complement strand
GGGGGGATCCGCCTTCTTCGTGACGGGGCGCCGTGTCGTTCGTATGGGAGTCCTCTCGGAGGGAGGGGAGTGAGCGCTGGAACACCTCACTCATGGGAGCGCTCCCATGATCTCCGTATCCGGGGACTGTAGAAGAGGGCCATGGCCCTGACAAGGGGGCGCGTTCCCGTCGGAGTTTTCGCCGTGTCCGCCGTCAGCACCAGCAGGCCGAGCCCCGGGATGCGCAGAGCCCAGCCCCGGCGCGTTGCGGCTCGGGGCGCACCGGCGGTTCCGTACGCCGCTGGGCGGCGAACAGCAGGACGCCGACGGTGAGCAGGACCGCGGCCGTCAGCGGTCCGGCCGCAGAGAAGACGCTGGTCGACAGCGTGATAGCCAGGGCTGGGCCGAAGACGTAGACCACCTCGTCGAGCACCGACTCCAGTGAGTACGCGGTGTGCAACAACCGCGGTGACTTCCGGTGAAGCTCCGCCCAGCGGGACCTGACGAGCGCGCCCACGCTGGGCATGCAGCCCGCTGCCGCCGCCGTGACGTACAGCGTCCAGTCCGGCGCGGCGTACAGGGCGCACAGCAGCAGTACACAGACGGCGGCGACCGTCACGGCCGTCACCGGGAGGACGACGCGGCGCTGGGCATGACGGTCGACCAGCCGGGAGATCTGCGGTCCGATCGCTGCGGCTGCGAACGCTTGTGTGGCGGAGACCGAGCCGGCGAGCCAGTACTCGCCGCCGAGCTGCGACACCATGGTGACGATGCCGATCATCGACTGCGGAAGGCGTGACAGGAAGCCTGCGGTGGAGAAAAGCAGACTGCCTGCAGGCGAGAAGATCCGGCGGTAATCGGAGAGTATGGACTCCACGCTCCGTCAGGAGCCGATTTTCGCTGGGCGGACCCGGTCCGGTTACTGCGCCCTCCTTGTACTCCATTTTCACGCGTGGCGCGACATCTCGCGACGCGACGCGGCATCTCGCCCTGCACGTGCGGGAAATGGCGACCGGAGTTAGTTTGATGGAAGAGACGTCGATGTTTCGGCGGCGAAGGAGTCTGCTTACCGGCGACCGCGTATAGCGGCGATCGTTTTCACAGGCGACCGAGCTCAGTCCCGGCCGGAAGATTCTCCTTTGTCAGCCCGATCCTACGGGCTCCTCCGCCGTCGCCCGGTGACGTTCGCCCAGCTCGGTCCACCCGACAAGTGACCCTCTCAGGAGGTTAGTTGGGATGAACGCGCGACTGCGAAGCCAGGCCGCGATGGCTGCCATCAGCGTATGCATCGTCGTGCTGACCGCGTTCTACTACATATTCCCGGAACATCGGATGATCTTCGTCGGCATTGGGGTAGTCGGCGTCATCGGTATTGTCCTGGGTATCCTTCTCAACGACCCGGCGCACCGACTCCCCTGGATTTTGCTGGCCATCGGAAACTTCGCCTTCGCTGCGGGCCAGGCCACCCAGATCATCCTCATCGGGTTGCTCCAGGAGGAGATCCCGTTTCCGTCGATCGCCGACGGCTTCTATCTCGCGGCATATCCGCTCTATGCGGCCGGGCTGCTGGGCTTCGTCCATTGGCGCACGAGTTGGCGCGACCGGGCGAGCCTCGTCGACGCGCTGACGCTGACAGTCGGCCTGGCGCTGCTGTCGTGGCTCTTCCTCATCGATCCGTACGCCCGCGTCGAGGGTCTCACCTGGGTGCAGAAGGCGTTCGCCATCGCCTATCCGCTCGGTGACGTCCTCGTCCTGGCGATGCTGCTGCGCCTGCTCGTCGGCCGTGGCGGCAAGAGCCGCTCGCTCATGCTCCTCACTGCGGGCACCCTCGGCCTGCTCACCGCCGACGTGCTTTACGGCCTGATCCAACTGAACGGGACATGGCGCACGGGTAGCGCGGTCGAACTCGGCTGGGCCGTCCTGTACGGCGCCTGGGCTGCCGCCGCGCTCGATCCGTCCATGCGGTCCCTGACGCGGCCGGTGACATGGCGCGCCGAGACCGGCACGGGCCGGCTGAGCCTGCTCACCCTGGCGTCACTGATCGCACCGGCCATCCTCCTGACGGAGGCGGTGCGCGGTGTGAGGTCCAACGTTGGCGTCATCGGGGTGTTCTCCGCGGTGCTCTTCCTCCTTGTGCTCTACCGCCTGGCGGGCGTGGTGGCCACCCACCAGCGGGCGGTCGGCCGGGAGAAGGTGCTGCGCAACGCGGTGTCGTCGCTGGGCGGAGCGGGCGATCTGCGGGATGTGGCCGCCGCCGTCCACTCCGCGGTGACGGAGTTGATGTCGCACGGCCCGCCGCGTTCCGCGCTGCTCACCCTGCCGGACAACACGCTCTGCGCGAACGGCGCGCACGGCGGTGCAGGCGGGCCCCTGTCCGCACGGGCGACCGCAGCCGTACGGGAACTGATCGCGTCCGGCGAGAACCGCCTGGTGACCCTCGACAGTGTGGGGCCCGATCTTGCCGCCCGCCTCGCGGACTCGGACGAGACACTGCCCCACACCGGGCACGCGCTGGTCTGCCCGCTCACCTCGCAGGATCACCCCTCGGGCGACCCGCAGATCGGGGCGCTGATCGTGGCCGGGGACGAGTACGACCTGCTCGTGTTCCGCGACACGGTGGCGACTCTCGCCACGCAGACGGCACTTGCCTCGGCGCGGGTCACCCTCGCCCAGGAGGTCAACCGGCGCAACAGCGAGATGTACTTCCGCACGCTGGTGCAGAACGCCTCCGACGTCATCCTGATCCTCGACGACGACGACCGGGTCCGTTACGCCAGCCCCTCCGCCGGCCAGGTGCTGGGCGTTCCGAACCTGGAGGGCACACACCTCATCGATCTGGTGCCGCCGCAGGACAGCCGCGCGGTGGTCGAGACGCTCGGCCGGATACGGAGCCACGATTACCAGACCAGGCGCGAGCACTGGCGCATGGTGCGCGCCGACCGGGCGACCATCGAGGTCGAGGTGAGGTGGAGCGACCTGCGCGAGGAGGCGACCGTCGGTGGAGTGGTGCTCACCATGCGGGACGTGACGGACCAGCGCAAGCTCGAACGCGAACTCACCCACCAGGCGTTCCACGACTCGCTCACCGGCCTGGCCAACCGTGTGCTCTTCCAGGAGCGGGTCAACCACGCCCTGGTGCAGGCCCAGCGTGAGGGCACGGTGGTCGGCGTGCTCTTCGTCGACGTGGACGACTTCAAGGTCGTCAACGACATACACGGCCACAGTGTGGGCGACGAACTCCTGGTCGCGCTGTCGCTGCGGCTGCAGACAACGGTCCGTGCCTCCGACACCGCCGCGCGCATCGGCGGCGACGAGTTCGCACTGCTGGTGGAGGGCTCCGTCACGCCGGCGGGCGTGGAGCGGTTCACCGAACACGTGATGACCGCGTTCGGTGAACCGTTCCGGCTCAGCGTGGGACGGATGAGCACGTACGCCAGCGTCGGCGTCGCGACGACGGAGGACAGCATCGACTCGGTCGAACTGCTGACACACGCCGATCTCGCGCTGTACGCGGCGAAGACGGCGGGCAAGCGTCAGTGGCGCCGCTACCACCCGGAACTGCAGAGCGGAATGGCCGAGCGCGCCAAGTTGCAGGAGGGCCTGGACAGTTCGTCGATCGAGACGTCGTTCATGGTGCTGTACCAGCCCATTGTGGAGCTGACCAGCGGGCGGATCGCCGGCTTCGAGGCGCTCCTTCGCTGGCCCCACGCCACGCGCGGCATGGTGCCACCGGAGCAGTTCATCACGCTGGCCGAGGAGAGCGGGCAGATCGTCCCGCTCGGCGCCTGGGTGCTCGACCAGGCCGCGGCCGAGGCCGGCCGGTGGGAGGACTCCGTGCTGCGCAGCGGGACGGAGGACCGCAACACGCCTTACATCAGCGTGAACGTGTCGCCGCGTCAGTTCCGGGACGAGGAGTTCTACAACGTGGTCCGGCGCGCCCTGGATCTCTCCGGCATCGAACCGTCGTCTCTCGTACTGGAACTGACCGAGAGTGTGCTGCTGTACAACGACGAACGTATCCTGGCCGAGATGAGTTCGCTCACCGACCTCGGCATCCGTATCGCGATCGACGACTTCGGAACGGGCTACTCGTCGCTGAGCTATCTGCGCGAGTTCCCCATCTCGATACTCAAGATCGACAAGTCGTTCGTGGATGAACTCGGGCGCTCCTCCGAACAGTTCGCTCTGGTCGAGGGCATCACGCATCTCGCGGACACGCTCGGCCTCACGGTGATCGCCGAAGGAGTGGAGGACGTGAGACAGCAGGAGCTGCTGATCTCCATGGGCTGCCCGCTCGGCCAGGGGTACCTCTTCGCCGAGCCGGTCAGCGCCGAGGAGGCGAAGCAACTCGTCCTCGCGGCGCCGCTCGGCCGCCTGGCCGGATTTCCTGTGACGCCCGCGGAGAAGAAGCGGTGATGGCGACGGCCCTCTTCCGCGAGGCTCACAGATCGTGCTCCGCAGGACGCCGCGCGAGGCAGGAGGCCCGAGGTGACGGAACGTGATCACCTGTCGGCAGAGTCGGCTACGCCGTGCGTCGTGCTGCGCAACGACGAGGGGCAGTACGCGATCTGGCCTGCCGACCGTCGGATTCCGGCCGGGTGGCTTCGGTTCGTCGGACCGGCGTCCGCCGGATGGTGCGGGAGCCTGGTCGACCGCCTGTGGACCGATATGCGGCCCGCGACTGTCCGCACGCAGGGGCGGCCCTCGGGACCCGGGCGGGGCACAGTGCCCGAGCTGGTCCGCGAGCGGGCACGACGCGAGCCGTCCTCTCTCGCGGTGCTCTCGGACGAGGGCCGGCTCAGTTACGCCGAGCTGACCGGCCGCGCGGACCGGCTTGCCCACCGGCTGCGGGAGTCGGGTGTCGATGCGGAGTCCGTCGTCACCGTGTGCCTCGACCGCGTGCCCGGGCTGGTCGTCGCGCTTCTGGCGGTGCTGAACTCCGGCGGTGCGTTCCTGCCCCTCGACCCGGCGACTCCGCGGCAACGGATGGCCGGACTGGTCGGGGGGAGCGGTTCACGCCTCATCGTCTCGAGCCGCGAGTACGCCCCGATGTTCGCCGAGTGCGAGGCGCGGATCGTCCAGGCCGGGGAACCGGCCACGCAGTCGTCACCGGAGGGCCCCCGGCCGCCCCTGCTCGCTGGCCCTCAGCCGGACGACCTCGCCTACGTGATCTACACCTCCGGATCCACCGGACCTCCCAAGGGAGTGATGATCACCCACCGGTCGCTGGCCCACTCCCTCACCGCGGCGGCCCGGGCATACGAACTGGGGCCCGGCGACCGGGTGCTGCACGCCGGGGCGCTCGGCTTCGACACATCACTGGAGCAGATCTTCGCCACGCTGATCAGCGGCGCGACACTCGTCCTCGCGGGAACACATACGTGGGCGCCCACCGACCTGCTGCACCGCTTCCCGGAGTACGGGATCACCGTCGCCGACCTGACCCCCGCCTACTGGCATCGGATCGTCTCCGTCCCGGACCGCGAGGGGAGCCTCACGTCGCTGAGACTCGTCATCGTCGGCGGCGAGATCGTGACTGCGAAGGACTGCCGCGCTCTTCTGCACCGGATCCCCGGCGCGCGGCTCGTCAACGCCTACGGACTCACCGAGACCACCATCACCTCCACGCTCTGCGACCTGACCGAGGCAGCGCTCGCGGCGCCGGACACCGACGTCGCCCCGATCGGCAGGCCCCTGGAGGGGAACCACGTCCACGTGCTCGACGCCGAACTGCACCCGGTGGCGCCTGGCGAGCGCGGCGAGATATACCTCGGCGGCCCGGGACTGGCACGCGGTATCTGGCGCCAACCCGCCCTGACCGCACAGCAGTTCCTGCCCGACCCGCATGGCTCGGCGCCCGGGGACCGGATGTATCGCACCGGGGATCTGGGCCGCCGGCGCTCGGACGGCAACCTGGAAGTCCTGGGCCGGGTCGACGATCAGATGAAGATCCGCGGGTTCCGGGTCGACCCAGCAGAGGTCGAGGCCGCGCTCGTCTCACTCCCGGAGATCGGCCAGGCGATGGTGGTGGCCCAGACGCGCGCAAGCGGCGACCGGGACCTCGTCGCGTACTTCACGCCGGCCTCGTCGCCGTCCGGCGACGAGGCGGTCCTGCGCGCACGGCTGCGGTCGGCACTCGCCGAGGTCCTGCCGGGCCACATGATCCCGGCAGCTTTCCACGCGGTGGAGCGGCTGCCCGTCACGCATGGTGGAAAGCTCGACCGCAGGGTCGTGCCGGAACCGGGGACCGCGGCGCCGACGGCCGGCGCCGACGACCGTCCGCTGCCGCAGGGGATGGCCGAGTTGTGGGGCCAGATCCTGGATGTGGACTACGTCCGTCCGCATGACGACTTCTTCGAGCTCGGCGGTAACTCGCTGCTGGCCATGGAAATGCTCGCCCGGACCCGCGTCGTGTTCGGTATCGGCATCACGCAGATCCGCGACCTGGCCCGTTCGCTGCTGCGGTATCCGACGCTCGCCGCGTTCGCCGAGTCCGTGCGCCAGGCACGGGCCGGCACACTGGCCCCCCCGGACGGCGGGAGCGTCGACTTCGCCGCCGAGACCGATCGGCGCGTTCCGGCAGTGGGCCGTGACGCGCCGGCTCGGGACCCCCGGCGCCCCGGCGACGTTCTCCTCACCGGGTCGACGGGGTTCTGCGGCGCGCACATGATCGACGAGCTGCTGCGCAGGACGACGGGACGGATCCTCTGCCTGGTCAGGGCCTCCGACGACCAGCGCGGCCTGGAGCGGATCCGTGCGAGCCACCAGCGGTACGTCCTCAGCGGTCTGTCCAGCGAGCGCGTCCAGCCGGTCGTCGGCGACCTGGGCAAGCCCGGACTGGGGCTGTCCCCAAGCCGGTTCGAGGAACTGGGAGCGACCATCGACGCCGTCTACCACTTCGGTGGCCAGGTCAACTTCATCTACCCCTACCACGAGTTGCGCGCGGCCAACGTCGACGGAACATACGAGATCATCCGCCTCGCCGCGGGCCGGGCCGTCCCCGTCCACTTCACGTCCAGCATGGCCGTGCTCGCCGGATTCGGCCCGGCCGGGGTGCGCGAGGTGACGGAGAACACGCCGCTTCGCTTCCCCGAGTATCTGTCGGTGGGATACGTGGAGACCAAATGGGTTGGCGAAGCGCTGTTGAAGAAGGCCTCCGACGCGGGCCTGCCGGTCGCCGTCTACCGCCTGATGGACATCACGGGCCGCAGCGGAACCGGCGTGATGAACACCAGCAGCGAGCTGGCCGCGCTCTTCGACTTCATCGCACGGACCGGGCTGTGCCCGGACGCCCGGCTGTCGCTGGACTTGCTGCCGGCCGACCACCTGGCCCGTGCCATCGGACACATCTCCACCCGCCATCCCGCTCACGGCGAGGTCTACCATCTCACCAACCCCCGCCCCACGCTGCTGAATTCGCTCGCTGAGCGCCTGCGCCGACGGGGTTACCCGGTCCAGGAGATCCCGTACGCCGAGTGGATCTCCGCTCTGGTGAAGTACGCGGCCGGGCACCCCACCGACCCGATCACCCCGTTCGTCCCGCTCTTCGTCGACCGGTGCGCGCGCGCCGACATCAGCGTGAGCGAGATGTACTTCCAGGGCGTGTTCACGGAGTTCACCCGCGGCAACGCGGAACGGGCGCTGGTGGACGCCGGGATCGACATTCCGCCGGTGGACGCGGAGATGATGGACCGCTACATCGACTTCCTCCAGCAGGCCGACAGCCTTCGGCCGGTGAAGAGCCAAGAGCAGGGAGCGGCACAGTGGTGAGCCGATGCCCTCGCTGGGAGGCGCTGGACGTACGGGAAGCGGCGCCCGACGGTCCGGTGGCCTTCGGCGCCGACCTCAGTCCCGCCGGCCTCCTGGCGGCGTACCGCGCCGGGGTCTATCCGTTCCCGGCGTCCGACGAGTACACCCGCGCCCTCAACGAGGTGGTCTTCGGCGATCAAGTCCAGGAGGGCCGCATCCGGCTCGTGGGCGAGGAATCGGCCGATCCCTACGCCGTCTCCTGGTGGTCGCCCGACCCCAGGCCCGTGCTGCCCGTCTCGGCCACGCACCTCAGTCGGAGCCTCGCTCGGCGGCTGCGCAACCGGCTGCCGTGGTCGACCAGCCTGGACCAGCGGTTCGAGGGGGTCGTCCGCGAATGCCGCGCCGGCCGCGTCCCCCTGTGGCTCACCGACGAGCTGATCGTGAGCCTGGTCCGCCTGCACGATCTGGGTCATGCCCACAGCGTCGAGGTGTGGGAGGACGGAGAACTGATCGGCGGCGTCTTCGGCCTGCAGGTCGGATCGGTCTTCAGCATGGACTCGATGTTCTTCCACCGCCCCGGTGCCGCGAAAGTCGCGGTGACCGACCTCGCGACGCGCTTCGCACAAGCCGGCGGCGAGCTGCTCGACGCGCAGCGGGACAGCCCGCACGTCCGTGACCTGGGCTGTGTTCTCGTACCGCGAGAGGAGTACATGCAGCGCCTCCACAGCACCGCGCGCGACAGCCTCCCGATGCCCGCCGCCACCTTGCCCGCCCGCCGCCTCGCCGAGGCAACGGGATCGAGCTGACCGAGATGGCGGTTGTCAACCTGTTCGCTCATATCAGGTACGGAGCGTCATTCGTGATCTGCGTTGTCACTCCGATGAACGTGTTGCCGGTCGAAGTGCCCAGAACGGCCTTGTAGTTGTAGATGGCCCATTGCATGCCGTTGAACGTGTTGGCGTACACATTCGCGGCGATGCAGTAGTTGATGCTGACGCCGAACCTGCCCGCATTCCCGATCCCGTGAATGTTGTTGCTGAAGACGTTCAGGTTCCGCACAGCGTTGAACGGACCGCCATTGATTCCGATGATCACGACACCGTCCGTGAATCTGGTTCCGCTGATGTCGTTGTCGTGGATGTTGATGTTGTTGGCCGCCGCGTTCTGGAACCCGCTGTACACGACACCCGGCAACGTACCCGTACCGGTCGTGGAACCACCGACGATCGTGTTGTGGTGAACGAATACGTCGGCCAGGGTCTCCGTGGACGAATTCGGTTCGAGGTCGATGGGTCCGGGCATCCCGGCACGCGAACACTTGACGAAGGTGTTGTTGTGCACCTCGATCTGCGTACCGGTGACGACGGAGACACCGTTCCGGTTGAAGTAGTCGGACGTGAAGGTGTTGTTCGGTCCGATGGTGCAGTTCCTGGCCGAGCTGCCGATATTCACGTAGACGCCGTCACCGATGATGTTCCTGAAGCCGCAGTTCTTGACCACCACGTTGCTGAAGTTTCCGTGGATCTTCACGCAGTGGCGGAACTGGGACCAGATGGCTCCCTGGTTCGCCGCACGTCCGTCGAACGTGAGGTTGTCGATCGTGACGCCCGATCCACTCACCCTCAGGATTTCGTCGCTGTGAGTGGTTGATGTGGTGGAGTTGTCCGGGAATCGCAGGATCGAGCCGTTGCCCTCGACGTAGCAGTTCGCCGGAATCGACAGCGAAGTGACCGTGAACGTCTGTCCTGACGGGAAGACGAGACGCTTGTTGGCGGCGGCGTTGGCCGCCAATTGAGGTGTGGCGTAGTCCACCACGCGAACGACATCGCGGGTAGGGAGTCGCGCTGCGGCCATGAGCGGAATTGTCGCCAGTGCCAACATCGACCGGCGGGATCGGGGGCGGGAGGCGGTGAATATCTCCACCGGTGATCTCCGTGCTCGGAACAAACCAGGTACTCCGGGTGTAGGGATCGATTTCAGTGATCAGCACCGGATCGGTGCACTGCCGGGAAGCTACCAAACAGCCAGACTTCGCGTAACTGGCTGAGCTGTCGCTGATTTGATCGTTTACCTGTGTGGTGTGGTCGCGGGGCTGGGCGTTCTTACGGCCGAGTGGCCGAACTGGCCCGGCGCGGGACGGTTTTGGTTCCTTGCCGGGCCGGCGTTCTCGGGGCGTGCGTGTGCCTGAATTCACAACGCACGTGGTCGGGGGGTGTGGCGGCGTCGGGCCAATGCCCCCGTGTTCGACGCGTCGATTCCCTGCGGAGTGCTTGCCGCGTCGTCTCTCACCCCATTCCCGCGAAGCGGTCGAGCAGTGCGTCCAATCCGGCCGCCAGGCCCTCCGGTCCGCCCCGGTCGGCGAGTGAGGGGGCGGTTTCCCTGAGTGTGGGCAGCTCCTGGGGCGGCATGCGGTGCAGTCCGAGACGGAAGGCGGGATCCGGCTCGTCGGCGTTGTCCACCATGGGCCGCAGCTCCGTCGACACGTAGCCGAGGAGCCATGCGGTGAAGGCGCGGAACACGGCGGGGAGGCGGGTCTCGTCCAGGCCCGCGTCATGGAGCAGGGTGAGCACTCTCTCGTGGTCCTTCAGGACGGCGAGGGGGCGCTGGGCGAGCGGGACCGCCAGCATGCGCGTGGTGAGCAGGGGGACCGCCTGGGGGTGCGCGAGGCAGACGTCGTATGTCGCCCTGGCGATGCGATGGAGCTCGCTGCGCCAGGCAGGCTCCTCGGTGCTCGGGCCCGGCTCAGCGGTCAGCCGTTCCTCCAGCTCGAGATACAGGGCCTCCACCAGGCCGTCCAGGAGGGCGTCCTTGCCGTCCGCGTACCGGTAGAGCGCCATCGCCTCCACGCCCAGCTCGGCGCCCAGCTTTCGCATGCTCAGTGCCGAGAGGCCCTCCCGGTCCACCAGCTCGAGGGCGCTGGTCAGCACGCGCTCCCGGCTCAGCCGTCCATGACGGCCGTGATCGCCGACGCGGCGTGCCGGACTGGCTCCGGCGCCCTTCCCGCGTGCTTGCGCCTGCTCCTTGACCATGCCCGGCCTCCAGTGGTCGTCCCACGCCCATGTCCCTGTGTTGACTCTATGCACCAGTAGGGTCAAAGTGTACGTATACGACGTAAATATACGTCATCGGAGATATGGGGCATCATCCCCGAGCGAGCCTAAACCGGGAGCGAGAAATGACAGTCCATCGTCTCCGACCCCGTCGGGAATCCGTCGGTCATCCCCGGCCCGCCCTGAACGGTGTGCCCCCCGCTGGCACTCTCACCGTGGAGCGCACGGACGCACCGGACGTGCCCTTCGCCATGGCCCGGATCAGCCCCGAGGCCCGGAGAGCGGCACAGCGCGTGCTCGCCTCGGGCTGGGTGACCACCGGTCATGAGACGGAGCGCTTCGAGAGCGAGTTCGCGGCTTACGTGGGGGCCGAGCACGCGGTCGCCGTGAGCTCGTGCACGGCGGCGCTCGAACTGGCGCTGCGCGCGCTGCGGCTGCCGCCCGGCGGGACGGTCCTGGTCCCGGCCGTGACCTTCTGCGGCGCGGCCCAGGCGGTCCTGCACACCGGGTTGCGGCCCGTGCTGGTCGATGTCGATCCGCGCACCGCGATGCCGGCCCCCGCCGATGTGGCCCGGGCCGCCCGGGCCTGCGGATGCCCGCACGCGATGATGGTCCTGCACTACGCCGGCGCCCCGGCCCCGGTTGCCGAGCTGGCGGAAGCCGCGCGGCTGCCCCTGACCCACGTCATCGAGGACGCCGCGCACGCACTGGGCACGACGGTGGGCGACCGGCCCGTGGGAAGCCTGTCGCGTGCGACCTGCTTCAGCTTCTACGCCACCAAGAACCTGCCCATCGGCGAGGGCGGCATGGTGACCACGGACGACCCGGAGATCGCCGAGCGGATCCAACGCGCGAGGCTCCACGGAATGTCCGTCGACGCCTGGCGACGGAACATGCCGGGCGGCAGCTGGCGCTACACCGTCGAGGAAGCGGGCCTGAAGGCCAACATGACGGATGTCCAGGCCGCCATCGGGCGGGCCCAACTCGGTCACCTCGACGACTGGCAGCGACGGCGGCACGTCTTGGCCGACCGGTACGCGGCCGGCCTGGAGTCCGTTCCCGGGCTTGAGCCACTCGATGTCATGACACCGGGGCGGCACGCCCGGCACCTGTACGTGGTGCGCGTGCTGGACGAGTACGGGATCGGCCGGGACGAGCTGATCGACCGGCTGGCGGAGCGCGGAATCGGCACCTCGGTCCACTTCATCCCCCTGCACCACATGCCGTACTTCCGGCAGGCCGCGATCATCCCGGCCGGTGGTCTGCCGAGAGCCGACGAACTGTTCCCCGGGCTGCTGTCCCTGCCCCTGCACCCCGGCCTCACCGAGCGCACGGTCGACCGGGTCTGCGGGGAGCTGGCCCGGATCGCCCCGGGGCGGCGCATCGGGCGGTCCCGCCCTGTGTCAACAGCCGCTGAACAGCCGGGAACCCGGCGGCCCGCCGGGTTGCGCACCCTGGTGATCGGGGCAGGGGAGGCCGGGGAGGCGCTCGCCCGGGACCTGGCACGGACACCGCAGTTCGGGCTCGATCCCGTGGGCTTCCTCGACGACGCTCCGGCCAAACGCCACGCCGCCGCCATCGGCGGCCTGCCCGTCCTCGGGGGCCTGGACGACACCCGGGCCGTCGCGCTGACCCACCAGATCGAGGCGGTGGTCGTGGCCATCCCCGGACTGAGCCCGCATCGCTTCCGCCGGGTGGCGCACGCGGCCGAGGCCACGGGGGCCAGCGTCCGGTATCTGCCGTCGTTCATCGCGGCGCTCCGCCGCGATGTCGTGGGCAGTGACATGCGAGCGCTCGATGTGCACGAGCTGATCGGCCGCAACGAGATGCACGTGGTGAGCCCCGAGGCGCGCGCCACGATCGTCGGCCGCCGGGTCCTGGTGACCGGCGCCGGCGGGTCGATCGGCAGCGAGCTGTGCCACCAGGTGCGCGCATTTGGACCGAGCCGGCTCTTCCTGCTCGACCACGACGAGTCGAATCTGCACCGGCTGCAGCTGGAGCTGTACGGCGACGCACTGCTCAGCGACGACATAGTGATCTCGGACATCCGCGACCGTCCCCGCATCGACCAGATCTTCCGCGAGCTGCGCCCGGAGGTGGTGTTCCACGCCGCCGCGCACAAACACCTGCCTCTCCTCGAGCGGCACCCTTGCGAGGGCGTGAAGTCGAATGTGATGGGGACCGCGAATCTGGTGCGGGCCGCGACCGCGGCGGGAACCGAACGGTTCGTGCTGATCTCCACCGACAAGGCGGCCGACCCCGTGTCGGTGCTCGGCGCGACCAAGCGGCTGGCCGAGCTCATCGTGCGGGAGGGCCAGAAGAACGCCCCGCCCGGGACTGTTTTCGCGGCCGTCCGCTTCGGCAATGTGCTGGGCAGCCGCGGTTCGTTGCTGTCGGTCGTGGCCGAACAACTGGGCTCTGGTTCCCCGGTGACCGTCACGCACCCCGAAGTGACCCGTTTCTTCATGACCATCGAGGAGGCCGTCGGGCTTGTCCTGGAGGCCGCACGCATGGCCCACGGCGGCGAGGTGTTCGTCCTGGACATGAACAACCCCGTGCGGATAGTGGACCTCGTCCGTAAGTTCGCCCGCTCCGTGAATGTGTCGGACGTGGACATCCGCTTCACCGGCCTGCGGCCGGGCGAGAAGCTCAACGAGACCTTGTTCTCGGCGCAGGAGGGGCACACGCAGACCTCCCATCCGCGGATTCTCTCGGCGACGTCCAACTCCTGCGAGGAACACGGCGCCCCGCTGGCCGAACGGCTTCCCGTGCTGTATGCTGCGGCGGAGCGCAACGATCCCGCCCATGTGCGCTGTGTGCTGGCCGAACTCCTCCCGGGCTTCCCCGCGGCGGAGACGGTACAGCCGCGTTCCGTCATGACCGATCCGTACCCGGACGACTTCTGATGTCCGGGCACCGCGAGTGGCCCCGGTGGGCCCCGAGACAGCGTCCCGGGGCGGGTCACCGGACGCGCCGCCGCCTGCTGCGCGGGATACTGGTCTTCGCTCTCGTCACCGTGCTCGCTCTGCTGGGGCTCGGCGTGGGCGGTGTCTGGTGGGCGACGAACCACTACGGCGACCAGGTCAGCAGGATCCCCCACGCGTTCCCGGACGGCTCCCGGCCACCCAAGGGAGCCGGAGCCAACGGGACCACCTTCCTGCTGGTCGGAGTCGACAGCCGCTCCCGCAAGCCGACCACCGGACGCGAGGCCACTGCGCAGCTGTGGAAGTACGGGGCGCAGCGCAGCGACACGTTGATGCTGGTGCATCTCGGCCCCGGCGAGCACACGGCGTCCACGGTGTCCCTCCCCCGGGACAGCTGGGTGCCCATCCCCGGCCACGGGTCCGCGAAGATCAACGCCGCGTTCTCCTGGGGCGGTCCGCCCCTGCTCATTCAGACGGTGGAGCAGCTCACGGGGGTCCGGGTGGACCACTTCGGCGTCATCGACTGGCACGGGTTCAGGTCCCTCACGGACGCCGTCGGCGGCGTCCCCGTCACTGTCCCGGAGAACTCCTACGACCCGGAGCAGCACCGGCGCTTCACGGCCGGCACCCACACCATGGACGGCAAGGAGGCGCTGGCGTACGTCCGGCAGCGCCACGGTCTGCCCGGCGGCGAGCTGGACCGGATCAAACGGCAGCAGCGGTTCCTGCGCAGCGTGGTCGGCGAAGTGCGCGGCGAGGTCAGCGTCACCGATCCGCTGGGGGTCGCTCGCATGCTCGATGCGATCACCCGCACGGTGAGCGTGGACGACGGGATGTCCAACGGCGATCTGCGCGACCTCGTGCTCGGGTTGCGCCATCTGAACGCCTCGGACACTTCGTTCGCCACCGCGCCGATCGTCCGCCCCGAGATGATCCGCGGGCAGTATGCCCTGATCCTGGACAGGGAGAAGCTGCGGGCGCTGTCGCACGCGGTCGAGACAGGACATTCGCCCGGAACCGGGGAGTGAGGCACGCGATGCGCCTGCGGCACTGTGCGAGCCGGGTTCCCACCGGGTACGGGACGCGGGCCGCGCCTTCGCCCGGCGGCCCCGTCGGGACGGACGGATCCGGGACGGAGGGGCCCGGGACGGAGGGGCCCGGGACGGAGGGGCCCGGGAGGGACAGGTCCGCGCGGGGTCTGTTCTCAGGCGTCGGCTTCAGCGCGCTGGCTCAAGCGGCGCCGCTGCTCACCAACCTGGCACTCACGCCGTACATCATCCGCCATCTCGGCCTCGACCGGTTCGGCGTCTGGTCGCTGATCCTGGTCTTCCTCGCCACGCTCACCGTGTTGGACGGAGGTGTCGGCGCGTCACTGGCCCGCTTCCACGCCTACCACGGCGCGCATGGTGACAGGGAGGGCACGGGGCGTCTGGTGACCGGGTCGCTCGCGGTCTTCGTCGCACTGGGTGTGCTGGTCACAGGCCTGTGCCTGCTGCTCGCCCCCACGATCACTTCCGCCGTGAACGTACCGCCCAGGTTGGAGGGCGAGGCCGAACAGCTGCTGCTGGTGCTGGGCCCGCTGCTCACCCTGGCCCTGGCCTCCAACTCCGCCATCGCGCTGCTGCAGGCGAACGCCAGGTTCCGCACTCTGGCGGGTGTCAGCGGGGGGTCGTGTCTGGCGTATGCCATCGCCGTGATCGTGCTGATCAAGGAAGGACGGGACCTGCCGCTGCTCGCGCTGCTGGCGGCCGGCAGATATCTGCTCATGACGGTCGGCGGCCTCTGCGCGGGGGCACGCCATATCCGCATCCGGCGGCCGCTGCTGCCCCCGCGGGCCGAGCGCCGTGACTTCGGCGGCTATGCCGCGCGCATGCAGCTGTCCGGCTTCACCGTCTTTCTCAACGGAG
>Ga0136846_1213505_pt1 | contig 15610 bp, 14 predicted proteins | sample HopSoiMetagenom2_FD_96841 | JGI IMG/M metagenome (GOLD analysis project Ga0136846, IMG submission 96841) | Grasslands soil microbial communities from Hopland, California, USA - 2 Assembly 2016 (version 4) | ecosystem: Environmental > Terrestrial > Soil > Grasslands | place: USA: Hopland... | reverse complement strand
CCCAAATTTGGAATGAGCGCATCGGAGCGCCGTCCGCGCATCATTGCTGGCATTCCAAATTTGGCATGAAGCCGCCGTGCACCCCCGATCGACTGCTCGTGCACGGCGCCTACTGGCACGACGCCATGGCAGACGCGAGAATTGCGCAGCGCTGGACCTGGCCATCCGCCCACCCCACCAATGTCCGCTCTCTTCGCCGAGCTGTTTGGCACCGCCATTCTCATCGTGCTCGGCGACGGAGTCGTCGCCAACGTCGTACTTCAGCGCACGAAGGGGAACAACTCCGGTTGGATCGTCATCACCACCGGCTGGGCACTGGCGGTGACGATCGCCGTCTATTGCGTCATCAGCATCAGCGGCGCGCATCTCAACCCCGCCGTGACCCTCGCGCTGGCAACGATCGGGACATTCCCGTGGGCGAAGGTCCCGGGCTACATCCTCGCCCAGATCGTCGGCGGATTCATCGGCGGCGTCCTCGTCTGGCTGCAGTATCTGCCGCACTGGGCCGCGACGGCCGACGCTGACGCCAAGCTCGCTGTCTTCTCGACGATGCCCGCCATCCGCCGCTCCGGCGCGAACCTCATCGCGGAGACCCTCGGTGGCTTCATGCTCGTCTTCGCGCTGCTTGCCGTGATCTCGCCGGGCAATTTCGTGCCGGGCTCGGAGCTCTCGAAGGGCTTCGGCCCGCTCCTCGTCGGCGCGATCGTCGCCGCGATCGGTCTCTCGTTAGGCGGACCGACCGGCTACGCGATCAATCCCGCGCGTGACCTCGGTCCGCGTATCGCGCACTGGGTGCTTCCCATTGTCGGCAAGCGAAACTCCGACTGGGGCTACGCCTGGATTCCCATCGTCGGGCCGATCATCGGCGGTGTGCTCGGCGCGGTCCTCTACCACGTCCTCTGGAAGTCATGAAATACATCCTCGCGTTGGACCAGGGAACGACCAGCTCGCGCGCGATCGTCTTCGACCATGCCGGCTCGATCGTCTCCGTCGCGCAGAAAGAATTCCGTCAGATCTTTCCCACGCCGGGCTGGGTGGAGCACGATCCGCGGGACATCTGGTCGTCGCAGGCGGGAGTCGCGGCTGAGGCGCTGACCAAGGCGAACGTCGCGGCAGCGGACGTAGCGGCGATCGGCATCACCAATCAGCGCGAGACGACGCTCGTGTGGGACCGGGCCACCGGTGAGCCGATCGCCAACGCGATCGTGTGGCAGGATCGGCGCACGGCGAGCATCTGCGACCGACTCAAGGCGCGCAAGCTCGATCGCGTCATCCGTCGGAAGACGGGACTCGTCGTCGACGCCTACTTTTCCGGCACGAAGGTGCAGTGGCTTTTAGAGAATGTGAAAGGCGCGAAGGCGCGGGCGCGCGCCGGCGAGCTCGCGTTCGGCACCGTGGATTCCTGGCTCGTGTGGAATCTCACAGGCGGTCGAGTGCATGTAACCGACCCGAGCAACGCGTCGCGGACGATGCTCTTCGACATTGGCAAGGGCGATTGGGATGACGAGTTGCTGAAGATCTTCGGCGTCCCACGCTCGATGCTTCCGGAGGTTCGCTCATCGAGTGAGGTCTACGGCGAGACAACCTTGCTCGGCCGCCCGATTCCCATCGCGGGAATCGCCGGCGATCAGCAGGCGGCGCTCTTCGGTCAGGCATGCACCAAGCCCGGCATGGCCAAGAACACTTACGGCACCGGATGCTTCATGCTGATGAACACCGGCTCGAAGCGCATCGCGTCGAAGAACAATCTGCTGACGACGGTCGCGTGGCGGATCGGCGATCGAACCGAGTACGCGCTCGAGGGGAGCATCTTCATCGCGGGCGCGGTGGTGCAGTGGCTGCGCGACGGACTCGAGTTCTTTCGCTCGGCGCCGGAGATCGAGGCGCTCGCGAAGACGGTGAGCGACACCGGTGGCGTCTACCTCGTGCCCGCGTTCGCCGGCCTCGGCGCGCCGCACTGGGACCAGTACGCGCGCGGCACGATCGTCGGTCTCACGAGAGGCACGACCAAGGCGCACATCGCGCGTGCGGCACTCGAGGCAATCGCCCTGCAGACGATGGATGTCCTCGCCGCGATGCAGGCGGACGCCGGCATCAAGCTGAAGCAGCTTCGCGTCGACGGCGGCGCGAGCGCCGACAATCTGCTCATGCAGCTCCAGGCGGACTTGTTAGGCGTCCCGGTCGTGCGGCCGAAGGTGTCCGAGACGACCGCGTTAGGCGCGGCATACCTCGCGGGGCTCGCCGTCGGATTCTGGAAGTCGCAGGCGGAGATCGCGAAGCAATGGCAGGTGGACAAGACGTTCGCTCCGGCAATGAAAGCCGCGGAGCGAAAGCGCATCGCGAGTGGCTGGGAGCGTGCGCTGGAAAGAGCGAAAGGTTGGGAGGAAGCCTGATCCGCGTCAGCTCGGCGGATAGCGATAAAGCACTGACGGCGCGCCGAAGAACTCCACCGTTTCCGCGGCCACGGCACCCAGCGACTCGGCGACGCGAATCGAGCGAGCGTTGTCGGGCCGGATGACACTGAGGATGTCGGTCTGGTGGAGCACGTCGCGAGCATACGCGAGGGCGGCAGCGGCACCTTCGCGCGCGTAGCCGCGTCCCCATGCGTGGCGCGCGATGGTGTAGCCGATCTCGAATCCGGGAAAGCCTTCGGGGTAGTGGCAGCCGATGCGGCCGAGCAGCCGGCCAGTGGCCTTCTCCTCGACAGCCCAGAGCCCAAAGCCGCGCAGCACCCAATGTCCGAGGATCATGGCCATCTGTCGCCACGCGTCGTCCCTCGACAGCGCACCGCCGAAGCCGAGGAATCGCGCCACGTCGGGATCGGCCATGATCGTCGCGTAGGCCTCGAAATCCGATTGCCGGAAGCCGCGCAATCGAAGGTGCGTAGTCGTGAGCTCGGGAATGGGAAGCTCGAAGCGAGAGTCGGGCTGCATGCTCGTTGGTGAAACGTTATCGCTTCGCTCGATCGCGAGCGCTCAAGATGGGCAGCGGATGTACCGTCCACTCGAGCTCCAGCCGTTCGCCCTCGCCGAGCGCGAGCCAGCGACCGTACATCGCGTCGAGCGTCGCCTTGAGCGGGGTGGGCTGCTCGATGGTGAACTGGGTGAGGTCGTGCGGAAGATCGCGACCCGCGGCCATGGTGGTCCCCTCGAATGGCCGTCGATGAATTTCTCGCTTCGTCCCTCAATCTGGTAATGGCGGCGACTCTCGCGCTACCTTGCTACTGACGCTTCGCTCCGAGGCACGATGGACCGGCTCCAGCACGACATTCGCATCGCGTTGCGTGGCTTCCGCCGCACGCCCTCGTTCACGATCACGGCCATTCTGATCCTCGCCGTCGGCATCGGCATGGCCGTCGCCATGTTCACCGTCTACGACGCCGTGCTCGTGCGCAACCTGCCAGTCCGAGACCAGGAGCGCGTCGTCGAGCTGTACACCTATCGCAACGATCCGAAGACCGACTACTGGCTCCTGCGCGCCGACCTGCGAACGATCGCCGCGGCGAGCCGAACGATGCAGGACGTGGGCGGCGTCGTGCATTGGGGCGCGCCCGACGCGCCGATCCTCGACGGCGACCGCGCGCTCGTCGTCAATCGAACCACCGTCACCGGCAACTTCTTCGACGTCCTCGGCGCGCGACCGCTGCTCGGGCGCTTTCTCAAGCCTAACGATGAGATGCCCGGCGCGGCGCCGGTGCTCGTCATCAGCTACGGCACCTGGCGCAAGGAGTTCGGCGGCGACCCCAATATCATCGGGCGGCGGCTGCGCGAGCCATACCTGAATCAGCACTACGAGATCGTCGGCGTCGCGCCGCCGGGGCTGGAATACCCTGCTGGCGTGGGAGTCTGGATGCCCAACTGGCAGCCGTCCGACCAGCTGTCGGTCATTGCGATCGCGCGGCTCCGCCCAGGCGCGACCATGCGCTCCGCGCAGTCGGAGTTCCTCGGCATCATGAGCCGCTCGTTCCCCGACCGGAAGTTCGAGGGTGTGCACGCGCAGACCTTCACACAGGCCGTCGTCGGCGACGTGCGTCCCGTGCTCCTGCTCCTCGCCTCGGCGGTCGGCCTCCTCCTTCTCATCGCCTGCGTCAACGTCGGCAACCTGCTCCTCCTCCGCGCCACCGCGCGCGGCCGCGAGCTCTCGATCCGCCGCGCACTCGGCGCCTCGTTAGGCGCCATCGTGCGGCAGCTCGTCGTCGAGAGCGCGATGCTCGGTTTTGCCGGCGGTGTGATCGGACTCGGCGCCGCGCTCGCGCTCATCCGGCTGCTGCTCGCCGTCGCTCCGCCGAAACTGCCACGCCTCGACGCTGTCGCCGTCGCCGGGACGCCGCTCACGATCGCGCTCGGTGTGACGCTGGCGGCCGTCTTCCTCTTCGGCATCGTGCCCGCACTCCTCGCATCGCGCGGGGATCTCGCGTCGCCGCTCCGCTTCGACACCCGCGCCGGACGGACGACCCGCGCCGGGCGGCAGCTCCGCCGCGTGCTCGTCGCCGTTCAGGTGGCGCTCGCCCTCGTCATGCTCTCCGGCGCCGGGCTGCTCGTCCGGAGCCTCGCTCGACTCCAGGGACTCAGCCTCGGTTACAACCCAGAGCACCTCGCATTGCTGAACGTCGCCTACTCGCCGGACCAGTGGAAAGACGCGAAGGGCGGCGTCGATCAGAAGCGACTCAATTCGTTAGGCACGCAGCTGCTTCCAGTGTGGCGAGCCATTCCGGGGGTGACGGCGGTGACGCCAGCGCTCGTACCGCCCTTCCTCGGCGCCGGCATCTTTGTGGGGCGGATGGACAAGGAAGGGCAGTCCGCGGACGAGATGAAGTCCAATCCGATGGTGCCGGTCGAGGTCTGCGGTGCGGAGTACTTCCGGACGTTCGGCATCCCGCTCCTCCGCGGCCGCGGCTTTACCCAGGCCGATCGCGAGGACGCGCCCGCGGTCGCCGTGGTGAGCGAGGCGACGGCGAAGCGCTACTGGCCTAACGAGGATCCTATCGGGAAGCGCATTCGGTACTGGAGCGCCGATAGCACGCTGTGGCGCACGATCGTCGGTGTCGCTGGCGACATCCACTGGCGCTCTCTGCGCGAGGTCACGCCGACGATCTATCTCCCGTGGCAACAGGCGTACTGGCAGGGCGCGTTCGCGATTCGTACGACGAGCGATCTCGCGAGCGTACTCCCCGCGATCGAGCGCGCGACGCGTGAGGTCAATCCGGTGCTCAGCGTCTGGGGCGCGAAGCCTGTCGACGATCTGCTCGCGACGCCGATGGCGCAGCCGCGGATGGGCGCGCTCCTCCTCGCGGCCTTTGCATTCGTCTCGATGCTCCTCGCCGCGATCGGGCTGTACGGAGTGATGTCCGCCCTCGTGGGCGCGAGCACGCGCGAGCTCGGCGTTCGGGCCGCGTTGGGTGCGTCACCGGAGCGGCTGCGCCGAGGGGTGATCGCGCAGGCGTTAGGCATGGCCGGCGCCGGCGCGGCCGTGGGACTCGTCGTCGCGCTCGGCGCGAGCCGGCTGCTCTCGACCTTGCTCTTCGAGGTGAGCCCAACCGACCCTGCGTCGATCGCTGGTGCGCTGATCGTGCTGTTGCTCGTTGCGGTCGTGGCCGCCTACATCCCCGCACGTCGCGCTACTCAGATCGATCCCGTGGACGCGCTGCGTTCAGACTGAACCTCGACTCGCGGCGGGGTCGCGCCCCTCGCGCGGCAGTGCCTAACGAGCTGACATCGTCTCGGCGTCCTTCGCCGTCCATACGGCCCGCCACTCGCGGCCCAAACGCGCGATGAGGATGCCGATCAGCACACCTGCTCCAATCCCGATGTTGACCAGCTGCGCTCGCGGAGAGCCATCCGTCAGGTGGTCGAGACCATCGCCACACCACCCAAGCGCCAGGGACAGTACGACACCCCACATCAAGCCGGCCGTTGCCGCGCGGACACGTACCTGTACCGTTTCGATCTGGTTCCAGGCAATACCACGAACCCTCTTGGAGGGAGCTTCTTCCTCCTCGATCAAGAGCCCGGTCTCAGCATCCCCGCGGAACATCGGGGTGAGCAGTCTCTCACGTTGTTCGACGCGTAGTCCCCGTCGATCGACCGCCTGCAACAGCCCCTCGATCACACCACATTCCCTTGCGAGATGAACACGCACCGACGCACCAGGTCGTAGGTCGCGCGGCGGGAACTCGGTCTCCAAGAGAGGGCTGTCGAAGAATGACGGGGACATCGCAACTCAACGAGTAGTGGGTGGCAGACGGAGAAAGCGCCGCACGTGCTCCGCCTTCTCGAGCACTCGCTGCTCTCCGTGTGCTGGCTGGGCCATGAGCCAGAGGTGACGGCTTCCGGCAAGCCAGAGACGCAGCTGAAAGATCGGGTCGCCGTCGCTGTCGGTGGAACGCACGATCTCCACGGCTCGCGCGTCGTCGAGCGGGAAGTGCGCTCGCGTCGCATGCAGCCGCCAAGGCCGACGAACAAGGTGGCGTCCAATGCCGTGTTCTCGGTCGAGCTCCGTACGCGTCGCCAAGGCGCGAAGCACTGTGTACGAGCCGCCAGCCAGGTGACCGGCGCCGATGGCGAGCACCGCGGCACGCGCCCAGAAGCCGAACCGCTGCCAGTCCGCCGACCAGAAAGGAATGCTCAGCACGAACGCGCCGCTCCCGACGAATGCCATGCCGAGGAGCCAGATGGCCATCGGCACGTCATCGAGAACGAGGCGGTCGGTCGTTTCGAAGATTCGCATGTCGCTGGTCGAGATGCTGAAAGACGACTGACGCTGGCGCGCGTCCCGGTGACGAGCAGATTGCCACGAGGCCCCAGAGACAAACCCCTCGTCGGAGAGAATAGTGAATCGTCGTGATCTCGACCGCCGCGAATTCGTCGGCCAGTCGTTCGCCGCCCTGCCGCTAGTTTCCGCTGCCGCTGCGATGCTGCCGACCCCCTCGGCGGCCGCTCCGTTGCGGATCGTCTGCGTCGGCGGACATCCGGACGATCCCGAATCAGGATGCGGCGGCGCGCTCATTCGTTATGCAGCCGCGGGTCACGACGTCACGATCGTCTACCTCACGCGCGGCGAGCGAGGCATCGACGGCAAGTCCCTCGACGACGCGGCGCGCATCCGCACCGCGGAAGCCGAAGCCGCGTGCCGGATCATCGGCGCCAGGCCACTCTTCTTCGGCCAGATCGATGGCGCCACGGAGTTGACCCAAGCGCATGTCGCGGCGATGAGCCAACTACTCGCCGCGCGGTCGCCCGATATCCTCTTCGCGCACTGGCCAGTCGACACCCACATGGATCACCAGGTTGCAAGCATGCTCACCATTCGAGCCTGGATGCGACTCCGCACACCCGCGCTCTACTTTTTCGAGGTGAACAGCGGGAGCCAGACGGAAGGCTTTCTACCCAACACCTATGTGGACGTCACGCCAGTCGTCGAGCAGAAGAAGCGCGCGCTCTTCGCGCACACGAGCCAGGACGGCGAGGCGATCTGGCGCGAGCATCACCAGATCATGGCGCAGTGGCGCGGGCGCGAAGCGGGCGTTGAGTCGGCCGAAGCGTTCGTGCATCTCGACCGAGCGTCTGCCGCGAGCAGGCTCCCCGGGCTTTGAGCAGCGGAAGCCTGAGGCGTGCGCTTACCGGCGTTGCTGAGGGTCATATGAGATTTGAGCCGGTCAACTCACCGCGGCCGCTTCCGCAGCCACACGTGCATCGCTCGCTCGCCGGCGCGATGCTCCGCGCATTCATAACCAAGGCCCCGCAGATCGAGCCCCTGGAACAAAGACTCTCCGCGACCGAGGAGCACGGGGCGGATCGCGAGATGCATCTCGTCGATCAAACCCGTCTGGAGAAACTGGCGGATCGTCGACACACCGCCACCCAGCCGGATATCGCGATCGCCAGCGACTGCACGTGCCTGCTCGAGCGCGGCGTGAATCCCTTCCGTCACGAACCGGAACTCCGTCCCGCCTTTCATCATCACGGGTCGACGTGCATGGTGCGTGAGCACGAAGGTCGGCACGTGGTACGGCGGCTCATCGCCCCACCATCCTTTCCAGCTCTCGTCTGGCCACGGTCCTCGCACCGGACCGAACATGTTGCGGCCGAGGATCCACGCGCCGAAGCCCTGCATGCCGCGCGCGGCGATCTCGTCGTCCACGCCGGTGTCGCCGCCGGCCTCGCCGTGCATCGCGCGCCACGTTCGCGTGTGGAAGAACCACTCCATGAGCTCCTCGCCGCGAACGCCGAGCGGGTGTTCGAGATCCTGATCAGGGCCGGCACTGAATCCGTCCACGGAGACGGCAAAGCTGCGCACGAGGAGACGTGACATGATGACGATCGTTAGGCGGTTGGGGTGAGTACGGAAGCTACCCGCGATGCTACTCGCGCGCAGGCGCTCTTTCCGTACTGTAAACCTCGCGCCAGCTCTCGGCGCGCCACAGTGCACCCACCGCGGTGCCGCTGATGGCGCCGAGAATCCCCGCGATGGGGATCTCGATCACTTCGAGTCCGCAGGGACCATCCTGGCAGCGGGCCAAGTCGCGATCCACGCTTCGCTTCGCGATCAGCGCTGCGAGCGCGCCGGCCACGAGTGCGCCGATCGCCATGTGTCGCCCGCTCCAGCTTCGCCCCTCGCTCACCTCCACACGCGTGATGCGAGCCCACGACTGCGCATCCGTAGCGCACTCAGGGCAGCGCTGAATGACGACGCTATCCGTGCCGTACCGCACCAGCGTCCCGGTATGCCATTCGCCAGGCGGTGCGATCCAGCTGCGAATGCGCACACCCGGCACGATCTCCTGGGCGTGAACCGTGCGAGTCAGGATGAGACCAAGGGCAGTCGCCCACGTCGCGGCGGCGATGGTCGAGAACCTCACCCCGAGCACGAGCCTCTCATTTCTTTCCCTCTTCGAGCGAGGCCACGAGCTTCTTCGGCGCAACGGCGCGATAGCTCTCGTCGAGCCAGGCTTCGAACGTCTTCACGGGCGCGTCGCGCGAGCCGTCGACCTCCGCCGTCACCCAACCATGTTTGCCGAGACCGTACGCAGTTGGCTGGGCGTAGGGAAGCTCGAGGGCTTCCGCCGCGGACTCCGGGAGCTTCACCGAGAAGCTCACGCTGCGTCCCTCGGCACGCAGGAAGAGAAACGCCTTGCCTCGCACCTTGATCGCGCGCTCGCCCCACGGAAAATCCTCGGTCGCCTCGGGGTACTTCATCGCTCTGGCGCGCAGCCGGCCGGCGAGTGATTTCGGATCCAGCGGTGCGAGAGACATGGGCAAGGGCGGAGTATGAGGGTGTCTTGCAGCGGCGGTAAGCAAAGCCAACGGTACATCAATTCTCGCGGCCGCGCCGGTACTGTACGAGCCGTACTGGCTGAGGCTCCTTCTCCCAGCGCTCGTCGCTGATACCGACTTTAATGAATCCACACTTCTCGAGTACGCGCGCCGACGCGACGTTCGCTTCCACCACGCTCGTCGAAATCTCGTGTACGTCCTTCAACGTAGCGAAAGCCCATTGGCATACCGCCTCTACCGCTTCCGTCATCAGCCCTCTGCCCCAATAGGCTCGGCCCATCGCATAGTGAATCGATCCCGTGCCCGCCGAAGGCAAGCCAAACTCCAATGCGCCGATCACGCGTTCGTCATCGACGGGACGCAGTGCCCACATGTGTGTCTCGGGATCATCCAGAGCCGCACGGAGCCACGACTCGGTCTCCTGGACTCGTGTCGGCGTGATCCCCGTCGTGTAGCGCAGGACAGCCGGGTCGACCGCATAGCCGAAGACATCCGCTGCATCATCGAGAATGATTGGGCGGAGCACGAGACGCGTGGTGCGAATGACGGGAAGCTCAGCCTGCGGCGGTAATAATTTGCTCATCACACCGATATCTGCCGTGATGGCTACGTTCCGGTCGAGCGTTAGGCGAGTGTATACTATCGTATGCCGCCCAGCGGGACGCGATGCCAGCGCTCGACCGGTAGCGCCGCCCCAACCGCAGCACCCACGCCCGCGGACCACGGCACTCCTCCGGCCAGCGGGATCCAGGCCAAGCCTTCGCCAAAGCAATCGGGTCCGTGGCACGTCGCCTTCTCGCGAGCGATGTAGGCGCCCGCGAAAATGGCGTAGACTGCCAGCCCCCAGAGCGCCCCGCGCCCTGCGCGCCCGATTCGCGAGGCACTTCCGCCGCTCACCTGCAGCCCGCGGATCGCTTCCAGCGGAATCGACACCCGAGACGCGGAGCGGAGCCGAGGCGGTTCACTCAACGAGCGCACGTACAGCGTGTCCTCACTCAACGAATCGACGATCGCGGTCGCGCTCCAGGGAACGCCCGCAGCCGGCGCGACAAGCTTGATGCGTGCCCCGGTCGAGAGCTGCGGCACCACGCGCTGCCCCGCCGATCGCGTCGTGAACGCGACGAGCGAGAGCAACGCGCCGGCAACGGCGAAGGTCCACATGCGTCGCATACGTGGGCGAGCCATGCGGACCTTGCCATCATTTTCCGCGCCGTTCACTCCACCCGCAGCGTCCTCGCCGGATCGACCTGCGCCGCTCTACGCGCCGGCAGCCAGGTCGCCACGGAAGCGACGGCCATCAGCATGATCGCGACCATGACCCCGATAGCGTACGGATTCAGGTTCGGCGCGATGAAGATCCCCTGCGCCATGCCGATCTTGAGCGCGGCAACACTCACCGGAAGTCCGATCGCCAGCCCCACGAGGCCTGTCCGCACCCCCGAGACGAGGAACATCCGCACCACCCGCGACGGTAGCGCCCCCACCGCGATGCGGATGCCGATCTCGCGAATCCGCTGGCGCACCGCGAGCGAGATCACGCCATACAGGCCTAACGAGGCAAGGAGCAGCGCGAGCGCGCCGGCCCCGCCCGCCATCGCCGACATGCGAAGCATCGACGCGTAGGCCTCGTCATCGACCTGCGCGAGCGTCCGCATCGACGCGACGGGCATCGATGCCGCGCGCTGCCGTATGAAGCGCTGCAGCTCCGGCATGAATGACGCCGCGGGCCCGTGTGTGCGCACGAGCACGAGATCGTGTCGCCACTGCTTTCCACGCGCTGTGTACACGCGCGCGGGGCTGTCGGTGCTCGTCGACGCGCCGCCCCACGTCATGCCGGGCAGCCGCCGTGTCGCGTCATAGACGCCAACCACCGTCATTGTCGTTGAATCCTGCTCCAGCCCATGCAGGGGCGGCGACACGAGCGTGCGCCCAACCGGGTTGGCGTCGCCCCACAGCGCGCGAGCGAGGTCGCTCCCGATCACCACGGGATAGTTCGTCGCCGCGGTGTCGCCTAACGACACATCGCGCCCGAGCACGACAGGCACGTCGACCACGCCAAGCCATCCGGGCGCCGCGCCTTCTACGTGCACAATGGTCGGCGCCGAGTCCGGCCTCACGTTAGGCAGCGTGCGATCCTGCGCCACGAGGCCGCGAATGGCGAACGCCGACGCGTCCGGCACTGCGTCGAGCACTTCCCGGCGCTCGGCGATCCGCGGAATCAGCGAGTCGACGGCCTCCACGCGCTGGCTCCGCGCCCCAGTGTTCGTCAGCGGCCGAAATTGGACACTGATGACACGCCGGCTCATCTCGGGCGACAGCGGCTTATAGTCGTTGGTTATCAGCGCCAGCATCGTGCCGAGGAGAAGAAGCAGCGGCTGCGAGAGCGCGATCTGCGCCGTGACGAAGCCCCGCTGCAGGCGCGACCGGCTGCTCGTACCGCTGCCAGAGTCGCGCAGCGCGCTCGCGACGCCAGTTCTCGTCGCGTGCAGCGCGGGCGAGAGCCCGAAGAGAATACCCGTCGCCAACGCCATCACCACCACGAACGTGAGTGTTCCGAGATCGGGTGTCACGGTCACAGCGTCGATCTCGGTCTTCTCCATATAGATGAGCGTCCACCACGCCAGCGTCAGGCCGATCGCGCTGCCCGTGACCGCAAGCAGCGTCGACTCCGTGACGAGCTGTCGCAGCAGCCGTACGCGCGACGCGCCGAGGGAGAGCCGCACCGCGATCTCGTGGCGGCGGCTCACCGCCGCTGCGACCATCAGCGAGCTCACGTTCGTCCACGCGACGAGCAGGATCAGCACGCCGATCAGAAGGATGAAGGTGAAGGCGAGCGCCATCTCATTCGTGGCCTCTCCCGGCGGCGGCGCCTGCATCCCAAGTACCTGTGCCGTCCGCGCCATCCCGACGCGCGCGGCGGAATCGGGCAACGTGCTCGCGACCACCTGACGCGCGAGCGCGGTCGCCTGACTGTTCGTCGCGTTAGGCGCGAGCTGGCCGAAGACCGAGAGTGTCGCTTCGTTCGTGAGCCAGCGTGGCGAAACGCGCGCGATATCGGCGCGGGCGCTCAGCGGAATCCAGAGCGCCGGCTCGTCCATGTGGCGCACCGCACCCTGAAAGCGCGGCGGCGCGACACCAACGACGTGCACCGGAACCTCATTCACGAGAATCCGATGCCCGACCGCCGCGGCCGCGTTGCCGTAAAGCTGCTCGGCAATCGCGTAGGCCATGATGGCGGTCATGTCGGGCGCGTCGCCGGCATCACGGCGCAATCCCTGGCCAGCCGAAAGATTCACCCCGATTACGCCAAAGAAATTCGGCGTCACGAACTGCGTGTTGACAGCACGTGCGCCCGTGCTGTCGCCACCGTCGAGTATGACGTTGTCCGACTTCCACGCCGCGACATCGCGGAAGATCTCACGTCGTTCGGCGAGCCTGACGAGCTCCGGCTGCGTGAAGCCGCGCGTCTCCCATTTCGCCGTGCGCGTGGGCCGTTCCTGTGCCCAGACCCGCGCGTGCGACGAATTCTCCGATACCGCGGGCGCGGGGCGGGTGAACTCCGACTGGAAGATGGAGAAGATGACGGTGTTCGCGCCGGTGCCGAGCGCGATCACGATGACGATGATCGCGGTGGTCGCCTTGTGGCGCGCGAAGTATCGAAGCGCGAACCGGGCGTCGCCGCTGATATCATCGATCCAGCGGGTACCGCGGGCTTCGCGTGCGTCTTCCTGGTGCATGGTGACGTTCCCGAACTCGCGCCGCGCCTCGAGCCGCGCGTCGGCTTCGGTCATCCCGCGGGCGACGAGCCGCTCCGTGGCGCGCTCGAGATGCTCGCGCATCTCGGCCTGCATCGCGTCGTTGTCGGAGCTGCGGAAGAGTGTGGCGCGCAGGCGGATGAGCGCCACCCGGAGGGCATGAAAGGAATTTGGCATCAGCACTAGACGGTCTAGTGAAGGCCGAAGTTTCAGCTCATCTCATCGCTCGCGCAAGGCCTCGGTGGTTTTCCAAGCAAGCGGGGCACTAACGACGTTGCGTCGCCGCCCAGCTCCGGGGCGCCGTGTCGCAGGTCGGGACGCGCAGTGGCTGGCCCGTGCGCGGATCTGTCGGCGGCACGCGGCGAGTCCGCGCAACTGTCGCCGGATCTTCAGCCGCTTCGTACGCAAACAACGCCACCAGCGTCGCGTTCCGCTTCACCTCGTCGAAGTTCACCTTGTCGTAGGTGTCGCGGTTGGTGTGCCAGGTGTAGTCGCCATAAGACCAGTCCGACGACGTGAGAAAGAACGCCGGCGCGTCGCGGCAATCGAACGCGTCGCTGTCCGTGCTCTCGTCATGCGCGACGCCCGGCAGCATCAGCGCGACGTTGCGGGTGAGATCGGCGGGCATGCGCGCCATCCACCGCGCGAGGGCGGGGGCCGCGTCGACGAAGCCATTCGTCTGCACCGTGTCGATCTCGCCCGTGCCGTTGTCCTGATTGAAGAGCGCCTGCAGTCCTTTCACAATGTCCGGATGGTCGGCCGCGAACGCCGACGATCCGATGTCGCCCTCCTCCTCACCGCTCCAGTGACCGACGAGAATCGTGCGCTTGGGACGCGGATACGCCGTCTTGAGGATGCGCATCGCCTCGAGCATGGTGATCGTGCCCGTTCCATTGTCCGTCGCGCCGCTCCCCGAGTCCCACGAGTCGAGATGCGCGGACAGCATCACATACTCGTTAGGTGTCGTTCCCTCGATCCGCGCGATCGTATTGAAGACGGGCGACTCCGCCGCCGCGAGCCTGGCATCGGCTACGGCATGCACACGCGGATGTTGCCCATTCGCGGCGAGCCGAGTGAGCAGGCCGTAGTCCTCGCAGGAGACATCGAAGCTCGGCGTCGTCGTCACCCGCGCCGACTGAATCTTGTCCACGCCCCAGCCGCGCGACCACGAGTTGGTGAGAAGTCCCGCCGCGCCCGCACGCTCCAGCACCATTGGCAGATCGCGCGGATTGATGCGTGCTGCCGTTAGGCTCGCGCGCCACTCCGCGGCAGCGCTGTCACGCAGCGCCACCGCGTGTTGATACACAGCGGTGTCCGCCCAGTACTTGATGTCCGAATCGGGCCGGCAGCTCGGCTGCGCTACACTCGCGAGCACTAGCTTACCCTTCACGCCGGAGAGCCACCGCCCGAAGCCGCTGCTGTCGCGCAGCTCCGCCGCCGTCGGCAGGATGACGACGTCCGCCGTGACGCCGCCGGCAGGCGTGGCCGCGCTCCACGCATGCATCGTCGCCTCGAGCACGCGCGTGCGCGGCGAGACGAGTGTGAGCTCACTGGGCCCGCGCGTCCAATCGCGCCAGGTACCGTACTGCTCGTTCTTTGCGTCGATCCCCCACGACTTGTAAGTGCGCAGCAGCCAGTCGTTCGCGGCGCGATTCGCCGGAGAACCCGTGAGCCGCGGACCGATGGAGTCCATTAACACCTGGGCTAGCCGGCTCGCCTGCGAGCGACGCATCCCTTCGTCGTAGATCCGCTGCACGACGGGATCACCCGTGGGATTGTCCTGGCCAATGGCGGCGCCCTGAGGCGCGAGCGCCGCGATCACGGCGGCGATGGAAATCAGGGAGGTATGTCGCATGACTCGACGTTAGCGACTTGCCCTTCCGCGCTCAACGGATAGACTCGGGGCTTCCTCCCTCTTTCGTTGGAGATGTACGTGATGCATCGAAGAACCATCATCCGGGCGCTGGGCGCCATCGCCATGGCTTGGAGTCTGGCGCCGCATGCGGCAGCCCAGAACACGCCCGACAATGCGGCGCGGATCGCCGCGCTCCGGCGTGACCCTGTCGTCATTCGCGGCGGTTGGCTCTTCACTGCCACGGGCGACAATGTCGTCCGTAATGAGGGAATACTCATCGTCGCCGGACGTCTCCTCGCTGTGAATCGCTCGATTACCCCGGCGGAGGCACAGGGTGCGCGCGTCATTCAACTCCGCGACGATCAGTATGTGCTGCCCGGCCTCTTCGACGTGCACGCGCACTACAACATGACCCTCGGCCCCAACGGCCTCCGGAGTGACGAGTGGACATACAACCCACTCATCTTCCTCGCGAACGGAGTCACGTCGACCTTCCCGGCCGGCGAGTACGATCCCGACAGTATGATGGCGGCCCGGAAGCGGATCGACAACGGGGAGCAGATCGGGCCGAGGATCTACAACTCGGGGCCGTACTTCGGTACGGCGCGGCGCGGCTGGAATCAGAACGCCACCGCCGCCGACATCGATCGCGACGTGGACTACTGGGCGGCGCAGGGCGCGCGCGCGTTCAAGGCGAAGGGCATTGCGCCTGAGCATCTCGCGGAGCT
>Ga0136846_1231318_pt1 | contig 15612 bp, 12 predicted proteins | sample HopSoiMetagenom2_FD_96841 | JGI IMG/M metagenome (GOLD analysis project Ga0136846, IMG submission 96841) | Grasslands soil microbial communities from Hopland, California, USA - 2 Assembly 2016 (version 4) | ecosystem: Environmental > Terrestrial > Soil > Grasslands | place: USA: Hopland... | reverse complement strand
GTTCCGTTCAGGGTTCTTGCCGGGGGCCAGCGTCACGGGTAGCGTCGGCGTAATTGGGGGCGGGCATCCGTCCGCCCGCATTTCACCTCCCCGGAGAGCCTGCATGCGTCCCGCCGCGCCGCTTGCGAGCGGCTTCCTCCTTGGCATCGCGCTGGTCCTGCCGCGCGACGCCCATTCCCAGGCAGCTGCACCAGCCGGCACCTGGGCACTCACCAACGCCCGCATCGAGACGGTCACGAAGGGAAAGATCGAGAAAGGCACGATCGTCATTCGCAACGGGATCATCGAGGCGGTCGGCCCGAACGTCACGCCACCGGGTGACGCGCGCGTCGTCGACCTCGCCGGCCGGACCGTCTATCCCGGATTCATCGACCTGACGTCGTCGATGGGCATCCCGACGCCGACTCAGCCCCAAGGCGGACCAGGCGGAGGTGGTGGCGGAGGACAGAACGCTGGCGCACCAGCCAGGTACGTCGGTCTCGAGCCCGGTCGCGTGATCGCGAACGAAGTGGCTCCCTCGGCCGCGGACATTCGCGCTTCGCGCGATGCGGGCATCACGACCGCGCTCATCGCGCCATCCCGCGGCGTGTTCCGCGGCCTGTCAGCGCTCATCCCGATGCGCGACGACTCGTCGGCACAGTACGTCGTCAAAGCGCCCGTGGGCATGCACATGGGATTTCAGGGCGTGGCCGGACGCTACCCGGCCACGCTCCTCGGCGTGATCGCCTACGAGCGGCAGGAGCTCTACGACGCACAGCGTCACGGGCTGCTCATGGATCGCTACAAGGCCGGCGATCGGGGCGTCCCGCGTCCAGCCTACGATGCCAACCTCGATGCGCTCGTGCCGGTCGTGCGCGGACAGCTGCCGGCGTTCTTCGGCGCGAGCAACGAGAACGAGATTCGTCGAGCCGTCGACATCGCGAAGGAGTTCGACCTCAAGCTGACGATCGTGGGTGCAACCGAAGCGTTCCGCGCGCTCGACGCAGTGAAAGCCGCGCGGCCGCTCGTGGTCTCGGTGGAGTTTCCGCAGCCCGTTGAGGTAACGGGGTGGGCGTATCGTGCCGCGCAGCGTCGTGAGCTCAACGACAGCGCGACGCGCGACGCGGCAGTGCGCAAGATCGTGGAGGCGAACGCGGCGACCCTCAATCGTGCCGGCGTGAAGTTCGCGCTCGCACCGGGTGCGCTCAAGCCTAACGACTTCATCGCGAACGTGCACAAGGCGATAGCGGCCGGTCTACCGCGCGAGGCGGCGGTCGAGGCCCTCACGATCCGCGCGGCGGAGATTGCGGGCGTGGGCGATCAGCTCGGAAGCATCGAGCCCGGCAAGATCGCCGACCTCGTCGTGGCGGACGGCCCACCGCTCGGCGACAGTACGAGGATTCGCACGGTGTTCGTCGACGGGATCGACTACGACGTGATCCCCTCGGCGGTCAGTCGAAATGGCCAGCGCGCCGCGGGTGGCGGCGGTCGCGGCGGCGAGATGGCGCAGGTCGCCGGAACGTGGGTCATGACGGTGAACGGACCGCAGGGCGCAATGACGTCGACCATGACGCTGACGCAGACCTCGGACGCGATCGACGGGAACATGATCTCGGAGTTCGGGACTGCAGCGATCTCGGAGGGGCGCGTGAACGGTCGGACGGTGACGTGGTCCGCGTCGTTCCAGATGGGCGGTGAGCGGACGACGGTGAACTTCGAGGCCGATGTAGACGGATCTCGCATGACAGGCCGCCTGCGAGCGGGGGAGATGGGAGCCATGACGTTCACGGCGGAGAAGAAGCCATGAGGAGCCGGCTCGGAATGACAATGCTTCTTGCCGCTACATCCGCGTTCGCGCAGGCGGGCAGTGCACAGCAACAGCAACAGCTCGACCTAACGGCTGTATCGCTGCCGATCCCGCCCGCCGGGAAGCTCGTCGCGATCACGAACGCGACGATCATGACCGCGTCCAACGGCACCATTGAGAAGGGCACGATCGTCATCCGCGACGGGAAGATCGCCGCCGTTGGTACGGACGTGGAGGTCCCGGCCGGCGCGAAGATCATCGACGGGACCGGCAAGTACGTCACGCCGGGCATCATCGACGCCCACTCGCACTCGGCCGCCGAGGCGATCAACGAGGGGACGCTGTCGATTACGTCGATGGTTCGGATCGAGGACGTGCTGCGCCAGGACGGGATCAGCCTGTACCGTCAACTCGCCGGCGGCACGACGACGCTCAACATCCTCCACGGCTCGGCCAACACGATCGGCGGGCAGAACGCGGTCGTGAAGCTGCGATACGGTTTGCCGGTGGACAGCCTCAAGTTCGAGGGCGCGCCGCCAGGCATCAAGTTCGCGTTAGGCGAGAATGTACGGCAGACGAACCGCAACCTGCAGCCAGGCCAGGAAGGCCGCTTCCCGCGTACGCGCATGGGCGTGGAGGACCTCCTCCGCGATGCCTTCACCCGCGCGCAGGAGTATCGCCGCGACTGGCAGCAGTACGACGCGAAGAAGAAGGCCGCAAAAACGGCGGCGGAGCGTGCCGCGCTCATTCCGCCGGCTCGTGATCTCGAGCTGGACGCGCTCGTGGAGGTGCTCGAGGGCAAGCGGCTCGTGCACTGTCACTCGTATCGGGCCGACGAGATCCGCATGATGCTGCGCGTGGCGAAGGACTTCGGCTTCCGCGTGGCGACGTTCCAGCACGTGCTCGAGGGCTACAAGATCGCCGACGAGCTGGCGAAAGCGGGCAGCGGCGCGAGCACGTTCGCCGACGAGTGGGCGTACAAGATGGAGGCGTGGGACGCGATCCCCTACAACGCGTCGCTCATGGCGGAGCGCGGCGTGGTGGTGACGATCAACTCCGACTCGGATGAGCGTGCACGACGCCTGTATCAGGAGGCCGCCAAGGCCATGCACTACGGCGGCACGTCAGAGCAGGAAGCGCTCAAGATGATCACGCTCAATGCCGCGAAGCAGCTCGGGATCGACAAGCGCGTGGGGTCGATCGAGGTCGGGAAGGACGCCGACCTGGCGATCTTCACCGCCCACCCGTTCGCGCCTAACGCTCGCGTGGACATGACGCTCATCGACGGGCGTGTGTTCTTCGACCGTGCGACGTCTCCGACGCTCGAGCAGCTGATCGAGCAGATGAAGCAGCGGAAGCCACATGTCGCCTCGGAGGATCAATGAGATACTCTTTGGCTGCTCGCTGCTGGCCGACGGCTGCGCGCTACTGCCCCGTGCTGCTGGCCGCTGCTATTGGCACCGGGGCCTTCACATCACGGCTCTCCGCGCAAGCGGCGACCGGCACGTACATCATCAGAGGCGGTACCGTCGTTCCTGTCGTCGGGGCGAAGATACCTAACGGGAGTGTCGTCATCGCCGGCGGGAAGATCCAGTCGGTCGGGGCGAACGTGCAGGCCCCGCAGGGCGCTACCGTAATCGACGCCACCGGCCTCTTCGTGTATCCCGGCATGATCGACAGCGGAACGGAGCTCGGCCTCACCGAGATCGGTTCCGTTCCCGGCTCGACCGACACCCGCGAGATCGGCGACTTCAACCCACAGGACGTCGCGCTCTCCGCGGTGAATGCTCACTCGGAGCTGATTCCGGTCACGCGCGTGAACGGCGTGACGACCGTGATCACGTCAGCGGCGGGCGCACTCATGTCCGGTTCGGCCGCGCTGATCGACCTCTGGGGCTGGACGACCGACCAGATGGCAATCACGCCTCGCGTCGCGCAGGTGATGTCGTATCCGTCGTCGGGTGCTGGCGGCCGAGGCGGCGGATTCGGTGCGCGACCGCAAGGCGACGCGTCCGAGACCGCGAGCCGCCAAGTGCGCGCGATGCGCGACTTCTTCGCCGACGCGCGGGCCTATGCCGACGTGAAGGCCAAACTTGCCACGGGCGGTAGCGCGCCTAACGCGCCGCGCGTCAACCAGGCGATGGAGTCGCTCGTCCCGGCGATTCGCGGTGAGATGCCGATCATCTTCGACGTGAACACGATCGACCAGATCCGCGGCGTCCTCGCGCTCGCGGATTCGTTCAAGCTGAAGGTGATCCTGCGGGGACCGCGCGATGCGTGGCGCCTGGCCGACACGCTCGCCGCGCGCGGCATCCCGGTGATCGTCGGGCCGACGACGCAGGTGCCCGGCACCGACGACCCGTACGACGCGATTTATGCGCAACCCGGCGCCCTCGTGAAAGCGGGCGTGAAGATCGCGTTCCAGACGTCGGGCGCGTCGGGCGTGCGCGACCTGCCGTACAACGCCGCGCTCGCGACCGGCTACGGGCTCGACATGGACGAAGCGATGAAGGCTCTGACGATCAATCCGGCGCAGATCTTCGGCGTCGCGGATCGCTACGGGAGCCTCGAGCCGGGCAAGGTCGCGAACGTCATCGTGACTACGGGCAATCCACTCGATGTGCGCAGCAATGTGAAGTACCTGTTCATCAGAGGCGAACAGGTCCCTCTTACAGATCGGCACACAAAGTTGTACGAGCAATTCCGGGCCCGGCCAAGGCCATAGGGTGGAGAAGAATTGAACCACAGAGGTCACAGAGGTCACAGAGAGTTGCCTAACGCTAATGCCACCTCTCAGTGACCTCTGTGACCTCTGTGGTTAAATCAACTAGTCACGGTTTCCGTTGAGGAATCCGTCGATCTCCTCAGCCCTCGCTTCGGCGTCTTCCTCCCCAAGCTCGATGAGTCGTCCGAGGTAGTCCGCCTGGAACATGAGGAGACTCAGAATGTCCGGGCTCGCCGTCTGGCGAGTGCCGAGTCCCCGCGTTAGGAAGCGGAAGAAGCCGGGAAGCAGCGGCTCATACTCGCTCGACAGCTTGCCGAGGTCCCTCGAAGGACGCAGGACGAGAATGTTCACCACGCGCATCCCCGAGCGCTGCTCCGGCGGCAGCTTCCGCAACACAAAGTTCATCCGCTCGAGGCGCAGCACGTCCTGGTCGATCAGGTCCAGGAAGATCGCGTTGTACAGGATGCTGAGCACTTGCGCCGGAGGCGGATAGCCGCGAATCAGCGGTCGGTTCGCCTCTGCCTGCGAGCGGTCGTAGCGCGTCGAGATCGCGAGAATCTTGTGCGCGCCCAGATGGAGCGCGGGCGACAGCGGAGCCGTTAGGCGGATGCCGCCGTCGCCGTGCCACGAGTCTTCGATCTTCACCGCCGGGAAAAAGAACGGCAGCGCGGACGACCCCATCACGTGCTCGACCGTCAGGCGCGTCGAGACCGCACGGCGCTTCGGACGCTCCCATTCCGCGATGTTGCGGCCCTGCATCCAGACAATCGATTGGCCCGTGCCGTAGTCGGTCGTGCTGAGTGCCACGGCCCTGAGGGAGCCGCGCGCAATGTTCTGGTCGATGCCCGCGAGGGCACCATCCTGCGGCACGAGCGCGCGGGTGAGGAACGTGCGCAGCGGCGACGTGTCCACCAGCCCGCGGGTCTGTGTTTCCGCGACCGTCCCTCCAGACACGAGGCGTACGCCCCATCGCAGAAAATTCGCCAGCAGCGTGGGTGCGTCGACGCAGAAGACCTGCTCGGGACTCAAGGAGCGCCAGAGTCGCTCGAGTGACGTCACCGCGGCCGAAAACGTTCCCGTGTGCTGTGCGAGATGGGCGACATTCACAGCGCCTGCCGAGACGCCGGTCAGAATTGGCAGATGGAGATCCGGATACCGGCGCGCGAGGTATCGCAGCAAGCCAACCTGATAGGCACCGCGTGCGCCGCCGCCCCCCATGACGAGTGCGATCTCGCCAAGGTCCGGCGCGAGCGCGGCCGGCGATTCACCGGGGACGTTCGTGGAGGCAGGCGGTTTGTCGGTCGGTGCGTTCATGGCGCCGAAAACCTCCTCGCGCGACACGGGTTGCGCAAGGCGAGCGCAACCAACGACGCCATTGTGGGCCGCGGGGCTGTTCGGCATCGTGGGGCACCTCATGTGGAGGTGCCTATTCTCCCTGACGCCAGAAGACAATCATGCGCTTCACCCGAGTATCCTGGCGCGTTGCTACACTGATCGCGCCGACCGTCGCCATCTCCGTTGCTGCCTCCGATGCACGCGCACAGCGGGCGTCAGCCGGCGCGACGGCGACGACCACCGCCTCATGGACGGATCCATCACACCACCGCGTCCGGATGGTTGCCGTCGCGCCAAAGGTCAAGCTCGAGGTGCTCGACTGGGGCGGCTCCGGCGAGCCAGTGGTTTTTCTCCCGGGACTCGGCAACTCGGCCCACGTGTTCGACGACTTCGCCCCGCAGTTCACCGATGGCTTCCATGTCCTGGGGATCACACGTCGCGGCTACGGCGCGTCGAGTCAACCGGTGTCGGGCTACGGTTCGGCCAGGCTCGCGGCCGACATCAAAGCGGTTCTCGACACGCTGCACCTCACGCGCGTCGTGCTCGTCGGCCATTCCATCGCGGGCGATGAGCTCACGAAGTTCGCGTCGACGTACCCGAACCGGATCGCGAAGCTCGTCTACCTGGATGCCGCACACGATCGCACTGGGCTCCCGGCGCTATTCAAGGACGCACCGATCCCTCCGTCGCCGCCAATGCTCGCAGCAGACTCGGTGTCGCCAGCCGCGGCGCGCGCTTACATGGAGCGCTCGACCGGAGTGTTGGTACCCGAAGGTGAAGTCCACGCAATAGCGGTTTTTAGTCCGACAGGCCGATATCTGCATGACGTTACGCCCGACTCGATCGGCGCAGCGATCTTGGGCGGGGTCGAGCACCCGGCCTATGCGAAAATCGCCGTGCCGGCGCTCGCGTTCTATGCAGTCGCGGATTCGGCGCGGGACGTCATCTCCTGGTATTCCACGCTCGACTCGGCTGGACGCGCCGCGGCAGACAAGGTGTTCGCGGCATTCACGCCGTTCGCCAGCGCTGCGCGCGAGCAATTCCAGCGTGAGGTGAAACAGGGGCGCATGATCGAGCTCCACGGCGCGCATCACTACGTGTTCATCTCGAACGCCGCCGAGGTCGCGCGCGAGATGCGAGCGTTCCTGGTGGCGAAGTAACAACGGGGTCAGAGTCGGGCGGCTATGGCCCGAGCAAAGCGCAGCGGTGCCTCGGGATCGGCGTCGAGGTAGAGCGATGGCTCCAGCAGCTCGAGCTCGGTCAACACGAACTCGCCGTTCATGATAAAGCCGTCCACCCGCGCGTACACCGACTCGCTCGGCGCAACCCGCAACGCACGCTCAGCCTGACGGATGACGTTAGGCGGCGGCGTTACGGTCTCGTGCCAGCCACCCCACTCGCGCGTCACGCGGAAGTCGCCCAGTGCCGCGAATTTGCGCACGGCATGACTGAACACGCCGCCGAAGAACAGCAGCGACCACTCGCCGTCCGACTCGACCTCCTCGACGAACGGCTGCACCATCGCGCCCGGTCGCGCGATCAGCGCACGCAACCTCGCGTCCCACTCGACGGCATCTTCACGCGCCTCATCGATCGTCACACTCCATGTTTCGTGCGCCGACGCGGAGATGATCGGCTTGACCACGGCGCGCTCCCAGCCAGTGTCGGTCAGGATCGTCGCCAGCGACGCCGTCTTCGCGCGCGCGTTGTCCGATAGAAGCCAGACCGTAGGAACCGTGCGGACACCGCCAATCTCGAGGTCGTGGAGATACGTCTTCCGTGAGCTCCATCGGAGGACCATCGGCGAATTCCAGATCGGAACGCCGGCGCTCGTGACGTCATCGACCCAGCGAAAGAAGTCGTCGTGTCGCAGGTGATAGTCCCAGCAGGAGCGCACGACGACGCCGTCAAAGTCGCGCCATGAAATCGATGGGTCGTCCCAGACGGCCGCGCGCGCACGCACGCCGAGTGTGGCAAGACACTCGAAGAGCGGCTGTTCGTCGACGGCGCCGTCGGGAAGGGATGCGTACGTGGCAAGGGCAATCGCGGGCATCCCGAATGTAAACGGGTGCCCGCGATCAGGCGGAACGGATCGCGTCCACCGGGTCGATCCGCGACGCGCGCCACGCCGGGACGAACGCCGCGATCGCCGTCACCGCAATGAGCAACGCGGTCCCGATCACCACCGTGGCAGGATCGCGCGGTGAGACGCCATAGACGAGTCGTCCCGTGATCCCCTGCACCGGCAGCAGCAACGCGAGCCCAAGCACCACCCCCGCCGCACTCGTTAGGAGGCTCTCTCGAAGGACCAGCATCCGCACGCCTCCGGGGGATGCACCGAGCGCGAGCCGGACACCCATCTCGTTCGTGCGGCGTGACACGGAGTAGCCCATCACCCCGTACAGCCCGATCGCGGCGAGCAGCAGCGCGAGCACGCCGAAGCTGCCCGCCAATCGCGCGACGAGCCGTTCGCTCGTCAGGCCCCGCTCGAGCAGATCGGACAGCGGGGTGATGTCGCGCAGCGGCAGCATAGGATCGACCTGATGAAACGCGCTCCGAAGGGCAGCCGTCACCGGTTCGCGCGGTCCTGCCACCCGCACCTCGAGGCTCGTCACGTACTCTCGCGGTGCCTGGGCGAGCGGCCGAAATACGAGCCTCGGCGCCGCCTCGCGCAGCGCGTTCACGCGCGCGTCCTTCACCACTCCGACGACCTCGAACTCGGGCGGGGTCCCGTAACCGAAACGAGAGCCCACGACTCGCTCCGTGCCGAAGAAGTGCCGTGCCATCGATTCGCTGATGATGGCCACCTTCGGTGCGCCGACGTTATCCGCTCGCGTGAACCCACGCCCCGTGAGGATCGTCATCCCGATGGTGCTGAAGTAATCGGGCGTCACGTAGTTCTCCTGAGCGGTGCTGCTCTCGCCGCGAGGCAGCGTGCGGCCGGGTACCACAAACCCGCTCGTGCGGGTCCCGCCGCCGGCGAGCGCGTTGAGCGACAGGCTCGCGGACCGAACGCCGGGGATCGCCCCGGCGGCGCCTAACAAGCGATCGTAGAGTGCCGGTAGCCCGGCAGAGTCGTAGCCGGCGGCACGTATGTCGATGCGAGCCACTACCACGTGCTCGCGCTCGTAGCCAGGGTCGATGACGAGGAGGTTGCGGAGCGTACGCACGAACACGCCCGCGGTCACCACCAGCACGAGCGACAGCGCGATCTGTGACATCACCAGCGCTCGGCCAAGCGGCAGGCGATGCGACGACCGCCCGCCCATCACGCGCCCCGCGCCCCGGAACGCATCGTACAGCCCGTAGCGCGACACACGCATCGCTGGGAAGGCACCAACGAGCAAGCCCGTGCCGACCGAGACCAGCAAGGCGAAGGCAATGACGCGGACGTCGTTGGATACGTCGAGCGGAACTGGCCGCGAGCCGGACGACGCGACGCGGAGCAGCATCGCCGTTCCCCAGCGAGCGATGACGAGGCCGAGTGCGCCGCCAAGCAGTGCGATCGTTAGGCTCTCGGTGAGCACCTGACGCACGAGGCGACCACGCCGAGCGCCAAGGGAGATTCGCACGGCGACCTCGTGGCTTCGGGCCGAGCTGCGCGCGAGCAGCAGACCGGCGAGATTGCCACACGCGATGAGCAGGACCAGCCCGACGCTCGCCATGAGCACGCGCAGCGGGTCCTTGAACTGTTCGCGCAACGGCGAGACGCCGCGTGGGATGGGCTGCAATGTCACGTGCTCGCGAAGGCGATAGGCACGATCGAGCGAATCGGCCGTTGCGACCTGCTGCTCCAGATCACTGCGAACCTGACGATCCAGCGCGCCGGCGATACGCATCGCCGATGCTGGCGGCACGCGGGCCAGCAGGATCAGCCACTGAACGTTGTCCTGCGGCGCCCATGCCTTTTCGATGTCCGCGTCATGCGCGCTGTAGTTCCCGATGTAGTGCAGCGCGTGCTGCATGGAGAGCGGCATCCAGAGGTCGACTGACGAACCTACCGTGAGCCCCTGAAAGCCAGGTTGTCCGACGCCGATGACCCGCAGCGGGATGCCATTGACGCGAATGGTCGTGCCCACGATCCGCGGGTCGCGGCCGAAGCGTCGCGACCAGTACGCGTCACTGAGCACGGCGACCGCTCCGGCGTCGAGCGCGCGGTCGTCGTCGAGATCGATCACGCGACCGGCGCTCGCACTGACATGAAGAGCTCGGAACCAGTTGCCCGATACCAGCTGTGTGAGCACGGGCTCGGGCTGATCGCCGGTGGTCGCGTACATACGCGCGTACGCGCTCATCGCCGTGAACCGTTGCGGGTCGGGCATCACGGCCTGCAATCGCTGGAATCGCTGGAACGAGTTGAGGTAGTCCTCGTTGGGCTGATCCGTGCGACGCACAGCGTGGAGCTCATCCGGCCGGTCGATCGGAAGCGGCTGCCGCATGAGCGCGTCGAGGATCGTCCAGACGGCCGTGTTGGCGCCGATCCCGAGCGCGAGCGTCAACACGGCGGCCGCGGCGAATCCCGGGCTCCGCCGAAGGCCGCGCAGGGCGTACGCGAAGTCGAACCACACCGACCAGAGGAGCTCCTTGATTCGCGTGGTGCGCGCGTAGCCGCGGTCGATGCGCACCGTTTCCGTCTCGTAGCGCTTCACGTCGCCGAACTCGACCAGCGCAGCTTGGCGGGCCTCGTCGCGACCCAACCCCCGTCGCACGAGGTCGTCGGTGCGGGCGTCAATGTGGAACTGCAGCTCGAGGTCGATGTCGCTCTCGACATCGCGGCTGCGCTCGTGGCGGAAAACTCGCCGGATCCCTGGAATGCGTCGCATGGTCTCGTTAGGTCAGGGGCGGCGGTCACGCCGGCTCGAGGACGCCGGCCACCGCTTTCGTGTAGCGCTGCCAGGTCGCGACTTCGGCGCGAAGCTGTGCGCGGCCGCGGGCCGTGAGCTGGTAGAACTTCGCCTTGCGATTGTTTTCGGAGAGTCCCCAGTCGCTCTCGATCCATCCCTGGCGCTCGAGGCGGTGGAGTGCCGGGTACAGTGCGCCCTCTTCGATGAGGAAGGCGCCGTCGCTGCGCTCGCGGATGAGGCGCGCGACGGAGTATCCGTGCATGGGTCCCCAAGACAGGGTCTTGAGGATCAGCAGGTCGAGCGTCCCCTGCAGGAGGTCGAGCGTGCCCACGAGTCTACTCCCCTAAGTGGCTTATGGAGAGAGGATATGGGGGTGTCCCCTAAGTTGTCAATGGGAAAGGCTGGCGACAGGCGACAGGCGACAGGCGATACGAAAAGGCGCGTGTCATTCCGAGCGTAACGCCGCAGGCGCGGAGGCGAGGAATCGCCGTCCTCCCGGTAGAGGGGCTGGTCCCTCTTTCGGGACGACTGCGATTCCTCGCTGCGCTCGGAATGACAACCGTCAGGCAACGCCTAACGTATCAAGGCGGCGGATGCCTCCCCGCCTGAGCGAGATCGCCTGCAGCCGCGATCACCCGTTCCGCGTAGTCGATTCCGGCTGGCGTCCGCGAGCCGTGCCACGAGAGCAGCTCGCCATCAACGATCTGCATTCGCTCGCGCGCGACGCCCGACAGTCCCGCGAGCTCATCGGCATGGGACGCCTTGAACGGGAATGGCTCCGTCGAGAGCAAGACGACGTCAGGCTCCACGGCGGCGAGCTCTTCGGGCGTGACGGCCGGATACCGATCCACTCGCGTCGCGAACACGTTCTGGCCGCCGGCGTCGCCGAGGAGTGCGCTCACGAATGTGTCGCCGTTCACGGTCATCCACGGCTCGCGCCAGATGAGGTACGCGAATCGTACCGGTGACCGTCCGGCCGCGGCGCGTTTGACACGCGCGTGTCTCGTCTCGATGTCGCGCGCGATCCGTTCGCCCTGGTCGCGCGCGTCGATCGCGGCGGCGATCGAGCGCACCATCTCCGCCGTCTCGAGTGCGGTGTGTGGGAAGCTGACGTGGCACCGCACACCCGCACGCTCGAGCGCCTCGGCGTCCTCGCGCCGGTTTTCTTCCTCGTTGAGCAGCACGATGTCGGGCGCGAGGTCGATAATTCGGTCGATCTTGGGGTTCTTCGTGCCCCCGACTTTCTCCACGGCGCCGACTCGGTCGGCTGGGTGGATGCAGAACTTCGTGCGACCCACGAGCTCATTGCCGTGGCCGAGGTCGAAAACGAGCTCGGTCAGAGACGGGCACAAGGACACAATCTTCATGTCGCGAAAACTATCGCTGGTGAAAATGGGGTCGGACCCCATTTAGCTTTCCCGGCATGCAGATCATCACGCGCGAGGAGCTCAAGGCGAAGATGGACCGCGGCGACAGCTTCACCCTCTTCGAGGTGCTGCCGCACATGTACTGGCGAAAACACCATCTCCCCGGCGCGAAGAGCCTCCCGCCCACGCAGGTCGCGACCATCGTTCCGGAGCTCGTTCCCGACCACGCCGCCGAAATCGTGCTCTATTGTTGGGATCACGACTGCCCGACATCGGGGTGGGCCGGCGGCGAGCTCGAAGCCATGGGGTACACGAACATCCGCGAGTATTCGGCCGGCAAGAAGGACTGGATCGACGCCGGGCTCCCGATGATGAAGGACTGACGCGGCAGGGTTCTTGATCCGCTCGGCATTTCACTCCTCTGCCGGAGCCGACGAATGGGAGTAAAGCTCAAACGGATCGAGGACCAGGTGGTCGTCATCACTGGTGCCTCGAGCGGGATTGGACTGGCCACCGCGAAGATGGCCGCCGAGCGTGGCGCGCGCGTCGTGCTGGTGGCGCGAGACGGGGACGGTCTCGCAAGCGCCCGCGTCGAGATCGAAGGCTCAGGGGGCCGAGCGATCACGGCCATCGCGGACGTATCGGTGCCAGACGACGTCCGCGCGGTCGCACAGAAGGCCGTCGATGCATTCGGCGGATTCGACACGTGGGTGAACAACGCCGGGCTCTCGATCTACGGTCCGATCGAGGAAGTGCCGGTCGAGGACGCGCGGCGCCTGTTCGATGTGAACTACTGGGGCGTCGTCCATGGCACGCTCACGGCCATCGCGTATCTCAAGCAGCATGGTGGTGCCGTCATCAACGTCGGCAGCGTCACGAGCGACCGCGCCATGCCGCTTCAGGGCCACTACTCGGCCAGCAAGCACGCGGTGAAGGCGTTCACCGACGCGCTGCGGATGGAGCTCGAGAAGGAAGAAGCTCCGGTCTCCCTGACGCTCATCAAGCCGGGCGCGATCGACACGCCGTTCCCGGAGCATGCGCGCAACTACATGGAAGCGGAGCCCAAGCATCCCGCGCCCGTCTACGATCCGTCCGTGGTGGCCGACGCGATTCTCTTCTGCGCCGAGCACGCGCGGCGGGACCTCATCGTCGGTGGCGGCGGGAAGATGACCGCGGCGATGCAGAATGTGCCGCGCGTGGCGGATCACGTCATGCGCGCGACGATGTTTCAGGGGCAGAAGCGGCGGAAGGCGTCTCGTTCGGAGCGCGAGGATTCGCTGTACGAGCCACAGGGCGGTGGGCGCGAGCGTGGCAATTACCCGGGGAGGGTGTGGCGCCGGAGTCTGTACACGATGACGTCGATGCATCGCCTGGCAACAGTGGTGAGCGCCGCGGCAGTCGGGGCGGGAGTCGTGCTGGCGGCGCGTCGCGGGCGGCGTTAGGCTACATCCCTGACGGATAAGTCTCCGCCGGCTCGCCATCGACCAGCACCGGCATGTGCAACGCATCGACGCCATTGGTTTCCTCGACGTACATGAACGCGTCGTAGCGCCGCGGGACGATCGTCGGGACGTAGTTGCCCCACGCTTCGCTGCGCGGGTCGTACACGACACCGATCGCGCGATGGCCGATCGGCTCGTCCAGACCGTCGATGCCTCCGTCATCGTTGCCGTCGAAGAGCAGCAGTACGTTGCCGCCGTCGGCCTCGTGTAATGCGTGCTCGAAGCTGTTCTCTCTCGCGGGAGGCACGCGCATGCGGCGCATGGGCGCACCCCATTCTTCCCCCGCGATCACGGTACCGCGGTGGGTGCCGAAGCCGACGAGCACGACATCGTCTTCGTCGTGCGCCTGACGAACGAGCTGGCCGACGTTGAACATTCCCGCGCGGGCCATGTCGGTGAATCGCGCGTCGCCGATGTGCGTGTTGTGCTCCCACACGATCGCCTTCGCCTCCGGACCATGGTGCTGCACGAGCCGCTCGAGTGTTTCGACCATGTGCGTGTCGCGAACGTTCCATGAGCCGGGTCCGCCGCGAATCATCGTTCGGTAGTAGAGCTCCGCGTTTCGCGCGACGAGCGCATTTTGCTCGGCGTTGAAGTACGCATCGCGCCCGTCCTCACCGAACTCCTCGGCCTTGTCGCGAAGGGCTGCGAGCACGGCGAGTGCTTCGCGCTCGCAGCTCGTCGGAACGAGCGCGGTGGCACGGGCATACTCCTGGAAATCCTCGCCATACGGCTCGAAGCAGCGGTACGCGGCGCGAGCGGCGCGGGCGAGCGCCGGGTCGATCGACTCCAGGTAGCCGACGACGGCGTGCATGGATTCCCATAACGAGTAGACGTCGAGCCCGTAGAATCCGACTTGACGCTCCGCCACTCGACGGTGGTTGTAGTCACGCATCCACTCGGCGAGCTCGGCGACTTCGCGGTTGGCCCACATCCAGGTGGGCCATCGCTCGAAGGCGTGCAGGACGTCGCGGGCGCTGTCGCCGGAGTCGGGGTACCGCTTCGCATAACGATTGACGCGGGAGCAGTCGGGCCAGTCGCCCTCGACGGCGATGAACGAGAATCCCTTCTCTTCGACGAGTCGTCGCGAGAGCTTCGCGCGCCACTGGTAGAACTCGGATGTGCCGTGTGTTGCTTCACCGAGGAGGACGTAGCGGGCTTGGCCGATGCGATCGACCAGTGGGTCGAGGTCGGCGTCGGTCTCGAGTGGCCGTGCCTGCTTTTTCAGCGCTTTGCTGAGTGCCGTTGGGTCGGTTTTGCCCGTGTGCTTGGTGGATTTCATATGCGCTCCTGCGCTCGCTGTCCGGCATCTGTGCAAGTGAGGGGCGAGCAATCGTTTCGCGCGGGGCTCTTCGAGATCATCGTGGCGGAGGCGCGGGCACTCGGCTTCGGCGGCCACCGCTCGCCACGTTCGAGCCAACGGGCACGCGGCCCCTCGTTGGGACGGCTCCGGTGCCCCGTTGTCTCTCACTGCTCGCTCGACGCCGCCTGCGCCGAGCGCCCGCGCCCGACGGCACCGTTTTCGACCCGGACACTGCTCGCTGGCCCGCACGGATCGCGGCTCGGCCCGCACGGCGCGTTCGCGCCGCGCCCAGCGAGCAGCACGGGCGCGCCTAACAAGCTTGGGCGGCGCACGCGGTCGGCGGGCGCTGCGCGCCCGTGCTGCTGGCTCCTGACGGTCAGGCCCCAGCGCGGCAGGAGGCGGGGTGGCGAGACGGAGGCGGCGTTAGCGCGTAGGCCGGAGACAACGGGGCCGAGCCACTGTCCTTATCAGGGACCGAGTACCGTTGGCTCCAGCCGTGTAAGCGCGCAGCCGCCGGAGTCTCGCCACCCCGCCGACAAGACAGCGATGCCGACCGTAAAGCCGTCAGCAGCCAGCAGCGAGCAGCCAGCAGCCCCACTAGTGACAAAAGCCGACGCCGTCGATATTCGCGGGTATGGTGAACGACGAACCCCGATTCGACGCGGACAGCGCCGCGCGGATCGCGCGACAACTATATGGTATCGACGTGGCCGCGACTCCTCTGACGAGCGAGCGCGACCAGAACTTCCT
>Ga0136846_1236780_pt1 | contig 15618 bp, 5 predicted proteins | sample HopSoiMetagenom2_FD_96841 | JGI IMG/M metagenome (GOLD analysis project Ga0136846, IMG submission 96841) | Grasslands soil microbial communities from Hopland, California, USA - 2 Assembly 2016 (version 4) | ecosystem: Environmental > Terrestrial > Soil > Grasslands | place: USA: Hopland... | reverse complement strand
GACGCGATTCTCCTTTGCGCTGAACCCCGCCATCTCGCGCTTGGTCCGCTCTACCCTGGCCAGGATTTCGGTCGCACGCTCCACGAGCAAGGTGCCGGCCGCAGTCAGCTTGATTCCCCGCTGGCCCCGGTCGAACAACGCCAAGCCCAGTTCGGCTTCGAGGTTGGCAATCTGCCTGCTCAGCGGCGGCTGCGCAATGTGAACCTCCGCGGCCGCCTTGGTGAAGTTCAAGTTGCGCGCGACCGCTAGGAAGTATCGGAGTTGACGCATTTCCATGGGTCATACCCAAATAGTTTGGTTGGCGATACCTATGGTATTGGCTCTGCCATTGTCCATCCACTAATTGACCAGGCAGCGAAGCCGGCGCGCAAGCCGCTCCCCCCTCGGCTGCCACCGGCTTCGCCCCTTCCTTGCGCTGGACACAGCGAAGCGCGCGACCGCAGACGGAATGACGAAGCCATGTTGCACTCGCCTCAGTTTCAAAAACCGCTCCGCGAGAGTGTTCACCTACCTGGAAACGCCTCATGTCCTGTCCCATACCGAGAGATCGGCCGTCGAACTGGCATTGAAGCGCTGCCGCGCCCAATTTCGCCTTCCTCGATCGCTCCCGACCTGGGCGGATGGTATGTTCGGTCTCCAGCGCCTCTGCGACTGGCCGACCTCCCACTGAAGGCGCCGCGCCGCTTTTCGACCAGCGCGTTCGCCCGTCGGAAGGAGCCGGACGCGCTCGAGGAAGCAAGCCATGTCGGCCTCGCCCCGGAGAAGGTCACGATGCTTCGCGTAGCGCGCGGAGGTCAGGTTCCGGCAACGATGACGGCGGAATGGTGACATGACCGAACCTGTCGCCAATCGGCTCGACGTTCTGCGCGCACTAGGGCGCGCGCTGCGCAGGTCGTCGCGCCTGACCCAAGCCACCTTGGAGGGTGTACTCTCGAAGGGCGACCTCAATTTCGGCCAATGGTCCGCATTGCTGATCGTGGTCGATGCGGGCGAGATCACCGTCGGCGATCTCTCGCGTGAAGCTGAGATCACGAGCGGGGCCATGACGAGGCTGGTGGACTGTTTGGAAGAACGCGGCCTTGTAAGGCGCAATCGTTCCGCCACGGATCGCCGTCTGGTCAAAGTCGTTTCGACGCCCGCCGCGCTCGCCGCAGTTCGGGCTATTGGCCCGGCCATTTCGAGCACCTGGTCCGAGCGATTGTCTGAGTTTCCGACGCTCGAAATCGCCGAGTTGACTGGCAACCTGTTGAGGCTGGTGGCCGCGCTGGAAAGACGATCCACCCTGGTGTGAGCCGGTCGTGTTGGGTCGCGGGCACGCTTACTGGTGCCTCGAATGCCAGGTTTATATCTCTACTATTCTTGGCATAAAGATGTGCGACCAGCGGTCCGCGCCTTCATAGACACGCCGAAACAATGCGAGGCGATCAAGCCGCCCGTCACAGAGCGTGCATGAACGTCCTTCGTTGAGGCTGAGGAGGGCCAGCCTGTTGCTATCGTTCTTAATTTTCGATTCTCGCAGAGTCGCGACCAATGCGGGCTTCTTCGATGGCGTCGCCATGACTCAACGCCTGGGCACATAGGGCCTCAAACCGCTGCCGCAGAGATTGCCCGAGCGGGATTGTGGCATATTCCACCTCGCCGAGCGGCTGGTCGGCGGCGAGGGCTTCGCGACGCTTTCAGGACCGCGGAGATTGCCGCTCAAAGTCCGAAATTGGACGCGCGTTTCGGTCGGGCACTTGCAAATCCGCTCCGCGACGTCGCGGAACAGCTTATCCTAGAAGACGATATGATGGCGCTGCCACTTACGATCTCGTCGATTAAGGAGGCGCGGCAGGCAACCAGTTTGGATGCAATTCTATTTGTTCAGGCCAGCTAAAAGATGCAGCATCCTGGGACTCGGCTACAGAAAGTTCGGCGAGGGACTAACCATCGTCGACGAAGAATTTCTCGAGAACCGAAGCGAACGCGATACATCAACGAGGGGAACGAGATGCGAATTGGAGCGATTTTTACGCCGCTGCTATTCATTAGCCTGACCGGCGAGGCCACCCCACCGTCGATCTGTCCGCTGCCGGCAAGTCCACTCGCCACTTACGGAAAGAACAGGGTCTGGGCATTAGATGACGGACTAGTCTACGGATCATCGATACTTAAGGTAGATGCGGATGGCGCCCCGGACTCCTATCGCGTTGACGGCAAGGGCCTTTCCTACACCTGCGATGGCGTGGTCGCCATTGAGAATGGTAAGCGTGTCACGCCGGACAGTGACCCCAAACATTGGCAGGAAAAGTGCTTGGTCGCGTGGAAAGCGGCGGTTGCAAGCAGCAATTACAGCAACGTCGATATTTTCGGGTTCGAGAAAGACAAAGATGGGCTCCCGGTGGTGCAAAAGGAGGGCGACCCCCTTCCCGGCGATGCGTTCGTCACCACGACGTGGGTGAATATACCCGGCGCTGCGCTAGGAACGCAGCGACGCTATGTCGATGCCACCGCGATCCCCTATGTCGTCATTCCCGGGAAGTTTCGTGCGCTCAAGAACATTCCCGATGGCGCCGTCGCCGCAGTCTATCGTCCCATAACGGGGAAGATCGCGTTTGCCGTTTTCGGCGATACCGGCGGCGCTCTAAACGAAGCTTCGGTGCGGCTGCATGAGGATCTTGGCGGCAAGCCGATCCGCGTTATTCGGGGCGTTCGTCGCGCCACCAACAACATCGACGATCAAGTCATCGTCGTAATCCTGCCCAAGACAATCGCCGTGCCGCGCACCGACGCGACAGCATGGCGCGCCGACATCGCCACAAAGGGTGCAGACGCTCTCAAAGCCTGGGGCGGTGAGGCGCGACTGAAAGCGTGCAAACCTTGACCAAAACGCGTTGAGGAAGCTGGGCGTCAAAATCACCCCATGGTCACGTTCTATTCCGTGCGGCACCGAATTCGCCGATTGGCTTTCACAACAGGCGGTCTGTGTCGAACCCCTCGACCAGACTCGTCCAATATGGTGCAAAATGCACTTGTTGAATACCTCTGAGGCATGGCGTCGCAAGCGGCTCGACGCAGCGCGGCGCGCGCCGCTCGGCGGCGATTCGCGTGGCGATAGATTCGCCGGGTCGGCGCCGACGGAAGAGGCCGAGGAAAAGGCAGATGTTCTCGGATCAATATCCTTTGCGGCTTGCATCGACCGTGAAGACTCTGGCCTTCCTTTGCGCTCTTCTGGCTGCTGCGGTCGATTGGCATGCCGCACGTCTTTGGTTGCGGGCCAGCAGGATCGAGATGCCGGTGTTCGATCCCTCAATGACATCGATTGGGGACGTCCCTGAGCTCCACATTCTGAACGCCGCGGTCCAGCTCAATGAGACCGCCAGGGCGCTCAGACAATCGGGCGGGTTGAACGCCTCGGCCGCTCGCTGGACGGCGGCGGTCGCGATCCTGACGGGTGCCGCCGCGATATTGGGAACGGTATGAGATACTGGCCCGAAGAGGGAAGAAAAAGTGAGTGCGAAACGCTTGACATGCTATGGGCAAAACATGGCCAAGCACTTGACGACCTCTGGCAAGTCCAATTCGGGCACGGGATCGACTGCCTCACGGAAGTCGAAGCTCAAGACCTATGTCGTCAGCCATCCGTTGCCGCCATCGAGGATTTCCTGGCTCAGGCAGCAATCGAAGCTCGTGGCCACGGTCTCAAGCCGGCGGTTGAGTGAACGAAGCGCTTAACCGATCTCCATCGAACGTCAGGAACCCACCTTGGACGAACGCGCCGATTGCGCGGCTTGGCAGATTGGCGAGCTCCTAGCGGGCTCCGACACAATGGGTCTTTACGACGTAATCACAGGTCAATCACATAGGTCACGCCGAGCGTCAGGTTGGGCACCTGCACCAATGGCTGGGTGTTGAGCTCGAGCGCCGAGAAGGCAGTCAGTGAGAAGCCGAACTGCCCACCGTCACGGGTGACGTCGTTGGTTTTGAACCAATGCTTGATCGCCTCCGCAACGCCAGCGAGATCGAACGTCTGGCCCGAAGCGGTGCGCGGTGCCACGCCTTTGACCTGCTTGTCGATCACGTAATCGGCGGCGGGCACAAGCAGGATCGGGATCGTTACCAGCGGCAGCGTGGCGACGGCGCCCGGCTGATAACTGTAGATCGCCTCAAACTTGACCATCTGGCGATCGACCGCGCAGTCGTAGAAGAACGCGTCGAACAGCGCCTGGAGGTGGCCGGCCATGGTCCGCGTCTGCGGCTGATCGGTCGGCACCTGTTCGACCGCGATCGGCATATCGGTGACCAGGCGCGGCGCGAGCTTGTCGCGGAACGATATCCACGGCGTCGTATAGACGAAGACGCCGCGCGTCGGATTGCCGTCGACGAGCAGGTCGTTGCGCGTGATCTGCAGCTTGCTCCAGGCATTCTGATACTGGATCGCATCGAGCGCCGCGAAGCGCGCGCGCCGTCCCGGCAGCGCCTGGGCCTCGCTGTACAGCAGGGGCTTCCCGTCCTTGTCGAGATAGGTGTACCGCAGCGCGGTCTCGCCGCCGGTGCTGATGTCGGTCGGCGGTTGCGGCGTATAACCGTCGAACACCAGGATCGGGCTCGCGACTCCCGACGGCAAGGCATCACTGTAGCTGATCGTCACTTCGAGCGGCGCGGGCTCGGCCTGGCCGGGCGTCTCGTCGATCGTGAAGTCGAACGTCACTTGCGAATTGCGCGCGGCCAACGCCGCGCCGTCCTGGCTGTGCGACGCGACCCAGGCAGCCCAGATCGACCCGATGTCGTCGATCAGCGTGGCGAACGCCGACAGCGCAAGCGCCGAGTCCTTGAAGTCCTGCGACTGCGGATCGGTGTCGATGCGGATATTCTTCAATACCGCGTCGAACGTCTGCTGAATCGGCGGATAGACCGTGGTGAAGCGGGCCAGCGCCACGAACAGGTCGACCGTCTCGGCGAGCGCCTTGACGTTGACGCCCTTGGGGATGTTGAGCTGGATCGAGGCATGGACGCGGTCCTGGGCCGCGCGCTGCTTGTCGTAGCTGAAATCATAGTTCCAGCCCTTGGCCTCGCGCAGCCGCTCGGTCGCGCCCTCGGCATCGACATTGACGCGGCCGGCTTCCTGCGCCTTCATGCTCGGCGGCTGTGGATAGGCGCGCAGCACCACCGGAACGTCGACTGCGACGGGATCGCCGTCATTGTCGCCCAGCGGCGGCGTCGCGGTCACGAAGCTCAGCCAGGACGAGGCCTTGTAGCCGTCGATACCGTGCACCGACGCGATCTGGTGCTCGATCTCGCTGGGGTTGTAGGCGATGTCGAGGCTGAAGCTGCGCTGGTCCGCGGCGCTCTTCGCGCGGAACGGATAGCTCAGATACGACGTACCCTGTCCCAGCGCGAACTTGAACGACGAGGTCGAGTAACTATCGTTGATCGACGGCGGCGCGCCGTCCAGCGCCCGGCTCTGTACCGGACGCGTCGCCAGCGGCTGGCCATAGAGGCGGGGCGAATCCGGACCTGCCGCGTCGCTGCCGCTCACCGCGACCTTCTGCTGGATGATCGTATCGATCGAATAGGCGTTGCCGAGCTCGATCAGCAATTGCTGGCGCATCTTCTCGCGCGCGTCGGCGAATGCGTCGGGGTTATTCCGCGGCGACATGACCGGCGCCGACAGGATGTTGGTGACGCCGCTCGCGATCGCGCTGGCGAGGTCGTATTTGGCCTTGAGGATAGCTTCCTGATAGGCCGTGCCGCCGAGCCAATCGACAAGGAAGCTGGGCGTTGCGTACAGCGGCTGCAGCAGGCGGTCGATCGCGACGAGCAGGCTCCGGCCCCATTGGTCGAGATCGATCCCGCTGAAGGTCAGCGGATTGCTCGGCGCCGCGCTCAATCCGCCGGCGCGGGTATAACTGTAGCATCCGATCGGATCGGGCCGCGAGATGAGTTCGGTCGACAGCGGCGCCGGCGCGTAGAAGACCGGTACTCCATCGAGCTTATAGTCGAACCCGGCCCCCGCACCCGCCGCGCCCTTGGCCATGCGCACCGCCCATAGCTGGGCATCGGCTGGATTGGGCTGGCCCTTTTGCCCGCCATCCTCGCCGGTGGTCAGACGCAACAGGCTGGTCGCGCCGGCGAAGGCGCTTTCGAATGCCTTGGTGAAAGCGTCGAGCGTGTAGCCGGCATCCTCGGCGTCGCTCCCACCATTGGCTGCCGCCTTGGTGAGGCGCGGCGGCACGTTGGTGGTCGCCGCGGCGGCATCGGGATAATCGCGGAATTCGGCCGCGACTTGCGACGGCGTGCGCCGCACGACCAAGGCGACCGCGAGCTTGGCGATGTCGCCGGCGAAGCTCGCCGCGGTCGACAGCGACAGCGCGATCGCCGTCGGCGCGACCGGCGTCTTTCCAGCGAGCACATCGTCGGTATAGGCCCAGGCGGCCTGCACATAGGCCTTGAACGCGGCGAGGTCGTCGTCCGCCAGGACCGTGTCCGTGCCGCCCTTGACGCTGTCAGTCACCGCCAGCTGGACCGATGCCATATTGTCGGGCGCCGGTCCGGTCTGGTTGAGTTGGTAGAAGATGTCCGCGAACACCTGGCGATCGGCCATCGCGTTCTTCTGCCAGGCAGGCAGGTCGCCGCTGGCGACCGGGTCGGCGAGCGGTTGGTCGACCATCGTCGTCTTGTCATAGCGCGACGCGTTGAAGCGCACGCCGATCTCGAGCACCGGCCCGGCACTGCCCGGATTGTCGTAGAGATAGTCGAATTCGGTGCTCGGCCAGGCGCTCAGCCCGATCACCGGGTCGACATATTGGACGCGCAGCGGCGTGGCGTTGAGCGGATAGCCAGCGGTCGGATGGTCGAACGGGCTCGAGATGAGATTGCCGTAGAGATCGCGCCAGTCGAGCTCGAGCTGGAGGAAGCCGCCGATCCCAGCATAGGGATTGAGCAGCGGATCGGGGGTTCCCGCCCCTAGCGGGGCATGCGAGCGGGCGAGCCGCGACGACGGCACGATCAGCTTGAACGTCCAGTCGTCCTGGTTCGCGTTGAGCGCGACCAGGCTTTGCCGCCGCAGTGCCTTGAGTTGTTCTTCATTCTGATCATCGGCGGGGCCCGCCGGCAGGCCGAGCGCATCCTCGGGCGGCACGAAATTGGCATTGGCGAGCGGCATGTAGCCGAGCAGGCCGTAATTCTGTTCGAGGAACACCGAGGGATCCTCGCTATTGTCGCCCGGATAGGACCGCGTGAGGATCAGCCCGCTATTCCCGGCCGGCACCTCGGCCTGCTTTTCGAGGATGACCTGGTCGAACGTGGCGGTGGCGCCGTCAGCGAACAGATCGGCGCGGTCCTTGTTGGCGAAACCGATCGCCGCGATGTTGCTCGAATATTGGCTGGCCAGGCTGGCCAGCGTCGCGCTGGTGCCGCTGGGCAAGGTGATCGTCGTGTCGGGAATGGCGAGTCCGGTGCCGGTGGCGAGGTTCGACCAATCGATGCCGGGGATCGGATTGATCCGCTTGATCTCGGCGGCGCTGACGCCGAAATTCGCGGCGATCTGGTCAAGCGTCTGGTTCTGCTGCACCTGGGTGACGATGTCGGTGATATGGACGCCGCCCTGGCGCAAGGTCGCACCCGACGCCGCGATGGCGAGATCGGTGACGTAGATGCCGTAGAGGTCCGCGATCGCCTGCAGGCTGGTGCCGGCGAGCGACCGGGCCGATACCGGCCGGCGCAGTGATTGCGCGAAGACCGAGGTCGACGCGGAGTCGATCGTATCGCCGGTGACCACCGCGTTCATCGCCGGGCTGACCGCGCCGCCGGTTTCGGCATAGAGGATCAGGATCGCGATCGTCGCATTGCCGTCCTGGTCGAAGATCGCGTCGGGGAAGCCGGTGCCGTCGGTGCGCTGGTACGACAAAGTGAAGCCGCCTGACCGCGTGATGCTCGCCTGCCAGACCGCGCTCAGGAAGTCATAGGGGTCGTTGAGGATGCCGGTCTTCGGCGCGGCCTCGGCATCCTCCGCGCGAACCAGCGTCTTCTGCAGCGACGGCGGGTTGGTCTCGGTCGAGAGGTTGGTGCGGATCAGGAACGCCTTATAATGATCCTCGCCGTCATATTGCAGGCCCGAGCCGCGATCGCCCGCCTGGTTCGGCTGGTAGAGGATGAAGATGTCCTGGATCGCCTTGGTGTCGGTCGCGGGGATCGTGCCGAGCAGGCTTTCAAGCAGGGCCTCGCCACCCTGGTTGGTACCGATCAGCTCGTAGGTCGGGACGCTTGCCGCGTCGTTGGCGGCGATCGCGGTGCGCTTGATCGTCGCGTCGAACAATGTGGCGAAGCCGTAATGGTCGACATCGGCGATCTGTGGCGGGCGGTTGGGGATCGACTGAATCGAGAGCTTGGGCGCGAACAGATAGGGCAATATTGCGTCGGGCGCGGCACCAGCCGCCATCGCCGCGGCCTGATGCCCGATGACCACCGCCTGCATCGCGTCGGCGAAGGTCCAGATGACGAGCGTCGGCACCCCCGGGTCGGCGCTCGCCGTGCCGTTTGGCAAGGCGATCGCGCTCGCCGCCTGGAGGTCGATCCGTGCCGCCAAACCGAAGGTCTTCTCGCGCCGCTTGGCCGCCAGCGCCTCGGTGACCGAGATGACCGGTGCCTTGAGCCCCGGCGACTTGGCCTTGGCCAGCACCTGCTCGAGGAAATCGGCGCCTTCCTTGGGCAACGAGAAAGGCAGCCCCGTCGCGCCGAGGTTGAGCCATGCCGCGCCGCCGGGGTTGGTGAGCGTCATCACCAGCGGCTGTTGGTCGTCATAGCCGGCCAGGCTCGGCACCGTGACGCGCTGGCCCATCAACCGATAAAGCCCTGCCTCGTCCTCGCCCGCCGCGACCGGTGCCGCGTCGGGATAGCTAACGCCATCGGTCCATAGCCGCAGACCATGGAGCAGGTAGCGCGTCGCCATGCCCGACAGATGCTGGACGCTCTCATGCGCCGCCATGTCGTCGAGCATGGCGCCGGCGGGAAGACAATTGAGTTCGGGCAGGATCAGGAAAGCATCGGCATCGGTCGCGAACAGTGCGTCGACGTCGCGCGCGTCGAACGCGATGGAGCCCGGCGACACGCCATAGGTCGTCGCCAGCCCGGCGAGCGTCTCGCCGCCGGTCGTCGCATAGGGCACCGCCGGCAGCAGCATCAGCGCGAGCGGTGCCAGCGCTTCGGCATCGTCCTTGATCGCCGCGCCGACTGCGCCGACGCCGAGCCCGCTTGCCGCCGCCAGCGTGTCGAACGTCGTGTTGCCGTCGGTCGGATAGTCCTTGCCGCCGATTTTGAGCATGCGCGCGGGCGCGATCACTTCACGCGCCGCCGCATTGGCGACCGCGATATCGTCTGGCGAGACCTTGTAGAGGTTGGCGATCGCCTGGAGGCTCTGCGGCTGCTTGAGCTGGATGCTGACGCCGCGGATCGCGAAGCTCTTGCCCGGCGCCATCGGATGATCGCGATTGGCCTCCGCCACATCGGCATAGGTGAGGTCATTGTCCGCTACGGTGCCGCCGATCGCGGGCACCAGGCCGTTGATATAATCGACGATCGCACTGAGCCTGGTCGAGGATGCGCCACCGCCGCCGGTCAGCGGATAGGCATAGACGCCGAGCATATCGATCGCTTCCTGAACCAGATAGCGCGACAGCATCACAAAATAGTCGACGAAGATGAATTGCGCGAGCGACTGATCGGCGATCGCCTGGGCCTTGAGCAACTGCGGTGCTATCACAGCACCTTGCTCGCGCTCGAGTTCGTCGAGGAACTTGGCGACGAGCTTGTCCACCGATGCCGACAGCCGCTCGAGATAGGCGCTGTCAACCATGCCGTATTTGGCGAAGTCGACATCGGCGAGCGTCTGATTCTTGTAGGTCGCGCCAAGGTGCAGGTCTGGCACCATCGGGAACACGGTCATCGGTATCCCGCTGTCGTCCGCATTCTGACTTTCGGGCGGCAATTTATAGTCGAGTACGAACAGTGCCGCGATGAACGTCCTGACCTGGTCGTAGGTGAAGGATTGGCGGGTCGAATTGTCGCTGAGATAGTCGAGCGCCGCCATCAATTGCGGACGCGAGTAGACGATCTTGGCTTCCTCCGCGGGAGTTGGCTTCGCGCCAGCACCGCGGAACGCGCTGCCGACCCAGAGGAACAGGTCGCGGGTCAGGAGATCGAACGCGGTGGCGGTACCGCCGGTCGGGCTGGCGAGATAGGTGGTCGCGACGAACGCGGCAGCTTCGCTGCCGGCAACCTCGGGGGTGTCGCTGAACACCGTCGGCTGGGCCAGGAAATAGGCCGGGATCGCGGTAGTGCCGCCGGCCGGCGTGGCGAGCGGCGCGAAGTCGGGCGCGCTGCCGATCAATGCCGCCGCCTGCAGCCTTCCGAGGCGCGGACGCACCGTCCGCGCCTCGAACAGCTTGGTGCCAGGATCGTACCACGGCGCCTGCGACCGCCGGTCGCTGCCGATCACGAAAGTCTCGCGGACCGTCGCCGAGAAGGAGAAACTGATCGTGATCTTGAAGAAGCCGAGGTTGATGCGGATGCTGGCGCGCACGGTGACGCCGGCTTCGAGATAGATGATCACCGCCGCGTAGGATTCGAACGTCACCTGGACATAGGCGCGGACTTCCAGCGCGACCTCGGCCTTGACGATCGCAAAGTCGACCGATCCGCTGATCTTGCCCAGGATGCCGATCGTACCGCGGATCCAGTAATAATATTGCTGGTCGTCCGTCGCCGCGAGCGAGCGCACATCCGCCACGACGGGAAGCTGTGCCCCCTTGCCGCCGTCGGTCAGTTGCCCGGTTGGATAGGGATTCCAGGCGGCAAGCACGCCTTCCACGATGCCGAAGATGGTGACGCTGATCTCAGCCTTGAGGATGCCCAATGACAGCGACTTGCCGAGCCCGACCTGCATGCCGAAACCGAATTCGATGACGGGCGTGAAATTGCCCTTGGTCGTCTTGGGCACGCGCGTCGCGGTCGCCGCGCTCAGCTTGGCGAAATAGAAGCCGCCCGACCCGGTGAACGGGAAGATCTGCAGCGTGAACGAGCGCGTGAAATCGAGATTGTAGGGAAAGCCGAAATCGATCTTGAAATCGCCGTTGGTATAGATCTCGACACCGACCACCGGCAGGATGACCGTCACCGTCCCGAATTGGAGGTAGCGCATCACATCGGGCAGTTTCAGCATCAATTTGTAGACGCCGATCGTGTCGGTGACCTTCTTGTACAGGATCTCGAACTGCAGGCCCTTGAACGGCCCGACCTTGTCGCCTGCGAGATTGATGCGCAGGCCGTACAGGACCGGGTCGTTGAAGATCAGCTTGATCTCGACGCAATTGCTCAGCGCCAGGAAATGCGCGCCGATCAGGATATTGCTGTCCGCGGCATAAATCGGCTTGCCCGCCGATGGATTGGTGCCGACCGGCACCTTCTTGCTGTCGGGCGCCGGCTCGGCGAATTTCCTCAGCGCGTCGACCGCGTCGCCGACAGTCTGGATCTTGTCGAGGCCGGGAATGGTGACGCGCTGCCCGATCGCGAGCAGCCTGAGCTCGAACGCGGAATCGCCTCCGCCCGGCACTTGCTGCGGGTTTTGCGTGACGGCGTTGTACGCCGGGATCGGATCGCCCCAGACGAATTTGCCGACGAACTGGACCTGGACCTCCTGGCCCGGGGTCTTGATGATGTCGATGCTCTGCAGCGTCATGAAGTAGAGCTGGAGATTGATCGGCCAGGAAACAGTGACCTTGTCGGTGTCGAGCTCGAACGTGACCTTGAGGCCGACCAGCGAGATCTGGTCGAGCAGGTTCCATGGCGGCGGCAAGGTGCGGATCGCGGACGGCGCGATCAATTGGACCATCGAGGTGACCAGCCGACCGACCGACCAGCCCGGCCCGACGGTGAAGATGATCTTTTCCGCCAGGCCGGTCTTCTCGTAACTAGCGATCAGGTCGTTCCAGCTGAGCGCTATCGAGGTCTTGGCCTGGCCGGTAGCGGGGACGTTTTCGATCGCGTAACGCACCCCGAACAGCGCGCCGACGCCGAACAGCTGGAACTGGATCGTCGCATCGACCGAGCCTGTATAGGGCTGGATCACCTGCGCTCCGTCATATTGCAGCTTCACCGTCGCGTCGGCGTCGAAGCTGCTCGACCCGATCTGGAAATGCCAGCGGAAGTCCGACGAGGCCTTGTAGAGGTTCCTCCCTTCGGTCCCGGTCTGCACCTCGGCCTCGAGCAGCAGGTTCGACGCGGCGATGTCCGCCTGGAACCAGTCGGACGGCAGGGTGACCTGATCGAACACTTCGTTGATCAGCATCTGGAGCGAGAATTCGTCGCCGGGCTGGGTCCCGATCGACGCGGTCCACAGACCGTCGTCATAGCCCAGATTGGCGTCGAGATAGAGCGGCCCCAGCACCAGCGACCCCTCGATGCTGGCGACATAGGTGGTGGCCGCCGCCTGCGTCGTCGCGGCGCTGCGCACCAGCGCTCGCGGAGCATCGGGTCGCGACAGGGATGCCGGAGGCGGCGGCGGCGGCGGGGGTGGGAAAGACGAGAGGGTAAAGGCGACGTCCTCGATGCCGAACTTGGTGTCGCCGAACAGGTTGAGTGTGATCGTGGTGCTGCCCCACAGGCTGTAATTGCTTGCCTTGGTGTTCACCGACACGCCGAAATCGGAGAATTCGATCTTGAACTGCGGCGGGATCTGGACCGCGCCGCCAGTGATCCCGGACACGATGTCGGACAGATTGACGACACCGTCGAACACGCCGGTCACATCGAGGTCTGACGTGATCGAGACCGCGAAGTCGCCCTTGAACACCTGCGGGTAGAATTGGAACGTCGTCTGGAACGTCGCGGTGACCGCGCGTTCCTTCGAGTTCAGCGGTGACAGGATCGTCCACCAGGTATCGAAGCCGGTGATCGTGAACATCCCGCCCAGGAACGTCCAATTGGTGCTCGGGTCCGAGCCGACCTGCGCCGAGATCGTCGTCACCGTCCCCGTCTCCGCGTCGATATCGGCGCTGAACATCTTGGCGCCGAAACTGTCGAGGAACTGCAGCAGCGTGGGCGGCACGACATTGTACCAGGTGTTCCCGCCCATCAGGTTGAACAATTGCCGGGGCGTCAGAATCAGCCCGCCATCGGTCCCGAAGATCGCGAAGCTGTACACCGTTCCCGTGAGCGGCAGCTGCGCCTCGAACGTGATAGGGTTGCCGCCCTCGACCTGCAGGTCGGCACCGGCGGTGAGCAGCGGGACCGGTCCGAATTCCGGTCCGAAATCATTGCTCTTGAGCGCGAAATAAGGACGGTCCATCGACAAGAACGAATAGGAATAGGCGCTGACGCCCAGATCCGCAGTGAGGTCGAGCGCGGGCACCAGGATCTTCTTGCCGCCGCTCGTCTTGGTGTTGATGACGCTGGGATCGATCCGGCCGGTGAAATGGCGCTTGAGGCTCGGATTGACCGAACTGAACAGTTTCGGAAGGCCCGCCAGAACCTTGGTCAGCGTGATGTCGGCCGACAGGTTCAGGCCGGCGATGAGGTCGGTCGGCTTGCCGTTGACCAGAAAGCCTGCTTTGGCGGCGGTGGCGAAGGCGAAATAGGGATCGGCGGTGGGCAGCGCCTTGTAAGTGGCGCCGTTCATGTAGGTGAAGCTGTCGGCGAAGGTCCAGGTCGATCCCAGCGTCACGACCATGTAGAACACCGCCACGTCGCCGTCGGTGGTGAATGTCGCTGTCACCGCCTTGTTGGCCGCGATCGGCGTATTGATCGCGCCGGTCAGCGTGAATTGGTCGTTCGAGATCGCCGAGATGTTCGCGGGGTTGAGGATGGTGAGCGGGTCGGCGGTCAGCATGAACGCACCCGCGATCAGCTTGTCCAGCCCGGGCTGCGCGGTCAGTCCCGCTTGCTGGATGACCGCCGCGTCGACGACGATCTTGCCCGACGCCGCCTGGGCGACGAACAGGTCGTGCAAGTTCTGGAGGCTCATCCTGCTTCCTCCTCAACAAACCAGCGCGCGCTGATCCACGCCGCCCGGTCGACCCCGGCCGGTCAAATCTCGGCAACCAGTGGCAAGTGGTCGCTCGTGCTCTGGATGAGACCGTAATTGTCCCATTCCTGCAGTTCCTCGTTCGCGTCGTTGATCATGTGGCCGACATTGCCGAGGATGTTCGCCATCGGCGTGTTCATGGTCGGCAGATAGGTCACGGCCCCGCGATACGGCGCCGGCGCGGGCGGACCGGCGGCCGGATAGATCGTCCCGACCGCGCGATTGACGATGGTCGAATTCGCATTCGCCGGTGGGGCCGGAAGCCCGCGCTTGCGATAGAAAATGTTGTCGATCGATCGGACGAGATAGCCGTAACCGGGCGCAAACCCGTCAACACCGCCAAAGCCGTCATCGACCACGCAATTGGCCAGCGTGGTGGGCGATTCGGTCCAGTAATAGCTGTCGAATTGCGCGGCCATTGCCGCGGGCGGGCGGATGGTCGGCGTGTAGACCGGATTGGCGTTACGGACGACACCCGTACCCACGAGGTGCGAATAGGCGCCACCCGCCGCCCACTCGTTCGCGTCGAGATTATCGACGTTGAAATCGCCCAGAATGAGGTCGATCTGATTTGCCGCGCTCCAGTTCGGCCCCATCATGGTGCTGACATAGCTGAGCGCCGACGTACCCAGTTGCGCGAAGGCAGGCGACGTATGCATCGACATCAGCCGCAAATATGTATGCGGCGGCCCGGCCACGCTGCCGAAACAGGTCAGCCACGGATGTCGGCTGTTGCGGGTGGGGAAATAGATGGTGCTGGGAGTATCGTATCTGGAGCGCTTCTGCGCCGTGAAATGCCACTGGCCGCGAAAGCGATTCTCCCATTGATTGCCTTTGCCGAGCGGATAGCCGACCGGAATCTGGCGGACCGGCAAGGCATTGGCAAAGGGCGCCGGATAGACCGCCCCCCTGCCGTCGGGACCCATGAAATACCAGGCAGCGGCATTGTAGAACACCGCGACGCCTTCGCCCTGGCCGCGCCGTCCCAGGATCGCGGGCGGTACCAACCGCCAATCCTGCCCTGCGGCGTTGAGTGCTCCATGTAAACGAATGGCATTGAGCAATCCGACGATACCGGTGGCTGCATTGCCCGACACGAGATTGCCTTGTCCAAGATTGCGCAGTCCTTTCTCGACCTCGACGATGACGATGAAGTCGGGAAGGAAAGCACCTCCTCCCAACACGCCGCTGGAAAAGCAGTTGAGCATGAAGGCAAGCCGCGCCGGCCCCTGCCGCAATCCGGCAAAGCCATGCGGCGCATCCGGCGGCCGCGCGTTGTTGACGATCTTGTTGTTGGTGAAATCGCGCACGTTCCAATAGAGGATGCGAGCCATCAGCTTTCCCCCTGCAGAGCTATGTGGACGTGTCCGGGCCGGACCGCGCTCATCGATCCGTCTCGGGAATGACGGCCGCCTCGGGTGAATCAAGGCCGGCAACCCGCGTGATCGGCGCGAGCAGGGCCGGCGGCACGTCGGAGAAGCGCGACGCCGTCGGCGCGGGCGGCTTGGGCTTGCCCGGCGGCTTCGGCGGCGAAGGGGATGATGGCGGCGGCGGTGGCGCGG
>Ga0136846_1210499_pt1 | contig 15619 bp, 11 predicted proteins | sample HopSoiMetagenom2_FD_96841 | JGI IMG/M metagenome (GOLD analysis project Ga0136846, IMG submission 96841) | Grasslands soil microbial communities from Hopland, California, USA - 2 Assembly 2016 (version 4) | ecosystem: Environmental > Terrestrial > Soil > Grasslands | place: USA: Hopland... | reverse complement strand
CTGGCTCATCGCCTTGGACATTGACGAGGACATCGATGTCGGGCAGCCGGCGGGCGATTTCGGCGACGCGGTCCGTGCCGCTGGCACAGTCGGGGCTGGTCAGCTCGACGCGACCGCCGAACGATCGCACAGCACAGGCGATTTCCTCGCAGTCGGCGGCGACCAGGACGTCCGACGGCCGCGTAGCGCGGGCAGCCGCCTCATAGGTGTGTTGAATCAGCGGCTTCCCGGTTTCAGCCAGCAGCAGCTTCCGCGGCAAACGAGTCGAGGCGAGCCGAGCCGGGATGACGATCGTGCTCCGCAGCTTCGTGGCTACCGGACTGGTCGAAGGAGATGTGCCGAGTTGGGGCGAAAATCCGGTGGTCCAGGCAAGTTGGACATCCATGTCGTGGTCCTCCGATGAGGCGAGAATGATAGCGGGCAATAGCGTCCCAAGAGAAGTCCGAACGCTTCCCGGGACGCCGTGGTATAGCCGCGGCGCTGGTCGCCGAAGGCCTCGGCGACCTGCTTTTGGGCAAGAAAAGAAGACGCCCGGCTGTGGCGATTCAGAACTCGCGAGTCACAGCCGGGCGATCGCTTGGGGGCAATTTGGGGCCTTCCGGCCTGCTGCCGCCGGCCACGGAAGGGGGCCGAAGCATGGCTTCGACCTACGGCGGACCGGAAGCAACTCGGTATCAAACCAACGGGCCGGCGCAAGGTTCCGCAGCGGGAAAGAATTTTTCATCTTGGCCCGTGACGAGGGCGTAACGATTGCGGCAAATGTTTTACAGCAAAGGAGTTATGGATTTTTAGAAAGCAGCAGTTCCAGATAGCTGTGGCGCTCGCTAGCACTCAATTTCAGTCGCTCGGAAAGGGCCGCCAGAGCCACCTTGGCCTCGTCCAACGTGTCATCGCTAGCGGACAGCTCCAATTCGACGAACGATCCGAGGCCTTGGACGTCGTCCAGGGCCACCTCCACCTGCTGTCCGGACCAGGCCAAAGCGCCCGGCTGCCGAACCTTGGAAACGGTCCCGACAGCGATGAAACCGAGTGCCAACAGCAGCTCCGAAAAGTGCTCAGCAGCGTCGGCTCCACTGGGCAGCGGCAGCTCAAGCTCACGGCGGGTTTTCGTGGCCGCGTCAATTTTCGGGCCTTTGTAGGTGATGAAATTTTGCTCGTCGACCCGGCGAATCCGCAGTGCCTCATCGGTGCGGCCGAAATCGCGGGCCGGATGGTTGAAATAGTGATCGAGCTGGTGAATTGGCTTTTGCCAGTGCACGCCGAGCTCTGCCAGCGCCGAGCGAATGGCCTGCACATCGTTGACGCGGAATTTTTGCTCGACTTCCCAGTGCATTTGTGTGCGAGACTAACTGAAAAAACTGGCCAACGGTAGCGCTGGTCGCCGAGGGCCTCAGCGACCTACATTAAGGGCCTGACCGACCTACTTTGGCCGCGTTGCCAAGAGAGGCGGGGTCTGGGATACTGATTTTCCGTCCGAGGAAAGGACCGGCTGCGGCCGCTCCTCCTCGATCGTAACGGGGTGTAGCGTAACCTGGCTAGCGCGTCTGCATGGGGTGCAGAAGGTTGCTGGTTCAAATCCAGTCACCCCGACTGGCATTGCCCTCACCATTTACGGTCTCCACAGGCGACGACGTCACTGTTGTCGCATTTGCGCGCACGTCACACCTGATAGACGCCAACACGAAATGGCTCGTCGCTGGGGTGGCGTGTGGCGACTTCGAGCGATTGAATTAGCGTCGAGCGCGTGTTGGCGGGGTCGAGAATGGCATCGACCCAGAGCCGCGCGGCGGCGTAGCGGATGTCGGTCTGACGCTCATAGTCGGCGGCGACTTGTGTGCGCAATTCATCCAGTTCGGCGGCGTCGGGCTCGCGGCCTTGCTTTTTGAAGCTGGCGATCATCACATCGAGCAACGTATTCGTCGCTTGCGCCGGGCCCATCACGGCGTTACGAGCGGTTGGCCAGGCGTAAATGAACCGCGGATCAAAGGCCTTTCCACAGAGGGCGTAGTTTCCCGCGCCGTAGGAGCCCCCAGTGATCACCGTGACTTTGGGCACGCGGCTGTTGCTGACGGCGTTCACGAGCTTGGCGCCGGCCTTGATGATCCCGGCCCGCTCGCTGTCCTTGCCGACCATGAAGCCGTTGACGTCCTGCAGGAACAGAATCGGCAGCCAGTCTTGATTGCAGTTCATGACAAAGCGGGCGGCTTTGTCGGCGGAATCGACATAGAGCACGCTGCCGAACTGGTATTCGCCGCGACCCGATTTCACGCGATGCCGCTGGTTGGCAACGATGCCGATCGGAAAGCCGCCGAGCCGGGCGGTGCCGCAAACGAGCGTCTGGCCGTATTCGGCCTTGTATTCGTCGAAGCTATCGGCATCGACGAGGCAGGCGAGCACATCGCGAACTTCATAACTCATTCGCGGGTCGGGATCGACAAGGTCATACAAATCACTTACGGGGCGCGACGGCTCAGCGGCATCTTTACGAACGAAGGGCGCCGCAGGCTGCGGATCGTCAGGCCGCGCCAGATCGATCAGTCGCCGCAAGCGGGCGAGGCAACTTTCGTCATCCTTCTCGTGGTAGTCGATCGTGCCGCTGATCTGAGCATGCATCGCCGCCCCGCCCAACTCTTCGTGCGAGACTTCCTGGCCAATCGCGCTTTTAACAAGTGCCGGGCCCGCCAGATACAGGCCCGAGCCCTCGGTCATCAGCAACTTGTCACAGAGCACCGGCAGGTAGCCGCCGCCGGCAACGCAATTGCCCATGATGGCTGAATATTGCGAGATGCCCGCGGCCGAGATCACGGCGTTGTTGCGAAAGATGCGGCCAAAATCGTCTTCGTCGGGAAACACGTCCTCTTGCAGCGGCAGAAAAATGCCGGCCGAGTCGACCAGATAGACCAGCGGCAAACGATTCGTGAACGCGATTCGCTGCGCGCGAAGCACCTTCTTCGCGGTCATCGGAAAGAACGCGCCGGCTTTAACGGTGGCGTCGTTCGCGACGATCATGTGCCGCCGTCCGCAGATCGTGCCGATCGCAGTGACGGCTCCGGCCGCCGGAGCGCCGCCCCAATCGGCGTACATTTCGTGCGCGGCCCACAGACCAAGCTCCAGCGGCTGCGAGTCAGGATCGATCAGACGGCTGATTCGCTCGCGGGCGGTCAATCGACCTTTCGAATGCTGCCGCTCGATCGCCGCCGCCCCACCGCCCTGCCCAAGCCGCTCTTCTTCGCGCTGAATCTCGGCGACAAGATCGTTCAGGGTCAGCGATTCGCCTGCGGCACGTCGGTTCATGCGATGACTTGTTCAAAATTTGGCGTCGGCCGGGCGCTCGCATTACACTGCGGAGCATGGCCGACGTGACGAAGCTCTTAGAGGCGATCGAGAAAGGCGAGCCGCAGGCAGCCGAGGCCCTCCTGCCTCTAGTATATGACGAGCTACGCAAGCTGGCGGCTGCGAAGCTGATTCACGAGAAGCCTGGCCAGACATTACAAGCCACCGCCTTAGTGCATGAAGCGTATCTGAGGCTCGTAGGGGCCAATAACACGGCTAAGAAAGAGCAGGAATGGGACGGCCGCGGGCATTTTTTTGCGGCTGCAGCGGAGGCGATGCGGCGGATTCTGGTCGAATCGGCCCGCCGCAAGCGCCGCTTGAAACGCGGCGGCGAAAGGCAGCGCGAGCCGATCGATGAGCAGTCCATCGCGGCGCCGCAGATGGACGCCGACTTAATCGAACTCGACGCGGCCCTGGACAAATTGGCCGCCAAAGACTGTCGCAAAGCGGAGCTGGTCAAGCTCCGGTATTTTGCTGGGTTGACGATCGAGCAAGCGGCGGAAGCTCTGGGGATTTCGGCCACAACGGCCGACCGCGATTGGACTTACGCGCGAGCCTGGCTGTTTCGCGAGATGTCGAAAGAAAAGTGATTTTTCGTGGGGGAAGACGCGGCCAAACGGCGCATTGTGAAGTGAAGCCGAGGTGCTGAAGTGATGGAAGCGGGTGCTTTGGCCGTTTCATTCTTTCAAAGGAAAACGGTATGAGAATTCTGCTGCTGTTGGCGGGAGTCGTAATTTTTTCGGGCCAGGTGCTGGCCGCCGATATTGCCGAGATGAGCGCCAGCGACGTGATCAAGAAATCTGAGGCCGCATACGCTGCGGTGAAAACGTATGTGGGCACCACGACGATGCGCGTGAAGGCCGATGCGGGAGGCAAAAAGTTGGATCAAGTCTCAACGGCCAAAGTCACCTTTCAGCGTCCGGGCAAGATTCGTATTGAGGGGAAGTCCGGGATCATGGACATCTCTGGCAAAGGCGGTCATCCCTACGCCATCGTCAGTGACGGCAAGACGACGTGGAAGTCCACCACGATCCAGAACAATGGCGCATTCTCCGAGGTGCAAAACCTGCAAATGGCGGGGGCATCGGTTTTGTCTCTAGGCGTCGCGGAAGGCATTCCCGCCGCCCTCATGAAGAGCGATGGCGCCATGACGGCAGGCCATGACCCGTTTGCCGTAGCGCGAACTTCGGACACTAAAGTCACGGGACATGAGACGATCGATGGCGCCGATTGCTACAAGCTCCTCGCCAAGCATCCCCAACTCGGTGACGTGACCCTGTGGATCGACTCGAAATCGTTTTTCCTCCGGCAGATGACGCGAGAAACCAGTGAAGCACAGCTTGCGGCAGCGAAAACATCGGCGGAGGAGGCTATGAAAAAAATCGGCCAGGCAATGCCGACACGAGTGGCAAATGCACCCGCCGTCAAGTCGAAGAACGACGTGTTCTCCTTCACGATCGACAAGGTCGATGCGCCACTTGATCAGAGGCTCTTCTCCGATCCTACGAAGAAACAGCCATAGTCACCTTCGGACGGCTTCCATGCCATTGAGCACTGCTACCGACTTTGAAGACAGGATCCCCTCCATGAACGAAGAATGCATTTTTGCCACCGCACGCGAGAAAAAGACCGCCGGCGAGCGGCTGGCCTTTTTGAATGAAGCCTGTGCGGGCGGTGTGGGCCTGCGGGCAGCCGTCGAAGAGCTGCTGCATGCCGATTCTGATGCCGGCTCTTTTTTAGCGCACCCACCGGTCGGCATGGACGCAACCGTGGTCGCGGACCTGAGCAGTTGCGACACAGTGCATTCGGGCGATTGGGCCGTCGCACTGCCATTCCTGCAGCCATGCGATAAGCCGGACTGCATCGGAATGCTGGACCAATACGAAATCATGGAGGTTGTCGGACATGGCGGCATGGGCGCGGTGCTGCGGGCTTTTGACACGAAGCTCGGCCGCGTGGTCGCCGTGAAAGTGATGTCGCCGACGCTGGCTGCCAATCCGACGGCAATCAAGCGCTTCTTGCGCGAGGCGACGACAGCTGCATCGGTACACCACGATCATGTAGTCACGATTCACGCGGTCGATGACGCCCACCAGCCGCCATACCTGGTAATGCAGTTCATCGAAGGACAAACGCTGGAGCAAAAGATCGAGCGCGAAGGAGCGCTGGAGCTGGAGCACATTCTGCGGATCGGCAGCCAGGCCGCGGCCGGTCTTGCAGCCGCGCATAAGCTGGGACTCATTCATCGTGACGTGAAGCCGGCCAACATTCTGCTCGAAAATGCCGTCGAGCGAGTGAAGATCACCGATTTTGGTCTGGCCCGCGCGGCGGACGACGTGCAAATGACGCAGACAGGAATCATCGCCGGCACGCCGCAGTACATGTCGCCCGAGCAGGCCCGCGGTGAGCCGCTCGATGCCCGCAGCGATTTGTTCAGCCTCGGCAGCGTCCTTTACACGATGTGCACCGGCCGGCCGGCCTTTCGGGCCGACAATCCGGTAGCTGTGTTGCGCCGTGTCTGCGACGACAAGCCGCGACCGATTCACGAGACAAATCCCGAAATCCCACTGTGGCTGGAGAGGATTGTGGACAAATTGCTGGCGAAGACTCCGTGCGATCGCTTTGCATCGGCGGAAGAATTGGCTGAGCTGTTGGGTCAATGTTTGGCGCACGTGCATAACCCCGCGCTGCACGCACTGCCCGCTTCGCTCACGAATGCGTTCGTGGCCAAGGCACAGCCGCATCGTTTTGAGGCAGTGAAGACCTCAGGCCGCCAGCTGCCGATGCATTCGGTCCTATTAACGGCTGCGGCTCTCGTTCCGCTGTTGATTATCCTCGCGATCACGGAGGCGTCCGGCGTCACGAATCTGGCTGCGACCATCATCCGCATTGCGACGGGCGAGGGCACGCTCGTGATTGAGACAAGCGATCCCGCGATCAAGGTTGCCATCGATGGCGAGGAAGTCACGATCCACGGCACAGGGGGCGAGGAAGTTCGTTTGCGGCCGGGCAGCTACAAGATCGCCGCCAGCAAAGATGGCAAGCCCGTAGCCGTCGATCAGGAATTGGTAACCATTAGCCGCGGCGACAAGCAAATCGTGCGCGTTGCACTACAGCGCTCCCAGTTACTTGAAGCGGAATCCACCAAAACCGGTTGGCAGCCGCCCCAAAACCCTGACCCGGATAAAATCCGCAAAGAAGCCCAGCAGGACATGCAGGCCCGGCGCTATGAGCTGGCTTTGACAAAGATGGCCTGGTATCACGAAAACGCACTCGTTTATCAGCCCGCGCAAACCGGTGTGCGGCTGTCATTCGCAATGCAGGACTGGATGAAATTGGCTGATGTTTATCCGCCCGCAGTGGCAAAACTAAAAGCGTATCGCGATGAGGCCGCGTCCAACGTCAAGGCAGGACGAAAGGTTTGGGAGTCGTATCAAGATCTCGTGGCGATCAACAGAAGCCTCCGCGAGGAAGCGCAAACGAAGGACCTGTTTCTGCTGCTTCATACCCAGAATCCGCGAGATGCGCGGCGCGTTTTCGCGATTGCGGAGCCAGCGCTCGTCAGGAGCAAAGAATACAAGGTGTGCAACGACTATCTCGAACCGGAAACGTCCTTCGAACGAACAGTTTCTATGTTTCGCCACAATAAGGAGTTGGCGAAAAAGGAAAAAAAATACGGCGGCCAGAATCTTCTGAACTTTAATGATAAGAGCTTTACGAACAAGATAACAACGCTTGTTGCTCTGCTGGTGGTCAACGATCGGCAACCGGAGGCGCAAAAAGTCGCCAGCGACGCCAGGAACGAATCGAGCGATGCATCGTTCCATGCCAAGCTCGACGACGCTCTTAAAGGGAATGTGCCCGAGCCTTGGCCGCCCACTCCCTAAGGACCTCTCTTGTACGGCGGCCGGCTGATATCGGGCTAAACGATGAGCGGCGGGCGGCCGAACCGGGCGCGGACGTAGTTGAGGGTTCGCAAGACACCGGGCCGCCGCACAAGATAGTGAATCAGCCGCCGCTTGCCCGGGATATCGAGCAGCATCAAGCCGATCAGGATCGTCAGCAGGCCCTGGCCCGGGACGCCGGGGATCGAAAGCAGCACGCCAACGGCAATGACGATCAAGCCGAGCAGATTCTTAGCGATAATGGCCGCCCAACGGATCAGCGGCGGCTTATCAGCCAAAAGCTGCGGCCGCTCGTGCACCAAGTGCGGCTCCGGCAATAGCACAATGACCAGGCAGATGGCCGCCAGGCTGAGCACGAACATCAGCAGGAAAATGACAGCGGCCCAAAGCAAGTAGTTTTCCTCATGTCCTGGAGACGATCGCCGGTCCCTCTTTTGAAGTATAGGCGTGCAGGCCTCAAGCGGGACTGCCGGCAGATTCGGCAAAACGCTCCGAACTGAATTTCTCCCAAATCGGGAATGAAAAACGTCTCAGGCTGAGATTTTTCGTGCGCCTTTCGGGTCCGAAGAAGCAGTACTCATTGCAACGCCCGCGGCTGTAAGTCCTTGATCCGCCGTGACCTGCGATGCGATCTCTGGAGCCCGCGAACTCACTGGCACATTGCTTGCCTTTAGCCGCGATCAATCAGGTTGAAATCGAAACCAGATTGAAATCCATCAGTCGCAAAGGAATGAACGATGAAAACGGCTTTCTCCTCAGCAAGTTTTCTTTTGGGTGTGTTGGCTTTAGCGGGAACCGCGTCGGCCCAGGTTTATGGTATCCCCGGCGCCGGCTATCCCTACTATGGCAATTACCATCATGCCTCGACGGTTGAGCAAGGCTATCTGGACGGCGTTGCCGCAGTGACCGCCTCGCAGGGCCAGGCGAACTATTACAACTCGCTGGCCGCCATCAACTGGCAGGACGCTCGCTCGCGTTACATCACTAACAACAAGAACGCCGTTGAAGGCTACTTCTACGTGCGGCAGGCGAATCAATCGGCCCGCAAGCCGGTGCGGCTCAACACTGAGCAGCTCACGGCCATGGCTCAAAAGGCCGCCCCGGATCGTCTAAGTCCGCAGGACTACGACAGCACGCTGGGCCGGCTGCACTGGCCATCCGCTCTCTTGGCCGATGATTTTGCTCCCGAGCGCGATGCGTTAGAGCGAATGTTCTACAAGCGTTCGCCGGGCGACGCCGGCGTCGGCTCCGAGTTCTATGGCGACGTGAAGCAACTGTCGTCGGCGATGCAGCAGAAGCTGGGCGACCACATTACCAAGCTTGATCCGGCCCAATACATGGCGGCGAAGAAGTTCCTGCTGGGCGTCACGGCTGAATCGACCCAGCCGCTGGTTGCTCGCACCTTGGCTCTGCGGTAATCATCCGCTGGTCGTGGTGGTTCATAGACGAGGGGCTCCACGGCCGGCGACTTTTGAAACATTCCGTTCTTTGATTCTGCGACACCTGGAGATTTTGGAAACAACCCGCGATGAGGGTGGCACGCAGCAAGGGAGATGGGCCTTTGCTGCGTAAACAGAGAGGTTGGATCGGGTTCAATCTTTCGCCACCCTCAGCCGTACAACAAGACCCGGCAGGTTCCAGCAGCCTGCCGGGTTTTTGTTTGCGCGCGCCGGACGCGTTCTTGACGCAAAGACGCGAAGAGGGAAGGCCGCAAAGGGATGCGGTTGTTGGCGGCGTCGAGTGCGAGATAGAATTTGCTTGGGAGAAGCACGCGAATTGGCGAGGTGAATCATGATGTTCAAGGAATTGGAACAGCGACTAACGGCGCTAGAGGAACAAGTTCAGTAGCTCCAGGAGACGATTGCCGCTGTCGGCGGGAATAAGCCCGATTGGCGGCGTGCTGTCGACGAATGCCGTGATGACGAGGACCTTCTAGCAGTGATTCGCGAGGGGATGAAAGTCAGAGAAAAGGATCGTCGCGGTGCGCGAAAAAAATATGGTAAGCCGCGACGCGCATCCGCATGAACCTACTCGACAGCGATCGAGCTTTTGGCCGGTACGAGGTGGCAATTCAACAGCGCGAGCAGAAATCTCAGGCAGACGCGCAGAGGACGCGGAGAGCAAGAGTTAGGGAAGCTCAAATGCGTCTTTTATTCGCCACGCTTCGGACTCCGGCAGGTATTCCGCGGGAATAGCGGGGAAGTCACCCACGATCAGCAGATGTTCGTGGCGACCATCCTGGGATAGTCGCCGTTTTCGCCGCTCGTAAAGTGCTCGGACGCCGTTGGCTGTGACCTTCGTTTGTCGCACATTGATGGAAGCGATTTTGTCATTATCCGCAAACAGCATTAGATCGCTGTCATTGGTCTGTGTCTTGTCGAGGCAGAGACTATCGACGTCTATTCTTGCGAGGACTTGGATACCATTTGGCGTGACGCCCGCTCCTTCCAAGCGGATCCAGGAAACGCGTTGGTCTGGGCCGAGTCCAATCAAGCCCGCGCCGGAAACCTTGGTTCCATCGAGCGATAAGTAGGAGCGCACGTGTAGTGGACCCATGGCAATCAGCCCGTCGTCGGTAATTGCGGTATTGTCCAGCACCAAGCTATCGAACTGCTTTCCGGCGATGGCGCCCAATCCGTCGTTTGTTACGGAAGCATTGGCAATGTGTAAGACCAGTGGTTCGGGACTCTTACTGAGGAGCTTCAATCCTGCATCGGTAATGTGTGATTGGTTCATGATGATCCAATGAAGCTTCCCGCTGGCGCTTAAATGCGCGAGTGCACGGTCGCCAAGTGGCGTTCTGTTGGTTAATACCTCCTCGAGCGCAGGAAGGGGACCGAGAGCGATGATTGCTTCGTCAACAAACAGAGGGGAATCGTCGATCTCCAATCGCTTGAGGAGGGCAAAACCACTTACGGGCACTGTAGTTCGCGGGTCGGAAGCAAACGTTACTCTTGAAAGACAGAGCGTTTCGAGCTTTGGAAGACGCGACAGCTGTTCATTAGCTTTGGCATCTAGTTCCGTGCCGCCCAGGCTAAGCTTTTTGACCCCACTCATTTTTGCGATTACAGCGAGATCGTCCTGAGATAACGTGGCTGTCTTGATATCAACCGCTTCAAGTCGATTTAGGTGAGGCCAGTTGCTGATCTGTTGGAACGAAAAGTGAGGGTTGTTGGTGACAAATGATTTCAGCCTTGGAAGTCCGGCGCACGCTTGACAGATGGCCTTGAGATTGTCGTTCGTCGCGTTATCGGGCCGAATCCCGAAGGACCATTGAGAGACTTCGTGAACGTCGCTCCACCAGTGATCGCCAAACCGCTCGCGCAAGAAAGCCGGCAAAGCGTCTTCGACGAGGGGCTCATTGCCGTAGCGAACGTAGCAGCCGAGCTGCTCAAGCTCCGCGACTCGCCAGGATCGGGAGGCAATTCGGTACGCGAGAAATGCGAAAACAACGGTCGCGAGGATCAAAACAACTGGAGCGGCGATCACGCAGCGAACAAACCATCTCCAAAAAAATGGGGAGTAGCTGCCTCGCAGCGCTTCTTCCGTTGCCCGCGCTGCTGTTGTATGCGGCTGATACGGATATTCGGGATTCTCTGAAAGCGGCGTGGGCATCGCGGTGGAAGAGACGGTGGTCGAAGCCCACCCTACATTGGTGGCTGTTGTGGCGGCTGCGCCGGCTCTTGATCGGGTGATTGCTCGGCCGATTCGTCTGGCATGGCGACAGGATCTTGAGGGAAATATTGCTCGGCGATGTTGGCGAAGCTGCTGATGACGTAGAGCGATTCGGGGCGCTTGGCAGATTCGAGGCGCTGCTTGCGGGCTTCGTAGAAGGCGATGAGGCCATTGGCGGTGACTTTTGTTTGGGAGACGTCGAGGCTATTGATAGCGTCATTGCCGACGAAGAGCATCAATTGCTGGTCGTTGAGCGAAGTTCGCGAGAGCTTCAATTCGGGAATGCTCGCTTTTGCTAGAGCTGCGAAGCCTTGTGGTGTTAGGGCCGCGCCGGAAAGATCAACGGTTCCCGGACCGCCGCCGGCAGGTCGCTGGGCGAAAGTGGTTCCGCTAATTTTTGTATCCTGCAGCGAAAGACCAAGGCCGGAAATCTGCAGCAGCTCAGGAACCGCTTCGTCGGAGGCAGGGGTACGGTCCATGTTCAGTGACATCTCGTTCCGCGGGAGGAATCCAAAATCCTTTCCGGTAACGCGGGTTCCCGAGAGATCGAGATTGGAAAGAGCCGAACAGAGCGCCAAGTGGGCGACACCCGCATCGGTCACGGCTGTGTCGGCCACATCCACGGTCACGAGGCTCGGGCATTTTGATAGCGACTTGAGCGCAGCATCCGTGATTTGCGTCTGGTTCAGAATCACGGTGTTTAGCTTGGTGGCGTTTGCGATATGCGCGATCGCGGCGTCGCCAATTTGGGTCTGGCCCAGGTTGAGCGTCGTCAGTGCCGGCAGCGGCCCCAGGGTGATGATTGCCTGCTCGTTGAGGCGCGGTGCATCATAAATTGCCAGGTACTCGACCAGGGGAAAGCCGCCGGGATTGGCGGGCACGCCGCCGGTGAGCTGAACCGAGTGCAGCTCCAAGTTCGTCAACTGCGGCAGGCTGGCCAAATGGTGAATTCCCTTGTCCGTGATACGAGGCGATGTGAGCGCGAGATGGATCAGGTTCGGCATGCGCGCGATGCGAGCCAGATCATCGTCGGTGAGGTTCGTGCTGCTAATGCCTAAAGTAGTAAGCCCGTCCAGATGCTGCCATGAAGCAATTTGATCGAAGCGAAAGGCGTTGCTGACGATCGTGAAGGAGCTGAGATGCGGAAAATGGCGACAGATTTCGACAACACGAGCGGCCTCTTGGGGCGGAATACTGTCAATCTCGACCCCGGACACGTCAGCAAAGCTGTTCGCCCCGAACAGGCCCTGCAGCGTGTCCAGCGCGGAATCGTTCGTTCGGTCAAACGAATACGAGACGCGGCAGCCGAGCTGCTCCAGCTCGGCAATCATCGCGGCTTGCCGGCTGGCTCGGTAGCCGACGATTCCGATCGGCGTGGCGACGATGAGAAAAGCGACGAGGCTTACCGCACCCACCCGCAGGAGCAAAGGCCAGAGCCGCGGCATGAGCGGCGCCCTGGTTGGCTGCAGATCGCGCACGCGAAGGACGGCCGGCGGCTGGCGGCCATAGGGATAGTCGTCGCTGGTCAACTGCTCGGCGGGCATCGAACGACTTTCGATTCAATCCCGGCCGGCCGATGGCCGGCCAATCGTTTGAGCGATCGTCGCTCGGCTTACCGGCTCAATGATACCGCGCTCGGTGATGATGGACCTAATAAGTCGCGCCGGCGTTACATCGAACGCCGGGTTATAGACGTCGATTCCGTCGGGGGCGGTTTGGCGGCCGAAGCCATGGGTGATTTCCTCACGGGAGCGCTCTTCGATGGGGATTTGATCGCCGCTGGCGATGGACAGGTCGAACGTGGTCGAGGGCGCGGCGACGTAGAAGGGAATGTCGTGGGCGGCGGCAAGGACGGCGACGGAGTACGTGCCGATTTTGTTGGCCGTATCGCCGTTGGCGGCGATCCGATCGGCGCCGACAATCACCGCCTGTACTTTGCCTTCGCGCATCACCTGGCCGGCCATGTTGTCGCAAATCAGCGTGGCGTCGATTCCGCGCCGGGCCAGCTCCCAGGCGGTGAGGCGCGAGCCTTGCAGGAGCGGACGCGTTTCATCGACGAAGACATGCAGGTTTTTGCCTTGATCCTGGCAGGTGAAGAAGACAGAAAGAGCCGTTCCATATTCCGAGGTGGCCAGACCGCCGGCGTTGCAGTGAGTCAACACGCCGGATTTGTCTTGCAGGAGCTGTGCGCCATAGCGGCCGATTGCGCGGCACAGGGCGCGGTCTTCTTCGTGGATGGCTCGTGCTTCGGCAAAAAGGGCGGCTTGAATTTCGGACGGGTCTTTGCCACGGTGAGCCGCCGCAGCGTCTTTCATGCGATCCAAAGCCCAAAATAGGTTCACCGCAGTCGGCCGGCTTGTGGCCAGGTAGGCTGCGACCTCTTGCAGCCGGGCAAAGAATGCTTGCTGGTTGCCCGAGGCTGCCGGCTGTGTTCCCAGCACAATCCCATAGGCGCCGGCAATGCCGATTGCGGGCGCTCCCCGCACGCGAAGCTGCTTGATCGCCTCCCAAACTGATTTGACGTCGCGACATTCAAGCTCCACCAGATCGACGGGTAGCCGCGTCTGATCGATGAGGACGAGATGGCCGCGTTCAGCGCCGATCCAACGGAGGGTTTCAACGTGGGAGGGCATCAATGTGGGGATTCATATTTGAGTCCGAACGTCTCGGCGACGGCTTCGTTCGTGACGCGGCCGCGGTGGATGTTAGCGGCGGAGGCGATGGGCGGAGATTTTGCGATTGCCTGCTCTGTGCCCAGTTTGGCGAGCTGCAGGACAAATGGCAGCGTGACGTTGCAGAGGGCGAACGTGCTGGTGCGGCCGACCGCGCCCGGCATGTTCGTGACGCAGTAGTGCAGAACGCCTTCTTCGAGGTATGTCGGGTCGCTGTGGGTTGTGGGCCGGCTCGTCTCGACGCAGCCACCTTGATCGATCGCGACGTCGATGATCACGCTGCCGGGCTTCATCAGCTTCAGGTCTTGCCTCGTGATCAGCCGCGGGGCTTTGGCGCCGGGAATGAGCACCACGCCGATGACCAGGTCGGCCAGGCGAAGCTGCTCGCGGATGGTATGGCGATCGCTGTAGAGGACATTGACGTTGGGCGGCATGATGTCGTCGAGATAGCGCAGCCGATCCATGTTGACGTCGAGAATAGCGATGTCGGCCTGAAAGCCAGCGGCGATTTTGGCCGCGTTGGCGCCGACGACGCCGCCGCCGAGGATCGTGATGTGTGCTGGCGCTACGCCGGGGACGCCGGCCAGCAAAATCCCGCGGCCGAGCTGAGGTTTTTCCAGGTATTTTGCCCCTTCCTGAATGCTCATCCTGCCGGCGACTTCGCTCATCGGCGTCAACAGAGGCAGGCGGCCTTGGGCATCACGGAGCGTTTCATAGGCCAGGCAGATCGCGCCGGACTTGAGCATGGCATCGGTCAAACCGCGATCAGCCGCGAAGTGAAAGTAAGTGAAGAGCGTCTGCGCCGGGCGGATGAGCGGATACTCGGCCGGGAGCGGCTCCTTCACTTTGACGATCAGATCGGCCAGGTCATAGATTTGTTTGGCAGACGCGGCGATCTGGGCTCCTTCGACTTCGTATTCCGCATCGGGAATGCCCGAGCCAACGCCTGCGTTCGTCTCAATGACTACCTGGTGTCCGGTCCGCCTCAATTCCTCAACGCCCACCGGCAGCATCGCCACGCGATATTCGTCTCGTTTGATCTCCCGGGGAACGCCGATGAGCATCCTTCACTCCTCTTCCTTGACCTCATCCAACTCGGAATCGAATTCGACGAAATCCTCGTCAAACTCCTCGTCGCTCTCCTCGGTGGCGACTTCTTCCACGGGATCTTCCTCGGCGCCGAGCTCATTCCGCTTGTCGTCGCGCCGACGTCTTTGCAGGTACATCTTGATCGGCACTTCGCCAAACTTGAGATTGTCGCGCAGGACGCGGAGCAAAAACCGCCGATATTGCTCAGTAAAACCGCGGGGCTCGTTGCACATCAGCACGATCGTGGGCGGCTGCACGCCGACTTGCGTGGCATAGAAAATCTTCGGCCGCGTCATGCCATGCATTGGCGGCGGGTGCTTTTCGAGCGCTGCTTTCACGAGCCGATTGAGCTGGCCTGTCGTAACTCGTTCAAGGCTCTGCTTAAAAAGCATCTGGGCATGGTTCAGCAGCGCCTTGACGTTCTTTCCCGTCTGCCCGGTTATAAACGCGACCGGCACATGCCACATCGTCGAGAACGTGTCGCGCAAGTAATCGACCCACCGCTCAGTCGGCATCTGGCCATACAGCAAATCCCATTTATTGACGACGAAGATGCAGGGCTTGTATTGATCCGCAATGTATTTGACGAGCTGCTTATCGACTTTGCTGAGGCGCTGCGTGCAATCGAAGAACATCAGGGCCACGTCGGAGCGGCGGATGCTCCGCTGGGCTCGGTGAAAGCTGTAGAAGTCGAGGTCGCTACGAATGCTGCGATGCCGCCGCACGCCGGCCGTGTCGATGGCGATGAAGGTCCTGCCGTCGAGCTCGAATCGCACATCGACGCTGTCGCGCGTCGTGCCGGGAATCTCGCTGACGATCATACGCTCGGCTTTGGCCAGCGTGTTGACGAACGTGCTTTTGCCCGTGTTCCGACGGCCGACGATGGCCACTTTCATGTCCGGCTCTTCGGGTGGGGCCTCGAACATGACAAACGTCGGCAGCTTG
>Ga0136846_1232103_pt1 | contig 15620 bp, 9 predicted proteins | sample HopSoiMetagenom2_FD_96841 | JGI IMG/M metagenome (GOLD analysis project Ga0136846, IMG submission 96841) | Grasslands soil microbial communities from Hopland, California, USA - 2 Assembly 2016 (version 4) | ecosystem: Environmental > Terrestrial > Soil > Grasslands | place: USA: Hopland... | reverse complement strand
GACGCGCGCTCAAAGAGCGAGCGCTGTGAAAAAGCGGGCCGCTCCAGTCGGATGAAAGGATGTCGCTGATGGCTGAAGTCACGCTGAAATCAGCAGTCGATGTAGATGGATTTTCTTGTTTTTACGGATTGGCCGGAGTGGTAGGACTCGGCGTCGGTGGGGAAATTACCGCTGCGGACGTCGGAGCAGTAATCGCGCAGCGCGGCGGAGATGGTTTCGCCAAGGTTCGCGTACTGGCGAGCGAATTTGGGCGTTTGCGTGAAAGTAAGGCCGAGCAGATCGTGAACGACGAGGATCTGGCCGTCGCAATCCGGGCCAGCGCCGATGCCGATCGTGGGAATACGGAGTTCGCGGGTGATCCGGGCGGCGAGGTCTCGCGGGACCGCCTCAAGCACGACCGCGAAAGCGCCTGCGGCTTCCACCGCGCGGGCGTCACGAAGCAGTTGTTCGGCGGCGTCAGCGGTTTTGCCCTGGACGCGATAGCCGCCGAGCGCATGGAGCGATTGAGGAGTTAGGCCGACGTGGCCCATTACCGGAATTTCGGCTTCGGTGAGGCGCGCGATCAGTTCGAGCCGGCGCTCGCCGCCCTCTACTTTCACGGCTTCTGCGCCAGCTTCTTTGACGAAGCGGACGGCGTTTCGGAGCGATTCGTCAATCCCGGCGTGATAGCTGCCGTAGGGCATATCCGCGACGACAAGAGCGCGACGCGTGCCGCGACGGACGGCGCGCGTGTGGTGAACCATCTCGTCCAGCGTGACCGGGAGCGTGGTGTCATACCCGAGCACGACCATGGCGAGCGAATCGCCGACGAGGATGACGTCCACGCCGGCTTCATCGGCGAGGCGGGAAGTCGGATAATCGTAAGCGGTCAGACAAACGATTTTTTGAGATGGGGAATCCGCAGCCGAGGACTTGCGCTGCAGGAGTTCGGGGGCGGTAATTTTGCCGTCGCCCTGACGTGGGACAACGCTCATGATGGCCTCCGGTGCCGTTCCCTGGATGCGAGATACAGCCCTGTACCAGCTACCGATCCATTGTACCAAATCTCAAGATGGATAAATGCTGATGTGATTCTTAAGTGGCTGCGAACTCGACTGGTCGCTTGACGGGCACAGACAGGAGTGTCTGTGCTACCTAAAGGCTTGGGAGCGGCCTTTCCATAGGGCGCCGCGGTTGGCGTAGTAGCGAATGGCAGAGAGGACGGTCGCGTAGGCGTAGAACGCGGCGGTTAGCGGGAGCAGTAGCGCCCAGTATGGCGAGAGACGGTAGAAGCGGATCGTCGGCAGGAAAAGGAAAGACATCGTCAGCCACGTGAGCAAGGCGATGCTCCGTGTGATGTCGTTGTGTACGAACAGGAGTGCGACAGGAGCGATGTAGGTGACGATGAGTCCCACAAGTGTGCCGAGCAGGAGAAAGATCGAATAACGGAGCTGGGTGAACGCGGTGCGGGCGATCAAGTCGCGGATTTCGGCGAAGGAATCGTAGGCGCGGAGGCTGATGCTTTGCCTCGTGAGGCCCATCCAGATTTTGCCGCCCGAGTGCTTGACGGCGCGGGCCACGGCGCAGTCATCGATGACTTCGCTGCGGACGGCGGAGAAGCCGCCGATGCGGTGGAGAGCTTCGCTCCGGAGGAGAACGCAGCCGCCTGCCGCTCCAGCGGTGCGGGCTTCGGGGTTGGCGATCCACTTTGGCGGGTAGAGTTTGAGGAAGAAGAAGAGGAAAGCGGCGATGGTGGCTTGCTCGGGAAATGCTTTTGCTTGCAGCAAGACCATCAGAGATGTGAGATCGAGACGGTTTTGTTCCGCGCGGGAGACGAGGCGTGTGAGCGTGTCGGGCGCGTGGACGATGTCGGCATCAGTGAACCAGAAGTAGGCGGGTGGCGCTGAGGCTGCGATTGATACGCCGTGATTGAGGGCCCAGAGTTTGCCGGTCCAGTTTTGGGGTAGCGGTTCGGCGCGATGGATCGCGACTGGTGTGGCTGCGTTGTGTTGAGCGGCGGATTGATCGGCGAGACGTGCCGTGAGGTCATCACTGTGATCATCGACAACGATGATATGGAATTCGCCGGCGTAGTTTTGTTGGAGGAGAGAGCTGATCGACTGCACGATGGTTGCGGCTTCATTGCGCGCCGGCACGATGGCGGTGACGCTGGGCCACGAAGCCGGCGCAGCGTGAACTGAGAAGTCGTCGTCGAAGAGACGCAGGTGGAAGAAGTTGCCTCGCGCGACTGCGAGGTAGAGCCAAATTGCGGCGGAAAGAATCGAGAGGACGAGGGTCGGCACGGATTCATTTTGCAATGAAAGAGAAGAGATTCACCATTCGAACGGAGCGGAACAAGAATGGATCGAAACCGAAGACCGAGCCACAGAACCAATACCTACGCCACCCGTCTTGCCAGAATTGTTGTCCGAGATCTATTGTTTGCGCGACGTAATGCTTGCTCGTCTGAGCACAGGCTGAGAGGCTGTGCTATCTAGGCGAGATCCTCGCGGCGAATGGGTAGGCGGCGCAGGCGCTTGCCGGTGGCGGCGAAGGCGGCGTTGCAGACCGCTGGCGCGATTACCGGTAGGCCGGGTTCGCCGATGCCAGTCGGGTCCTCGGTGCTGGGCACGATGTGGACTTCGATCTTCGGCGTCTCGTTGATGCGCGGCATCGCGTAATCGTTGAAATTGGACTGCACCACGCGGCCCCCGTTGATGGTGATGGCGTCGTGCAGCGCGGCGGATAGTCCGTAAATCGCGGCGCCTTCGACCTGTGCGGCGATACCATTCGGATTCACAGGGCGGCCGCAGTCGACCGCGTAAACGATGCGATGAATTTTCAGGTCGCCGTTCTTGAGGCTGACTTCGGCGACGCCTGCAGTGTAAGACTCGAAAGAATAGTAGCCAGCGATGCCGCGAAAGACGCCGGCTGGCAGCGGCTTTCCCCAATTCGCCTTTTCCGCGGCGAGCTTGAGTACGCCTTTCAGGCGCGCGGTGTCAAGCGGCTTGCCTTCCTTGGGATTAGTGGCATCCGGGATCTTGCGATCTTCGCCGATCATGCGCAGGCGGAATTCGAGCGGATCGACCCCAGCGGCGGTCGCGAGTTCGTCCACGAAGCATTCGACGACGAAGCCGCTGCTGCTGTGCTCGACGGAGCGCCACCAGGCCCGCGGAACGGCGGAATTAGCGAGGGTATACTCGACGCGATAATTTTTCGTTTGATAGGGAATGAACGCGGCGGTGGCGAACTCGCTCTGATCGGGTTTTTCCTTGCCGTCCTTACTCCAGACGGCGGCGATCGATGTGGAAGTCTGGAAGTGCTTCCACGCGGCGATGTTTTTGTCACTGTCGATCGCGCCTTCAAAGCGGTGATAGGACGCGGGCCGATAGAAGTCGTGCTGCATGTCATCTTCGCGGGTCCAGAGCACCATCACCGGTTTGTCCGGCAACGCCTTCGCCACTTGCGCGGCTTCCATGACAAAATCGGCTTGATAGCGGCGCCCGAACGCTCCGCCCATCAGTGTAGTGTTCACGATAACGGATTCGTGCGGCAACTTGGTCACGCCGGCGATGATGTCCTGCGCCCATTGCGGCGCCTGCGTTGGGACCCAGGCTTCGGCGCGGTCGGGGCCAATCTGCACCGTGCAGTTCATCGGCTCCATGCAAGCGTGCGCGGCAAAGGGTAGTTCGTAGACAGCTTCCACTTTTTTGTGAGCGGCGGAGAGCGCAGCGTCAACATCGCCCTGATCGACGGTGCGTTTGCCGGGATTGGAAGCATTCTCGACGAATTGCTTGTTCAGCGATTCTGTGGATTCGTTGGCGTTCGGACCTTCATCCCAGGTGATGTCGAGCGCTTTGCGGCCTTGCATCGCGGCCCAGGAATTCGCGGCCACCACCGCGACACCGCCAGCCGTGAAAGCGCCTTCGCCGACGGCGTCGATGGCGAATACATCTATTACGCCGGGCACAGCTTTGGCTTTCGCGGCGTCGAATTTGGTGGGCTTGCCTCCGAATACCGGGCAACGCGCGATGATGGCATAGACGAGACCTGCAGGACGCGAGTCGATGCCGAATTTCGCGGTCCCACTGGATTTCGCCCGCGCTTCGTAGCGATTGCGGTCGTGGCCGACGATGGTGAAGTCGTTCGAGTTCTTCAACGGCACGCTCTTGAAGTCGGGAAGAGGAAGCTTGGAAGCCGCTGGTGCAAGTTCGCCGTAGGTAAGGAATTGCTTGCGCGCGCCGTGGAGCACTCCGCCATTTTGCGGATGGCAGGTATCGCGGTTTACGTTCCAATGCTGAGCAGCGGCAGTGACCAGCATTTCGCGCGCGGCGGCGCCCGCTTGGCGCATCGGCAAATACGCGGCGGCAACGCTGCCGCTGCCACCGGTACCGTGATCGTAGATCTTGGGATTTGTGGGAGCCTGCTCGATTTTCACCTGCTTCCAGTCCAGCGACAATTCCTCCGCCAGGATCATGGGCAGTGCGGTCATGATGCCTTGGCCCATCTCGGACTTTCCGACGATCAACGTGACCTGATTGTCGGGCGCGATGCGAATCCACGCATCGAAAGGATTGATAGGCTTTTTCTCCTGGTCCTCAGCAGTGGCAGCCAACACGGATGGAGAAAGATGGAAGCCGATGACCAGCGCGGCGCCACCTGCGGCGCTCGTCTTCACAAAGTCGCGACGATTCAGGACGGTTGCAGTGGACATTGCGTACCTCGATTGTTTCGGTGCAGCGAGTAAGCGTTAAGCGGCAGACGTGGGCTTGGCCGATTGGCCGGCGGCGCGGTGAATCGCTTTGCGAATGCGTTGATATGTGCCGCAGCGGCAGATATTGCCGCTCATGGCGTCGTCAATGTCCGCATCGGTGGGGTTGGATTTTTTCGTGAGCAGCGCGACCGCCGACATAATCTGTCCGGATTGGCAGTAGCCGCACTGCGGTACGTCTTCCGCGATCCACGCTTGCTGTACGGGATGTGAGCCGTTGGCGGAGATGCCTTCGATCGTGGTGACCTTCTTGCCGGACACATTGGAAATCGGCGTGATGCATGAGCGCGTAGCTTCCCCGTTGATGTGCACAGTACAGGCGCCGCATAGCGCCATGCCGCACCCGAATTTCGTGCCGGTCATGTTCAGAGTGTCGCGAAGGACCCACAAAAGGGGCATATCGGGGCTGACGTCGACGGTTTGCGCTTTGCCGTTCAGGGTGAAATTGATGGCCATGGCAGCCTCCTGTGATGGGAAGCCTATCGTACAACAAGTGGCGGGCTGGGTGGAAATGGTCGAAATATCGTTAAGCGGAGCGCGAATGGCGACGCTGCTACTCGCACTTGCCAACCAATATCTCCACAGATAAATCAGACGTCAGGGAAGTCGAAGCGTGAGCGAGGAAGTTCCGCTGCCTACGCCGTGACGACTTTGCGCGGGGCTTCCGGTTCGACGCCGCGCCAGCCAACCGGGCGGCCGCTGACCGCTTCTTTGACGGAGCGGAACAGCACCACATACATCAACTGGCGATAGTAGAAGCGCTGAAGGAGGACCGGGATGAGGAGAGTCCAGTCTTCTTTGCGCTCCAGTGCGAACGCGACTGCGCAGGTGAGGATGTCGATCAACAGGAAGCCGATGAAAAAGAAGACCGAACGCTGAACGTCCGCGGTGGTCCAGATCTGGGGCAAGTGGGCTACTTTCTGCCCGAGCGCCCAGAGAATCAGTGAGCCGAAAAACATGAGATCGATGACGGGTGAAATCAGCGGCAGAGCGATCTGAAAGACGAAGATGTTGGGAAGAGCTATCCAGCCAAGTGTGCCGTACTTGCGCCGAAACAGGGTATCGCTGTGCTTCCAGAAAGATTGGAGGGTGCCGAAGGTCCAGCGGAAGCGCTGGCGAATAAGCGCGCCCGCTGTTTCTGGAGCTTCTGTCCAGGCGATGGCCTCTTCGTCGTAACCGATTCGCCAGCCGAGGCGGCGAATGGCGATAGTGAGGTCGGCATCTTCCGCGACCGTGTCGGCGGTGATGCCACCGGCGGCTTCGATCGCTTTCTTCCGCCATGCGCCGAGGGCTCCGGGCACGACCGTGATGCAGTTCAAAAGATCGAAAGCCCGCTTTTCCATATTTTGGCTGGTGATGTACTCCAGCGCTTGCCAGCGCGTCAGCCAGCGGGAGCGATTGCCGACCTTTACGTTGCCGGCCACCGCGCCGAGCTGGGGATCGGAAAAGTGGCGCACGAGCTTGCTGATGGCGTCCGGTTCAATTTCCGTATCTGCGTCGATGGTTACCAGGATTTCGGTGTCAGCTTGCGCCATGGCGTAATTGAGGGCCGCGGATTTTCCGCGATTGACTTGGTGAATGATGCGAACGCGGGAGTCATGGCCAAAATGCGCATCGAGCAGGGTACCGGTGTCGTCGGTGGATCCGTCATTGACCACAATCACGTGCATTTGCGTAAAGTTCGAAGCGAGAACAGACGAGACCGTTTGCACGATGACGCTTTGTTCGTTGTGCGCCGGGATCAGCACGGTGACTTGCGGCGGCGGATCGGGCATCACTGGATGGTCAGGACGAAGTTTTTCGATCAGCGCCAGTATGCCGATCACGAGCGCGCGCCCGCTAACCAGGACGATCCCAATGATAAAAATTGTGGCGATGCTCAGCCGGAACCAATGATACATGCCGAAGATGAAGCCATCCGCGCGAGCTTCGAGCCGCTCGGAAGTGGAGAGCGGCATCATGACGTCGGCGCGAGTTTTGCCGATCAGGTCAGGGACGGCCACGAATTGAAAACCCTGGTTACGAAGTGCGTCGATAACTTGCGGTAAAGCCTCTACGGTCTGAGTGCGGTCTCCGCCGCCATCATGAAAAAGGATGATGTTGCCGTCTTCGGCCTGCCGCAGCACCGCCTCGACGAGATCCTTGGCTGGCATTTGCCGGCCATCGTGCAGCTGCCAATCATGTGGATCGATTTTTTGGCCGACGATCAGATAACCCATATCCTGCGCGACCGGAAGTTGCGCCACTTCTTCGGCGTATTCCGGTTGATGATCGATGCCGAATGGGGGACGAAACAGAATCGACTTCACTCCAATAATGCTTTCGATCAGCCGCTGCGTCAGATTCAATTCCCAGCGAATTTGCGTTCTCGAAATTTCATCGAAATTCGGGTGTGTGTAAGTGTGGTTGCCGATGTCGTGGCCTTCGGCATACTCGCGCTTTAGCAGGTCGGGTGCCTGGCTGGCATCCACGCCGATCACAAAGAACGTCGCGGGAACATCCTTTTCTCTGAGGATGTCCAGAATCTTGGGCGTCCAGCGCCGATCGGGCCCGTCGTCGAAAGTGATGGCTATCTTCTTCTTAGCCGCGCCGATCTGGTCGATGTCATAGGAGAGCGGGTAAGCGTCGTAGCTTTCGTCGGTGAAAAGATCTGTATCCGCATCGTAGCTGAAGGTGCGCTTGCCGCGTTTTGGGGTGTCGATAAAGCGCCATACATCGCCATTTCCTTCGAGGATCAGGTCCGGACCCGGCGCGATGTCTGTGAGCTGCTGCCGCCGGGTATCATCGGGTCGCGTAGCGTCCCAGATCCGCCAGATGGAAGTGTCAGAGTGGCCGAGCCGCCAGATGGCCGTACCTTGAACGCCAAGGCGCTCGCTGGCGCGCAACTGGTTGTAGGCGGTGATCGCATCCAGCATCCACACCTGATGCACGCGATTGTTTTCATCAACGTAAGAGTAGTGCGGATTGAGCGAAGCATCGTCGAATGCAATCTCCGTTTCCGACTCATAGGCATGCAGTAAGGCTTCCTGAATGCTGAACTCCGTGGCAGAGCCCCACTTCTTCTTGTCGATTTGCGGCCAGTCGTACGCAAAGTTGGCGATGCCGACCACAATTTTCTGGGCAGGAACAACCGCAAGCACCTGCTGCAGGTTCTGGACGAACCAATCCTGTGCAGCGATGGGCCCCGGCGGAGAAGATACCCAGTGCTGATCTGAATTCATCAGCAGGATTGCGTCGCACTCTTTGCCGAAAAACTTGTAATCGTAGGCTTCGTCGCGTGCGGGCAACTGCATCATCAGTTTCAGCCCGACAGCGTGCAATGCGGGCGCCAGCTCTGCGGCAAATTCCCGAAAATGCGGCTGGCTCTTTTCGGGGATCCCTTCGAAATCGACAACGATGCCGGCCTGGTGGGCTTGAACCGCATATTCCACGACATCTTCGATCAGGTTGCGGCGGGCATCTTCGTCCGCAAGCATCTGCGCGACTTCCTTCACGCGCCAGGCGCTGCCGTCATAATTGTTGAGCAGTCCCATGATAGGGAGCTCCACGTTGGCGGACCTCATCCAACGATGAAGCTTGTCGTCTTTGAGCAACGCAATTGCCTCTAGCGGGCTCGCTTTAACCGTCTGATAACGCTCGTAGTCGACAATCGTCAGCGCACCATCGGCTGTCACCGCGTGCAGTTGCTCCGGGATCAGCACGTCGAGATCTTTGTAGTGGCGTTTCAGCGTAGCGAGCGCGTTTGAGTCCCAGCTCACATAAAAAGCTGCGCGCAGAGGATCGTAGCTGGCGGGAACCTTACCAAGGTTGGCAACGCGCCGGCGGCGACCCTCTCGCGTCGGCAGGGCTTTGGCGTTCTGCTTGATCTTGAGTGCGCGGTAGATCGGGCGTGTATCCGGCAGCAAGCCGGCCGGAAGCTCAACGCTGGCGGCAATATTCACGAAGAAATACGCGAGCAAAAGCGTCAGCAGCGCGCCGGAAATTTCCAGCACGCGGCGGGTACGACGCCAACGGACGCGCTCCGCGTCGTAGAAGATTGGTCCGCGTTCTTTCATGAATCCGTCAAGCCAGCGGCACAGGAACAGCGCGAACGCCGAGGGTTGGAATGAGTTCCGGCTGCCTGAATCCGTCTGCTCTATTGTAAGATGCGCCTAGTTAATGAAGCGAATTTTATCGCACACGGTTGTCGCGCTCGCCGCAGGGCTCTGCCTGCGGCTTTTCTTTGTCCTTAAATATCCGGCCAATTCAGGTGATACGGTTTTATACGAGCAAATGGCCGCTAACTGGCTGCAGCACCATGCCTACGCGATGGAGGTTAATGGGAAGATCACTTCGGTCGATCTCCGCATGCCCGGCTATCCGGCATTTTTGGCCGCGGTTTACGCAATTGCCGGACAGATAGGCGAGCCTGCGCGACGCTTTGTAATGATCGCGCAGGCAGTAATCGATCTGATTTCGTGTCTGTTGATCGCGATCCTAGCGGCGCTCCTACAGTTGATGGTCAGCGAGCGGATCGCCTGGCAGCGTGCCTACATCGCCGCCATTTGGCTCGCGGCACTCTGTCCATTTACCGCGAACTACGTCGCCGTCACGCTCACCGAAACTTTTGCCATGCTCTTCACTATTGCGGCCCTATTGCCACTTTGCTTGCAGGTCGGGCGCGTGCGTAATAACGGTTGGCTGTTCGTTAAAAAAGGTTGGCGATGGGCGAATGATTATCGCTGGCTAGCGGCCATCGGAGCGCTGCTGGTGGGATTGGGAGCACTGTTCCGCCCAGAAGCCCCACTGATTCTGATTGCGTGTTGGATCGTTCTCGGCGTCGTGTTGATTGCACAACACGAGACGTTCCGCTGGGTTCGTACGGTAGCGGGAATGGGATTGGTCTGTGCTATCCCACTGGTGCCGTGGACGCTGCGCAACGCAATTACCCTACACGAATTCCAGCCGCTGGCGCCGAAGAATTCCAATCTTCCTGGTGAATTGGTTCCTTACGGATTCATGAGTTGGGAAAAAACCTGGCTTTACCGTTTTCGGGACGTTTATCTCGTTCCGTGGAAGCTCAACGACGAACCGATAAACGTCGCCGATATTCCCGACCGCGCTTTCGACACCATCGAGGAGAGGGAACGAGTCGCAGCGATTCTCGAGCCCTATAACGCCGAACTGACCTTGACTCCGATCGAGGATGCCGCCTTTGAACTACTCGCACGTCAACGTACAGCTCGACATCCACTACGAACCTATGTATGGCTGCCATTAGCGCGTGGCGTCACCATGTGGTTCACGCCGCGAATCGAGCTGCTTTCCGTGTCCGGCACGGTTTTCCCACTTGTACAGTCCTGGCAAGACGACAAGGTCGATCAGTCGGTCACCGCAGGCTTATTTCTCCTGAACATCATTTATGTCGCGCTGGGATTCTGGGGAGTAGTGCATCTATGGAGAAGGAGCACTGCGGTGAGGCCAGCGGCGGCTTTGCTCGTGGCGTTCATTCTTCTCCGCACGGCATTTCTCACGACGCTGGAAACACCCGAGCCCCGCTACGTGCTTGTGTGTTTCCCGGCATTGATTGTACTGGCAGCCCAGGTTTTCGGGGAATCGTCGGAGCCAACGCAAAAAATGCTTAGCGCTAAAGCAAGGTAGCGCTGATCTTCACGCTTCAACAGGCTCCGGGTGAATCGTGACTCGGTGCACCTGAGGAAAACGCTCTTTCACTCGGTCCTCCAGAGCCGCAGTGACGTCGTGAATCTGGGTAATTCGCAGACTCCCCTTCATCGTACAGTGGCAGGACGCCAGGATGCGGTGCTCGACCTGCCGCACGCGCACGTCGTGGCAGTTCACCAGTTCGTCGTATTCGGCGGGTAGCCCATTCAGAAAGTTCTCGATCGCGCGCGAGAGCTGCTTCATCTCGCCGCCGCCGTCGTCCGGTGTGGTAATGCGCCTGCCCAGCGGCTCGATGTGGATGTTGACGTCGATGGGACCGTCACGCAGTTCCCGAATGCCTTCTTCCAGATCGGTAGCCTGGCGATGCGCATCGCTGAGGCTCAGGCTCTCATCTACTTCGAGATGCAACTCGACGAAGAGCTGACCGCCCTGCTGCAAAGCACTTAAATCATGAATGGCGAGTCCCATGCGCTGAGCGACGGCTCGAATGGCCTCGAACAGATGCTCACCCTGAGGCGCGCGCGGCTCGGCGTGCACCATCACGTCCGAGGGCACAATCTCGCCGATCCGTTTTTCGATGGCATCGCTGAGCGCGTGCACTTGTTCGAGACTGGCGGTGCGCGGCACGCTGACGGTTGCATCCACAAAATGCCGGTTTCCGGCTCGTCGCACGCGCACGCGGTCGACATCCAGCACGCCTTCCATGCGCGCCACTGCCTTCGCAATTTCCTGCTGCAAGCCTTCGGGCGCCACGTCGAGGAGAGCATCCAAGGTGCGGCGACCCAGGCGCGAGCCGACCCACAAGATAATGGAAGCCACCACGAGGCCAGCCAAAGCATCGGCGTAAATCAGATAGGGCATATTCCACGTTTCGCCGGCCCAAACCAATCCCACGCCCGCGATAACCACCATCGTGCTCCACACATCGGTGGAGAAGTGCAAGGCGTCAGCTTCCAGTGCCTCGCTAGAATATTTCGTAGCCACGTGCGTGAGTGCTCGAGAGCGAGTCACGTCAATGGCCAGCGCGCAGAACAAAATCAGAATTGCCGTGATGCTCGGCGCGATGTGCACAGCGTGGAAAAAGAGGCGGTCGAAGGCCTCATAGATGATGTACAGCGCAGTCAGCAGCAGCAGGCCGGTTTCAACGAATGCCGAAAAATTCTCAAATTTTCCGTGTCCGTAGGGATGCCGCTCGTCAGCCGGCTGATCCGACACTCGCACCGATAAAAACGTGATGATCGCGGCAATCAGATCAAGACCCGAATGCAGCGCTTCGGACAAAACGCCCAAGCTAGATGTGCGGATGACGAGAAATGCCTTGAGCGACACCAATACCAAAGCCGAGGCCACGCTGAGCAGCGCTGCTCGCTTCTTCTCGCGGACCTCGTCGGCAAGGTGTGCGGGTATCACCGTGCCTAGACTACCTCAAATCAACGCCTGCCCGGTTGTTGGAGCGGAGTGGTCGACCGAGTGGTTCGCCATGCTATTCTTCCGCGCATGAAATCGCTCCACTCCTTGGCATTGTCGCTATTTTTGCTTGGATGTTCTTCGCCGCTCGATGCTCGCGTGACTCGCGTGGAAATCGCGTCGCGTGTGGACGTTCTCAGCGGTAAAACGTTTGGTGAAGTAGGTGCCTATGAACGCATCACCGGCCGTGTCTACTTCTCGCTCCTCATTGCCAACGCGCACAATCGGCGCATCGTCGATCTCGAAAAAGCCGTGAATCTGAAAGACGGTGAGGTCGAATTCTCTGCCGAGTTCGTGGCCATCCGCCCGAAAGATGCGGCCAAGGGAAACGGCTCGATGATTCTGGAAGTTCCCAATCGCGGCCGCCCGCGCATCACCGGGCTCGTGGATGGCGGCAATTGGGACATCTCCGGCGACGCCGGTGACGGCTGGCTGCTCCGCAACGGCTTCACCATCGTGAGTCTCGGCTGGCAATGGGATGCTGCAGGGGACGACGCGCTGCATTTGTACGCGCCGATTGCAAAAGAAAATGACAAAACCATCAGCGGTCTTCTGCGCGGAGACTTGATGACGTCGCGAGCAACGGAGGAAATTCCGCTCGGTCATCTGATCCTCGGCAATATCGGAGGTAGCGAATATCCGGTTGCCGCGCCGGATGATCCACGGAACGTGCTCACCGTTCGCGATTCGCGCAACGCCAAACGAGCCACCATCCCCCGATCTCAATGGCAATTCGCGCGCACCATCGACGGGAAACTCACGCCGAGTGACCGCCATATTCACCTGAATGGCAGCTTTCAGCCCGGAAAAATTTACGAATACGTATACGTCGTCGCCGATCCGGTGATCGCTGGAGGCGGATTCGCCGTCATTCGTGACTTCGCGTCATATGCCAAGCACGCATCAGACGCGGTCACGCCCGCGGCTCGTGTCTATGGTGAAGGGATCTCGCAAAATGGAAGGTTCCTGCGCGATTTCATCTATCAAGGCTTCAACGCGGATGAGGATGGGCGCATCGCTTTGGACGGCGTTGTCGCCCATGTCGCTGGCGCGGGGCGCGGCGATTTCAATTATCGATTCGCTCAGCCCTCCCGAGACGCGCAGCCGACTTCCTCTGTGTTTTTTCCAACCGACATTTTTCCATTCACGGATGAGCCGGAAACTGATCCGCTCACGCGAGAGAAAGGTGGTTTGCTGGACCGCGCCGTGGCCGAGAATGTCGTTCCGAAAATCTTTTTGTCTAATACCTCGTACGAGTATTGGGGTCGCGCTGCGGCGCTGATTCACACCAGCGCCGACGGAAAAGAAGATGTGCCCATCTCGCCGAACGTCCGCATTTATCACTTCACCGGACTCCAGCACTTCTCCGGCCCTTTTCCGCCGGCAAAAGGAAAAGACGATTTGCTCGGGCAGGAGCCGCAGTCGCCACTGCCGATCCGCTATTTCTGGCGATCGATGATCGCCAACATGGATGCTTGGGCGCGCAACAACACCGCGCCGCCTGAGAGCAGTCATCCCAAGATTTCCGACGGCACTCTGGTAGCTCTACGGAAATACGCGCTACCCGCAATCCCCGGCGTGAATCGGCCGCATGAGGCGAACCAGGGCACTCGCCTGGACTTTGGCCCGAACTGGCAAGCCGGCGTTCTCAGCGTGCAGCCGCCTAAAGTCGGCGAGCCATTTCCCGTTCTCGTTCCCCAAGTGAATGAAGACGGCAACGAACGCGACGGAGTACGGCTCCCGGAAATCACCGTTCCGCTGGCGACCTACACGAGCTGGAATCTCCGCGATCCTTCCATCGGCGCGCCCACTGAGCGTGTTTCGTTCGAAGCGTCAGAAATCCTATTTCCAAAAACAGCAGCGGACCGCGAACGCACTCACGATCCGAGGAAATCAATCGCTGAGCGTTACGCCAGCCGTGACGAGTATCTTCGACTCTATGCCAGTGCAGTAGGCGCGTTGGTGAAGCAGCGATGGATCCTGGAAGAAGACCGCGAGCAGTTGATGCATCGCGGTGAACAGGAATGGGACGAAGCGATGAAATAGGGCGAACTAAGTCTTGCGCGGCAGGAATCGCAACGCCGCCGAATTCATGCAATATCGCAAGCCGGTCGGCGGTGGGCCATCGGGGAACACATGGCCCAGGTGCGCGTCGCACAAGGTGCACCTGACTTCACGGCGGATGACGCCAAGCGACGCGTCGACTTTCTCGTACAGATTTTCTTTGGCGATCGGCTGCCAGAAACTCGGCCAACCCGTTCCGGAATCGAACTTCGCGATGGAGTCGAACAACGCGTTGCCGCAATCGATACAGCGATAGAGCCCGGGCGCGTGTTGGTCATGCAGCACTCCGCTGAAAGCCCATTCCGTTCCGGCCCGCCGCGTCACGTCGTACTCCAGTGGAGAAAGCTGCTTCTTCCACTCGTCTTTTGTCTTGATCACACGCGGTAAAGTCGCGGATAACAGCCGCGTGCCGTCATCTGCAAATTGAATGATTGTTACAGGTTTGGAATCAGTGTGCGCCGGCGAAGGATCGCCCTGAGAAAAAGCCGAGGCCAGTACGTGCGTCACACCCATCAACACGCCATATGCCCCGAGAGTCGCCGCTCCGAAAATCAGACTGCGTCGGCTGATGTCGTTCATAAGAGTGTCCCGGCTAAGATCCACTCTGATATACGTAAATGCCGCGCAAGTGGATGACTTTTCCAACCGAACGGCGGCAACGACACGCAACCTTGCGTCAGACGCTTACCTAACCGCCGTCAGTGGCGGAGCCGGTATCAACGGCAATCGCTTTGGCTCGCCACGCGCCCCGCGGACTTCCAATTCCTCGAACAGTAGCGAAGGAGCCACGACTGACGCCGGCAATCCGCCACTCGCCGACCCGAAGGCGCCTAGTGCCGTCCCCGCAAAACCGGCCACTTGGCTCTGCATGTAATTGTAGACAAAATCGTCGTTGCCGATTCCGCTGACGTTCCGCAGCGCCCGTGTGTTTACGCCGATCACTCGCGCGCCGCGAATCACTTCTTCGCGACCGTCTTCCGGGTACACCTTGTAGACCATCAACGGCAACCGATCGCCGGTTCCTGCGCCGCCTCCGAAGCTTGCCAAGAGCGAAGAAAAATCATCCTGGTGCAGCAAGCTCAACGATGGATTGTCCATCGACCGCACAATTACGCAGTACTGCAGTTTCTCCGACTTGCATTCATCCAGAAATTTCTTTTTCAGTTCCGCCGGGGACACCGTGTCCTTCGACTCGAAAAATAAATTGCTCATCGTCGGCTTGGCATCTGCCAGCAAACCCGACCGCCCGTGACCGTTGGATTGATCGCTGTCATTTCCCGGTCGCCGCGACATCAGCAACGCCTTCAGGTTCCCGTTTTCAACCAGGGTGACTTTTTGCGCGCGCACGCCTTCGTCATCCACTGCATAGCCACCAATCAATGGCGTTCCATGAAACTCCTTCGCGCTCGGATCATCCACCACCGTCACACTCTGCGGCAGTACGCGCGCTCCAAGGCGTCCCACCCAATCGCTCTTTCCTCCGAGATTTCCCATCAACTGTTCCACGATAGGCTGAAATGCCACCGGAGGGCGTGACCCGTTGATTGCTGGTCCCAGCACTTGCGCAACCAATGGTGCAGCTGCCCGCGCCTCAAACAACACCGGTCCGGTGTAATCCTGCGCCGGCTGAGTCGCGCGCAGGGCCATCAACTCGCTGCCCGAAACGTTCAATCCCTTG
>Ga0136846_1230977_pt1 | contig 15630 bp, 13 predicted proteins | sample HopSoiMetagenom2_FD_96841 | JGI IMG/M metagenome (GOLD analysis project Ga0136846, IMG submission 96841) | Grasslands soil microbial communities from Hopland, California, USA - 2 Assembly 2016 (version 4) | ecosystem: Environmental > Terrestrial > Soil > Grasslands | place: USA: Hopland... | reverse complement strand
GGGACAGCCGGCCCGTCTCACTGCGCGGTCAGCCGAGTCCCATGACGTGTATCGCGATGTTGAAGTAGATGATGATCCCTGCGACGTCCACGAGCGACGCAACGAACGGCGATGACGCGATCGCGGGGTCGAAACCCACTCGCGTGAAGAGCAGGGGCAACATCGCGCCGACGATCGTGCCCGTGATCACGACGAACAGGAGGGTGGACGCGACGACCCACGCCACATCCGTCCCGTTCCCCCACATGAGTGCTCGGCCGAATCCAATCGCCCCAAGGAACGCCCCGAGCACGAGCCCCTGACCCAGCTCGCGAAGGAACACGCGCAGGGCGTCCCGCATCTCCACATCGCCGACGGCGAGCGCGCGCGTGATCAGCGTGGCGGACTGTGATCCGGAGTTGCCACCCGAGCTGATGATGAGCGGAATGAAAAAGGTCAGCGCGATGGCGCTGGCGAGCGTCGCCTCGTAATGCCGCAGCGCCGTCCCGGTGAACATCTCCTCGATAAACAGCAGGATGAGCCACCCGCCACGCTTGCGAGCGATCGACCAGAACCCCGCCTGGAAGTACGGCTCCTCGAGCGGCTGCACCGCGCCGAGCTTCTGTACGTCTTCGGTCTGTTCTTCGACGATGGCATCGATGACGTCGTCGACCGTCACGACGCCAATCACTTTGCCGGCATCGTCGACGACCGGCACGGCAACGAGGTCGTATTCCGACGTCATCCGCGCGACTTCCGCGCGGTCCGCGGTCGCGGGAACACTCTGGACTTCTTCCCACGCGATATCGGCGATGCGCGTTCCTTCCGGTGCGGCGAGCAGCTCGCGCAGGGACATGACGCCACGCAGCGCCCCCTGGGCGTCGGTGACGTAAAGCGCGTGCATTGCCTCGCGACGGCCCGCGCGCGCGATCCGGCGTACGTTCGTCAGCGCCTCATCCACGTTCATCGTCTCCGGCAACTGCACGAACTCGGTGGTCATGATACCACCGGCCGAATCCGGGGCGTACGTGAGCAGCGCCTCCGTCTCGCGTCGTGCTTCCGCCGGAATCTCGGCGAGGATCTCCTTGGAGCGCCCTTCCTCGAGCTCCTCGAGGACGTCGACGCGGTCGTCCGGCGTCATCTCGGAGACGAGCTTCGCCGCTTGCGCCGCGGGCATCTCCTCCAGCACCTCAGCGCGCAGCTCCTCGTCCAGATACTCGAGCACGTCCGCAGCACGAGCCGCCGGCAGCACGCGCAGGAGGAGCTTCACCTGATCGGTCGGGAGCGACTCGGCGACATCGGCAAGGTCCGCCGCGTGCATCTCCTCGGTCTCGGCGGCGACATCCGACGGCGACTCCTCCAGTAACGCCAGAATATCGGGCGCGATCAGCGCCGCGATCGGGCGTTCTTCCTTTCGCTGGGATGGCGTCATCGGAGTGCGGTGAAAGGCCTGCCGAGGCGGGGCGTCAAGTTACGAACGTCACCCAGCGCTGAACAAGCGCGATCATGGACATATCACGTCACAGGTCGGTCAGCGGGAGTCGCCGCTCGAGTTTCACCGACGTCACCTCGCATCCGGCTAACGCGATGGCCTCTCTCAGAGCCCCCGACGTCGTGGACGCATCGTGCTCGACGATCGCTCGCCCCATGTCGACCTCGGCCGACAGAACCCCGGGCACGCCCGCGAGCGCGGTGAACACCGCGCGCTTCGCGTGGACCGCGACCATGCCCGAGATCGTGAGGATCGACACCACGGCGCGGAAAAGTACAGCGGGGTCGGTGCATTCGGTGGTGTTCGGCGCTGGTTGACTCGCACCGTCGCCCTCACGACCTTCCGACGTTCGCGCGGTCATGCCGTTTCACCGCAGACCATCGCCTTCGAGCCGCACATCATCGTGAACGTTTCCTTTCTCGGACTCGGCGCCATCGGCGCGCCGATGGCCCGTCACCTTGCGAAGCCGCCGTTCTCGCTCGCCGTCTGGAATCGGACGAAGTCGCGAGCCGACGCTTTCGGGACCGAGACTGGCGCACGCGTGGCAGGCTCGCCCGCGGACGCAGTGCGCGGCGCGAGTGTCGTCATCACCTGCCTCCCGACGTCGCACGAGGTGGAAGCGCTGCTCGACGGTCCGGACGGCGTGCTCGCCGGCCTCGCGCCGCAGTCGCTATTCATCGACTGCACCTCCGGAGACCCAGCCACATCGCGCCGGATCGCCGCACGACTCGGTGAGAATGGAACCGCGTTCATGGACGCGCCGGTGAGCGGCGGAGTGTCGGGCGCGCAGCAGGGTGCCCTCACCGTCATGTGCGGCGCGGACGAGGCGACGTTCGAGCGCGCGCGGCCCGTGATCGAGGCGTTCGGCAAGAAGATCGTGCGCTGTGGACCCGTCGGCGCCGGTGACGCCGTGAAGGCGGTCAACCAGGCGCTGCTCGGCATTCACATCTGGGCGCTGAGCGAAGGGCTCGTCGCATTGTCGAAGGCCGGGATATCGCCACGGCTGGCGCTGGACGTCATCAACGCGTCGAGCGGACGGTCGAACGTGTCGCAAAACCTGTTCACGGAGCGCGTGATCACGCGTGCATTTCCCCGGACGTTCAAGCTCGCCCTCATGGAAAAGGACGTAACGATCGCCGCGGAGTTCGCGCGCGAGAACCGCGTGCCCTCGCCACTCATCCAGAGCGTGGCCGACCTCCTGCGCGTTGCGCGGCAGGCGTTAGGCGAGGATGCCGATCACGTGGAGACCGTGAAGCTGCTCGAAGAGTGGGCAGGGTGCGAGGTGCAGGGATGACGACGACGACCAACGTGAGAAGCGATTTCCCGGCGCTCGAGCGCGAGCACCTTGGGCTTCGCGTCGCGTACTTCGATGGCCCCGGCGGCACGCAGGTGCCGCGCCAGGTTGTCGAGGCGATGAACGACTATCTGTTCAACCATAACGCGAACACGCACTGGAACTACCCCACGAGCGCCGAGACCGACGCGGCGTTGGACGCGGCCCGCATCGCCCTCGCGGACTTCGTGAACGGCGATGCGACCGAGATCGCGTTCGGCTTGAACATGACGACGCTGACCTTCCATCTCGCGCGCGGCTTGTCGGCGCGATGGGCGAAAGGTGACGAGGTGGTCGTGACCGAGCTGGATCATCACGGCAACGTCGCGCCATGGACGCGTCTCGCCGCCGAGCGTGGGCTCGTCATCAAGACCGTGCGAATGGACCCGGCTGCGGGCGTTCTCGACTGGGCGGATCTGCAGCAGGCGATCACGCCGCGGACGAAGCTCCTCGCGATCGGCGCCGCATCGAACGCACTCGGGACGGTGACCGACGTGGCCGCCGCGGCTCGACTCGCGCACGCGAAGGGCGCGCTCGTGTTCGTCGACGCCGTCCACTACGCGCCTCACGTCCTGGTGGACGTCAAGTCGTTAGGCTGCGACTTCCTCGCCTGCTCGGCCTACAAGTTTTACGGTCCGCACGTCGGCGTCCTGTGGGGCCGGCGAGACTTGCTGGCGTCGGTCGACGTTCCGAAGCTCGTTCCCGCGCCGGAAGCTCCGCCCGAGCGTCTCGAGACGGGTACGCAGAATCACGAGGGAATCATCGGGGCTGCTGCCGCGGTCGATTATCTGGCGAGCCTCGGCGAAGGCTCGAGCCGGCGTGAACGCCTCGTCTCGGCGTACGCAGCGCTGCATGAGCAGGGCTCGGAACTTTTCTCGCGCATGTGGAACGGCGTCGCGGCGATCCCGGGTGTGCGCATGTATGGGCGGCCGCCCGGTCATGCTCGAACCCCCACGGTGTCATTCACGCTGGACGGCGTTGTATCAGACGACGTGGCGCGGGCACTCGCGAAGCAAGCAGTGTTCGTGTCCAACGGCGACTTCTACGCGACGACCGTCATCGAGCGACTCGGGCATGCAGTAGACGGCGTGGTCCGCGCAGGGTGTGCCTGCTACACCACGACCGACGAAGTGGATCGCCTGATCACGGGCGTTGCTGACCTGACGCGCGACTAAGCAAAATCCAATCCGGCCGCTTATTCTTTTGCGCGTGCGGTACGACCGGCGCTCCTGCCGGTGAGCGGAAATTCCTCGCACCATCGATCGATGCTCTCCTTTGCGTTCGCAGCAATCGCCACGTTGGCCATTCCGGTCCAACCGGCGTTGGCGCATAACGACTCGGCGCCGGCGGGCGTCTCGATACCCGCGGTCGATTCGCTTCGGGGACAGGTCGTCGACTCCACCGGTGGGGCGCTCCGCGGCGTACAAGTGACACTCGTCGAGCTCGCGCGCCGAGTGACCACCGATCAGCGCGGCGCGTTCGTGTTCAGTGACGTTCCGCCCGGGCGCTACACGCTCGTCGCCCGCCGCGTCGGATACGCGGCGGTGTCGAGCGCCGTGCGTCTTGGAACCGGTTCCGTCGTGACCGTCACCGTTGTCGACCACACCGTCGTCCGTCGAGTCGAGCCAACGTTCGAGATACAAATGAGCCGGCTCGCGACGAACATCGAGCCGGTCGTGGTGACCGCAACGCGTGACGCGACAGACGTCGACCGCTCCCCATTCCCCGTAGAACAGCTCTCCGGCGACCGGCTGCAGCGCGAGCAGAGCTTCTCGCTCTCAGGCGCGATCGACGGGCTGGCGGGCGTCCACAACCTAACGACTGGACAGCAGATCGGGAAACCGGTGATTCGCGGCCTTTCGGGGGCGCGCGTCCTCGTGCTCGACGATGGCCACCGTCTCGAGGACTATTCGTGGAGTGACGAAGACGGGCCGTCGATCGACGCGCGCCTCGCGCAGCGCGTCGAAGTGATTCGCGGTCCCGCGAGCATTCTGTATGGATCCGATGCGATCGGTGGCGTCATCAACGCCGTCCCGGCCGCGCTGCCTGACGCGAGCGGCGGCAACTTCGTGCGTTCGACGGCCGAACTGACGGGCGCGACGAACAATCGTGAGGGCGGGCTGCTGCTCGGCGCCGAGGGCGCACACTCGCGTATCGGATGGCGCGCGACGGCCATCGCGCGCTTCTCCGAGGACATGAACACGCCCGACGGGAAACTGGAGAACACGAAGTACTCGTCTGTCACTGGCGAAGCCGCGGCCGCGTACCACTCCTCTCGCGGGACGTCGACACTGCGGTATGCCCGCTACGGCTGCGAGTGTCATCTCCTCGAGGCCAACGAGCCGCCCAAGCCCGAGGGCGGAGGTGAGGAGGAAGGGCCCGAGCGGAAGGCGTCCGACGACCGCGTGCAGTACACCGGCAACTACGTCCTGGGCAAGTTCCGATTCGAGCCGAAACTGCAGTGGCAGCGTCACGGCCTGGCCGAAGTGTCCGACGAGCTCGGACCCGGCGGCGAGCCGACCGGCACCGAGTCCGAGGTCTTCAACCTGCTGCTCAACACGACGACCGCCGACCTGCTCCTGCATCACGGAGAGGGAGGGAAGGTCCACGGGACGTTAGGCATCGCGGGCGAGTACCAGACGAGCGATTCGCGAGGAATCATCCCGCTCGTGCCCGACGCGCGCCTGACGTCGGGCGGGTTGTTCGGGTTCGAGCAGATCGACTTCGGCAAGGTGAGCCTAACGGCTGCCGCACGCGGTGATGCGAACTCCCTGCACGCCGATGCGAATGCGGAACTCGGTCTGACCGATCAGTCGCGGAGCACGAGCGCTTTTTCGGGCGACGTCGGTGTCATCGTCCGCCCCGCCAGGGACCTCGCGCTGACCGCGAACGTCGGCCGCGCGTGGCGCTCACCGACACTGTTCGAGCTGTTCGCCAACGGGCCGCGACTCGGCGAGGCGCGTTACGAGATCGGCGACCCGACACTCGACCCGGAAACGAGTCTCAACCTCGACGGGAGCATTCGGTATGGAAATCAACGCGTGCGCGCGGAGATCGCGGGATTCCACAACCGGATCGATGACTTCATCTACATCGCGCCGACGGGTGAACAGCAGGGAACCCTGGATGTCTATCGCTACGAGCACGCGCTCGCGACGCTGTACGGCGGCGAAGCCTCGGTAGATGTAGACCCGACCAGAATGCTGACGCTCCGCGCGCGCTACGACATGGTGCGCGGCACGAACGAGGACACGGACGAACCGCTGCCGCTCATTGCGCCGCCGCGGACGACGCTCGAGGCGGAGCTGCACGGCGTTGCGCTGGGTTGGGCGGACAATGCGCACGCGGGGCTGGATGTGGAGATCAACGCGAAGCAGACGCACCTCGGCCCGTTCGACACGGGGACGGACGGCTATACGCTGCTTGGCCTCGAAGCCGGCATCGCCCGCCGCCTCGGGTCGCGTCCGATCCGGTTCGACGTACGCGTACGGAACCTCACCGACAAGGCATACAAGTCGTTCCTCAGTCGCTACAAGAGCTTCGCGCTGGACCCGGGGCGAAACGTACTGCTCCGGCTATCGATGGACTTCTAAACCAGCGGCTGCGCGCTGCTGCGTGCTAGCAGCGGCATGCAGCTAGCAGCTAGTAAGTCTTTGCGCGTGGCTCGAGCTTCTTTTCGAGTGCGGGGAGGTATGGCTCGTACACAGAGCCGGGATGCCACCACACCCATCCGTTATAGCCCGCCTCGTAGATGCCGCGCATCTGCTCCTTCACGTGCGCCGCGTCGTACTTCGGCTGGCCCAGGGAAAAGGCCTGGATCCACGGGCGAACGCGCTCGCCCTTGAGGCCCAGTTTCGCGTCGCGCTCGCGCGCGCGGTTGATCGCCTTGAATTGCACCTGGTACGGCTCCGCGTTAGGCCGCGGGAGATTGAACGAGCCGGGCGGGTAGTGCGATGGGTACGTCATCGGCAGCACCACATCCACCGCCGGCGAAACCTTCTCCCACTCCTGGCCGATCTCGAGTGCGCCGCCCACCGTCGTCACGAGGCCGAAGATGTCCGCCGTCGTGCGACCGCCCAGCTTGTCGATGCGGGCGTTCGCCGTCTTGAGAAACTGTGCGAGCACGTCCGGCTTGGACCGGCCCTTCTGGTTCGGGAACACCTGCGGCGGAAGACTCTTGTACGGCTCGGGGAACCGGATGTAGTCGAACTGCACTTCACCGAACCCCAGCTTGACCGCCTCTTCGGCCACGCGGAGGTCGTACTCCCAGATCTCCTCGTCGTACGGGTTCACCCACGTTAGGCCCTGCTTGTCGTGCCACGGCGTGCCATCAGGCTTGCGGATGACGTGATCCGGGTTGGCGCGCGCCGCGACCGAGTCCTTGAACGTCACGATCCGCGCGATGGCTAGGATGTCGTGCGCCTTGAGCGTGTCGAGCAGCTGCTTCACGTTCGGGATTACGCCCGCCTTGCCCGCGTTCTTCTGCAGCATGGGATCCTGCGACGGGATGTTGAGCCCGAATTCGTCCTTGACGTCGATGACGAGCGCGTTGACCTCGGTCGAATCCGCGATCGCGATCAGCTTGCGCATCCGCTTCGCGCTCTGGGCCGCGAAGCGATTGACGTAGAGGCCCCGCACGATAGGCAGGTCCGCGGCTGATGCTGGCCGGACCGCAGGCGTCGATGCCTGGCCGCCCGCGCTGGCGCGGCTCGTGTCGCCGGCCAGCGCGCCCGCGGCCGCCGCGGTATCGAGCCGCTGCGAGCCCGCCTGCTTCGAGGCGGATGGAGTGTTGGCGGGAGAGCGGTCCGCCGCGCCCGCGGAACACGCGAGCAGGGCAGCGGCGGCGGCAGCGAACGGCAGATATCGGCGCATCGGAATCGTTCGAGGGGGCGGAGGCCCGAATATTACACCACCAACTCACGCCCGAGCCTCCGGGGACGCGATCGGCCTGGCTATATTCGGACGACGATGCTCCCTCTCACGTCTCCGCGCGCCGCGAGCCTTCTGGTGGGCGTCCTGCTTTTCGGGGCTGGGTGCAGGAATGGCCCCCGGGCGACCAGCACAGCGCCTTCCACCGACTTCCTGGTTACCGCTGGGGATTCGGCCTTCTGGGTCAGCACGGTGGACGGGCGCCTTCGCATGCGACGGGCGGCCCTCACGCTCGCATACGTGAATGGCCGATTCTACGAGCTCTACGTTGCCGATGATGACCGGTCGTACTACGACGCGCTGCTCATTGGCCAGCGGATCTATCGCCGCGACCTCGTGTCGGGTGATTCCGTCCAGGTCTTCGAGGACAAGCGAGTCACCAACGTCGCCCGGAGGTACGCCGCCGACCACCCGGACGAGCGGCGACTCGGCCAGGATGAGGATGGGAGCGACGATCCGCACACGGTAGCGACGAGCGAGATCGAGTTGCTCGATGTGCTCGGGCCACTCCTCTCGTACGAGCATCACACTGACATCGACATCGCGAACATCGAGGACTCGCACAACGTGCGGTACGGCGTCGTCGACCTGCGTGACGGGTCCGCCGGCACGCTGCGATCGATCTTCGGCGACAGCGCCGCTCATCGCATCGTTGCCGACGCGCGCGCGGCGTATCGTATCGTGATCGACTCCGTCCGGCGCTCCCGGAGCGCGCGCGGCCGGCGCGCGGCGCGAGTGATCGATGCATTTCACTTCGACTCGACGAGCTTCTCCCTCGTCGACATCGACGGAAGCCCACGTGTGGGCTTCTATGTGCCGGGCGAGGGCGTGGGCGGCGGCGGTCTCTCGCTCCCGCTGCCGCACGTTCGGACGCCGGAGCCCGCGTGGTGGAGCACGATGGCCAGCACCGTGCCCGTGCTCGGCGCGGATTCCGCCAGCGAAGTGTGGGGCGGGCCGCGTTATGACGTGATCGCTCACTACGACACGAGCGGTGACTACGCGACGCTCGTGGTGCGCGACTCCGCGAAAAAAGAATGGCCCGCTGGCCGACTGCCGACGCCGACCCGACGCGTGTACCGTCTCGACATCGCGAACATCGATACGACGGTTCGGCGCGGACTCGCGCGCGCCTTCGATGAGTCGACGCTCTATTCGGGCTCGGCCCGGACGGTGCTCGGGCCGCGTCGGGGTCGGCCGCGGATCGTCTTTACGCGGTGGTCTCGCGCGACGTCGACACCGATGCATGTCATCTCCGCCCCGGCTCGAGGAGCCAGGCGCCGCACACGCCCTTGAAGCGTTCCTGTCACCTGAGCTTCCCTTATGCCACGAATGCGCGCGTTCAGCGGCCCCGATGACACCACGTGGGGCGTCGAGGTTCAAAATCCCGGAGCGAGTAACGCCGTCGTTGTCTTCCGTCATCCCGATGGACAGACGGGGCGCCTCGATCGTTATGCCTGGTACATCGCGCGGGGATCGGAGTCGCAGAACGTGACCGGACGGCTGAACAAGCGCGCGGTCCTCGACTCGCTGGGCGATGCGGACCTGCAGCGATTGTTTCGTCGCTCGATGCCTGTATCGACGGATCGCAGCCCGGCGACGGATATCGGTTGAGCGCTCACGTTAAGCGCTCGCGTTAAGCGCTCGCGTTAACCGCTTGCCCGAACGGGGAGCTGGTTCGCATCGGCGGATGGCTCGTTGGCAGCGTCGGGAAATGCGATCTCGAATTCGGCGCCGTCGCGCGCGATCTGTGTTGCAGGAAATACTTCGCGCGCCTCGCGCTCGAGATCCGAGACGTCGCGCGAGTAGCGCGCGGACACGTGCGTGAGCACCAGCTGGCTCACGCCGGCTTTCGCCGCGACCTGTGCGGCTTCCCGCGCAGTCGAGTGACCCGTTTCTGCTGCGCGCGCGGCTTCCTCGTCGGCGAACGTCGCCTCGTGCACGAGGAGATTCGCGCCGGCCGCTGCCTCCACGGTTGCCTCGCATGGCCGCGTATCGCCGGTGATGACCAGCTTCCGTCCTGGGCGTGTGGGCCCGACGAGATCCGACGGATCGATCTCGCGACCGTCGTCGAGCGTGACCCGCTGGCCACGATGCAATTGTCCCCACAGGGGGCCTTCCGGCACGCCCATCTCGCGGGCGCGCTCCGGGTTGAATCGACCCAGCCGCAGGGATTCCACGAGCGCATAGCCGAGCGCGGGCGTCCGCATGTGGTCCGCGGCAAACGCAACGATCTGGTATCCCTTCCGCGCGACCGTGTCGCCGGGCTGCAGCTCACGGTATTCGACGGGGAAGTCGAGACGGTCCGCCCCGAGGGTTTCCGCGCGCCGCAGCATGCGCGACGACCCGGGAGGTCCCCACATCCGAAGTGGCTCCTCTCGCCCCTGCAGCGCCATTGTCCGTACGAGTCCCACCATGCCCAGCATGTGGTCGACGTGCATGTGGGAGAAAAAAATGTCGCGCAGCGAGAAGGCGACGCCGTAGCGCATCATCTGGCGCTGGGTGCCCTCGCCGCAGTCGAACAGGAAGGTCTCGCCTTCGCGCACGACCGCAATTGCGCTGACACTGCGTTCGACCGTTGGCCGCGAAGCGGACGTTCCGAGGAAGCGAAGACTGAGCGACACAGGCGGAATATAGTCCGTCCGCCGATCTGGCGGCCCGCGGTTTGCCGCAACGTGTGGTTGTACGAAGACTTGCGATTCCAAGTAATCAACGGGTACCGGATGGCGACGACGTCAACACGCAAGTCCCCGCGTTCACAGGGGGCAAAGTCGGGCGGCAAGGGCAGGGCACGGGAGATGGCGCGGGAGCGGAAGCATCCCCGCCCACCCTTGCCGAAGCAGTCGCAGCGCCACCCGGGGATAGAAGCCGCGATGACACCGCGGCCACAATACAGAGCGCCGGTCTATCATCCCGCTGGAAAACTCGAGGACAAGGTGGCACTCATCACCGGCGGCGACTCGGGGATCGGCCGCGCGGTGGCCGTCATGTTCGCGCGTGAGGGCGCCGACGTCGCGATCGTTTACCTGGCGGCGGAACAACGCGATGCCGACGAGACGCGTACGAACATCGAGCGCGAAGGACGGCGGGCGCTTCTCATTCCGGGCGACGTAACGCGACCGGCGTTCTGCCGCGAGGCCGTGCAGCGCACCGTGCGCGAGCTGGGCCGACTCGATATCCTCGTGAACAACGCGGCGTACCAGCGCAACGTGGACTCGATCGAGGACCTGTCGGAGGAGCAGTGGGACCGCACCTTCCGCACGAATATCTACGGGTATTTCCACATGGCGAAGGCGTCGATTCCTCGCATGCAGCGCGGGTCGACGATCATCAACACGGGGTCCATCACTGGTCTCGAGGGTAGCAAGGATCTGCTCGACTACTCGGCCACGAAGGGAGCGATTCACGCGTTCACGAAGTCGCTCGCGCAGAGTCTCGTCGATCGAGGCATCCGCGTGAACTGCGTGGCGCCGGGACCGGTGTGGACGCCGCTGAATGTCGTGGCGCAGGGGAAGGAGGACGTGTCGAAATTCGGCGAGGACACACCAATGGGCAGGCCGGCGCAGCCGGAGGAGATGGCCCCGGCGTACGTGTTCTTCGCCTCGAACGCGGATTCGAGCTTCGTCAGCGGCGAGGTCCTCGCCCTGCTTGGCGGCGAGACGACGGCCGGCTAGGCGATGGGAGTGGGGCGTGGTAGTACCGAGCGCAGTCGGGCGGGCTGCCTATTGGCCATGGATTCAATAGCGCGGTCAAAGTTCACTCCGGAGTATTTCGCCGCGGCCCATGACTTGCGCCGGACTGGTGTGTTGGTCCGCACCGAGTGGAGGTAAGTTGCTCGCGGATGGGAACCGTTGGGGTATCTGCGAGGCGTGACCTGATTGTCACCCCAACTTGGATGGAGGCGCGATGTCGGGAACGGGAAAGAGCAAGCGAGGGTTCGCGTCGATGGACGTGAGCCGCCAGCGAGAGATCGCCAGCAAGGGTGGGCGGGCAGCGCACCAGAAGGGCACTGCTCACGAGTGGACGTCGGACGAGGCCCGCGTCGCGGGCCGCAAGGGAGGAGAAGTGGTGAGTCGCGATCGCGCGCACATGGCGGCGATCGGTCGCGAAGGTGGTGAGTCACGTGGGGCCAGGAATCGCCGGCGTCAGACGGTGGGGAGCCGAGGTTCCGAGGCCACGAGCGGCGGCGCGTACTCTGATCGAGAGTCGCCGGTGGAAGTCTCGCGTGAAGGGGTGGCCGGTTCACAGAGCTCGGGCTCGAGAAGCTCGCGCGATGACCTGAGCGATGACGGCATGGAGTCGGTTCGCGACGAGGATGTCCCGAATAGGACCTGACGCCCAGGGTCAAACCGAAACACCGGTACATGGTACGACACGGGGCCGGCTCCTCGCTCGATCGGAACCGGCCTCGCTCGCATCGGCGGCGTCCACGTTAGGCGCGCCAACCAGGCAAGGAACGTCCGCGCCTCGCCGCCGTGTGACGCGTGGGGGCTCGGATCGTCCCCGATGCAGCAGGCGCCGAGTGGTCCGGCGGCGCTTGACAACCGCCCGTCGCATCGTAGTTTATGCTATCGGCGCGGCCCCGCCACGAGCGGGGCTGCTTCGTTAGCTGCCCGGTGCGACTGGATAGACAACAATCGGCGCACTCCCGGGTACGAGGGGCTGTAGCTCAGTTGGGAGAGCGCTGCAATCGCACTGCAGAGGTCAGGGGTTCGACTCCCCTCAGCTCCATAGCAATCAGTAGTTCAAGCGCGAAGATCGCGCGGCATGCTTCTCGCCAAACGGAATGTTGCCCGCCGCCGCTCGGTAGGACGTAGAGTTCCAATGACGGCGCGCGCGGCAAGTCCCGCTGGCGACAACTCGACGGCAGGACGACACAAGCGCTGCGAACCTCTGGGTTCGCGGCGCTTTTTGCTTGCTATTCACCGACGGACAGCGCGGCGACGAAGTCGGACCTGAGCGCGCTCAATACCTCGAACACGTAACGATTCTCCTCCGCCTCCGCTCGGCCGGCAAAGTCGCTCATCGCCGAATTCCCGAGCCCTCCCAGCCATCGCACGATCGCGCTCTCCTGAACGGAGACCGAGGCCTCACGCGACAGCAGTGTTTGGGATCCCGGACGATCGCGCACCGAGATCCGAACCGTGATTCCCTCGCCCTCGAACGGATGGCGGAGCGAGGTGCTGATCAGATGGTTCACGGCGAGCGGAAAGTTCCAGTCGGGCTCATGTCGGAAGTGCATGGCCCACCCGCGCTCTTCGTTGCTTCGAACGAACGCGAAGTCGCCGATGAGTCGGGATACCCCGACGCGGAAGATCATGAACTTCGCGGAGGCGTCCACGTTGATCTGCAGCGTGTCCGGAAGCGGTCGCGCGGCGCCGGACAGCGCGAGCAGCTGCCCGTCGCGAACGCGATAGCGCACGCTGAAGACGTTGTCCGAACCGACAGCATCCAGCCACGTCGCTCCGGTTCCGTCCTGCAGTCGCAGGCGGTACCGAGCCGGGCTCACGTACTTGTCGAGGTACTTCGAGAAGTTTGGGCGCGTCTTCGCGATCCGATCGGGATCCATGCGAAAGCGCACGAGCACCGCGGCGCTGCCGTCGCCTATCGGCACGGCGCGGAGCGAGTCGAGCGAGAACAGCTCGCCCAAGACCCGCGAGGTTTCGGGGAACAGGGTCTCGTTTCCAGCGTGGACGTTCGCACCAGCGGCCTGCTGGGGTGCCGACACGAACGCCGTGAGCGCCGCTGCGATCTCGCGAGCGTTGACCGGACCGATCGCGTGATCGACGTTCGTGTCCCAGTCGTACTCGGATTCGCCGCGCCGGCGCAGGCGGATCACGTGGCGTGCGTCGCCAGTCGCTGTGTGCGCGGCGACGGAGGCGTAGGGCGCGAAGAGATACCCCGTCGGGGTATGGGTGCCGAGGAGCGTGAGCGTTCTCGTGCTATCGGCGCCCACCGTGGTCCACACGGATGTGTCGGCAAAGACGCCCGACGGCGACAGGGCGTACCGGCCGAGCTTCGATCGAGCCTGGTAGAACTTGGGAGCGCGCTGAACGTTGTCGAACCGCGTGGCGAGCCCGCCGAATAGCGCGTCGGCGTTCGCACGCGCGCTGCGCCGATCGGGCCCGAGTGTTTCGGGCATCCTGTGGCACGCGACGGTTGCGAACAGGGATGTTGCGACGGCCAGGCGGAGGAGCGGCAAGACGCGGTGGGGCCGGGAGTTCGGGGGTTGTTGGGGTAGTTGTCCAAAGCTAGCTTACGAGTTCCGCGCCAACGCGGAAATTTCGTGTCGCTGCCCCTTGGTGTAACTGGCAACACGTCTGACTCTGGATCAGAAGAGTCCTGGTTCGAGCCCAGGAGGGGCAATTCGAAGCGCGCTGTGAGCTTAGGCTTGCATTGCGCTTCGTATTTTTCGTGCTCCTGTGTCAGTTACTGTGTCAGTTACTCGCCCGCGCGCTGAGCGAGTGGGCGGCCAGGGGCGGGAAGCGCGCCAAGATCGACCACTGCGCGCATCATTTCGGCGTCGGGCCGCTGATAGCACGTGATCATTGTCTGCACGTCGCTCCACCCACCTGCCGTTGCGACATCCTTCAGCGGGAAATGCCGGCGTTCCGTCGCCCATTTTTCGCCGGAATCCATGCCAAAGTGTTCCGGCCGGCTCTTGGAGATTTCCGATTTCGAAAGCGCGTTTTAGCCAATAGCTGGCGAGGTGGGCGGTAATTTGGCGGGACGGATTTTTTCGGCTTGGGAAAAGAAGCCCTGCACCAATGGCGGGATTTTTCTTCCGCTCGGCGACCAACGCATCTGTCGCGACCGCCGGCATCGGCGTAACCCACGTCCTACGCCGCTTATCTAATTCCGCTCGCCAGCGAATTTCGCGCTTCTCGAAATCGAGATCATCCCACCTAAGGCCAAGTACACTGCCCAAGCGACGGCCGGTCGACTCCATTAGCACCAATAGGAGACGGAGCCGCGGATTTACCTCGTCGGATTTTTCGAGCAGCTTGGAAAATATTTCGACCGGAATTACCGGCCGCTTAGGATCATTTTCTCGAGGAATCCGGTATCCGGCGAGCGGATTTCGATCCAAGAGAAACGCTCCATTTTCGTACACACCTAACGCCCAACCAAAAACACTCTTCAGAAATACGAGATCCCGCTGAATAGAACGCGTACGAACCTTCCGCCCGTTGACCAATCCCGCTCGACGCGCACGGGCGTATTGGGAAATTCGGTCTGGTGTGATTGTATCACTGGTGCAGTTCGCACCAAAAAAGCCGCACAAATACCGCGATATTCCTTCGCATTCCCGCCGGTATTTCTCTGCTTTCAAACAGCCGTCGCGCGAGTGCCGGTTTTCGGCCAAATACCGCGCGCAAAGGGCGCCGAGCGTGACCGGCTTCCGCATGACCACCGGCTTTTCACCGTTGCTTCGTGCACAGGCAAGTTCCATCGCCTGTTGAAGCGCGCGCGCCTTATCGTCGTGTTTCAGGCTCGCCCGGCGAACGCCTTTGCCGGCAACCCAAACCGCACAGTAGAGCGTCGAGCCCGGACTGCGCTCATACACTCGGACGCGCGTGCCACGCTTCGCACCCAGCGTTCTCGACCAGCATTTCCGAGAGGCCATTAGGCTCTCCTAGCCTCCTAGGAGGCGGCTGGCGACGAACTCCTGGCGCCTAACGCATTTGGTCTTCCGCCAGTCGTCCGAGCGCGACCCGGCCCGGTAGGGCGCCGTGCGGCACTTGCTCACGATCCCCTCCGCGCCGAGCCGGCACGCGTGGGCGAGCACCGTCTTGCCATCGCCGTCGAAGTGGGGGCTATAGCGAATGACGCCCGCGCGCCCGCCGATGAGGGTTTCCAGCCGGCGCTTGCGTTCCTCCAACGGCAGCGGCTTCAGGTC